>ERZ772964.737-NODE-737-length-13200-cov-9.14294_pt1 | contig 13200 bp, 11 predicted proteins | sample MGYA00580675_ERZ772964 | MGnify/ENA primary metagenome ERZ772964 (study PRJEB29015, sample SAMEA2737941) | human oral metagenome | biome: human oral; feature: human-associated habitat; material: dental | place: China | collected 2139 ... | reverse complement strand
GCACCGACTTCGCCCTCGCCGCCTGAGCGAGCTCCGAAGTCCGTCAGCCCGGGGAGCGCTTCCGCCCCGGTTCCTGGCGTCATCCAGGGAGCCACTGCCGGGGTCCCTCGTCATCGGGGATCGCGGGACTTCTAGATGACTGAGCCCGTCGGCGCCCTTGTTCGCGTGAGGCGCCGGGGCTGAGAAAAGCACCAGCGAACTGCACCCGGAGAAGTCCTGTTGCACCACCGTCGGACCGGGGTTCGATTCCCCGCATCTCCACTATCCCGCGCGGTTCCAGCGGAAACCCCCGGCACGGGGGCGGGCGTGGAACGCACGTGGAACACCGGTACGACGTCAGGGCCGACCTGGCCCGGCGACACGCCGCAGCCGCAGGAGCCGCGCCAGGGGAAGGGGTGTCGGCCCCACCGACACCCTCAGGACTCAGCCCCGCGCCGACCCCCTCAGGCCTCAGCCCCACACCGGCCCCAGCACCACAGGGGCGCGCAGGCGCACACGGGGCACCGGACGACCCCGTCGACGGCGGCCCCAGCACCCAACACATAAGCACAACCAGCACGCGAGCACAGTCAGATAAGCAACGCCCATCAATGCACGCAACACGCAAGCCAACAAAAAACACGCAAGTAAATAGCAGACAAAAAGAGAGAACTGCAACAGAAGAAACAGGTTACATGCGCGTTCGACGACGATCAATGAGCGATACAACAGCCAGAAAACGTTGCAATCCCAAGGGGGAGAGGATACCCGCCCCCAAGGCCATAAAGCATCGCTACGCGTAATAGGCGCTTTGTCTGCGTGCAAGTTGCATCAGCAAAACTGAGACCGCCGCCACACGTCCGTGGGGCTGTGGGTCACGAGACGGCCGAGGACGTCGAGGCGACAACCGGGCGCCGGAGCACGAGGAGGAGGTAGGTCTTTCATCCGCACTACGGACGGAACCTCAGGGGCCCGTCCGCCAAGGGCCCGCGCAGTCTGCGGACACCCCGGATGGGGCGCTTCCGAGCCGCCCCGTCCGGGAGGCCCGCCCCCGTTCACGCGAGGCGGGGACGGCCGACGATGGGGTGCGTCCGGCGCCCCCCATATGTCCGTCACATCCGTGACAGCGTCACAACGGCGTGATTCCAACGTTCTGCGGCACGACCTCGAAACGGGTGTGACGGCACAGTCCGTCACACGCCGCGTCACACCCCGGCTCGCTGCCGTCCCGACAGCCGTTTCCCTTCCGCGCGGGGCGGGCAGCACCGCAATGAGGTGGTGAACCGCCACCCCACCGCCGACACACACCCACCGATCGCGTAGGAGCGATTCTGAGAGCCTTTCAGGCCCCCGCCTAGGCGAGGACCGGGACGGGGGTGCTCGGCCGCCCTGGGGGCCTTGCAGCGCGTCTGAGCGGGTGTTTTCGCGGCGGGGGTGAACCTAGGGGCGAGGAGGGACACCGAAGGTGTCCCGACGAGCCCCTCCCCGAGCACACAGGACCAGAGCCGCCAAGAAGCAAGCCAAGCCGTCAGCAGAGGAGGAGCAAGGAGAGAGAGGGAGACCCACTGCCCCAGGCCGACCGTCACGTCCGGGCAGGCCCGGGGCTTCGCTTTCCTCCCCAGCCTTCTCCTCGTCGACGGGCGTCTCGTCTGTGTGGGGTGCTTGTTGCGTGGACGTCCTGTGTCTCGTCTGGGTTGGTTGTCTGTTCAATGGTTCTAAGACCCCCGCGCCTCCCCCCCCCCCCCCCCCGGGGGGGGGGGGGGGGGGGGGGGCTGGGGGGTGGGGTAGGTGTACCGGCTCCCAGGGGGCGGGTCGGCTTCGAGGGCTGGGGCCTGTCTTGCCGGCGGGGTTTGCGCGCGGGGGCCTTCTGGGGGGTTATGAGGTTCTTGATAAGGAAGAGGTTCTTATTACGTGAGGGCAACCGTTGCCTCCGGGTCTGAGGGCACGATTTGCCTCCGGGTCTGAGGGCACGATTTGCCTTCAGGGCTGCAGGGGGCAGTTCCTGCCTGCGGGCGCGTCTCAGGGACAGGATGGATAAGACAGGTTGGGTATAACAGGTTGGGTAGGGCCCCCTTCAGGGGGGCCTGGTTGTGCACGGGAGGGGTATGCGTACTGCGCATACCCCCCGCCACGGGGCGCCCCAGGTGCGGGGCCGCCGTGACGGGGGGTGTGACGCGGCGTGTGACGGACTGTGCCGTCACACGTCTCTAGAGGCCGTCGGCAGAAACGGCGTCATTCCAACGTTGTGACGCTGTTACGGATGTGACGGACATATGGGGCGCAGGCGGAAGGTAACGAGCCCACGGGTCAGCCAGGTCGGCGGCCCGGTAGCCCTTGAACGTCCTCACCCCGTCACGCAGGGTCCTCGACAGCACGCCGTAGGGCCGCAGGAGCCGCGCCAGGTCGCGCGGGCTGACGCCCTGCCCGTCGCTGTGCGACCCCCACGGCGCCTCCTCAATGCCGTTGAGGGCGGTGACGACATCGATCGTGGCCATCTGGTGCACCCCGCTCCGGGTGAACACGTCACGCAGGTCTGCCAGGAGACGCACGCCGCTGGTCACCGCTGTCGCCTTGGAGGCTGCTACGAGGGCCGTGGCAGCCTCCCGGGCCCGCCGGGGCCAGTGGCCGCCCGCAAGGTCGGCGACGGCGATCAGGGCCTCCCACACGTCGGCGTCACGGTCCGCCACGCCGTCCGGCATGGTCGGCCAGTCCGCGAGCCTCTTCGGCAGCGTGGCAGCCCACGTCTCAAGCCTGTCCCTCAGCGGGGCGGCGGCAGCCTCTCCGTCGCGGGCCCTCCACGGCTCGGCCCTCTCCTCAGGGCGCCGCCGACGCATCCTGACCACGACGGAGCGGGCGCGGATCGTGTCGGGCAGGTCGTGCAGGCCCGCGAGCGCGACAGCGCAGTAGGCGGGCAGGTCCTCAGTCCCCACGGTCTTGCCGACGATCTTGCAGCGGCCGCTCAGCGCGCCACGGCGGTGGCCTGCGTTGAGGACGCCGCGCAGGTCCTCGTTGCCGTCCCTGGCCTTGGGGCCGAACACGGTGTCGATCTCGTCGTACAGGAGGGTCGGCGCCCCGTCCTCGTCGGCGATCTTGCGGATGAGGTAGGAGGGGGTCACGTTCACGGCGTGCAGGGCCCTGGGCACGAGCGGGGCGGTGACCTCAAGGGCCCTGCTCTTGCCCGAGCCGGGTTCGGGGGACATGAACGCCAGGCGGGGTGTGGAGTCCCACAGGTCCATACGGTGGGTGTGGGCCGTCCACAGGACGTGCGCGACCTTCTCGTGCTCGCCGGGGTAGACGACGAAGCGGCTGTAGAACCGTTCGATGTCGTCGAGCAGGACGGCCCCGCCCTGCTCCTGCGACTGCCAGACGGCCCTCATGTGGCTGACAGCCCGTTCTGTGGCATCGCCGGGCGCGGGCTCGTCGTAGCCATAGTCGTCGTACTCCTCGGGCGGGTAGGGGGCGGCGCTCATGCGATCCCCCTCTCAGCCAGGAGGGCCCGGGCGCGGTTGTGCTCGCCCTGCGACCGCCGGAGGCTGTCAGCGATCTCAGAGGCCTCAAGGTAGCGGCCCAGGGCAACGCCTTCCTCGTAGCCGAGCGCCCATCCCTCCCTGAGGCCCCGCTCATGGCCCTCGGGGTAGGCGATGGACTCGCCGAACCGGATGGCGCTCGCAGCCTCCGCGAGTGCTTCCAGGGGCATGGTGTGGACGCGCTCCTGCCAGCCCCCGGCCGCGGGCGGTATGTGCTCGGAGGCTGCGTCAAGGAGGTCCCGGTACTTGGTTGCCGTCGAGGAGGTGGCGGCCTGGTACTGGCCCAGCCGGAGGGCGGCGCGTTCCTCAGTGGCCAGGTGGCTTCCTGCCGGCGGCCTGGTAGTATCGGGGGTGTTGGGTGTGGTGCCCCCTTCCTGTGTGGTGCGCGGGCGGGGGGCGCTACTGTATCCGGTCACTTGTCGTCGCCCCCGAGCAGGTAGGTGGGGGTTGCGAGACCGAGGCGGTCGAGTTCGGTGATGGGGATGCGCCGGGCTCGCAGCACCTTCGTGGACCGCAGGTCGCCCTGGGCGATCATCTTGTGGACCGTGGTCTGTGACAGTCCCGCGGCCTCAGCGAACTCGGCGGGGGACAGGTTCGCCGTGCGGTACGACACGGCGGGCTTACGGCTAGACAAAGCGGAACCCTTCAGTGGGTAGGACCAACTCAGGCCCTCGCTGAAGGGTTGTTGCACGGCCCCCGGCGGGGGACGCACAGTTACCCTACCATGCGCCGCGCCCCTCTGGTGACCGCGGCGCTCAGGACCCTGAGGGAGAGTTGGCCGGCCGGCGCCACTGACGAGAAGCAGGTGAGGAGCGCCTCTGTGTCGGTGGGGGCGCTCTCATCATCGCTCCCGTCGTCTATGCGCAGAACCACGTGCTCCGCACGGCAGTCCGGACAGCGGACCTGTAGCCGGTGCCTCCCGAGCGTGCGAGGTGCGCCGCCCTCACCGTACGGCGTGTCCTCGAACAGGAGCCCCACCTGCGCAGGCAGCCCCGGCTGCTCCCTATAGGGGGCTGTCCGCCCGTCCGGCCTGAGGGGGAGCCAGTGCCCATCCCCGAAGGTCATCAGGGTCACCAGCACACGGCCTCCGCCATCGTGAACCGGTTCATCGCAAACTATCTTCAAGGTCCTGATATCGGGGCTGCCGCTCACGCGCTCCTCCTGCTCCTACTGTCCTTGGTCTTCCTGGCTCGGGCCATGTCGGCCACGCCCGCCGCGTCCACGGCCCGCTTCTCCTCCACGCGCCCGCTCCACGTGGGCGCCCCCGCGTCCGCGGCCATCCGGTCCACAATGTCCCGCTCGTAGTCGTCGTCAACCCGCTGGTAGTGGATCGCCTGCTCAGCCTTCACCCACCCGTAGCGGCGCTGCAACACCGCCGTGGACGCCCCGGCCCGCCCGAACATCGTCGCCGAGTAGTGACGGAACGCGTGGAACCCGCCGTACCTCCCGGCTGGCACGACGACGCCGGCGTCAGCCATCGCCTGCCTCAGCCACCTGCTCAGGGTCGTCTCACGTGCGAACGCCAGCCCGTCGGTGGGGGAGGGGAACACGGGCGCGTCGTCACCGGCCCCCGTGTACTCCGCCATGTGGGCCGCGAGCGCGTCGGCCGTCGCGGCCGTCACCTGCACGCGGCGCGCCCGCCTCGTCTTGGTCGGCCCCAGCGTGAGCCTGCGCCCGTCGCGCACGAGGGAGTGAGCCACCGTCACGAACGCCGTCCCGTCGCCGATGGTGACGTCCTCGCGGCGCAGTGCCAGCGCCTCGTTGATCCTCAGCCCGGCGTCCGCCAGGAGGATGACGAGGGCGCGGGCCTCGGGGCGGATCGCGGCCGCGAGCGCGTCCACCTGCTCCCGCCTGAGGAGGAACCTCTCACCGCGCACGGGCCTCGCCCGTCCGCCGCCCGCCACCTGGCAGGGGTTCGCAGTCAGGGCCGTGCCCGGGGAGTCCACGGCGGCGGAGAGCATCGCCCTCAGTGTCTGGTAGCAGGAGACGCGCACCCCGTCGGAGGGCAGGTTCCAGTACCAGGACTCGACGACCTCCGGGGAGAGGTCCACGAGCCGCCGGCTGCCGAGGAGGGGGAGGATGTGCGCCTTCACGTTGGAGCGGCGCTTGCGCAGCGTACCGGCCGCCCACGGCCGCCCTCTCGTCCTGGCCCGCCCCAGCCAGCCCTCTGCCCACGCCTGCACGGTGACGGCGGACAGCGTCCTGTGCTGCGCCTCCTTGCGCTCGCGGGCCTCCTGCTCGGCCCTGGCGTCGTCGGGGTGCTTCCACGTGCCCCGCTCCACGTCGGAGCGGACGCGGGCCAGCCACGCCTCAGCGGCCGCCTTCGTGGTGTACGTCGTGGGGGCGTTGATCCACGGTCCCCGCCTCGGGGGCTTCGCCCGCGGGTCCCGGTAGCGCGCCCGCCACCTCCGGGACGGCAGCCGGGAGACGTTGCCGAACGGCTGTCTGCGCGCCATGGCCTCGTCCTCCTCCCTTGCTCGACTGACGTGCGGCGTCGTGGAACGCACGTGGAACAACAGTAGCAGGTTCGGCGGGTTTCGGCGGGGCCGGGCGGGGTGAGGTGGTAGAGGAAAACTGTTGGTACGGCAACGAAAAACTCCCGTCATGACGACGAAGAACCCGAACCACGGAATCCTGCGGAACGCGACTTCCCCGCATCTCCACTATCCCGCGCGGTTCCAGCGGAAACCCCCGGCACGGGGGCGGGCGTGGAACGCACGTGCCCTGCGCGCGGTCTCAAGGGCCGCAGGCAGGGCGGCGAGCAGCCGCTCGACGTCGGCAATGACGGTCGCCCCTCCCATGGAGCAGCGCAGCGTTGAGCGCGCCGGGCCCTCCTCAAGGCCCATGGCCAGCAGCACGTGGCTGGGCCGGGCGACCCCGGCGTGACAGGCGGAGCCCGCCGAGGCGTCAATGCCGGCCGTGTCGAGGGCCATGAGCAGCGCCTCGGCATCGCAGTCCTCGAACCACAGATGCGCCGTGGACGCCACGTGCGCAGCGCCCTCGGGAAGCGTCGCGTGCGCGCCCGGCAGCGCCGTCGCCCCCTCCAGCAGCCGCCCGCGCAGCACCTCCAGCCTGGCGGACTCCTCGGCCCGCTCGGCCACCGCCAGCTCGACGGCCAGCGCCAGGGCTCGGGCGCCGACAACGTCCTGGGTGCCCGAGCGCAGCCCCCGCTCCTGGCGCCCGCCACCGGTCGGGGCCACCAGCGTCAGGTCGCGCCTGGCCACGAGCGCCCCGGTGCCGACGGGCGCCCCGATCTTGTGGCCGGTGATCGTCATGGCGTCCAGCCCCCAGTCGCGGAAGCGCACCGGCACCCTGCCCAGGGCGGCCACGGCGTCGGAGTGGACCGGCACATAGCCGGGCTCCGTGGGGCGCCAGGCCCCGCTCGCCTCGCGGACCGCCTCGACGAGAGCGGCCATGTCCTGGACGACGCCGGTCTCGTTGTTGGCCGTCATTATGCTCACCAGCGCGGTCCGCGGCCCCACGACCGCCGCGCGCAGGTCGGCCCGATCGGCCAGGCCGGCGTCGTCGACCCCGATCACGACGTGCTCGGCCCCCAGATGGGCCGCCGCGGTGCGCGCCGAGTCCAGCACCGCCGGGTGCTCAATGGGGGAGGTGACCACTCGGGGTCCGTCCGTTCCCGCGACCCGCGCCGCCAGAACCCGGCCGGCCACCACCAGGGCGTCGGCCTGCGTGCCCCCGCTGGTGAATAGCACCTCGTGGGGGTCGACCTCCAGCGCCGCCGCCAGGCGGGCTCGGGCCTGGGCCAGCATCGCCCCGGCGCGCCGTCCCGAGGCGTGCTGGGCGGCCGGGTTGGCCCACCCTCCCAGGCGCCCGCGCAGGTCCGCCGCCACCTGCTCGGCGACCTCTGGGCGCACGGGCGCGGTCGCGGCGTGGTCGAGGTAGACCCGGGAGGCTGGGGAGGTGTTCGTGCGTCTCACCCGCCCACTGTAGAAGAGGGCTCTGAGCATCAGCGGAGCTCGCTGAGAAGCGGCTACCATCCATCCGGTTCCGGTAGGACGGCGACAAGCGGCGTCTGGGCTCGATCGACGGTGAGACGAGGAGGACGACATGGGCGAGGAGGCTGTGAACCTGACGCGCAAGGACATCCTGTCCCTGGACGCGGCTCACCTGTACTACAAGGGGATGACCCAGGCGCAGGTCGCCGAGCGCCTGCACGTGTCCCGGCCCACCGTCTCCAAGCTCCTGTCCCACGCCGAGCGCAGAGGCTTCGTGCATATTGAGATCGTCGATCCCAGGGAGCACGATGAGCACCTCATCGCCTCTCTGCAGCAGCGCTACGCCCTCGACGAGCTTCGGCTCGTCTCGCCGCACCCCGTGACGGCGGGCCTCGCATCCGCTCTCGGCGCGCAGGCCGCGCCCCTGATCGGCGCCCTGATCCGCGACTGCGACCGGATCGCCGTCACCGACTCGCCGGTCATGGCCGACATCGTGCGCTGCCTCGACATTATGCCGCTGTACGGGGTCGAGGTGGTCCGGATGAGCCGGGGCCTGACGGAGCACGCCTCGGGGCGGTCGGGCGATGCCTCTGTTCGCCGTCTGGCCCTTGCCCTGCGGGCTCACCTGCACACCTGTGACGCTCCGCTGGTCGTGGAGTCGGTTCCCCGGGCGAACCAGCTGCGGAGCCGCTCGGATGTGCGCAGAAACCTGGACCTTGCCCGGACCGCGAGGATCGTCGTCTTCTCCGTCGAGGGACCCCGTGCGCTCCTGGGGATGGTGGGCGATCTGGGCTTGAGCGACACCGACCAGCGCGTGCTGCGAGAGCGCGCCGTCGGCGAGATCTGCTCGCGGGTCGTGGACGCCGAGGGATGCGTGTGCCTTCCCGATCTCAACAATCGGACCCTGGGGCTGTCTCTCACCGAGCTCCGCCACGTCGAGCAGAAGGTGCTCGTCGCCGGTGGAACCGCCTGCGCGCCCGCCGTCCGGGCGGCGCTCGAAAGCGGCTACGCCAACCGTCTCGTGACGGACGTCGGCACGGCGCGCTGGCTGCTCGGCGCGTCCGGCTGACCCGCGCCCGGGGCGGCGCGGCACGAAGGTGCCGTTGCGGCACGGATGGTCGATTCTTGCCCGGCAGAACCAGCCATGACGTCTATTTATCGGCGTGATGACGGAGAATCCGCTGCATTCGACCTTTGCTGGTCCGGCCTTCCCGGTGCGCCTGACGATCGCTACCTTTCGTGCCGTCGGACGACGCTGTCCGAATCAGCGCAGACAAAGGAGTTCTCGTGACATCAGTCTCCCACCTCATCGACCACACGCTTCTCGCACCGGATGCGCGTACCGCAGATATCGATCGCCTGTGCCGGGAAGCGGTGGAGATCGGCGCCGCCAGCGTGTGCGTCAACCCCGTCCACGTGGCCCGCTGCGCGGAGAGCCTCAGGGAGGAGGACGTCAAGGTCTGCGCCGTCATCGCTTTCCCCTTCGGCGCCTCTCTGAGCGGGACGAAGGCCTGCGAGACCCGGGCGGCCGTACGTGACGGCGCTCAGGAGGTCGACATGGTCCTCAATCTCGGCGCGGCCAAGGACGGCGAGTGGGACGTCGTCGGCGAGGATGTGCGCGCCGTCGTCGAGGCGGCCGGCCCGGGCACCGTCGTCAAGGTCATTCTGGAGACCTGCCTGCTCACCGACGACGAGATCGTCCTGGCCTGTCAGAGCGCCCGCGACGCCGGCGCCCACTTCGTCAAGACCTCCACCGGGTACTCCACGCACGGAGCCACCGTCCACGCCGTCGCCCTCATGCGCCGGACCGTGGGCGAGTCCATGGGAATCAAGGCCTCGGGCGGAATCCGCACCCCGGAGGATCTCGCGGCGATGGTCGAGGCGGGAGCCACCCGCATCGGCGCGTCCACGGGCCGCGCCCTGCTCGACGAGGAGGCCCGGGCATGACTGCCGCACCCCGCCTCGAGCCCCGGAGCCTCGGGGTCATCAAGGACCCCTCGCACCAGCTGAGCGACGGCTACCTCGACCGCACGCCGATTCTGCAGTACATCCTGCTGTCGATCTGCTTCCCGCTGTGGGGGGCGGCCGCCAGCCTCAACGACATCCTCATCACCCAGTTCAAGTCCGTCTTCACCCTGTCCGACTTCGCCTCGGCATTCGTTCAGTCAGCCTTCTACGGCGGCTACTTCCTGCTGGCCGTCCCCGCCTCCCGCGTCATTCGCCGCTGGACGTACAAGACCGGCATTCTCGTCGGACTCAGCTTCTACATCGTGGGCTGCACGATGTTCTTCCCCGCGTCGCACGTGGCGACATACTCGGTGTTCCTCGCAGCCCTGTTCGCCATTGCCGTGGGACTGTCCTTCCTCGAGACATCCTGCAACACCTACTCCTCGATGATCGGGCCCAAGCGTCTGGCCACGCTGCGACTCAACATTTCGCAGACCTTCTACCCGCTGGGCTCGATCTTCGGGATCCTGCTGGGCAAGTACCTCGTCTTCACGGAGGGGGAGGCGATCCACAAGCAGATGGAGGCGGTCTCCGGCGCCGAGCGGCAGGCGCTGGCCAACGAGCTTCTCCAGCGCACGCTCGGACCCTACCGATTCATCATTATGGTCCTGGCCGCCATGCTCCTGCTCGTGGCGATCACCCGGTTCCCGTACTGCAAGCCGCTGCGCGACGGCGTGCGCGAGTCCCGCGCGACGGTCGGCGAGACCCTGCGCTACCTGGCGGGGAACAGAAGGTTCAGGCTGGGGATCGTCACCCAGTTCCTCTACGTGGGCATGCAGACCGCCGTGTGGTCCTTCACCATCCGCCTCGCCCTGACCCTCGACACCTCGCTCAACGAGCGCAGCGCCTCGAACTACATGGTGGCCGCATTCATCGCCTTCTTCCTCGGGAAGCTCATCGCCAACCTGCTCATGTCCCGTCTCAACGAGGACCTGGTCCTCGTCGCCTACTCCGTACTCGGCGTGGCGGCCCTCGCCTACGTCGTCACGGTGCCCAATATGACCGCGGTCTACGCGGCGATCCTGACCTCGGGCCTGTTCGGCCCGTGCTGGGCGACGATCTACGCCCGCACCCTGGACTCCATCACGGACAAGCATCACACCGAGACCGGAGGCGCCGTGATCGTCATGTCGATCATCGGGGGTGCGGTCGTCCCGGTCATTCAGGGCCTCGTGTCGGACTCGACGGGCTCAATGCAGGTCTCCTTCGCCGTCAACATCGTGTGCTTCGGCGCCGTCCTGCTCTACTTCCTCACCTCCTACCGCCGTCGCCGCTCCGTCGCCATCACCGCGGACGACGCCTCCTGAAAGGACCTGTCATGACCGATGAGACCACCGTTGTTCCTCTGCAGCGCAGCCTGTTCACGGCCGACCCCTCCCACCCGCAGGCACTGCTCTCCCACGGCGAGCTGACTGCCGCCGCCGCTCGCTATCCCAGCGGCGTGGAGACCCTCGTGATGACCAGCTCACGGGTGCGCCTCGAGATTCTGCCGTTCATGGGGCAGATCCTCTGGGACGCCGTCGTCGACGGCGTCAGCCTGCGGATGGACAACATGTTCCGCCAGCCGCTGCCCGCCAAGGAGATCACGCAGACCTACGGGTGCTTCGCCTTCCACTCGGGCCTGCTGTCCGCGGGCTGCCCGGCGCCCGAGGACACCCACCCCCTTCACGGCGAGCTCTCCTGCGCGCCCATGGACGCCGCGCGTCTCGAGGTGGGCGAGGACGGCATCCGGCTCGTATCCACCTACGAGTACGTCATGGGCTTCGGCCATCACTACCGGGCCGAGCCCTCGGTGGCCCTGCGCGCCGGAGCGAGCACCTTCGACATCGATCTGTCGGTGACCAACCTGTCCGCATACGCGCCGATGCCCCTGCAGTACATGTGCCACATGAACTACGCCTTTGTCCCGAACGGGCGCATGAGACAGAACCTGCCCGCGGGAGCCTTCGCCCTGCGCCGCACCGTCCCCGCCCATGTCACCCCCACGCCGCGCTGGCAGACCCTCAACGACGAGATTCTCGCCGGACACATTGATGTGGACAGCCTTGAGATGGCCACCGAGTTCGACCCGGAGATCGTCTACTTCGCCGACGATCTGCCGCGCTACGGCCGGGACCTCGAGTTCACGCTGGGCGCCCCGGACGGCCCCGCCTTCATCACCCGCTTCTCCGCGGCGGACTTCCCGGTCGCCACCCGATGGATCCTGCACAATGCGGACCAGAGGGTCGCCGCCTTCGTCCTGCCGGGAACCTCCAGACCGGAGGGCCGTCTCGCCGCGCAGAAGGCAGGAACCCTGATCGAGCTCGAGGCCGGGCGCAGCCGCCGCTTCCACGTCACCACCGGCATCAAGGAGTCATGAACCATGCGAAGGCAGCCTGAGATCGCCGTCATCGGGTCGAACATGGTCGACCTGATCACCTACATCCGCCGGATGCCCCAGGAGGGCGAGACCCTCGAGGCGCCCGATTTCGCAATGGGCTGCGGGGGCAAGGGCGCCAACCAGGCGGTCGCCGCGGCCCGGCTCGGTTCCGAGGTGCTCATGGTCACCCGCGTCGGCAATGACGTCTTCGCGGCGAACACCATCGAGAACTTCGCCCGCAACGGCATCAACACCACCTATGTCATGTCCACCGAGGCCACCAGCGGCGTCGCCCCGATCTTCGTCGACGAGGAGTCCAGGAACTCGATCCTCATCGTCAAGGGGGCAAACGGGTTCCTCACGCCCGAGGACGTGGCCGCGGCCGAGAAGGATATTGCCCGCTGCCGACTCATTGTGCTTCAGCTCGAGATCCCCCTGGAGACCGTCTACGCCGCGGTCGAGCTCGGACGGCGCCTCGGGGTGCCGGTTCTGCTCAACCCGGCACCCGCCCAGCCCGACCTCGTCCTGGAACGGGTCAAGGGGTGCGACTACCTTGTCCCCAACGAGTCCGAGCTCTCCCTGCTCACCGGCATGCCCGTCGATACGCTCGACGACATCCGCAAGGCTGCGGGCGTGCTCCTGCGCGCCGGAGTGCGCCACGTCATTGTGACGCTGGGCGCGCGCGGGGCGCTGTGGCTGACCGAGGGCCGCGAGCATCTCATCGACGGCATCGAGGTCGACGCCCTGGACACCACCGGCGCGGGGGACGCCTTCATCGGCTGCTTCAGCCACACGCTGGTCCAGACCGGGGACGTGCTCACCGCCCTGAGACGGGCCAACCGCTACTCGGCCGACTCCGTGACCAGGAGGGGGACGCAGACCTCCTACGCCACCGCTGAGAGCTTCGCCCTCCTGCTGGAGGACACCGACGCGGGCTGACGGGCCGCGCCGTCCGCCGGCGTCGCGCGTCGCCCGGGGCGCCTAGGCTGGCGCCATGAGCCCGTCGCGAACCCGGTCTCCCAGCGCCGCCTCTCCGCCCGGGAAGGGCGGAGAGGACGCCTACGGCCGCCGCTCCCTGTCCCGCTCCACCACCGACCGCGATGCCGCGCGTCGCGCCGAGCCGGGCCTGCTCGCCGACCTCGCCGCCGACCCCGCCACCCGCCTGCTGCTCGTGGATGCGCGCGGGCGCGTCGCCCTGGACGTGCCCGCCGTGCACCCCGACCTGCCCGAGGACGGGCTGACCCCGCCCGCGCCCTCGGGCCGCGACCGCGCCGTGTGGGATGCGGGCAGCCGCGCCGTGCAGCCTCCCCGCCTGGCCCCGCTGAGCGCCGCGGACCTCGGAGGCGGGGCCCCGAGAGCCCTGGCCGGCCTG
>ERZ772964.735-NODE-735-length-13224-cov-7.66246_pt1 | contig 13224 bp, 10 predicted proteins | sample MGYA00580675_ERZ772964 | MGnify/ENA primary metagenome ERZ772964 (study PRJEB29015, sample SAMEA2737941) | human oral metagenome | biome: human oral; feature: human-associated habitat; material: dental | place: China | collected 2139 ... | reverse complement strand
TGATCCGCGTGTGGTGGTCGTTCCATTCGATGGTGACGGCCCGGCCCCGCTCGTGCGCCAGGCCGACCAGCCGGTCCCCGTCCCACCGATAATCCACCCTGGTGCCTGGGCCCCGGCTGACCGAGACGGGCCTGCCGGCCCGATCAAAACACCACCGGCCACCGGCATTGTCCGACACCACGAACACCCCGGCACCACCAGCGGCTCCGGTGGTGGGGGCGTCGCCGGTGGAGGCATCGCCGGTGGCGCCAGGGGCGCCCGCGGCGGCATCGGCACCATCAACGGCAGTGGCGAGGGCAGCGTCGCCGGCGCTGGCGGCAGTGTTCCTACCGGTGGCGTCTGCGGCAGCAGCGGCATCAGCGGCGGCAGGGTCCGCGGCGCCACCAGCGTCGTCGGTGGTGGTGGTGTGGAGCCAGTAGGTGTCGTTGTGGGCCCGGTCCCAGCCGTTGCCGAGTCTCGGGAACAGGATGTGGCGGCCGGAGGGTTGGATCCAGGTTGCGCCGTCGTCGTCGAGGAGTAGTCGTTGGTCGGCGGTGGAGGCCCAGCCGGGCCCGAACGCCCCGATACCGGCCGACAGGGAGTTGTACACGCGGTCGAACCCGAGGGACGCGCACCCGCCAGTGAAGGACAGGTCGGTCTCCGGCTCCACGAAGTTCCCGGTCGTCGTGTTGACCGGGTCGTCCGCATACCCACTGGTCTGGGGGTCGCCCTGGATGGTGGGGGCGGTGACGTCGACCGGCTGGCGGGTCTGGGTCACGCCGGCGGCCTGCAAGGAGGCGTCGAGGGCCGCGTCGGAGACCGTGGAGATGGCGCCGGAGGCGCCGGCGGCCTCGAACGCGGCCGCGACCGTGTCGACCCATCGGGTCTCGTTCGTGTTGTTCGCCCCGAATGTGGCCAGGGCGGTCGTGATGCCGGACGTGTCGATGCTGCACCACGAGCACCTCGCCGCGAAATCGGTGATGGCCCCCTCCAGGGTGCCCTTCTGGGTCGTGACCGTGTCATTGGCGCCGGTCACGTTCGACGAGTACGTCCGCAGGTCATCGGGCCGGGCCGAGCTCGTGGCCCCGGACCCGCCCGGGGCGGGTTCGGACCAGGGTGTGGTCGTGACCTCGTGGGGCTGTGGGAGTGGTACCTGGGCGGGTCCTGCGGGGGGCTTGTCGCCGTTGGACACCCAGTCCCAGCCCTTCTTGAAGATGTTCTCCTTGTCCTGCCGGTCGGCCCACTCCTTGGCCTGCTTCCTCCGCTCGCGTTCGGCCTGGGCGGCCTCCTTCAATGCCTGTACCTCGGTTGCGAGGTCGTCGAGGGCCGAGGCGATGTTCGTGCAGTCCGTCGAGGCTGTTTTCGCGTTCGTGTCGAACACGTCCGCGTAGTGGCCCTCGAAGTCGGTCGACGCGGTCGTCGCCCATGACGTTCTCGAGGCGGCCTGGCTCGTCAGGGTGGCCGACAGGGTCGTCGCCGCCGACTTCAGGGTGTCGGCCGTGGCGTCGTCGAACGCCACCGGCTCGTCATAGGCTCCCAGCTTGTCCGAGTACTCGGCCACGACATGATCCTTCCCACACAGGTACAGACAGGCCGGACCGGGGGCGGGCGGCCACACCCCACCGACGCTAAACCCGGACACCATCCGGACGCCACCGGCCGAACACCATCCGGACGCGCACCCGCACCATGATCAGGGAGAAGATCAGGGACAACCCCGAGACGAGGCCCGTGGGGTTCGATTCCTTCCGATGGGTCATGACGTTGCGAGTCGCCCCGGTGGCCCGCTCGCAGGTCCGGTGCGACGCCAACAAGGCCACGTCGGCATGGTCGCCTCGGTGGTCCGCTCACGGACGGGTCCGGCGGTGTTCGCAGCGGTCCCGCTGAGGCCGGTTGTCTCGGCATGCTGGTCGGAAAGCGCATGGGGAAGAGCCGCGGCCGGTTGGCGCGTCTCACGGAAGCCGGTGGCTCGGCGCGCCGGCCGGAGGGCGCCCGACTCGGGGCGCGCCGCAGAGTGAGACATGGTCGGGGCGTCCGTGGAGAGTGCTCCGGCCGGGGACGACTCTCGCGGCCGGGCCCCTGCGGACACGTCCTGGTGCGTGTCGCCGAACGGGGCCGGTTCCCGGTCGGTGGGGCCGCCGCCCGTGATGGTCGGGGCGTGTGGCGCCGGAGGCGGGGCGGTTCCGGCCTGCCGTGAGGGACCGTGTTCGGCGTGCGCCGTTCTGGCCGTGCGTCGTCCACGCGTCGACCGCCACCTCGACGGCGGTGTACTCGGCGTGCGCCGTCCGAGAGGGGGCGCACCCTGGCGGGATGTCTCATCTGTGTTCACAGATGTGCAGCTTCATGGCTGTTGAGAGCGTCCAAACCGTTGAAATCTAGCATGATTCATCATCGTCTTGTGCGAGTCGTTCTCTGTCATGATTCACATATGTGATCAATCGGTGTTGCTCACGCGGTTCCTCCGGGGCGATAAAGAGGGTGCGGCCACGGCCCGTGGGCAGCCTCGCGGGGCGGCGGGCGGCCGCAGTCGTCATTCCACGAAGAAGAGGAAGGAACCCCGTCATGGCCATCGTCCGTACGATCACCGGCGACGTCGCGCCCGAGACCCTCGGCGTCGTGAACGCCCACGACCACCTCATCCGCGTCGGCGCGGGCGAGGTCTACATCGACCCCGATCACCTGCTCGACGACGTCGACAAGGCGGCCCAGGAGGCCCGCTACTTCGTCGAGGCCGCCAAGCGCTGGTCGCCCGATGCGACCGTCATCGACATGTGCCCGGCCTCCAGCGGCCGCGGCGTCCTCAAGACCCTCGAGGTCGTCGAGAAGGTCCCCGGCCTCCACGTCGTCCAGGCCACCGGCTTCCACCAGCAGAAGGTCTACCTCGAGTGGCGTCAGAGCTGGGTCAACCAGTACACCGTCAACCAGATCGCCGACCTGCTCATCGCCGACATCGTCGAGGGCATCGACCGCTTCGACTACATGGGCCCGATCGTCGAGCGCACCTCCGTCAAGGCGGGCGTCATCAAGTGGGCCACCGCCTACGGCAGGATCACCGAGTGGGAGCGCAAGTCGGGCAGGGCCGTCGCCATTGCCTCCAAGGAGACCGGCGCGCCGATCAACACCCACGTCACCGCCGGCACCTGCGGCCCCGAGCAGGCCCGCTTCCTGCTGGACGAGGGCGTCGACCCCGCCAAGATCGCCATTGGCCACATCCAGCGCAACTGGGACCCGTGGGTCCAGGAGCAGATCGTCAAGCTCGGCTGCTACGTGGAGCTCGACGGCACCAACCGCATCAAGTACGTGCCCGACAACGCCCGCGTCAACCTGCTCACAGTGCTCGGTGAGAAGGGCTACGGCAAGCAGATCCTGCTCGGCACCGACTCCGGCAAGGCCTCCTACCAGAAGGTCTACGGCTCGGTCTCGGGCATCGACTACGACCCGGCCGTCTTCTGCCCGCGTCTGCTCGACGACGAGGGCTTCGACCCGGCCTACGTCGAGGACCTGCTGATCAACAACGCGCGGGCCTTCTTCGCCTTCGATCCGGTGAGGGGCTGAGCGCATGACGACCCCGCGTCTTCAGATCGCCCTGGACACCCTCGACCTGCCGGCCGCCCTCGGCCCGCTGCAGAAGGCGGCCGGGCACGTCGACGTCATCGAGTGCGGCACCATCCTGGTGCTCTGCGAGGGCTATCACGCGGTACGGGCCATCCGCGCCCTGTTCCCCGACAAGCGGATCCTCGCCGATGTGCGCATTGCCGAGGCGGGCGCCAAGATCTCCCGGCTGGCCTTCGAGGCCGGCGCCGACCTGGTCTCCTGCGTGGCCGGCGCCTCGCTCACGACGATCCAGCAGGTGTGCCGGGTGGCCGCCGAGTTCGGGACCGAGGTGCAGGTCGAGCTGGCCGACGAGTGGTACGACGTCGAGCGCGCCAGGGCCTGGCGCGCCGCCGGCGTCCAGCACGTCATCGTCAAGCGCTCCCGCGACCGCGAGGCCGCCGGGGACCTGAGCTGGAAGCCCGACGACCTCGCCAGGATCGACGAGCTCGCCTCGCTCGGCTTCACCGTGACCATCACTGGCGGCATCTCGCCGAAGGACCTGCCGACCTTCGCCGGGCACCCGGTGGGCATCGTCATCGCCGGTCGCTCCATCGTCGAGGCCGACGACCCGGCCGCGGCGGCCCGCGAGCTCAAGGACACCATCGAGCGGGTGTGGTCATGAGCGGGCTCGTCGACGGCATCACGCTGGGCATCTATGAGAAGGCGCTCGTCGGGAACCCTCTGGCCACAGGCGACGACTGGCGGCGCTTCCTCGAACAGGTGCCGGCAGCGGGCTTCGGCTACCTCGACCTCTCGGTCGACGAGAGCCCCGAGCGCGAGGCCAGGCTCGAGTGGGGTCGGGACACGCGGCTCATGGTCCGCCGCGCCGTCGAGACGGTGGGCACCATGATCGGCGGCATCTGCCTGTCGGTGCACCGGCGGATCGGCCCCGGCTCGGCCGACCCGGAGGTCCGCGAGAGGGCCCGGCAGGTCATGACCCAGGGCCTGCGGCTCTGCCACGACCTGGGCGTCGGGGTCCTCCAGGTGGCCGGCTACTACTGCTACTACGAGGACCCGAACCCCGACGCCGAACGCCACTACGGGCAGCTGCTGGCCGACGCGGTCCCGCTGGCCGCCAGGTTGGGCGTCATCATGGGCATCGAGAACGGCGACGGCACCGACGTGACCTCGGTGCGCAAGGCGATGCAGTTCGTCGAGGCGGTCGACTCCCCGTACCTGCAGGTCTACCCGGACCTCGGCAACATCGCCGAGCAGGGGCTGGACCCCGACGTGGAGCTGGCGGCCGGACGCGGCCACATGGTGGCCCTGCACGCCAAGGACGTGCGCCGGGGGGAGCCCCGACGCGTGGACATGGGCACCGGCATCGTCGACTGGGACCACAGCTTCGAGCTGCTCAGGGCCCAGGGCTGGGCCGGCCGCATGATGATCGAGATGTGGAACGACGACGCCCCGGACTCGGTCGAGCGTTCCGGCCGGGCCCGCGAGTTCATCACCGAGCACCTCGTCAAGGCCGGCATCCCGGTCCTGTGAGGGCGCGCGCCGCGCGCCCCGACCACGTCCGCGCCGCCCCCGGCGGCCGTGTCCGTGAATCCGCGCCCGCCGTCGGCGGACGCTTCCGCAACCAACAGCCACAACACCGCACCGACGTTCGAGGAGGAACGTTCTCATGCTGGAAGCACTCAAGGAAGAGGTGTGCGAGGGCAACATGGCCCTGCCGCGCCACGGTCTGGTCATCTGGACCGGCGGGAACCTGTCGGCCCGCGACCCGCAGACCGGACTCGTCGTCATCAAGCCCTCGGGCGTGCTGTACGACCACATGACCCCCGACGACATGGTCGTCGTCGACCTCGACGGGAAGGTCGTCGAGGGCGACCACGGCCCGTCCTCGGACACGGCCTCGCACCTGTACGTCTACCGGCACCGCGACGACGTGCGCTCGGTCATCCACACGCACTCGACCTTCGCCACCGCCTGGGCCGCCACCGGCCAGCCCATCCCCTGCTGCCTCACCGCCGTCGCCGACGAGTTCGGCGGCCCCGTCCCGTGCGGCGGCTACGCGAACATCGGCACCGAGGAGATCGGCGAGCAGATCATGGCCCACATCGGCGACTCGCCCGCCATCCTGCTCAAGCAGCACGGCGTCTTCACCATCGGGGCCACCATCGAGAAGGCCGTCAAGGCCGCCGTGATGGTCGAGGACGTGGCCCGTACCATCACCTACGCCAAGATCGTCGGCCGGATCGAGGACCTCCCCCCGGAGGCCATCGCCGCCAACCACGACCGCTACATGAACCGCTACGGCACCGCCGCCGCGTCGACGGGGGTGAAGTGATGAGCAAGTACGAGATCTCCACCATCGGCGAGGGCCAGATCCGTCTGACCTGCTTCAAGGGCGAGCGCCTCATGAGCGCCCACCAGCTGCGCATGACCGCGGCCTGCTCCGAGGCGAACGTCGCCGGCCTGCTCAGCCAGCTCGGCCGCCGGGCCGCATGGGCCTCCGTGATGCCCCGCGGCGAGCTCGCCGACCGCGTCATCAACGAGTTCCGCGGCGTGGGCGTCGACGTCTCCAACGTCGTCATCAAGCCCGACGGCCGTGTCGCGCTCTACTTCATGGAGCCCGGCGAGTACCCGATGCCGGCGAAGGTGGTCTACGACCGCGAGCACACGCCCTTCCGCTCGGTGACGAGCGCCGACCTGAACTGGGACGACATGCTCGACACCGAGCTGGTGTTCGTCACCGGCATCACCGCCGCCCTGACCACGAACACCGCCGAGGTCGTCACCGAGTTCGTCGACCGGGCCGCGGACCGGGGCGTGCGCATCGCCCTCGACGTGAACCACCGCTCGCTGCTGTGGGACACCGGTCGTGCGCGCGAGGTGCTCGAGCCGATCGCCCGCAAGTCGAGCATCGTGTTCTGCTCCCGCCGCGACGGCGAGGCCGTCTTCGGCGTGCGGGCCCGGGGTCAGGGCGCCTGCTCCGCGCTGCGCGAGCTGTTCGGCGTGCCCACGGTCGTCTCCACCGACCAGGTCGACGGCGTCTACCTGTCCGACGAGACCCGGGGCGACCGGACCTTCGAGGTCACCCGGGTTCCGGTCCTCGACCGGCCCGGCGCCGGGGACTCGTTCGTCGCGGGCACCCTGCACGGATTCCTGGCAGGGGACGTCGCGCAGGGCATCCGCTACGGGCAGCGCACCAGCGCCTTCGCCCTGACCCACTACGGCGACCTGACGCGCCTGTCGCCGAGCGAGCTCGACATCCCGACCACCACCGACATCGTCCGCTGAGCCGGCGCCCGCGGCCGCTCCCGGGGCCGTGCCCCGGGGGCGGGACGTCATTCCCCGCCGAAGCACAGAAAGGATCGACCATGAGTGCTGAGAATGCGGAGCAGAGCGCTCTGCAGCAGATCGACTCCCGGCCGTTGACCGGCCATCAGAAAAGCCTCATCGGGCTCGCCATCGTCGGGAACATCTCCGAGTTCTTCGACATGTTCCTCATCGGATTCGTCGTCTCCCTGCTCACCAAGCCCTGGAAGCTGACCGGCACCGAGACGGGCGTCATCCTCGCCTGCTCGGGTCTGGGCACCGTCGTGGGCGCGATCATGTGGGGCCGCCTGGCCGACAAGATCGGTCGGCGGCGCACCTTCTTCCGGTGCGTCCTGCTGTTCGTCGTGTTCACCATCGTCTCGGCCTTCACCCCCGACCGGGGGTGGATCATGCTCGCCGTGCTGCGCGTCGGCGTCGGCATCGGCGTCGGAGGGCTGAACATCACCTCGATCCCGTACGTGCAGGAGTTCGTGCCGGCCAGGCAGCGCGGCCTGCTGTCCGGGCTGGCCTCGGTGTTCATCCCGTTCGGCCTGTTCCTCGGCTCCCTGGCCCAGAAGGCCTTCCACGAGAACTGGCGCCTGCTCATCGCCCTCGGCGCGCTGCCGGTGTTCCTGCTCATCTGGATCCGCGCGGTGCCCGAGTCCCCGCGCTTCCTCCAGACGAAGGGGCGCACGGAGGAGGCGCGCGCCTCGCTCGCCTGGGCGCTGGAGATCCCCGTCGAGCAGCTGGGCTCCCTGCCCGAGCTGGCCGAGAGGACCTCGGCCTCGTACCCGACGCTGTTCCGCAAGCACCTCAAGGCGCTCGTCATCGTGACGCTCGGCTCGTTCTGCTTCATCCTCGGCTCCTTCACCGTGCAGTCCTGGGGCCAGACACTGCTCCAGACCGGCTACGCCAAGAGCGCGAGCACGGTGGGCACGCTGTTCATGTTCGTCTCCCTCGTCGACCTGCTGGGCCGGCTCGGCTCGGCATGGCTCGCCGACCTCATCGGCCGTCGCCGGACGATGTTCCTCTACGGCCTGCTCGGCGCGGCCGGCTCGCTCGTCGTGGCCTTCTCGGCGCACCTGCAGGCGAGCTGGGTGATCTTCTTCATCGGGATCCTCATGACGATGGGCTTCGGCGACGGCGCCTTCGGCATCCTCAACGCCTTCGGCGGCGAGCAGTTCCCCAACGACGTGCGCTCCACCGGCCTCGGCCTGGGCTACGGCATCGGCTCGAGCGCCAAGATCTTCGGGCCCGCCCTCATGGGCGCGATGATCGGTGGCGACGCGGTGCAGCAGAACGTCACGCTCGACGCGGTGTTCCCGGCCTTCGTGCTGTTCGCCGTGCTGCTGCTGCTCGGCGGCATCATCTACCTGTTCGCCAAGGAGACGAAGGGGGTCGCCCTGGAGGAGATCTGAGCGAGCGCTCCCCGAACCGGGGCCGGGCCCGTCGTCTGTCCCTCCCGCGGCGTCCGGTTCCCGGGCGGACGCCGCTGCGGAGCGGGGGACCCCTAGGCTGTGGGCGGAAGGACGATCCCACATGACGACTTTTCTCATCATCGGTGCCGTGGGCGTGGCCCTGCTGCTCGCCGCGCTCGTCATCGGCGACGTGCTCGACGGCCTCCTCGGCTCGGCCGAGGGCGTCTTCGACTCCGACGTCTTCTCCACGGCGGGCCTGGCCGGCCTCGTGGGGGGCTTCGGCTTCGGCGGCGCCATCGGCCTGGGCACGAGCGGCCTCGTGCCGGTCGGCGTCCTGACGGGTCTCGTGCTCGGCGTCGCCCTGGCCTACGGCTCCACGCGGCTCACCCGGGTGCTGCGCCGCCAGGGCAGCTCCAACACGGTGCGCACCGACTCGCTCGTCGGCGCCGAGGCGAGCGTCATCACCGCGATCCCCGCCGACGGCTACGGCCGGATCCGGCTCTCCCACAACGGGCATCTGCTCACCGTCTCGGCCCGAGCGACGACGGACATCGCGGCGGGGGAGCGCGTGTGGATCAGCGAGGTCCTCACCCCGACCGCCGTCGGCGTGCGCCCGATCGACGCTCTGCCGGCCCCCGACGCGGGCGGCGGCGCGGACCGGTGACTGCTCCGGAGGACACCGGGCTCTGGACGCCTCTGGCGTGTCGCCGTCCCGTTCCGCTAGTGTGCTTCGGTTCGTCAACCCTCAAGGAGAACAGTTGAACAGCATCATTCTCGCGATCATCGGCGTGATCGTGCTCCTCATACTCATCGGTCTGCTCATCGCGAGCCGCTACCGCGTCGCCGGCCCCAACGAGGCCTTCATCGTCACGGGCCGTCGCGGCAAGGAGGTCATCAACCCCGAGACCGGCATCGTGTCCACAGACCTGTCCGGTCAGAAGGTCGTCATGGGCGGCGGGGTCTTCGTCATCCCCTTCGTCCAGCACCTGTACGTCATGGACCTGTCCAGCCGCCGCATCATGGTCCAGATCCGGGGCGCCGTCTCCGGCCAGGGCATCAAGCTCAACCTCGACGGCGTGGCCATCGTCAAGGTGGGCGGCAACGAGGACTCGATCCGGGCCGCCGCCCAGCGCTTCCTCGCCCAGCAGGACGAGATCGAGTCCTTCACCCAGGAGACCCTCGCCGGCTCGCTGCGCTCCATCGTCGGCGGCCTCACCGTCGAGCAGATCATCCGCGACCGCGCGGCCTTCGCCCAGCGCGTCGCCGACGAGTCCGAGGCCTCCCTCACCGGCCAGGGCCTGGTGCTGGACACCTTCCAGATCCAGGACATCACCGACGACGGTACCTACCTCACCGATCTCGGCCGTCCCGAGGCCGCCAAGGTGCAGCAGCTCGCCGCCGTCGCCGAGGCCTCCTCCCGGCAGGAGGCCGAGCAGGCCCGCATCGCCGCTCAGCAGGAGATCGCCGTCTCCGAGCGCGCGCTCATGCTGAAGCAGGCCGAGATCAAGGCCGAGACCGATGCGGCCGCCGCCCAGGCGGCGGCCGCCGGGCCGCTCGCGCAGGCCGACCGCGACCAGGCCATCCTGACCGAGCAGGAGAAGGTGGCCGTGCGCCAGGCGGCCCTCAAGGACCGCCAGCTCGACACCGAGGTCCGCAAGCCTGCCGACGCCGAGCGCTACCGCATGGAGACCGAGGCCGAGGGCCGCAAGAACGCCGAGATCTTCGAGGCCGAGGCCGCCAAGGCCGCCGCCATCGCCGCCGCCGAGGCCGACGCCGAGAAGGCGCGCCTCGTCGGCGTCGGCGACAAGTCCCGCCGCACTGCCCTCGCCGAGGCGGCCGCCATCGAGGGCGCCAGGCAGGGCGAGGCCGAGAAGGCCCTCCGCCTCGCCGCCGCCGAGGCCGTCCGCGCCGAGGGCGAGGCCCAGGCCGCGTCCATCCTCGCCACCGGCCAGGCGGAGGCCGAGGCCATGAACAAGAAGGCCGACGCCTACGCCCGCTACAACGACGCCGCCGTCGTCGAGATGCTCGTCAACGCGCTGCCGCAGGTGGCCGAGAAGATCGCCGCCCCCATGAGCGGCATCGACAAGTACACGGTCATCAGCGCCGATGGCGCCGGGTCCGGCCCCAAGCAGGTCACCGGCACCGTCGTCGAGACTCTCGAGATGGTCAAGAACGCCACCGGCATCGACCTCCAGGAGCTCGTCGCGCGCTACGTCGACAGGCGCGGCGGGGACGACCAGCAGGCCCGCCCGACGGGGGCGGCCGGGGCGGCGCCGCCGTCGGTGGAGGGGCCCGCCGGGCCCCTCCACGGGTCCGTGACGGCCCGGCGATGGACCGTCCCCGCTCCCCGTCATCCGTCCCATCATCCGTCGTCGCGGGCCCGAGCCGCCCCTCGCGGGGGCCGGCGGGCCCGTCGGGTTCGTAAGATGGTTCCGTGACTTCCCCGCACGAGCCCCGACGCCGCGCCGCGCAGCGGCCCCGGAGGGCCCTCGACCGGAGCGCGGCTCCGGCCGAATCGCTGCGCGCCCAGTGGTCGCGGCGGCCGTGGTACCGCGCCGTGGTCGCAGCGGCAGTGCTCGTCCTCGTCATCGTTCTCGTCGTCGTCCGCTGCACCGGCCCTCACGGCGGCCCGGAGCCGCCGGCCGCGGGCCCCACCGGCACGGGTACGACCAGTGGTACGGACGTCGCCAGTTTGAGCGCGGGTACCGCGGTGAGCATCGGCGGTTCGGCGGGAGCCGGTGACGCCCCGCTGCCGACCGCCGTGACCGGCGATCCGACGACCGCGACGGTCATCGTCGACGGCGTGACCCTCAAGGCCTCCCGCGACGACCTGGGGTACTGGCACTCGAACATCACCTCGACCGGGCAGTGGCAGGTGGCCGGCCTGGACGTCGCCCCCTCCCAACGGACCGCCACCGTGCACAGCTACTCGGTGAAGGTCGAGCAGGGCCTGCCCCTGGACGTCGAGGCCACCGCCACCCAGATCTCCTCGATCCTCAACGACGAGCGGGGCTGGACAGGCTACCAGGACAACAGCTTCCAACTCGTCTCGGACCCCGACCAGGCGGACTTCACGATCTACGTCGGCAGCGCCGGCACCGTCGACGAGCTGTGCCAGCCCGACGACACGCGGGGCCTGGTGGACTGCCGCAACGGCAACAGGGTGGCGCTCAACGTCGACCGCTGGCTGTTCGCCGCGCCGCCCTACGCCGGCCAGACCGTCGACGCCTACCGCACCTACCTGGTCAACCACGAGGTCGGCCACTACATCGGCTTCGGGCACGTGCCCTGCCCCGGGGCGGGGCAGCCGGCCCCGATCATGCTGCAGCAGACCATCGACCTGCAGGGCTGCGTGCCGGCCTGGTGGCCGGCCGAGGTGGGCTACGACTGATCGTCCGGTCGGGCGTCGGCGGCGGGCCGAGCGCCCGACCCGGTGAGTTCGATCCCGGCCGCCGCCATGGCGTCCCGGGCGGCCCGCCCCTGTTCGGGGGTGACCGGCTCGGTGAGGTCGGTCAGCACGCGCACCCGGTAGCCGCGCGCCGCCGCGTCGAGGGCGGTGTCCTTGACGCAGTGCGACTCGGCGAGGCCGACGACGTCGACGTCGGTGATCCGGCGGGAGCGGAGCACCTCGTCCAGACCGGTACCGTCATCGGTGACGCCCTCGAAGCCGGAGTAGGCAGCGGCGTACTGGCCCTTGCGCACCCGGGCGTCCGGGCGGAGCCCCGCCAGGGCCGGGTGGAGCTCGGCCTCCTCGCTCCCTGCGATGCCGTGGGGAGGCCAGCTGTCGACGAAGTCGGGGGTCGGGGAGAAGTGCGCCCCCGGATCGACGTGCCAGTCCTGGGTGGTGACCACCAGGGCGTAGTCGCCGCGGCGGGAGAGGGCGTACTCGGCGATGCGCCCCGCGACGGCGTCGCCCCCGGGAACGGCCAGGGCGCCGCCCTCGCAGAAGGTCGGCTGGACGTCGACGACGAGAAGGGCGCGGGGATTCTGCTGCGTGACGCTCATGAGGGGAGTCTATCCGTCTGACGCGCAGACGGTCGGGGCTGTGGGGCGCCACCGGGCTCGTCGGGGGATCATCCGCGCAGGCGGCCCCGATCGGAAGATGCCCCGACTGGCCCGAGCCCTGCGGACGGGCCCGTCTCAGCCGCGCTCCCAGGCTGTGCCGTCCACGCGGGCCCCCGACAGGAGGGCCCTGATCGCCGCCCGGTCGGGTTTGCCCGAGGCGAGCATCGGCAGCTCGTCGAACCGTCCGATGACCCGCGGCGCGCGCTCGCGCCCGATCGCCCGGCCGACCGCGTCGCGCAGCCCGGCGGCGTCGAGGCCCCCGGGTGCGACGACGGCGGCGGCGACGAGACGACCCCAGCGCTCGTCGTCGAGTCCGACGACGACGCAGCGGCTCACGAGCCCGGTGCCCAGGACCGCCTCCGCCACGGCGGGAGCGCTGATCTTGAGACCTCCGCTCACGATGACGTCGTCGACGCGCCCGTCGACCGCGAGCCTCCCTCCGGACATCGAGCCGAGATCGCTCGTGGCCAGCCACCGCCCCCCGCCCAGGACGCGCACGCCGGGCTCCCCGTCGAGGTAGTCGCTCATCACCATCGGCCCGCTGAGCCAGACCCGGCCCCCGGGGCGCCCGTCCGGCCCGTCCCCGCCGTCGGGCGGGCCGAACGCCACCCGCACCCCGGGCAGCGGGAGCCCGTCGTGGACGCAGCCGCCGCAGGTCTCGCTCATGCCGTAGCTCAGGCGCAGCGTCAGCCCGGCGTCCCGGGACGCCGCGACGAGCGGGGCCGGCGTCGTCGCCCCGCCGACGAGCACGGACGCCGCCCCGGTCAGGGCCCCGACCGCCGCGTCGTCGGCGAGCGCATCGGCGAGCTGGGTGGGTACGAGCGAGACGTGGACGCGCCCGTGCGGGTCGCGCCGGGCCGCCTCCCCGACGGCCCGGGCGATGCGCTCCGGCGTGGCCCGATGC
>ERZ772964.733-NODE-733-length-13236-cov-24.2838_pt1 | contig 13236 bp, 10 predicted proteins | sample MGYA00580675_ERZ772964 | MGnify/ENA primary metagenome ERZ772964 (study PRJEB29015, sample SAMEA2737941) | human oral metagenome | biome: human oral; feature: human-associated habitat; material: dental | place: China | collected 2139 ... | reverse complement strand
GCGTGGCGCTTCGCGCGGCGGGGTGCGCGGCCCTGGCCGCCCTCATGCTCCGGGGCATCGCCGAGCACTACCGCTACTACATCCTCCTCCCCCGCCTCCAGCAGGTCACCATCTGCCTCTGCGCCCTCTGCCTGGTCGGCGAGGCCCTCGCGCGCGCGGGCGCGAGGCTGGAGGTCTCCCGCGCGGCCCCGGAGTGGGAGGACGGGTAGGCGGGGCCGGCCCGGCCCCGCCCAGGCACCCCTACGGCGACGCTTGGGCCGCCTGCGGCCTGACCCGGGGCGCGCCCTCAGCGAGGCCCTCTGTCCAGACTGCGCCTTTCCGTGCGGCCAGGCCCCAGGCTGGGGCCTGCGGGCCCCGGCGCAACCCCCCCGCAGCCTGGCGGGGGGTTGTCCGAGCGCGTTTGCCCAGTTGGGCCACTCTCCATAGTGCCCCGCAGCCTGGCGGGGGTCGCGCCCCACGCCTCCCGGGCGGTGATGTAACGGAAAAGCGCATTCTGTGCGACGTGGGGGCCGCAGACTGCGCCTTTTCGTGAGGCGTCGGGCCGAGATGCGCCCCTCCGTGAGGCTGCACGCGGCCCCGGCGCCGTCCCCCGCGCGCCTTTGCCCCCGTAGGCGAGGGCTGAACTGTTTCAACCCCCCCGGACAGCGAGCGGCCCATAATCATGCCGCCAGTGGCAACGCCTCCTCTCTCGCGACCATCGCGCCCGTGCGCTCGAAGAGCGCGTCCATCTCCCCTGCGGGGATGTGGTAGTCGATCGTGGAGTGCGGGCGACGGCGGTCGTGGTATCCCTCGACGTACCCGGCTGATGCGAGTCGCGCCTCCTTGCGGGTGGCGAAGCTGCGAGGGTGGCACGTCTCGTTCTTGAACGTGCCGAGGAACGGCTCGGCGACGGCGTTGTCGTGGCGGTGTTAACGGCGACCGAAATCAACCAAATATAGTCAGCATGAACTAACCAATTCCAGTCAGTCAGAATCAACCATCCACTCGGGGCGCGGAGTCATCGCGCCCGCCGTTCGTCCCTACACTGGCATCATGTCGATGCGCCGGTGTCAGGAGGACGAATGAGATGAGAGACGGACGCGATGATCTGCAGAGGATTATAGACGAGGCCCTCGAGGGCATGGCCCGGGAAGCCGGGCGCCCGCTCGACCTCGGACACATCAACCTCGCGGAGTTCTGCCGAAGGACGGGGCTCACCCGCCAGAGGGCGAGGACGATCAAGCGCAACGGATTCAGGGTGGAGCCTCACGGGCTCTGCGGCCGGAGCCCCGCGACCACCGTGCTCAGCGGCTACACCGGCTTTGTCGACGACCAGCTCAGGAAGGGCGTCACCAACTCGCAGGTCGTGTTCGACAAGCTGGTCTCCCAGGGCTACACGGGCGGGCTGACCACGGTCAAGGTGTACATCTCGCGCCACAGGGACCTCGTCCCCCCCAAGAGGAGGGCGGTCGAGTCCCAGGGCAGCCGCGGGCAGCGGTTCCAGAGTGCCCCCGGCGAGGCGTACCAGATGGACTGGGGGTTTGTCACCGTCAGCGGTCCCGACGGTGCCGAGGGCAGAATCGCCTGCTTCTGCATGGTATGCCACCATTGCGGCATGCCCTACGTCGAGTTCTTCCCCAATGCGAGGCAGGAGAACCTGTTTATCGGGATGCTCCGCGCCTTCATGGTCCTCGGCGTCCCCGAGCTCGTTCTCACCGACAACATGGCCAGCGTCGTTACCCGTCGCGACGCCGAAGGCAGGCCCGTCTGGAATCGCGAGTATGAGGCGTTCATGGAGTGCGTAGGGTTCTCAACGCGCCTGTGCAAGCCTAGGCATCCCTTCACAAAAGGCAAAGTCGAGCGGCTCGTGCGTTTCGTGAAGGAGAACTTCCTCGCGGGCAGGGGCTACGCCGGCATCACGCGCATCAACGAGGAGGCGCTGCTCTGGTGCGCGCAGCAGGCCGGCAGGTACCGCCGCGCCGGCGCCTGCGTGCCGTCCGAGGAGCATGAGGCCAGGTGCCTGCCGGCCGCGCACGACCTTGCCTCGGCACGCCGCGCAGAGCTCTACCTGTGCCCGCCGAGGAGGATCTCGTTCGACGGCTTCGTGAGCTACGAGGGCAGGCGCTTCGGTGTGCCGTACTGGTACGAAGGTCGCGTCTGCCGAGTCAGTCGCGAGGGTCGCTACCTGCATGTATACTCGGATGACATGGCTCGCGAGCTGGCGGTGCACGAGGTCACGCTGTCGCGCGTCGACAGCGTCTGCGAGGGCCAGTGGTCCGACTCCCAGCCCGAGGAGCTTCCCACGCAGCCCGTCACCACCGAGATCGCGCAGGTCGGGCACGGGCTGGGGAAGGCGGCCTTCGCGAAGTTCGACTTCGAGAGGATGGTGGGCTGATGGCTAGCGACGATACCAGCGCCTTCTCCGTCATCTGCGACCGTGCGTCCGCACTCGGGCTCTCGATCGGCGCCGAGGAACTGGCGGCATTCGCGTCTGACCGTGATCTCGGCGGCGGCGAGCTTACCGCCATCGCGGACCTGCTTGCCCACCTCGTCGAGAAGCGCAAGGAGTCCACAATCGAGACGCTGCTCAGGCTGAGCAGGCTTCCCCGGCGGGAGCCCAGGACCTTCGGCAACTTCGACTTCTCGAGGATACAGGGTAGGGACGCCGGCGCGCTCGGGAAGCTCCCTGCGCTGGCCGACCTGCACGCGCGTAGGAACGTCGCCTTCATCGGCCCCGGGGGCATCGGGAAGACCCACCTGGCCCAGGCGTACGGCCACGAGTGCTGCCTCAGGGGGCTCAAGACGTACTATCTCAAGGCGACCGAGCTCAGGGACCGCCTCTCGAGGGCGGTCGAGCGCGGCAACGCCTCCAAGGTGATCGGCACGCTGGTGAAGCCGTCCTGCCTGATCATCGACGAGGTGGGAAGGTGCGTCTTCGACAAGGAGTGCACCGACCTCATCTTTGACGCGGTCGACAGGCGCTACGAGAAGGAGGCACCAAATACCCTGATACTCACCAGCAACGTCGCGCCAAGCGGCTGGGACGAGTTCTTCACGGGCGACGACACCCTGCTCTGCGCGTTGGACAGGGTGTTCGACAAGGCCTCCGTGTTCATGATGCGAGGGCCGAGCTTCCGCGGGCGTGGGCTTGATACCTTCTCGGTCGAGGCCCTACCCCAAGCGATCAAACAACGCGGCGCACAGCCAACGATGCTGTAACGTAACGTAATTCGATTGCCGGCGCATCGACACCGTCCGGCGCTATTGGTTGATTTCGATCGACCGGAATTGGTTGGTTTGATTTGACTATTTGTGGTTGATTCAGACCGACGCTAACAGCGGGGTCCCGTTTCGCCGGCGGGCAGCCTCACGTCGTGCGCCGTGCGCCCGGTCGGCCATCGCCTCGGGTGCGTGCTGGCTGCCGCAGTCCGAACGAGAGATCGCGCCGAGCGCGACGTAGCCGCGCCCCCGGGACGGCCCGAGCGCGGCGATCGGCAGGTCGACCGCCGTGCGCCCCGGGGGGCCGGGGCCGGCGCCATGTGCGCGTGCAGGTCGCCCACTGCGGCCATGTAGGGGACTGCGGTGGGAGTTGACAAAACACACCGCCGAGGCCGAGGCCATGCCCGACGGCTGGCCGCACGGGACCACCTGCCGCGAGATCGGGCCCGTGGTCGCCGTCGAGAGGAGGGCGGGGCGCAGGCGCGCGGACGTCGTCGTCGCCGTGGCGCCGGGCGCCGGAGTCGGCCGCGCGGGGGGCACCGACGACAAGGACAAGGTGACGGTGCGCATGGGCTGCGGTCCCACGACACCGACAACCTCGTCGCGCTTCTCATGCTGCGCTGCTCCGATGGGCAGCCGGCACTTCCCTGGGAGGATCGCGGGGAGGAGAGGAGGAAGGTGGCACGGGGCAACCAGGCGACCTCTAGGCCACGAGAACTACCGAAGGCTCGCTTTTTCTCTGGTGCGTGGCAACGGTTTTATTCGAGCAACAGTTATGGCTAAGCTCCTACAGGGAAAGCCTTTTCGCATTGGCGGGTTTTAGATAATTCTTCTTCAGGTCTCTTATGCTCATGAAGAACTCCTTCTCCGAGTTGCTTAGCCCTTCGTTTTTGCGCTTCTCCTCGAGAAGCGCAAGGGTGCAGAACATGTCCGCCGCCTGGAACAGACTGTAATCGGAGGGGGACACCTTCCTGACTTCCGCCTCCAGGAAAGCGTTGAAGAGCGTGTTCACGAGGTTGGTTATCTCCTTTTGCCCGTTGTCGTAATAGACGATTATGCGGTCGAAGGACTGCAGGAATGCGAGGTGATCCTTCAGGAACGTGCTTATCTCGCGAGATATCCTGGATACCATCTGGTCGTGGTCTGAGAACTCTCGTTTCTTAAAGGCGAAGGATTTGTAGGAGATATCGCACAAGCGCATGAAGGTGAAGAGGAACCGGAAGAGCTTGCGGCGCGCCGTGAGATCCATGCCGGAGTAGTCCCCCTCTCGCCTGATGAGCGGGGCGGAGTGTATGGCGTGGTTCTCCGCGAAATTCTGCTCGACGAGATGGCGCTTCAGGTGGTCGATTTGCTCTGAGATGTCGGAGCCCTGATCGTGAAAGACCAGGGTGATGATGTAGTACGGGGCGTGGTGCTCGTAAGACCCGAAATCACCCGATTCGTCTATGAATACGCTGAGCCTAGACATTTATCCCCTAAAACAAAAGTGGCGGGGAAAACGTCCCCGCCCTTGGGTGGACCAGGGCCTTTCGGCCAGCCCAGAATATATTTCATTTATAGCAGATTTCTCGATTTATGTCTATGGAGGGAAGATGGTCAGGATGGCATTGCGGAAGAAGATGCCGTCCTGCGTAGGGCTTCTTCGCTTTGGGCTTAGCCGTGAACTTGCAGGCGAACTGCCTGCCGCCTACCCAGTAGACCATCCAGCTCCATTTATCATGGAACGCCTTGCTTGCCCCGGGGTATGAAAGCGGGCGGGCGTCTATCTTCGCGAAGTCTATTCTCGGCCTCCTATGCAATGGGATGCCTGATGACTGTCTTGAGGTTTTCAGGCTTCATCCGGCGAGGATCGCCCAGGTATATCTCGTGGTGGAGACAGATCCGCGGGACGACTCCATCGCAGTCCAGAAAGCCGAGGACGTCCTGCGGGTCCGAACCGCTCGCGTTTCCGATGTCGAGGCGAAGGTTCTGATCAGCAACAAAACTCGAAAGCTTCGCGATCGTTGCGGGCTCATCGTCGTAGGGGCCTTTGTGCATGATCTGCGCACAAGTTCCTTCCGAGAAACGGACGAGGCGCAGATTTCCGTGTTCGACTGCGGACGCGAGTTCGGGCTTCTTGTCGATGACGAGCGAGCAGATGTGCTCGAATGCCTCGGGGCCACGAAGTCTGGCTGGCGGATGAGGGACACCCAGGATAATGAACTTTTGTCGGATATCCCCGTTCCATCGAACGCATCGGACCGTGTGCCGCGACCCGGTCCCTGCGACCGGCTGGGGCGCCGCCCGGGCCGTCCCGGGGGCGCGGCTGCGTCGCGCCCGGCGCGACCTCTCGTTCGGGCCGCGGCGGCCGGCACGCACCCGAGGCGATGGCCTCGCGTTCGCCTCGGGGGTCTACCTCTACACCGCCTGCTGCGTGGTGGCAAGCGAGTTCTACGCCTCCGGGATGGCCAAGATGGCCGAGCGGGAGGGGCATGCCGTGGACCGGGCGTGGGTGGCCCTGCGCCTGGCCCACTTCGTCGCGGCCTCGGCCCTGTCGTTGCTCGTCGCCCTCATGCTCCGAGGCATCGCCGAGCGCTACCGCTACTACGGCCTCCTCCCCCGCCTCCAGTAGGCCACCATCTACCTCTGCGCCCTCCACCCCGCCGGCGATGCCTTCGAGCGCGCGGGATCGCGGCTTGAGGCCTCCCGCGCGGCCCAGGAGGGGGACGTCGGGTAGGCGGGGCCTGGGGCAAGCCCGGCCCCGGTCCCCGCGCCCCTACGGCGACGCCGTGGCCGCCTGCGGCGACACCAGCGACCTCCAGGCCTCGGGGGCCGTGTAGGTGTCCGCCACCCCCTGGCGGGAGGACGAGAGCTCGCCTGTCGTGAGCCACCTCTTGTCCCTCGCGGAGAGCCACCCCCGGCCGCCCACGCCCGCGGGGAGCGAGGTGTGCATGTCGGTGGAGAGGACGTTCCCGCAGCGCTCCCCGACCGCCAGGGAGGAGAGCGACGAGCAGCCGGCGAACATCCCCCACATGCCCTCGACCCCGGAGGTGTCCCAGCCGGAGAGGTCGAGGGAGGGGAGCGAGGCGCAGCCGCAGAACATGCCGCTCATGCCGGTGACCTTCGAGGTGTCCCAGCCCGAGAGGTCGAGGGAAACCAGCGTGGAGCAGTCGGCGAACATGCCACCTGTGAGCCAGTTGCTCATGTACGTGACCCTCGAGGTGTCCCAACCGGAGAGGTCGAGGGATCGGAGCGAGGCGCAGCCGGAGAACATGCCGCCCATGTCCTCGACCCGCGAGGTGTCCCAGCTGGAGAGGTCGAGGGACGCGAGCGAGGAGCAGCCGGAGAACATGCCACTCATGCCGGTGACCCGCGAGGTGTCCCAGCCCGAGGGGTCGAGGGACGCGAGCGAGGCGCAGCCGGAGAACATGCTGCTCATGTCCGTAACCTGCGAGGTGTCGAGCGGCGAGAGGTCGAGGGAGGTGAGCGACGAGCATCCGCAGAACATGCGACCCATGTCCGTGACCATCGAGGTGTCGAAGTGGGAGAGGTCGAGCGACGTGAGCGAGCAGCAGCCGTCGAACATGTATCCCATGTCGGTGACCATCGATGTGTCCCAGCCCGAGAGGTCGACGGAGGAGAGCGACGGGCATCCGTAGAACACGCACCCCATGCGCTCGACCCGCGAGGTGTCGAAGTGGGAGAGGTCGAGGGAGGAGAGCGACGGGCATTCGTAGAACATGCCCCACATGTCCGTGACCCGTGAGGTGTCCCAGCCGGAGAGGTCGAGGGAGGAGAGCGACGGGCAGCTCCAGAACATCCCCCACATGCGCTCGACCCGTGAGGTGTCCCAGCCCGAGAGGTCGAGGGAGGAGAGCGACGAGCAGCCGGAGAACATGGCCCCCATGCTCCCGACCTGCGAGGTGTCCCAGCCCGAGAGGTCGAGGAAGGGGAGCGAGGTGCAGCCGGAGAACATGCCCCACATGTCCGTGACCCGTGAGGTGTCCCAGCCGGAGAGGTCGAGGGAGGCGAGCGACGAGCACCCGAGGAACATGTCCCCCATGTTTGTGACCTGTGATGTGTCCCAGCCGGAGAGGTCGAGGGACCGGAGCGACGAGCACGCGAAGAACATGTCCCCCATGTTTGTGACCTGTGAGGTGTCGAGGCCCGAGAGGTCGAGGGCCTCCATCGCGTACAGGCCCCCGAAGAGGTAGCCTGAGTCCGCGGGCGCCAGGACGCCTTTCTCGACGCTCACCGACTTGACGGCGTGCCGGAGGTCTTCGTCGGGCAGCGCGTCGCGGACGCGGGCCATCTCCCCCAACGCGCCGTCCGTGGGGCGGATGGTGAGCGTGCCGGTCCACGTGTCGAGCTCGTAGGTGCAGCCGGCGCCGATGGCGCCGACCCTCGGCGCCTCGCGGGGCGGCGCCGTGGCCAGCATGAGCGCGAACGTAAGGCATGCGGCGAGGGTCACCAGGCGAAGCGCCGTGATGCCCGTGTGGCCGTGGGTGGTCCTCCGGTCTTTCCGCGTGCCGGGGTCTTGGGGCGCCTGTTCCTCCATGGTCCCACTCCGTCTCCCTCGTGGGGTCCGCCACGTGCCCAGTATATGCTATGCGGGCCCCTCGGGCTGCCGGATGGCCCCGAGCCGCGCCGTGCGTGCCACTCGGCGCCACCGGTTGGCACGCACGGCGCGCACTCGGCGTCACCGAGTGGCACAAAGGCCGGCATATGCGCAGTTGCTGGGAGGTGTCGTGCCACTCGGCGCCACCGGTTGGCACGCGCATCGCGCACTCGGCGTTACCGAGTGGCGTGGCCGAGCCCGTGGTCCCGGTGCCCGATCGACGCCGCGACGGTGTCGCGACGACGGAAAGCATGCGGGTGCGTGGGGCGCTCCCGAAGGGTCGTCCGCCACCCTCGACGGGGTTGCGGGCGGGGTCCGGAGCGACAACCGGGGGCATTGCTGGCCCATCCGTGGGAAGTGACGTATGATGGTGCGGTAGGGCGACACGGCCGTGCGGTAAGGCGCGCGGGCCGGAGGGAGGAGGACACATGGGCGGGAGCGGCGGCGTGGCCCGCAGGGTCGGGAGGGCGCTCGTGCTGCTGGGGGCGGTCCTCCTCCTGGTGGGGGACGTGCTTCGATTCGTGGGGTATGTCATCCCCACCTTTCCGGAGGTCCTCGTCGACGTGCGGCTCTGGGGGCTCGAGGGGGCGCTCTCGGGGGAGAGGGACTCTATAAAGGCGTACATTCTGCTAGGGGAGGTGCTCACAGACGCCTACCCGCTCTGCGCGGCCGCCTTGGCGCTCCTGTGGCTGAGGAGGGGCAGGGTGCGCGCCCTGGGTCCCCTCGCGGTGCACGTCCTCGGTTTCTCAATCGCCTGCATCCGTGATTGCTCCCCCACGCGGGTCTGGTGGTTCCCCATGACCCTCGGGGTGGTCGCGCTCCTCGCGGGGGCCGCACTCCTGGCGGAGCGGCACCCGCGTGGCGGCAGCGTGCCGTTGCGCTACGGCAGGGCCGCTGGCGACGTCGCGACGCTGGGCCTCGCGTTCGTCTCGGGGATCTACCTCTACACTGTCTGCACTGCGGTGTGCTACGAGTTCTACGCCTCCGGGATGGCGAAGCTTGCCGTGCAGGTGGGGCATGTCGTGGACCGGACGTGGGTGGTCCTGCGCCTGGCCCACTTCCTCGCGGCGTCGGCTCTGGCGCTGCTCGTCGGCCTCGAACGTCCGGGACCAGGCGGGGAGGCGGGGTGGCGCGGGCGCATGGCCCTTCGAGCGGCGGAGTGCGCGGCTCTGGTCGCCCTCATGCTCCGAGGCATCGCCGAGCACTACCGCTACTACGGCTTCCTCCCCCGTGTCCAGCAGGTCACCATCTGCCTCTGCGTCTTTTGCCTGGTCGGCGCCGCCCTCGAGCGCGTGGGCGCGAGGCTTGACGGGGACGTAGGACGGAGGATGGTTGGGAATGACAGCGACGGGGCTGGTGGTCGGGCTGAGAGTGGCAGCCCGGGAAACGCTGGTGCGGACGAGTCCGGGGCCTGATGTAGGCATTGGGGGCCAATCGACTGCGTGCGCACCTCGGCCCAGTGTCCCCATGGCGACGGTGGGTCTGCCTGCGGACTGTGCGGCACCACTCAATCCGCATTCGGCCAATCGGCCAATTGCTCGCCTGTCGGTCTGTGCGTCGCACGTGCACGCTTGCGCCTCTCTCGCGTGCCGTACCCAAATGTTTCGAGTAGGCTACCGAATATGACTTGACAGCGAGGGAACGTCCACATAGGTTATTATCTTCCTATAGAGAACGAAAGGGCGTCCGCGTCACAGGTTGTAGACGCCCTCAGGACACGCCATACGGGCCAATCCATTGGATGGGAGGGAAGCATGAAACTGAACAACGCACAGCTTGCAGGCTCCTCCCGACGCCAGGATCGACGAATCTCGCTGCGACGCCAGCGCGTGTAGTTTCGGTCCTCTGAGGAAGACTTACACCCTCACCACGACAGACGGACTGATTCGGCACCCGGCATCGCCGGGGCCTTTCTTTTACCTCAGGTGTCGCAGCACTATCCAGTTTCTTGTTAACTCACACCTGCGCAATCGATATTAAGAAGGTAGGACATCATGGCAAACGTATATGAAAACGTACATGGCAACGCCAAGGAGAAGGTCGTGCTTGCATACTCCGGTGGCCTCGACACCTCGGTCATGGTCAAGTGGCTGCAGCTCGAGAAGGGGCTCGACGTGGTGGCCATCTGCGGAAACGTCGGCCAGGACGCGGAGGACCTCGCCTGGGTCGAGAAGAAGGCCTATGACATGGGCGCGGTCTACTCCCAGGCGCTCGACATGCGCGAGGAGTACGCCGAGGATTTTCTGACCAAGGCCATCGCGGCCAACGGCCTCTACGAGGACAGCTACCCCTTGCTCTCGGCACTCTCGCGTCCGCTGATCGTGAGCAAGCTCGTTGACATCGCGCACAAGACCGGCGCCTCCTACATCGCCCATGGCTGCACCGGCAAAGGCAACGACCAGGTGCGCTTCGAGACCTGCATCCATGCCCTTGACCCCAAGCTCAAGATCCTCGCCCCCGTGCGCGAGTGGGACCTCCTTACCCGCGAGCAGGAGATGGAGTGGGCCAAGGCCCACGGCGTGCCCGTTCCCACCACTGCGGCGAAGCCCTACTCCATCGACGACAACCTCTGGGGTCGCGCCATCGAGTGCGGCGTCCTCGAGGACCCCTGGATGGAGCCGCCTGCGGACATCTGGACGATGACCGCCTCCGCAGAGGACGCCCCCGACACGCCCGAGGAGATCGTCCTTGGCTTCGAGCAGGGTAAGCCCGTCTCGCTGAACGGCGAGCAGATGGACCTGCTCCCGCTCATCATCAAGATGAACGAGATCTGCGGCAAGCACGGCTACGGTCGCCTCGACATGATCGAGGATCGCGTCGTGGGTCTCAAGAGCCACGAGTGCTACGAGTGTCCGGCGTCGCTGGCTCTCATCACCACGCACCACGCCCTCGAGACCCTCTGCCTCGATGCCGACACGCTCCAGTACAAGCACCTGATCGACCAGCAGTGGGCGACCGTCGTCTATGACGGCCTCTGGTTCTCGCAGCTCAAGGAGGCTCTGGACGCCTTCTGCGCCAGCACCCAGGCCTTTGTGAGCGGGGAGGTCAAGGCCAGGCTCTACAAGGGTTCGCTCACCGTCACCGGTCGCAGGAGCGCCTACTCGCTCTATGACTTCAACCTGGCGACCTACGGCGTCGGGGACAGCTTCGACCGCAGCGCGTCCAAGGGCTTCATCGACCTCCACAGCCTGCCCAGCAAGACTTGGTCGGGCGTGCAGGGACCAGCGGCCCAGCTGAATAGCAAGACATGCGAGGAGGATGGATCCGCCTTCATGGTCGCCGACAGCCTCTCTGCGTGACGACGCGAAACGCCGGCCGTCTTGTGCGGCGCAGGAGATAGTATGTATGTGGCGCCTTGCCTGACATGTGGGGCAAGGCGCCCTGCCTTGGGGCGGGCTTGGGAGGTCGATCACGGAGGAGGGACGTCACATGGCACTCTGGTCAGGTAGGTTCGAGCAGAGCGTGAGCGAGTTCACGCAGCGCTTTGGGGCGTCTCTGCCCGTCGACAAGCGAATGTACAAGCAGGACATCGCGGGCTCCATCGCGCACGCGAGGATGCTGGGCAGGCAGGGGATCCTCTCTGACACCGACGTCGAGCACATAGAGGTGGGCCTCCTTGAGATTGAGCACCAGATAGACCAGGGCAAGTTCAAGTGGAACATCAACGACGAGGACATCCACATGGCCGTGGAGTCCGAGCTCATTGAGGACATAGGTGCCGCTGGGGCGCGCCTGCACACGGGGCGCTCGCGCAACGACCAGGTGGCGACCGACATCCGCCTCTATGCCAAGCACCTGCTCATGACCCTTATCTCCGAGAACTACTCCCTGCGCAAGGTCATCGTCCGTGCCGCTCGCAAGAACTTCGGTACCATCATGCCGGGCTACACCCACATGCAGCACGCCCAGCCGGTGCTCTTCTCCCATCACCTGCTCGCCTATTTCTGGATGTTCTCTCGTGACTATACGCGCCTCATGGCTGCCTACCAGGCGGCGGACGCCAGCCCGCTTGGCGCGGCGGCCCTCGCCGGCACCACCTACCCGCTCGATCGCTTCTACACGGCCGAGCTTCTGGGCTTTGACCATCCCGTTCCCAACTCGATGGACGCCGTGAGCGACCGCGACTACCTGATTGACCTGCTCTATGCCTGCAGCATGGGCATGATGCACCTCTCGCGTCTCTGCGAGGAGATCATCACCTGGTCCACGACGGAGTTTGGCTTCATCACGCTCTCGGACGCCTACTCCACGGGCTCGTCCATCATGCCGCAGAAGAAGAACCCCGACTTCGCCGAGCTTACGCGCGGCAAGACGGGACGCGTCTATGGTGACCTCATGGGGCTACTGGTCACCATGAAGTCGTTGCCGTTGGCCTACAACAAGGATCTCCAGGAGTGCAAGGAGGGTGCCGTCGATGCCGCGCACACCCTGCGTGACGCCATGATCTGCATGGAGGGCATGATAGACAGCTGGGAAGTGCATGCGCATCAGATGCTCGCCGAGGCGGGTCTTGGCTTCACGGCGGCGACGGACGTGGCAGACTACCTTGCCAAGCGCGGGCTGCCCTTCCGCAAGGCGCACGAGATCGTGGGTAGGCTTGTGCTCTATTGCGAGAGGCATCGCGTGGGGCTTGAGGACCTGACCGCAGAGGAGTTCCAGAAGTTCTCGCCGCTCTTTGGTAAGGACGTTGTCGAGGACCTGAACCCAGAGGGCATCGTGAGGGCGAGAGACACCTACGGAGGCACCGGCCACGAGGCGGTGAGGCTCCAGATGCACGAGGCGTCCAAGCTGCTCAAGCACGACCGGCGCCAGGTAAAGGCCCTGCGGGACAAGAGCGAGGGCAGGCCTGGCGCATAAGGCGTGGCAGGATGCTTTTTGCAGGCTAAAGGGAGGCTTCGTGAGCTCGTGTGGGTAGGTGGTTGCGTCACCGCCCCGGTGGCGTGGGCCTCAGGTCCGAGCGCCCTGGCGTCACGGGGGCCATGGGACCCTCGATGCCGTGGGACCCGTGGCCCCGCCCGGTCGCGCGAGCGGCCGTGGGTATGCATAAGTGTACACAGATCGGCGAAAATGGCCTCTCGGCGCAACCAGCGCTCGCATGCGGAGTGCGCCCTTTGGTGAGGACCGCACGCAGAATGCGCTTTTCCGTGACGTCGCCCGCCCAGAATGCGCTTTTCCGTGGCGTCGCCGGCACAGAATGCACTTTTCCGTGAGGGTCCGGTCGCAGAATGCGCTTTTCCGTAGAGTGCGCTGATCGCGTCGAAAATCGTGGTGTATGAGAGGAGAGAGAAGAAGACCATCGCCTGTCCTAAAATGTCGGTCCGACCAAGAAACGACTGAAAGGAAGAGACGATGGTCAGCTCCAACAGGATAACCCATGACAACCCCAAGCTGAGGGACGTGTTGCTCGAATTTCTGGACAGCGCGTCGAGCTTGTGCGACAT
>ERZ772964.731-NODE-731-length-13291-cov-19.9845_pt1 | contig 13291 bp, 8 predicted proteins | sample MGYA00580675_ERZ772964 | MGnify/ENA primary metagenome ERZ772964 (study PRJEB29015, sample SAMEA2737941) | human oral metagenome | biome: human oral; feature: human-associated habitat; material: dental | place: China | collected 2139 ... | reverse complement strand
CCCGCACGGGTCCGCCGACCAGGGCGATCTCGTGCCCGGCGCGCACGAAGGCGTGCCCCAGGGCCGCCAGGGCCGGGGGCAGGCCCTCAAGCGCCTGACGGGCCTTGGGCGTCAGGCCTCGGGTCTCAGCAGAGGCGTCCGTAGGATTGACGGGATCGACGGGAGCGGGGTGAGCAGTCATCGGCCCAAGCCTGCCATGAACCCTGACCGGCGCGCCGTCGTCGACGACGCCATCGGTCTCGCCGTGAGGACCCTCTCGCGCGTACTCGCACGTACGGCACCGCTGCCCTCTGGCGGCGCAGTTGTGTGCGACGACGTACTCGGCCAGAGACATCCTGTGGCCTGGACGCCCTAGAGTGTCCCTATGCCCTCGCCACGCACTCGCACGCCCCGCGCCGGAAACCCGGCACATCGGGCGAGTGCGCGCGCTTTGCCGATCGTCAACGAGACCAGTGCCGGCGGCCTGGTCGTCGACGTTCAGAACGGTCAGGCCTTCACGGCGGTCATCGCCCGACGCAACCGCGGAGGCCGGCTGGAGTGGTGCCTGCCCAAGGGGCACCTGGAGGGCACCGAGACCCCCGAGCAGGCCGCGGTCCGCGAGATCATGGAGGAGACCGGGATCACCGGCCGTGTTCTTCGGCACCTGGCGACCATCGACTACTGGTTCGCCGGTCACGAGCACCGCGTCCACAAGGTGGTGCACCACTTTCTGCTGGAAGCGGTCAGCGGCACCCTGACCACGGAGAACGACCCGGACCATGAGGCCGAGGACGTCGAGTGGGTCGCCCTCGAGGACGTCTCCCACCGCCTGGCCTACCCCAACGAGCGTCGTATCGTCGCCGCGGCCTGGGACATCTTGGTGGGGGATGGATGACCAGCGCCACCGACCTGTGCGCGAAGGTGGTCACCACGCTGGGCTCCCGGCTGCGGAGCAGGGCGATGGTGACCTTTGCCGCCCTGCTGGGCCTTGCGGGGCTGGTCACGTGGCCGCTGATCGCCCTGCCGACGGCCCAGGCGGAACCGGCCTCTGGCACGCTCTCAGCCGAGATTGCGCCGGCGGCCCCGGCCGGACCGTCCGCGACGACGGTCCCCTCTGCACTGCCCGCCTCGGCGTCGATGAGCGGGAGGACCACCGGCACCTCGATCCAGAACACCGAGGCGGCCGCCAAGCAGGTGACCCTGAGCATCGACACCATGACCCCCGAGGTGCTGCACAGCGACCAGGACCTGACCCTGACCGGAACCATCGCCAACGGAACCGGCCAGGCCGTCTCCGGGGTGGATCTGGTGACCAGGGTGCAGCGATCCACCGACGTCACAAGTGAGAGCCTGACCAAGTGGTTGACCGGAACCGACGAGTCAGGGCTGTCGGACCCGGTCACGATCCCGCTGGGCCGCGACCTCCAGCCCGGTGAGACCACCCAGTTCTCCATCACCGTTCCTGCCGACGAGCTGCCGTTGACCAGCGCCGACCGGTGGGGGCCGCGCGGCATCGCCGTCACGCTGGAGTCTCAAGGCACCTCTGTGGCTCAGGACCGCAGCATTCTCGTCTGGGAGAGCGGTGCCTCCGTCACACCCGTGCGCCTGACCACGTTCATCCCGGTCACCGCCTCCGTGGAGGAGATGGCCGTTCTCGCCGGTCCGCACACCTCGCAGCGCGCCAAGACCCTCACCAGTGTCCACAGCCGGGTCCTCGGTCTGCTGGGCATGGCCGGCGACAGCGTTGTCATGGCGGTCGACCCCGCACTGGTCGAGGCCCTCGGCGTCACATCGGCCGACCTGGAGAAGGCCGCCCGCAACGGCCACTCCCAGCCCTCGACGCCGGACGGAACCCCTCAGACGCCTCAGGGCGACGACTCGTCCGGGTCGTCCAGCGCGAGTCCCTCGGCTTCCGCCGCCCCATCGGCACCAACGGAGTCCTCATCCCCGACGCCGTCCTCACCCAGTACGGCCTCACCATCGGCGAGCGCCACCGCACCGTCGTCAGGCGGCAAGACCTCCAACGACGTCGCCCAGCTCTCCGCCGCCCTCATGCGGGCCATCGGCACCGGCAACCTGGTGGCCCTGCCGTGGGGAGACTCCGACACCGCCGCACTGGCGCACCTGCAGCGGGCGGATCTGATCGAGACCGCCACGCAACGCACCCAGGAGTCGGCCATCGTCAAGGCCGGGGCGCCGGCGTCGATGAACTGGCTGGCCTCCAGCGTCATGGACTCCGCCACGGTCAATACGCTGCCGCAGTCAACCTCCACCATCATCACCTCACCCGACTCCCTGCCCGTGACCGACGAGCTCACCTACACGCCCTCCGGGCTCGGCGCCCTCGGCGATCGCGCGGTGCTGATCCCCGAGCAGTCCCTGTCGGAGGCACTCGCCGGCGAGCCATCCAGCAAGACATCCGATGAGGCGTCCCAGGACGGCGCCTCCGACCAGGCGCGGCAGGCCTCCTCATCCAGCCAGACCACTCAGGCCGCGGAGCTCGACACCCGCCAGCTGTTGCGCGGCAACAGCGCGATCCTGACCCGTCAGGCCCCGGGGCTGGAACGCGACATCGTTGTGGCGATGCCCCGCCAGGCCGCCTCCACCGCGGACCCGTCCGCCCTGAAGGCGCGCGTGGCCGCCCTGCGCTCAACCTCCTGGACTCAGTCCCAGTCCCTGAGCGGCCTTGAGGAACGCGCCCGGGCCGAGGTCGAGGCCGTCGAAGCGGGGACCTCGGGGATCGAGCGCTCCGAGCCATCGGACGACAACGTGACCGACGACAACGAGCTGACCGCGGCGACCCTTGCGGCCGCGGGCGGCACGGCCAGCAGGCTCCAGTCAGTCGCATCGGTGCTCTCCGACCCGGCTGCGCTGCTGGGCGAGTACACCGACCTCGAGGCCGTCGTCTCCTCAGCGACCTGGCGGGCCAAACCAGCGACCTGCAGGGCGCAGGTTCCGGCTGCCGAGGCGGCCGGAACCGGAGTCACCTCCTCGCTGGCCGCGGTACCGTCGTCGACCATCAACCTCATCAGCTCCGAGGCGCAGCTGCCGGTGCGGATCACCTCCTCCCTGGCCCAGGACGTCACCGTCCAGGTCTACCTGACCTCGGACAACAAGCGCCTTCAGGTCCCACGCACCACCACCGTGACCGTCCCCGCCCACCAGCAGGCCAAGGTCACGGTACCGATCCAGGCCGTCGGCTCCGGCGACGTCGGCCTGACGGTGCAGGTCCTCGCCGCGGACGGCACCACCGTGGGCACCCCCACCACCGTCAACATGAGAGTCCGCGCCGACTGGGAGAGCCGGGGCACCGGTGTCATCGTCGGCGTCCTGGTCTCCATCGTGGTGATCGGTACCGTGAGGACAGTAAGACGAGGCCGCCGCACAGCGGTGACCCCGGCTGCACAGGAGACGGCATGAGCATGATCAGACACTCACGAGCCAAGCGCTCCTCCTCCCAGGGACGCAGTCAGGCCTCCCTGGCGCGATCCTCGGCGATCATGGCCTCTGGGACGCTGGTCTCCCGCGTCCTGGGCATGGTGCGCAACGCTCTCATCGTCATGGCGCTCGGCGCCACCGGGTCCGGGGCCGCCGACGCCTTCAACACGGCCAACAACCTGCCCACGTACCTGTACAACATGATGATCGGCGGCATCCTCAATGCCATCCTGGTGCCGCAGATCGTCCAGGCGCTGCGACGACGCAACGGCGAGGAGGTCGTCAACCGTCTCCTGACCGCTGCGGCCACTCTCATGCTGGTGGTCACCTGCATCGCGACCGCGGCCGCGCCCCTCATCTTCGCCATCAATGCCAGCTCCCTGGCCCAGGGGCAGTGGCAGACGCTGTCCTTCGCCTTCGCGTTCTGGTTCATGCCGCAGGTCTTCTTCTACGGCCTGTACGCGCTATGGGGTCAGGTGCTCAACGCGCGCTCGAGCTTCGGGCCCTACATGTGGTCCCCGGTGCTCAACAACATCATCTCGATCACCTCGATCCTGGCCTACCTTCATATCTACGGCCGGTACACCACAGGCCAAGGGCCTGAGGTCTGGGACGTTCCCCGGATCACGCTTATCGGGGCGACAACGACCCTGGGTATCGCCGTTCAGGCCTTGGTCCTCTACATCCCCCTGGTGCGCTCCGGCTTCCGGCCGCGCATCATCTTCGGGGTGCGGGGCCTGGGCCTGGGTAAGACCGTCAAGGTGGCCCTGTGGGCGCTGGCCGGAGTGGGCGTGGCCAGCCTGAGCAACTGGATCACCTCCAACCTGGGCTCCTACGCGGTGACGGCCTCCGAGCAGCCCGAGTACGCGGACGTCATCGTGCCCTCGACCACCATGTGGCTCAACGGCTACCTCATCTACATGCTGCCGCAGTCCCTGGTGGTCACCTCCATCATCACCGCCCTGTTCACCCGCATGAGTGAGAAGGCCGCGGCCGGGGACGCCGCCGGCGTGCGTGAGGACCTCTCCCTGGGACTGCGCTCGGCGGGCGTGTTCACCGTCCTGGCCACCGCAGGCATCTGCGTGCTGGCCGTCCCGGCCCTCCAGCTCTTCACCCCCTCGATCACACTTCCCGAGGCCCAGGCCAGCGCCCCCATGCTCATCGCTCTGGCGCTGGGCATCGTCCCTCAGGGCATCTGGTTCGGGACCCAGCGAGTCATGCTGGCCTACTCGGACACCAAGCGGCTGCTCCTGGCCGACGTCGTCGTCGGAGTCGTCCCGGTCGTCCTGTGCGTCATGGCCTACTTCATGGCTCCGGCCAACCACTGGATGACCTGGGCCGGCGCGGCCAACACACTCAGCCAGATCGGAGGCTGCCTGGTCGTCATCCCCATGCTGCGCTCCCACCTGCCCAGCCTCGACGGACGCAAAATCATCACCACCCACCTGCGTCTGGTCATCGCGGTGGCACCCGCCGTCATCGCCGGGATCGTCCTCAACCTGATCCTGGGCAATGTCGACGCCGACTCCTCCCTGGCCAAGATGCTCGCGGCCTTCGGGCACATCTGCATCGTGGCGACGGTCATGTCACTGGTCTATCTGCTCATGGGGCGTGTCGTCAGAATCGAGGAGATCGCCGTCGCCTTCCGGCCCTTCTCACGGATCCTGTCCACCATCGGTCGTCGCCTGCCCGGCGGCCTCGGGAGAGTGGTTCTGGCGATCGCGAGCTGGCTGTCGCCGCCGGAGCCGACGACGACGGCAACCGCTCAGATGGATGCCGTTCAGACGCCAGCACCACCGCCACCGCCTCAGTCGGCTTCCGGCCCGTCGGCCATGCCATCGGGACCGGCCGCTCATCCGGCCGCTCATGGTGCTGTTGGCTACACCGCCGGCGGCACTCATGCCTCCCCGTCCGCCCCGCCCCCGCCCCCGCAGGCGCAGACCGACTCCTGGGGTCAGCCGGGTCAAATGGGGCAGCGGAGTGCCGGAGGCCGGCCCGCACAGACGCCCACGGGCTACACCCAGGACGGACAACCCGTCTACCCGCTCGCGCCCGCGCCCCCGGCGCCCTCGCAGGCAGCGGCACCACCACCCCCTACACGCGCCGACTATGCGGCTGACGCCTCTCATCACTCCTGGACCACGGGGCACGTCCCAGCCAACACTCCCGGGAGTATCCCTCTCTCACTTCCCGCGAGCATCCCGCCTTCCCCGGTGGCCACAGGGCAGTCCGCCCCCTACCCGCCCCACGCCTCTGCCCACACGAGCCACATCACCCCGGTTTGGAGCCCTCAGACAGTTACGATGGGTTCAACTGGTTCAGATGGACAACCATCTCAAGGAAGGAGACGCATGTCGGAGGCGACGCCGATCGGCAGTGGTCGCTACGGACTCCTGGGTACGCTGTCCACCACGCTGCCGCGCATTGTCAGGCACCGTGGCGTTGACACGATCCTGGATCGAGAAGTCACGATCCTGGTTCTCACCGACGCGACGCTTCACCGTGACAACGTCCTGGAGTCCGCCAGCCGCGCTGTGCTGGTCGAGGACCAGCGCCTTCAGCAGGTCTACGACGTCGAGCGCGCCGAGCCCTCCGTCATCGTCACTGAGCCGCTGACCGGACGCACCTTCTCCTCCCTGGTCTCGCGGGGCATGCCCCCGGCACAGGCCCGCGCCATCATCGGCGAGACCGCGCAGGCGCTCGACGCCGGCGCCCGCAAGGGTCTGCACCATCTGAACCTGTCGCCCGAGTCCATCCGCGTTCTTCCCGACGGCACGATCAAGGTCAGCGGCCTGGGTATCGAGGCGGCCGCACTGGACTTGGAGAGCCGGGTAGCCGGTCACGACCCCTCGGCCGCCGACCGCGCAGACGCCCGCGCTCTGGTGGAGATCCTCTACTACGGTCTGACCGGGCGGTGGCCGGGAAAGCGGCCCGGCATCCCCTCCGCACCACGTCTGGGCGGCGTTCCGGTCAAGCCCTCCACGCTTGTGCCGGGCATCGACCCGGTTCTGGACGAGCTGTGCGAACGCACCTGGAGCAGCCAACCCCCCGTCTCCGCGGCCGAGGTAGCGCGCTCACTGGAAAGCTGGGACCAGGTGGTCGGCTACCGCGAGTCCAGCTCAACGCCGATGCCGACGTCGCAGCGTCCGTCATCGGCCGCCGGCAGCACCGGAAGCGGGTCTGCCGGGGCCAATGCGGGCGCAACGGTCGCCGCCGTCAGCGCTGCCGGCGCCGGCGTCGCCAACGCAGCCCGAGGAGTCCTGGACCGGCTGCGGCGCAGTGGTGCCGGCAAGGGCGCGACGGTCGCCCCGCCAGCGGTGCAGTCGGCGCCCCCATCGACACCGCCGACTCAGCCCGGTCAGGCACCGGCAGCCCCTGCGCCTGTGGAGCAGAGCTCCACCACCGAGGAAGCAGCCGCACCGCCTGCGGCTCCGCGCGAGTCCGCACCAGTTCCGGAGCCTGCCGCCGAGGAGACCTACGTCCAGGTCACCGGGCCGACGAACCCGATCCCGAACGTCCTGTCAACCGCCTCCGAGACCGTCCCCGGACCCGCGCCGGTTCCGACCGAGCCCTTCACCGGCAGCTTCCCGGCCTTCGAGGACGATGACGAGGAGGAGGAGATCGATCCCGCGGTCGCTCGTCAGGAGAAGCGCACCACCAGCTCCATCCTGGTGACGCTCGTCCTCATCGTCATCGTCTCCCTGGCGGCGGCCAGCTACATCGTCTACCAGACGATCGGTATCCCCTTCGCGGACAAGGATCAAGCGGCCGCGGACACGGTTCCCTCAGCCACCGCGCACAACGCCGGTGGCGGGGGTGGACAGCAGCAGGCTCCCGCCACTGAGACGCCTGCGGCCAAGCCCGAGATCGCCGGCGTGAACGTGGTCAACAACCCGAGCTCGCAGGCGGCCAACAACCAGCAGTACCTCAGTGACGGCGACACCAGCCGTCCCTGGTTCTCCCACAACACCAGCAGTCCGGAGCTGAGCCAGCCGATCGACATCGAGATCAAGCTCAAGAGCCGCGCCAAGGTCTCGGAGATCGACATGCAGGGCACCAACGAGGGCGGGCAGGTCGAGGTCCGTGCCACGGACATCAACAACGCGGGAGGCGGCACGGTTCTCGCCCAAGGCCCCTTCGTCGCGGGGAGCACCACCCTCAAGGTCGACAATCCCCAAGAGGTCGACACCATCGTCATCAGGGTGATGCAGCTTCCCAAGAACAGTGAGCCCGGCGAGTACCCCTACAAGGCCACCATGACAGAGGTCACAGTCAAATAAGTTGTGACGAGGGAACATAGTTTATTGATCACTAGTTGCACTGGGTGATCGCGCACTGCGTTCATCGCTCATTCGTCAGGAGAGTCATGATTCACGACGTCGTCATCGTCGGCTCCGGCCCCGCCGGCTACACGGCCGCCATCTACGCGGCCCGCGCCCAGCTCAACCCGGTCATCCTGGCCGGCTCGGTGACCGCGGGCGGCGCCCTGATGAACACGACCGAGGTGGAGAACTACCCCGGTTTCATCGAGGGGATCATGGGCCCCGAGCTCATGAACCAGATGCAGGAGCAGGCTGAGCGCTTCGGCGCGGAGATCCGCTACGAGGACGTCACCGCCCTTGAGCTGGAGGGCGACGTCAAGCGCATCACCACCTCCGACGACGTCTACGAGGCCCGTACGGTCATCATCTCCACCGGCTCGGAGTACCGGCATCTGGGCATCGATGGGGAGGAGCGCCTCTCCGGGCACGGCGTGTCCTACTGCGCCACCTGCGACGGGTTCTTCTTCAAGGACCAGGACATCATCGTCGTCGGCGGTGGGGACTCGGCCATGGAGGAGGCCACCTTCCTGACCCGTTTCGCCCGCTCCGTCACGGTGGTGCACCGCCGCGACGAGCTGCGCGCCTCGGCTGTCATGGCCAAGCGCGCCCAGCAGGACCCGAAGATCTCCTTCGCCTGGAACTCGCGCGTCGTTGAGCTTCACGGCGAGGACTCCCTGACCGGCGTCACCTTGGAGGACACCGTCACCGGGGATCGCCGCCAGATCGAGGCCACGGGACTGTTCGTCGCCATCGGCCAGGTGCCGCGCAGCGAGCTCGTCGCCAATGTCCTCGAGCTCGACGAGGCCGGCTACATCAAGGTCGAGGTCCCCTCGCAGCGCACCCGCATCCCCGGGGTCTTCGCCTGCGGTGACGTCGCCGATCCCACCTACCAGCAGGCCATTACGGCAGCCGGTTCAGGTTGCCGTGCCGCTCTGGACGCCGAGCACTACCTGACCACCCTGCAGGCCTGATCCGACCTCTCAGCTCAGCGAAAGGCAGGCTCCGACGTCGTCGGAGGATCTGCGCTGTCCCGACTCACCCACCCACAACGTTCGAGGAGAAAACCATGTCCGAGGCACTCGCCGTCACCGACGCCACCTTCGAGGCGGAGGTCCTCAAGTCCGAGGTTCCCGTCGTCATCGACTTCTGGGCCGAGTGGTGCGGCCCCTGCCGCCAGATGGCGCCGATCGTGGACGAGGTCGCCGCCGACTTCGGTGACAAGGTCAAGTTCGTCAAGGTGGATGTGGACGCCAACCCGGCCACGGCCCGTTCCTACGGCGTGCGCTCCATCCCGACCTTCGCGGTCGTGCGCGACGGCGAGGTCTTCCACCAGTTCAGCGGCTCCCGTCCGAAGGCGTCCTTCAAGGCAGAGGTGGAGAAGGTCCTGGCCTGAGCCCGGACTTCCGCCAACCGGTACCAGCTGCTACGACGCCGGTCCCATCCACCGTCTCTCACGGAGTGGTGGATGGGGCCGGCGTCGTCCACGAGTTGTCTGATGACTTGCCGCACCCGGTTGAGCTCGTCTGTCACCATGGGCCACGGCCCCGTAGAATCGCTCAGGAATCGCAGTGGCATCATGGCATGCGACACGGCAAGAAGGCGGCACATGCAGCACACTCAGTACATCTCCACCCGCGGACAGATGGCACCCGCCGGGTTCATGGACGTTCTCCTCGCGGGTCTGGCACCCGACGGCGGCTTAGCGGTACCGGAGCGGCTGCCCGCTCTCACCCCGGAGCAGCTCGAGACCTGGAGATCCCTCAACTACGCGGAACTGGCCACCGAGGTCATCGGCCTGTTCGCCACTGATATTCCCCGTGAGGACCTGGCGGCTCTGACCCGGGCGGCCTACGGCGAGTCCCGCTTCCCGCAGCCGGTCGTTCCGGTGACCGGGCTCGACGACGTCGCCAACGGCCTGGTCCTCGTGGGCCTGTCCGAGGGGCCGACCATGGCTTTCAAGGACCTGGCCATGCAGTTCCTGGGGCAGGCGATTCCCTACGTGCTGGCCAAGCAGGGCAAGGTCCTCAACATCCTGGGGGCCACCTCGGGCGACACCGGTTCAGCGGCCGAGCACGCCTTCCGAGGACAGGAAGGCGTCAGCGTCTTCATGCTCTCGCCGGCCGGTCGCATGAGCCCGGTGCAGCGGGCGCAGATGTACACCCTCCAGGACGCCAATATCCACAACATCGCGGTGCGCGGTGTCTTCGACGACTGCCAGGCACTGGTCAAGGCCCTGAGCAATGACGCTGACTTCAAGGCGGCCCACCACTTGGGTGCCGTCAACTCCATCAACATCGGCCGGATCGCCGCGCAGGCCGTCTACTACGTGTGGTCCTGGCTGCGGGTCACCGACGCGGTGGAGGAGGGGACGCGAGCCGGCTACCGCGTCGACGTGTGCGTTCCCTCGGGCAACTTCGGCAACATCTATGCCGGCTTCCTGGCCCGGTCCATGGGGGTGCCGATCCGCCGTCTCATCCTGGCCACCAACGAGAACAACGTCCTTGAGGAGTTCTTCACCACGGGCATCTACCGACCTCGCTCGGCAGCTGACACCTTGGCTACCTCCAGCCCGTCGATGGACATCTCGAAGGCCTCGAACCTGGAGCGCTTCATCTGGGCCCTGCTGGGGCCGGAGGCCTTCGCGCAGCGCTGGTCGGAGCTGGAGTCCACCGGCACTCTCGATCTGCGCGATCAGCTCCCGCGCCTGGGAGAGGACTTCGGCTTCGTGGCCGGGACGTCGTCGCACGCCGACCGCCTGGAGGCCATCCGCTCCGTCAAGGAGCGCTCTGGCCGGCTCATCGACCCTCATACCGCCGACGGCGTCACGGTGGCTCTACGCACCATGGAGCCAGGATTCCCAACCCTCGTCATGGAGACGGCCAAGGCCGCAAAGTTCCCGCAGACCGTGGCCGAGGCGCTCGGGACGGAGCCGGAGACACCCGCTGTCATCGCCGATCTGCTCGCCCAACCCCAGAAGGTGGAGACGATCGACAATGAGGAGGCCCCTTTGCGCCACCTCATCGAGAAACGAGCCCTGACCATCTGATCGACGCCCATCCGGAGTCGGATGAGCGTCTCTCGCCGCGCCGCGCATCGTGCCCATGATGCGCGGCGCATCTGCTGGTGCCGACCCGTCTCGTTCCGCTCCGAAAGCAGTTCCGTGTTTCACGTGAAACACCGCGGATTACTCCTGACCTCACCATGTCCTTCCCACCGGTGCGGCGTGGCACACTTGGATCCACGGACGCAGCAGCGGCGACCAAGGAAGGACCGAAGGTGAGTCAGAGCAGTAACCAGGTGAAGGGCAACCGACTCGATCCGTGGCTGGACAGCTACGCTGCACGAGCTCACGGTCTGCGCGCCTCAGAGACTCGCTCACTGTTCGCCGTCGCCTCACGACCGGAAGTGGTCTCGCTGGCGGGCGGAATGCCCAATCTCAAGGACCTCCCACTGGAGCGGCTGGCGGAGGCAACGGCGCAGATGATCCGCAAGGACGGCGGCAAGGCGCTGCAGTATGGAAACGGCCAGGGGCTACCACGACTGCGGGAGCAGATCACCGAGGTCATGGCCCTCGAGGGCATCCAAGCCGATCCGGAGGACGTCATCATCACGACTGGCTCCCAGCAGGCCGTCGACATCGTCACCGAGCTCTTCGTCGATCCCGGCGACGTCGTCCTGACCGAGGCGCCCACGTACGTCGGATCCCTGTCGATCTTCGCGACGTACCAGGCCGATGTGCAGCAGGTGCCCATTGACGCCGATGGCGTTGTCCCTGAGGCCCTGGAGGAGATGATCGTCCGCCTCGAGCGCGAGGGGCGCCACATCAAGTTCTTCTACTGCCTGCCCAACTTCCACAACCCTGCCGGGGTGACGCTCACGGAGGAGCGCCGTCCACAGGTCATCGAGATCTGCCGGCGCCACCACATCCTTATCGTGGAGGACAACCCCTACGGGCTGCTGGGCTTCGAGGGACAGACCTACACGGCCCTCAAGACTCTCGCACCCGACGACGTCGTCTACCTCGGCTCCTTCTCCAAGATCTTCGCGCCCGGGTACCGCGTAGGCTGGGCGGTGGCCCCACCGGCCGTTCGGGAGAAGATGAAGCTGGCCTCAGAGGCGGCCATTCTGTGCCCGTCGTCGGTCGGCCAGTTCTCGATCTCCATGTACCTGGACCAGTTCGACTGGAAACAGCAGATCGTGGACTTCCAAGCCATGTACCGGGGACGGCGCGACACCATGGTGGCAGCGCTGGAGGAGTTCCTGCCGATGTGCCACTGGAACATCCCCGAGGGCGGTTTCTACGTGTGGGTGCACCTGCCCGAGGGACTCGATGCGAAGGACATGCTTCCGCGCGCGGTCACCAACCTGGTCGCCTACGTATCCGGGACTGCCTTCTACGCCGGTGGAAGGGCCGGACAGGACCATCTGCGGCTGTCCTTCTGCTACCCCGAACCTCCTGAGATCCGCGAAGGCGTGCGACGACTCTCCGGCGTTGTCACCCGCGATCTCGAACTGCTGGATCTATTCGGTCCCACCCACAGTCCCCGTCCGTCCGAAGGCGTCCACGCGCCCGCACCCGACCAGATCTGAGGTTGACGATGAACCAGTCTCCACTCCGTATCGCTGTCCTCGCCGGCGGTCTGAGCCACGAACGCGACATCTCGCTGCGCTCCGGGCATCGCGTCGCCCAGGTCCTTAAGCACCTCGGGCACACCGTCCTGGTCCTGGACATCGACGCACGTACCATCGGATCGCTCAAGACCTTCGGCCCCGACGTCGTATGGCCACTGGTCCACGGTGGCCCAGGAGAGGACGGAGGGTTGCAGAACATGCTCATTGCGCTGGACCTGCCATATGTGGGGACCCATTCCGACGGCTGTCAGCGAGCCTCCTTCAAACCCACCGCTAAAGCGAGCGTTCGCACCGGAGGAGTGATTACTCCTGATTCGTTGACGCTTCCACATTCCTACTTCAGTCAACTCGGGGCGCAGGACGTCCTGACCGTCGTCGCCGGTCATCTGGGTCTTCCCGTTGTGGTGAAGCCTCATCAGGGCGGCTCCGGACTCGGCGTGTCCTACGCTTCGACGGCGAACGAGTTACGGTCGGCGATGGTGGCCTGTTTTGCCTACGACGAGCGGGCCCTCATTGAACGTTACGTTCCCGGGACAGAACTTGCTGTATCCGTCGTCGATACGGGAGAGGGGCCACGTGCACTCCCTCCCGTCGAGGTAGTGACCGAAGGACAATACGACTTCGATGCCCGGTACAACCCAGGCCGCTCAGAGTATTTCGTACCCGCGCGCTTGGATGACTCGGTCATCGACATGGTCAAGACCACCGCCATCACCGTCCACACGACGCTCGGGCTCGGGAATCTCTCTCGAACCGACCTCATCCTCGACGAGGAGGGGACGCCCTGGTTCATCGACGTGAACGTCATTCCAGGAATGACTGAGACGTCGCTACTACCAATTGCGGCCAAGGCAGAGGGCTCTTTGGAGGAGCTGTACGACGCTCTCGTGCGAAATCCACTTGTGCACCCGTAGCTCCTG
>ERZ772964.728-NODE-728-length-13299-cov-4.78602_pt1 | contig 13299 bp, 15 predicted proteins | sample MGYA00580675_ERZ772964 | MGnify/ENA primary metagenome ERZ772964 (study PRJEB29015, sample SAMEA2737941) | human oral metagenome | biome: human oral; feature: human-associated habitat; material: dental | place: China | collected 2139 ... | reverse complement strand
CGGTGGGACTACACGGGGGAGGACCCCCTCAACGACTTGCGGGGCATGCGCATGTCGCGGGCGGCGGCCGACCCGTCGTTGCTCACCGACGACCCGTACCACCTGGCGCCCTCGGGCGGCCACGAGCGGGTCGCCCGCCCCACCCCCGAGGAGCTGGCGCTGCCCGCCGCGACGACGGCGGTGCTGGCCAACGGCGCCCGCCTCTACGTGGACCACGCCCACCCCGAGTACTCGGCCCCGGAGGCCCTGGGCCCCGTGGACGCCGTCCTGTGGGACCGCGCCGGCGAGGTCGTGGCCCGCCGCGCCATGGAGGCGGTCGAGGCGTCGGGCCGGGGCCCCGTCGTGCTGGTGAAGAACAACACCGACGGCAAGGGCGCCGCCTACGGCGCCCACGAGAACTACCAGGTCCCCCGCGCCACGGACTTCGACGCCATCGTGCGCGCCCTCACGCCCTTCATGGTGACCCGCCCCGTCGTGTGCGGGGCGGGGCGCGTCGGCATCGGGCAGCGCAGTGAGGCGCCCGGCTTCCAGATGTCCCAGCGCGCCGACTTCGTGGAGAACGAGGTGGGCCTGGAGACCACCTTCAACAGGCCGATCATCAACACCCGCGACGAGCCCCACGCCGACCCGGCGCGGTGGCGCCGCCTCCACGTCATCGGGGGCGACGCGAACATGTTCGACTACTCCGCGCTCCTGCGCCTGGGAACGACCTCCCTGGTGCTGTGGGCCATCGAGCAGGGCACGGACCTGAGGTGGGACTCGCTCGTCCTCGACGACCCGGTCCAGGAGACATGGAACGTCTCACACCACCCGGACCTCGACTACCGGCTCTCCACCGCGGGGGGCGGGTCCTACACGGCCGCCGAGCTCCAACAGGTCTACCTCGACCTCGTCCTCGACGCCTTCGACGAGGCGGGGGCACAGCCGAGCGGGGACGATAGGCTGGTCCTGGAGCAGTGGCAGTCGGTGCTCGACCGGATGCGCGCGGACCTGTTCTCAGTGGCCGCGGAAGTCGAATGGGTCTGCAAGTACCAGCTGCTGCTCCGCCAGCGCGAGCGCGCGGGCCTCCAGTGGTCCGACCCCCGCCTGGCGGCCATCGACTTGCAGTGGGCGGACCTGCGGCCCAGCCACGGCCTCGTCCACCGCCTCGACCGGGCGGGAGCGGTCAAACGCCTTTTCGCCCCCGAGCGGGTGGAGGCCGCCGCGGACGAGCCGCCGCCCAACACCCGGGCACGGGCGCGCGGCGAGGCGGTGGCGAACCGCCCGGACCTGGTCAAGGCGTCGTGGACCTCGCTGGTCTTCGACCCCGACCAGGGGGACCTGCTGCGGTACCCGATCGCCGACGCCCGCGGCGCCTGAGGCAGAAAGAAGGAAGGAAACCATGTCCCAATCCCAGATCCACGCCGGATCCCCCGCCCCCGAGGGCGGCGAGGAGCAGGCCGGCCAGGTGCGGGCCCGCACGCAGTCGGTGGACGAGCTGCTCGACCAGATCGACTCGGTGCTCGAGACCAACGCCGAGGCCTTCGTCCAGGGCTTCGTCCAGAAGGGCGGCCAATAACGTGAGGCGCCGCGTCGTCGGGATCGAAACGGAGCACGGGCTGCTCGCCGCCCCCGCCTCGGGGGACGGGCCGTGCATGGACGCGGAGCACGCCGCCCGCCAGCTCTTCGAGCCGCTGCTGCGCCGGGGGCGCTCCTCGAACCTCTTCCTGCGCAACGGGGGGCGGCTCTACCTCGACGTCGGCTCCCACCCCGAGTACGCGACGGCCGAGTGCGACCGCCTGGAGGACCTGCTCGAGCAGGACCGGGCCGGGTCCCTCATGCTGGCGGACCTGGCGTCCCAGGCGGACGAGGCGATGGCGGCCCTGGGCGAGGACCTGCGGGTGCACCTCTTCCGCAACAACCTCGACTCCCAGGGCAACTCCTACGGCTGCCACGAGAACTACATGCTGCACCGCAGGCGCGACTTCCGGCAGGTCGCCGACGCGCTGGTGTCCTTCTTCATCACCCGCCTGATCCTGGTGGGCAACGGGTGGATCAACCTGTCGGGCGCCCGGCCCCGCCTGGAGTTCTCCCAGCGCGCCAACCAGATGTGGGACGCGGTCTCCTCCGCCACCACGCGCTCGCGCCCCATCATCAACACGCGCGACGAGCCTCTGGCCGACTCCGGCTCCTACAGGCGCATGCACGTCATAGTCGGCGACACCAACGTCGCCGAGCCCACGACCGCGCTCAAGGTCGGGATGACGTGGATGCTGCTCGACGCCGTCGAGGACGGCCTGCGCATCGAGGACCTCGCCCTGGCCGATCCGATGCGCGCGATCCGCCAGATCAACGCGGACCTGTCGGGGGCCGCCCCCATCGAACTCGCGTCGGGGGCGCGCACCACCCCCGTCGCCCTCCAAAGGGAGATCCGCTCCCGGGTCCTGAGCGCCATCGGCCCCGACTCCCTCGACGAGGCGCACCGCTACGTCGCGGACCTGTGGGGCCGCGGCCTCGACGCCATCGAGTCGGGGGACTGGAGCGGGGTCGACACGGAACTGGACATCGCGATCAAACGCAGGCTCCTCGACTCCTACACGGCCCGGACCGGGGCCGACTACGCCGATCCGCGCGTCGCCCGCCTGGAACTGGGCTACCACGACATCACCGCCCAGGGGCTGCGCGACCGGATGGAGGCCGCGGGGCTCATGAAGCGCCTCACCAGCCCCGGGGGCGCCTCGCGGGCCCTCACAGCCCCGCCGGCCACGACGCGCGCCCGGCTGCGCGGCGCGATCATCGCCGCGGCCGAGGACGCGCGCGCCGACGTCACGGTCGACTGGGTGCACGTCCGCCTCGACGACCAGTCGTCCGGGCCGCTGTCCCTGCAGGATCCGCTGTCCTCCTCCGACCCCCGAGTCGACGCCCTCGTCTCCCGGATCGGGGCCTCGGCCCCCGTGCTGCCGGCATGAGCGGGCACCGCGACTGGACGCGCGGCTCCGCCAGGGCGCGAAGGGGGGCCTCGGCACGGGCCCGCAGGCTGGGGGAGAGGAGCCAGGGGGGCTCGCGCGCCTCCCTGTACGCGTGGATCGCCCTGGCGCTCGTCCTGGTGGTCGCGGGCGCCGCCTGCGCGTGGTGGGCGCTGTCCCCCCGGCCCTCCGACTCCCCCGCGGCGCAGTCCGCCTCGATGCCGCGCGTCACGGACCAGGTCACCGTGTCGGGGCGCGTGGGGGCCACGCCGACGATCACGATCGCGGGGGAACTGTCCGTGACGGGCATTCAGGCGACCGTGGTCTCCCAGGGCACGGGCCGCACCATCACCGAGGGCTCGCCCGTGCTCGTGTCGATCACCGCCTTCGACGGGCACAGCGGGGAGATGCTGTCCGTGTCGGGCCGCCCCCAGCTGACGCTGGGACTGGTCGGCTCCGATACGATCCCTGATGAACTGGGCAGGATCGTCGTCGGCAAGAACGAGGGCTCGCGCCTCGTGGTCGTGCGCAAGCTCGGCGAGCAGAACAAGGCCGCCAACGCGGTCTCGGACGTGGAGGTGGACATCATCGACGTCCTGCCCTCCATCGCGCAGGGCACCGCCATCGACGCGTCCTCCGGCCCCCTCAGCGTGGAGATGCACCCCGAGGGCCCGGTCATCAGGCACGCCGAGGCCCCGTCGGGGACCATCACCACGCAGACCCTGGTAAAGGGCGACGGCGTGCAGGTCCACGCCGGCGACCGCGTCGTCGCGCAGTTCACCGTGGTCGGCTGGACCGACGGGGTCGTGCGCGCCTCGACGTGGGAGACCGGCATCCCCGAGGTCGTCAACCTCAAGACCGCCATGAAGGGTCTGTCCGAGACCCTCGTCGACCAGAAGGTCGGGTCCCGCCTGGCGATCACCGTGCCCCCCGACCTGGCGGAGGGGGACGACACGCTGTGCATCGTCATCGACGTCCTGGGCACCGAGCCGCCCGTGGACGAGCCCCAGTCGCAGCCGCAGTCCGGCCCTGTCCAGTAGGGGGCCGTTCCCGCGCGGGGCGCGCCGCCTGTGGGAGACTGGGCCCATGCTCGAATGGATGACGGCGGGGGAGTCCCACGGCCCCGCACTGGTCGCGACGATCCAGGGCGTCCCCCAGGGGATCCGCCTCACGACGGCGGTGCTGCGCGCCGCGCTGGCCCGCAGGCGCCTCGGCCACGGCAGGGGCGCGCGCCAGCGCTTCGAGGAGGACGAGGCCACGATCCTGGCCGGGGTGCGCCACGGCCTGACCACGGGGGCGCCCATAGCCGTCCAGATCGCGAACACCGAATGGCCCAAGTGGCGCGTCGTCATGTCCGCCGACCCCGTCGACCCCGCCGAGCTCCTCAAGGACGCGGGCACGGGCGACGAGCGCGAGATCGCCCGCAACCGGCCCCTCACCAGGCCCCGGCCCGGCCACGCGGACCTGCCGGGCATGGTCTCCTACGACCTCGACGACGCGCGCCCCGTCCTCGAGCGCGCCAGCGCCCGCGAGACGGCCGCCCGCGTCGCCCTGGGCGCCATCGCCGAGCAGCTGCTCGAACAGGTGGCCGGGGTGCGCCTGGTGTCCCACGTGGTCGGAGTCGGCGCCGAGACCGCGGCCCCCGGCCCCCTGCCGGTCCCGGAGGACGCGGCCAGCCTCGACGCCTCGCCCATGCGCACGCTCGACGAGGAGGCGGGCGCGCGCTTCGTGGGCGCCGTCGACGCGGCCAAACACGCCGGCGACACCATCGGCGGAGTCGTCGAGGTCGTCGCGTGGGGGGTCCCCATCGGACTGGGCTCCCACGTCAGCGCCCACAGGCGCCTGGACGCGCGCATCGCCGGGGCGCTCATGTCGATCCAGTCCGTCAAGGGCGTGGAGATAGGGGACGGCTTCGCGCAGGCCGCGCTGCCGGGCTCGGCGGCCCACGACGAGATCGTGCGCGACGAGCTGGGGCGGCCCACCCGCGCCTCGAACCACGCCGGCGGCATCGAGGGGGGCACGTCGAACGGGCAGCCGGTCGTCGCCCGCGCCGCCTTCAAACCGATCTCCACAGTGCCGCGGGCGCTGCGCAGCATCGACCTGGCGACGGGGGAGGAGGCGGTGGCCCTCCACCAGCGCTCCGACGCCTGCCAGGTGGTCCCCGGCGCCGTGATCGCGCAGGCGGAGGTCGCCCTGGTCCTGGCCGACGCGCTCTTCGAGCACGCGGGCGGGAACTCGGTCGGCGAGATGCGCCGGAACCTGGAGTCCTATCTGAACCGCGTGGAGGAGAGACTGTGTCCCAACGATTGACGCTCCCCGTCGTCCTGGTCGGCATGCCGGGCGCGGGCAAATCCCACGTGGGGCGCGGGCTCGCCAGGGTCCTCGGCGTCCCGCACGTCGACACCGACGCCCTCATCGAAGAGGAGGAGGGCACCGCCGTCTCCACGATCTTCGCCGAGCAGGGGGAGGTGGCCTTCCGGGAGAAGGAGGCCCGCGCCGTCGAGCGGGCGCTCGGCATGCGCGCCGTCGTCTCCTTGGGCGGCGGGGCCGTCGTGACCGCCCGCGTGCGCGAGCTCCTGCGCGGCGTGAGCGTCGTCCACATCGACGTGGACCACGAGGAACTGGTGCGGCGCACCGCTGGCAAGGGCCACCGCCCGCTGCTGCGGGTGGACCCCGAGGGGACCCTCGCGCTCCTGCGCCACCAACGGGCCCGCCTGTACGAGGAGGTCGCCTCGGTGCGCGTCCACTCCGACGCCCGCCCCGTCCAGCGCGTCATCGACCAGATCGCGGCGATGATCGACACGGGCGCCGCCCCCCGCGTCGTCGAGGTGGGCGGAGCGGACCCCTCGCGGGTCGTCATCGGACGGGACCTGGCCAGCGGGCACGTGGCCGCGGGTTTCGACACCCTCACCCAGAAGGTCCTCATCGTCCACGCCCGGCCCGTCGCCGGACGCGCCCAGCAGCTGGCCGAGGACCTGCGCAAGCGGGGCTACGAGGTGGAGACCGCCTCCCACCCCGACGCGGAGGAGGGCAAGCGCCTGGAGGTCGTGGCCTCCCTGTGGGACACGGCCGGCAGGATGCGCCTGGGCCGCAAGGACGCCGTCGTCGCCATGGGCGGCGGAGCCACGACCGACATGGCGGGCTTCGCCGCCGCGACGTGGCTGCGGGGCGTTCGCCTGGTGAACGTGCCGACCACGCTGCTGGCGATGGTGGACGCCGCCGTGGGCGGCAAGACGGGCATCAACACCCCCCAGGGAAAGAACCTCGTCGGCGCCTTCCACTCCGCCTCACGGGTCGTGTGCGACCTGGCGGCCCTGGACACGCTGGGCGCCCGCGACCTGGCCGCCGGGATGGCCGAGGTCGTCAAGTGCGGCTTCATCCGCGACACGCAGATCCTGCGCCTCGTCTCCGAGGCTCCCGCCCAGGAGCTGGCCGACCCGGCCTCCCCGCTGCTGGCCGAACTCGTGCGGCGCTCCGTCGCGGTCAAGGCCGAGGTGGTGGGCGCCGACCCCCGCGAGTCCGGTCTGCGCGAGATCCTGAACTACGGGCACACCCTGGCCCACGCGATCGAGAGGACGCAGGGGTACACGTGGCGCCACGGGGACGCCGTGGCCGTGGGATGCGTCTTCGCGGCGCACCTGGCCCGCGCCCGGGGCATGCTGGACGAGACGGAGGTGGCCGAGCACGAGGAGCTGTTCGGCAAGGCCGGGCTGCCCACCCGCTTCGACGGGGCGCCCCTGGACCAGCTGGTCGCCGCCATGCGCTCCGACAAGAAGGTCCGCCGGGGCGTGCTGCGCTTCGTGCTGCTCGACGGGATCGGCAACCCGCAGGTGCACGTCGTGGAGCCCGGGGAGCTCGAGGCGGCCGCGCGCAGCACGGGGATCCCCCTGTGAGGCACGTGGGACCGGAGCCCGGGGGCGCCCCGGCCCGGGCCGGGGGAGGGGCCGCTCCCCTGGGGACTGGAATCGGAACGGCCCCCGCTGCGGACGGGACCGCGCTGGCGGGCGCTGGGCGCGGGGATCCCCCTACGACGGGAGGGGCCGCCCGAGTCGGCCGCCCCCGCCTCGTGCTCATCGGGCCCTCCGGGTCGGGCAAGTCCACCGTGGGCGCCCTGCTGGCTGCCCGCCTCGGCGTCGCACTGCACGAGACCGACGACGAGGCCGCCGCCTCCCTGGGCTCGACGATGGCGGCCCTGGTGGTGCGGCGGGACCCGAGGCTGGCCGGCGCCAGACGGGAACGGGCCATAGCCGCTCTCGCCGGGCCCGAGGGGGTCACCGTGCTCGGCCCGTCGATGCCCGCCGACCTCGGGGTCGCCGCCGCGCTCGCCCGCGCGCGCGAAGAGGGCGCCACGGTCGTGTGGCTGGAGGCCGGCATCTCCACGGTCTCGCGCCGCATGGGCCTGGGCGCGCCCCGCTCCGTCGGCCTCGGGGCGCCCCGCGCCGCGCTCCGGGCGATGATGGAGGAGGCCCGCGCCCACTACGCCGCCGTGGCCGATTCCTCAGTGGAGACGGACTCCCTGACGCCCGCGCAGGTCGCGGATTCGGTGCTCCGGGCGTGTAAACTGGCCGACGGTTAACGATTCCTTCAAAAGTGAGGTACCCCTGTGGCAACGACGAATGATCTGAAGAACGGCCTCGTCATGGTGATCGACGGCCAGCTCTGGCAGGTTGTCGAGTTCCAGCACGTCAAGCCCGGCAAGGGCCCCGCCTTCGTGCGCACGAAGATCAGGAACGTCATGTCGGGCAAGACGGTCGATAAGACCTTCAACGCGGGCATCAAGATCGAGACCGCGACGGTGGACCGCCGCGACATGACGTACCTCTACCAGGACGGCACCGACTACGTCTTCATGGACCAGTCCACCTACGATCAGATCACCGTCCCCGGCGAGGTCGTCGGCGACGCCCGCAACTTCATGGTGGAGAACCAGGACGTCATCGTCTCCCAGCACGACGGCACCGTCCTCTTCGTGGAGCTGCCCGCCACTGTGGTCCTCACCATCACCCACACGGAGCCCGGCCTGCAGGGCGACCGCTCCTCGGCGGGCACGAAGCCCGCGACGCTGGAGACCGGCTACGAGATCCAGGTCCCCCTCTTCATGGAGGAGGGCACCCGCGTCAAGGTCGACACCCGCGACGGCTCGTACTCGGGTCGCGTGACCGACTGATGTCGCGCCAGCACCGTTTCACCTCGCGTACGAAGGCCCGCAAGCGCGCCGCCGACGTGGTCTTCGAGGCGGACCAGCGGGGGATGGGCCGCGACCCCGAGGCCCTGCGCGACCTGCTGCGCGAGCGGCGCGTCATCACCGCCGCGCAGACGCCCCTGCCGGAGTACTCGATCCAGATCATCGCGGGCGTGGCCGACAGCCTGCGCCACATCGACGACCTGATCGAGGCCCACGCGCGCGTCCCCGGGCTGGACAGGGTGGCCGCCGTGGACTTGGCGGTCATGCGTGTGGCGGTGTGGGAGATGCTGGCCAATTCGGACGACGTGTCGCCGATCGTGGCGATCGACGAGGCGATCTCCATCGTCCGTTCGATCTCCACCGACGCCTCGCCCCGTTTCGTCAACGCGGTGCTCGACGCGATCCGCAAGGACATCGCCTCCTCGTGGGCGCGGCGCGGCGGGGACGACGGGGACTTCGACGAGGCGGGGGCTGGGCAGGCCGATGGCGCGGCTGGCGACGACGGCGCTGGTGCCGGGGACACCGGAGACGCTGGTACGGCAGGCGCTGATCGGCCCAGTGATGGCGCTGCGGACCGTTCTGGCGGCGGGGAAGCCCCCGTCGGCGGGGACGGTGGTGCCGATACTGCCGGAGTCGGCGGGCAGGGGAGTGCCGACCGGACCGGTGGCGCCGACATCGGCACTGATCCCGATTGGGCCAGCGGCGGCCCGAGCGGCGGCGGCATTGCCCACGTGGACGGAGGCGTCGGCACTGATGGCGGTGCCACAGGCTTGGACGCCGCCGAGGGCAGCGGTCCCCACAGCGCCGATCCGGGCGCACTGGGGGCGGACCGCCTCGAGGAACTGCCCGTCCCGACCCGTGCCCTGCCCGAGGGCGCCGAGCCCGTCGAGTCCGCGGAGTTGGTCGACGACGAGCTGGACGAACTGCTCGAGGAGTACTGACCGCTCGGCGACCAGTGCTGTGACTGCATGCCCGCCCTTGTTGATCGTTGATCATAAGGCGTAGCCGCCGCACTGGTCGGCGAACGCGCGCGAAGATATACTCGCAGCGGAAGGCCCGGCCGCCGGAGTTCCGCATGGTTCTCGACACGCGGTGCCAGGTATTCGTCAACTCGACTCGCGCTGGTCTTCGATCGCGAAAAAAGGCGTCCGAAGAGCGTTAGCATAGTCGGTGGAATCGGAATACGTGTCGTGCTGGTGCGCCGCGTCACGGATCGCTGATCGACTTCTGGAGGAATCATGAGTGCCCGCTTTCCTGCCATCCGTGGCGCCCTCAACGTCCTGGCATCCAGTCACTTCGTCTACAGGAGATCGCCCCTGAGGTGGCTGGTCCGTGTCGAGCCGGAGGTGCCGGGCGAGGACTCGGGGTGGAGGCTCTACTCGGCGTCCGACACTCCGGAGTTCATTGAGGGTGAGGGCAACTTCGTCATTATCTCCTTCAACGAGGCCGGGGTGATCGAGCCCATGATCATGCCCATGTACTTCCAGCCCGTGGGAACCGAGTTGCGCCTTGTTGATCTGCCGCAGCAAATGCGCAAGGCCTGGTTCGACGAGAACTCCCGTGATGAGAACGGCACTCTTCGTGAACTCGCGCTCGACGACGCCTTCTGGGACCAGTTCAACCGGGACTACGACGCCTGGTACGCCGAGCACCCCCTGCCCGGTGTGCCTGGGCGCCCCCAGCCATGAGATGACGGGCGCCGAGAACCTCACCCACAACGCCGTGCAACTCACCCACCGCACCAAAACCACGGCGTAAACGCCGATTAGTTCCAACAGAAACATGAGAAGATGTCAATGCTGGATATAGGACGTACATAAGTGAAAATGCAGAACGCGTACAATGTGGATGAACGGGCATTCGCATGTCGAGGCGCATAAACATGCTACAATGCGCCAACTGGCCACCCCTGAGGAGAGAGATGCCGAAAAGAGCTGCCGCGCCCCCAGGAATTCCGTTCGCGCTCGCATGCGTGGCGTCAGTGAAGATCCTTCGGCGCGAGTCCTCCGTGAAATGGGCGATGCGCGAGGAGTCGGAGAATGTTAACGACTCGGGCTGGCGCCTCTATTCAGAGGATGACACCCCCGAGTTCCTCGAGTCGCCCTCAAGCATGCGGATCGTGAACTTCAACACCGTTGGGGATCTGTTCCCCATCATTGATTTACTTTACTTCCAGCCAGTCGGCTCGGAATATATGTTGGTGAAAGACGCCAAGGATGATTCGCTCCATTGGTACGACTACAACACCCTTGAGGGCGGGAAGCTGTCCCCCCTGGTCGTTGACGACGCCTTCTGGGGCCGGTACTGGGAACAATGGGAGGCTGAGAGCAAACGGGTTCACCAGCTGTTCTACTCCGATGAGCGCCCATAGTAGTGACCGGCCCGCATGGCGGCGCGTCAACCCGGGATTATGCTCGCTCATATGACTGAGGGCGGCAGGCGGTGGAGCGACTCGAACAGCGGAAGCGGACTAGCTTTCTAATGTACGCCGCCCTGGTCAGGGTCGACGCACGGTTTCATTCTGACCCACTCGCTTCACGAGTCGCCCTTCGGGTATCTAGAAAATGGTACGATAATCGAGATCACCAGCACTCAAGTCCACCATGTCGAAAGGCAGGAGTAATGACCAGGTACGTCATAAGGACTGTGGACAACAAGTACGGGACATCGGACGGGTACACGTCCCCCCAGACGCCCGAGTCCATCGCCGAGGAGATGCACACGTGCTTGACCGCTCCGCGGTACCTGGACGGATTCGAGTGTTTCTGCATTGTGGTGTGGCCGCTGCCGGAGGGGGTGAGCGACCCGACGAACATGCCGCGCAGGTCCCAGGGGCTGACCGACTACATCCAATGCGGCGGATCCACGCGCGCCATGTCCGTGGAGATCCGCGTCAGCGGTGAGGACGGCTCCTACCAGCACTGGGTGGTCGCGCGCGAGCCCGTCGCCGACCCCGACAGGTGGGTGCACATCGAATGGGAAAAGGACGAGGACTCCTTCACGATCCACGTCCACCCCGAGGAGGTCTTCACCGGGGAGCAGGCCGCGCCCGTCTTCCGCGACTACATCGTGGGCGGCACCCTCCCGCCCGCCGAACTATTGCGCCCCCTCGACATCTGACACCCGCAGGAGGGGAGGCGTCCTATGGGTCCTGGGTTCCACGCCCCCACGGTGGGGCGGTTCATGGAGATCGTGCGGGCGTGGGCCCTGCAGGCCTGGCCCATGACCCGGGCTCAGGGCATCGCCACCTACAAGGCGCTGGGCTGGGTGCGCACCGACGACGACATCGAGTCCTTCACCACTGACTGCACCGCAGGGGAGGCCGAGTCGTTCTTCTACGCGAGCAGGGGACTGGTGCGCATGGTCGACGTGCAGCTCTCGTCCCTGATGCCACCCGCGGCGTACGGCGGATTCGACTCCGCCATCGCGGGCACGTACCGCGCCTACTACGAAGAAATCGCCAGAAACTGGGGAGAACCCGTGAACGAGAAGGACCAGGGGACGAGCAGGAGCGCGACCTGGATCCTTCCCAACGACGTCTGCCTGACATTGAACGGGAATCGGTCAGGCATCGGGTTGGTCCTGGCTTCTCCCGACCAGACCGAGGAGTACCTCACCGAACTGCGCACGGGCACGTCGATCTTCGACGACCCCGACGCGATGCCCTGAGCGCGAACACGACAACGCGCGTCCCCGTATGGTCCCGGAGGCGAACTGGTGAGCAGGTGGGGGCGGAGTCCTTGGAGAACGCGGGCGAGCCGCCTCGCACTGTGATCCCCGGCATCGGCGGGACCGGGGGCGGGAACAGGAGCTTCGACCTGCTGGCAGTGGATGAGAAGATGGAGAGCATCGACTTCGTCGAGGCCAAGGGCGGCCTGCATCCGAAGATGGGCCATGCCCGCAACATCCTGCCCGATGGGAGAAAGGGGGAGGTGTTGGAGCAGGGGACGGCAGCGTACTTGAACCACATCGCCCGCCGACGAGAACTTCCTCCAGCTGCTGCGCGACAACCCCGACTTGTGGGAGTGGATCAAGAGCGGGCAGGTCACGCTCAACAACGTCGTGTGCAAGACCCGCACCGCCGACCTGTCCATGATCGAGCGCACCACCGGGGCCTTCACCCTGGAGCCGGAAACCATCAGAGCACTCGACGCCAAAATCAACCCCCCACCCACAATGAACGGAACCACACCATGACCACCGAATTCAAAGCCGTCACCCCCCAGCGCGCCGTCGAGATCATGGAGGCGTGGGCCTACCACCCCTGGCCCATCACCTTCGACGAGGGCACCCGGATCTACACCAGCCTCGGCATGAGAGGCGAATCGAGAGACGCTCATTTATTCTATTCCGACCTTTCGGATAGCGAACCAGATTCCTCTTTTGTCTGTATCAATGGTTTTATTGAAAGTTGCACTACGCAGCTATCGAGCTGGGTGCCGGAAAGTGATTGGGAGATCTCTTTGCCGCAGTCGCGCCTACATTACTTAGCCATTTCTGAAGCGTATGAGGAGCTGATGGGCCCTCCTCGGTCAAACATCAACAAGGATAATGCGTTTTCAGCGCGCTGGATACTCAATGACCGTATAACTGTTGAGCTGGGTGGTAATGAAGCGTTTATTGACGTTACTGTTGAATCTCCAACGCAGACCGGGTACCTGCTTGACGAGCTCGAGGCTGAGGAGAACGGTGAGGAGATCGGCGCCGACTACTTCTAACACGTGCCAGCCCAGGAGGGAGGCAGATCCAGACCATGACCACCGAGTTCAAAGCGGTGACCCCCGAGCGCGCTGTCCAGATCATGCGGGCCTGGGCGTTCCACTCCTGGCCCATGAGCGTGCAGGACGGCATCGACGTGTACACCAGTTTTGGGTTCTCGCCCCACCCGCAAGAGCCGCAGTTGTTCACCTCCGACACGTCCCCGGACGAGGCCGATTCGTTCTTCACCAGCGAGGGCGATCAGATCGACAGCGTTCACGCGTCTTTGTCGAATATTATCCCCAAGGCGCTAGGTGCCGCTTTCCGCTCCCAGGTACGCGCGACCTACGCGGGGTTCGTGGCCGCTTCCACCGGGGTTTTGGGGGCGCCCGGACGGGCCAGTAGCATCGGGGGCAGCGCCACAACACAGAAAGGCAGGCGGATGTGAAACGGTTCGCGACTTCGGTCCTG
>ERZ772964.727-NODE-727-length-13304-cov-9.5023_pt1 | contig 13304 bp, 6 predicted proteins | sample MGYA00580675_ERZ772964 | MGnify/ENA primary metagenome ERZ772964 (study PRJEB29015, sample SAMEA2737941) | human oral metagenome | biome: human oral; feature: human-associated habitat; material: dental | place: China | collected 2139 ... | reverse complement strand
TGACCGGCGTCGAGCTCGTCTACACCAAGCTGCACGCCGGCGGGAAGTTCGGCGGCGGCTCCTACGGGGCGGCCGGCGGCCTGCACGGCGTGGGCGCCTCGGTGGTCAACGCCCTGGCGGCCCGCATGGATGTTGAGGTCGACCGGGCGGGCAAGACCTACACCATGAGTTTCCGCCGTGGCGAGCCCGGCGTCTTCGACGACTCCGCCGGCCGTAGCCCCGACTCCCCCTTCACCGAGTTCACCGACTCTTCCGAACTGCGTGTCATTGGCAAGGTCAAGCGCTCGGTGACCGGTACCCGGGTGCGCTACTGGGCTGATCCCCAGATCTTCCCCCGGCCCACCGAGTACGACGCGGCGGCCCTGCGCGCCCGTCTGCGCCAGACCAGCTTCCTGGTCCCCGGACTGACCCTGAGCCTGGAGGACCAGCGCCCCGCCGATGACGCCGAAGGTGCCGAGAGCACTGCCGCAACTGACGCCGGGCGGGGCGCCGCCCTGCGCGCGGCTGCCAAGAACGCGGCAGGGGCCCCCGAGCCCTCCCCTGTGGGCGCCGAGGTCTTCTACGCCAAGGGCGGCACCGCTGACTTCGTGGACTTCCTGGCCTCCGACGGCTCAGTGACCGATACCTTCCGCCTCACCGGCCAGGGCACCTACACCGAGACCGTCCAGCAGCTGGACAAGAGCAGCGGCCACCTGCGCCCGGTGGAGGTGGCGCGCACCTGCACTGTGGACATCGCCCTGCGCTGGGGCATTGGCTACGACACCGTCGAGCGCTCCTTCGTCAACATTATTGCCACCCCCATGGGCGGCACCCACCTGGCCGGATTCGAGCAGGCCGTCACCAAGGTGTTGCGCAAGCAGATCGAGTCCAACGCCCGGGCCCTCAAGGTCACCGCCAAGGACGGCAGGATCGAGAAGGACGACATTCTGGCGGGCATGACCGCCGTGGTCACCGTGCGCGTGCCCGAGCCCCAGTTCGAGGGCCAGACCAAAGAGGTCCTGGGCACCGCACCCGTGCGCGCCATTGTCGCCAAGGTCGTGGACACCGAGCTCACCTCCCTGCTGACCTCCACCAAGCGGGACCTCAAGACTCAGTCCCGTGCCCTGCAGGAGAAGATCGTCGGGGAAATGCGGGCGCGCGTCTCCGCCCGCATGCACAAGGAGATCACTCGCCGCAAGACGGCCCTTGAGACCTCCACCCTGCCCGCTAAACTCGCCGACTGCCGCTCCGACGACGTGGCCGCCTCCGAGCTGTTCATTGTCGAGGGCGACTCGGCGCTGGGCACCGCTAAGAACGCCCGCAATTCCGAGTTCCAGGCCCTGCTGCCCATCCGCGGAAAGATCCTCAACGTTCAGAAGGCATCCCAGGCGGACATGCTGCGCAATGTCGAGTGCTCCGCGATTATCCAAGTGGTGGGAGCCGGCTCCGGGCGGACCTTCGATCTGAGCTCGGCCCGCTACGGCAAGGTCATTCTCATGACGGACGCCGACGTCGATGGCGCCCACATCCGCACCCTGCTGCTCACACTCTTCTTCCGCTACATGCGGCCCATGATTGAGGCCGGGCGCGTTTTCGCCGCGGTCCCCCCACTGCACCGTATTGAGGTGGCCGCCTCCGGGCGGCGCAAGAAGGAGGTCATCTACACCTATTCCGACGACGAGCTGGTCGCCACCCTGCGGCGCCTGGAGAAGCGGGGACGCAGCTTTAAAGAGCCCCAGCGCTACAAGGGCCTGGGCGAGATGGACGCCCACCAGCTGGCCGAAACCACTATGGAGCCCGAGCATCGCACTCTGCGGCGCATTACCCTGGGGGACGAGGCTGAACTCCTGGAGGCCGAGAGCGTCTTCGAGCTCCTTATGGGTTCGGCGGTGGAACCGCGCCGCGACTTCATTATCGCCGGCGCCGCCCAGGTGGACCGTGAGCGCATTGATGCGTGAACGCCTCCCGGGCGGCGGGGCGCATTGGCGGCGCGGGCCCGTACGCCGTCATCGTTCTGCTTTGTTCTGGGCACTGCTGTGCGGTAGCGTCGAGGACAAGCCCTCCCTATAAGAATTCCCTCACCCTGAATAAGGAGGTGCCTATGGCTCCTGTGTACGGAGAACCCCAGCGCGGCGCCGCCACCGCCTGGTCAATGCTCCGCCCCGGCCCTCGGTCGGCCCTGTCCCGGCTCCTGACCTGGCGCCCACTGGGCCCGGCGGACAACCGTGAACTCGCCGCGCTCATCGCCCGCTCCGAGGAGATCGACGACCCCCCCTACCGCACCAGCGAGGAGGAGACCGCCGAGTACTTCCTGGACCCCACCTACTCGGGCGTGGCCGGGCGCGACCACGAGGGCATCATGAGGGCCTTCGGGCTGGTGCGCGTGCGCCCCGCCTCAGAGATCTTCGCCTCCATGACCGGTGTCGTGGATCCGGCCTGGCGTCAACGCGGGATTGGTGTGGCCCTGCTGCACTGGCAGACGGAACGCGCCCGCCACCTGGTGGGCGCCGAGCGGGCCGGCCAGGCCTCCACCGCCCGCGGCGACAAGGTGCCGGGTCACATTGTCACCACCGTCCTGGAGGACGACGAGCGGATGATGCGGCACCTGGCCGACCTGCACTTCGAGCCCAGGCGCTGGCACCGGGAACTGCGCCGACCCCTGACCCAGGAGATCCCCGAGATAGATATTGACGGCTTTTTGCGCATTGTGCCCTGGTCCCCTGAACTCGACGAGGCCGTGCTGCGCGCCCACAACCAGGCCATTGGCGGGGCCTGGGGCTCCTATCCGCTGAGCCAGGAGGAGTGGGCGGCCGGGCGCACCTACTTCGTCCCGGAGTGGAGCTTTGTCGCCATGGATCACTCCGGGGATCGCCCTCGCGTGGCCGGTTACCTGCGATCAGGCCGCTACGAGCAGGACTGGAAGGCCCTGGGCTGGCGGGAGGGCTACACCGACATGCTCGGCATCCTCGCCGACTACCGCAGTCGCTCCATCGGTTCCGCGCTGCTGACCGCGGCCATGCGCGCCTACGCCGCCGACGGCATGGACTACGCCGCGGCCGGCACCGACTCCGACAGCCCCGATGGCGCCGAGCTCTATGAGCGCCTCGGCTACCAGCCCACCCGGGGCACCGTCCTGTACGGCCTGGATGTTTAAGCCGCGAAGAACGGTGCCCGGGCGGGCCCGCCGCCCCGGGCGCGGGCCCAGCGGGGGAGGCGGCACGGGCGCGACTCCGGCTCAAGCCCCCGGCGACCCTAAGCCCCCTGGCGGCGCAGCAGCTCCACGAGCGTGGCCACACCGGCGCCGGTGCCGCCGGTCGGCGTCAGCCCCCACGGCGAGCCGTCATTGTAGGAGGGGCCGGCGATGTCCAAGTGCGCCCACGGCGTGGAGCCCACGAACTCGCGTAAGAACAGCCCGGCGCTGAGCATCCCGCCGATGGACTTGCCCGTGGCGGCATTGCGCCGGTGGGCGTAGGGGGAGTCCAGTCCCTGACGCAGGTCCTCGGGCAGGGGCATGGCCCAGAAGGACTCCCCGGCGGCCACGGCGGCCTGGACCACGGCGTCGCGCAGGGCCGGAGTGCCCATAACGCCGGCGACCCGCTCACCCAGGGCCACAATCTGGGCGCCGGTCAGCGTGGCCACGTCCACGACGGCGTCGGGCCCCTCCTGGACGGCGCGCGCCAAGGCATCGGCCATGACCAGGCGGCCCTCGGCATCGGTGTTCGTGATCTCCACCGTGGTGCCGTCGTACATGGTGACAATGTCGCTGGGCCGCTGCGCGCCCCCGCCGGGCATGTTCTCGGCCATGGCCAGCCAGGCCGTCACCCGCACCGGCAGGTTCAGGCGGGCGGCGGCGCACGCCGCCCCCAGGACGGTCGCCGCCCCGGCCATGTCCGACTTCATCTCCGGCATGGAAGCCGGCGGTTTGAGGGATAGGCCGCCGGAGTCGAAGGTGATGCCCTTGCCGATCATCGCCACATGGCGGGCGGCCCCGGGCGGGGCCCACTCCAGGCGCACCAGGCGCGGGGGATGCGCCGACCCCTGCCCAACCCCGAGGATTCCGCCGAAGCCCTGCGCAGATAGAGCCCGCTCATCAAGCACCTCGGCGTCCAGGCCCGCCCGGCGCGCCTGAGCAAGCGCCTGCTCGGCAAACGTCGCCGGTGGAAGCCGGTTCGGCGGCTCGTTGACCAGGTCCCGCACCAGGGCAGTGCCCTCACCCAGCACGCGGGCGCCCTCCAGCGCCGTCCGCCCGGCCTCCTGCGCCTCACCCCCGGCCACAATCACGGCGCGGCCCAGCGGCGCCGTCGGGGCCGGGCGGCGAGCGGACCAGGAGTAGGCGCCCAACATGACGCCCTGCGCCACCGCCTCAAGGTCCTGCGGATCGCCGGCGGGCAGCAGGAAGGCCGCCGATCCGGTGCCCGCCAGGGCCCGGGCCGCCCGGCCCGCCGCCCGGCGCAGCACCCCGGGGATCGTTGCCCCCAGCGCGGCGACATCATTGTCCGCAGTGGCGCGGGCGCGCGCCATCTGGTCGCCCGTTCCCACCACCAGCACAGTCCCCGCCCGTGGCCCAGATGGGAGAACCGCCGCGGGAAGACGCACCACCTCGTCCAATGCGGCGTCAAAGCCGACGGTGGGCAGCAGGGCGGCCAGGGCCTCCAGATCCAAGCCGGGGCAGTGCACTCCCTCGGTGAGGACAGTGGGTGTGGACCCGTCGGGGCCGGTGCGGAAGGCGGCCAGGACCAGGACCTCAACATCGAGGAGTCCCGGTTCTTGGGAAGTCATCTCAATAGTGGTCATAAGACTCAATGGTAACGTCAGGGCCAACTCCGCTTAGGTGCGTCCTCGCCGGCCAGTGGCCTGCGCGCACTGTTGCCGGGGTAGCCCACCGCGCTGTGAGGAGAGGTGCCTTTCCGGTCATGGACAACCGACCCCCGGTCCGCTCTGTGGAAGACCATCGTCGGCCCGCCTACGGGTGGGGTCGGCTCCTGGTCCCCCTGTTCGGGATCTTCGGCATCGTCGTACTCGGACCCGCTCTCGTCACCATGGTGCGCTACCCCACCGCGGCTCCAGTGGTCGGCTCCTTCAACATTGCTGCGGGCCTGCTCTACCTGCTCCTGGCCGTGTGCGTGGCCCACAATGGGCGCAGAATGCGAATGATCGGGTGGATGTCGCTGACCTCCCTGCTCACCGGCGCCCTCATTGTCGGTGTGCTCACCCTCACCGGCACCGCGCCGCTGCTCAGCGCCTCCATTTGGGCCGACGCCGGGCGCGCCCACGGCTTCCTGCCCCTGGTGCTGCCCGTGGTTGCCGCGGTGTGGATGTGGCTGAGCGACCCACGGCGCATAGTGGTCAATGCCGAGCGCATGAGCGAACTCTCCGGGTCCCTCAGCGAGCGCGTTCGGGGGCATGAAGAGCACGGGGCGGGGGAGGAGCCGCCAGGGCCCGCCTACCGGGGTCGATGAGCGGCCCGGCCCCGCCGGCGCCAGGCCGCCTGCACCTGCGCCCCCAGCGACGTCCTGGTGCGCGAAGCCTCAGCGGCGGCCCGCTGGTGGCGGTAAAGGCGGCGCACCATATCGTTTTCATCCACCCAGCCCACCAGTAGCCGCACGCCCCCGGGGCCCAGGGTTACCACGGGCAGGCCCACGGCGTGGGTGGTCGACAGAACCTCCAGCACCCCGGCGGCGCCCTCGCCGGCCGCCACCCACGTGTCGGTCAAGGGCACGTCAGCCAGGCGCCGGGCGGACGAGGGGGCCAGGCGGGCCTCAGCGACGCTCACCGCACTCGCGCTCCCCAGGAGCTCGCCGAGAACCCGCGGCCCCGGGCCTGCGGCGCCCTCACCCGCTGCATCGACGGCGGCTCCGGCCCGTGCGCCATCACTGCCCCGGCGCACCACCGGCAGCACGCTGGATCCGCTGGAACGCAATGCCTCGGCGGCCTCACGCAGGTCCATGTCCTCATGAAGGATCCCAGGAGGATCCTTCATGAGGGTCAGTGCCGTCGCCGGCCCCACTAAAGAGGCGCGCAACGGGTCGTCAATGTCCTCCCCGCGCCGACGCAGCTCCTCGGTGTAGATCGTCGTCCGGGTGAGGAAGCGGCTGACCAGAGTCGCCAAGACCACCGCCAACATGACGGGCACGAGCAGGTCGTACTGGCCGGTCATCTCAATAATGAGCACCACCCCCGTCATTGGGGCCCTGGCGGCGCCGGCGAACACCGCCCCCATGCCGAGCACGCCATAGACCGCAGCCGCCTCGGGGTGGCCGGGGGCCGCCAGGGCCCCGAACGCCGCCCCCAGGGCACCGCCGACGAAGAGCGAGGGGGCGAAGACGCCGCCGGCGAAACCCACGGCCAGGGTCGTGGCGGTCGCCACCGTCTTGGCCACCACGAGAGCCAGCAGCACCAGCACCGGGTAACGGCCGTCCAGAATGCGTCCGAGCACCGCGGTGGATTCCCCATAGGTCTGCGGCACCACCACGAGCATGGCGCCCACCAGCACGCCGCCCACGGCCGGACGGCACCAGGCCGGCAGGCGCCCCCGCCTCCACACCCGCGCCGCGGCGTCGACCGCCAGGAAACGGCACCGGGAGAAACCCACGCCAACGGTGCCGCCAAGCACCCCCAGCACGGCCACCCACCCCAGCTGCGCGTCGGAGCCAAGACCCAGCGGCGGCAGCGTCACGGACAAGGTGGTGCCCAGCAGGTGGTGGGAGACCACAGTGGCCGAAACGCAGGAGACCACCACGAAGGCGAAGGCGTCGGCGGTGAAGTCCAGGAGGATGACCTCCATGGCGAAGAAGGCGCCCGCCAGCGGCGCGTTAAAGGCCGCGGCAATCCCGGCCGCCGTGCCCCCGGCCGCCAGGATCCGCACTGAACGGGCCGGCAGCCCCAGGCGCCGGCCGAACACGGAGGCCGTCGAGGCCCCTAATTCAGCGATCGGCCCTTCGGGGCCCACTGACCCTCCGCCCCCAATGGTCAGCGCTGCGGCCATGGTGGTGGCCACGGCGGGACGAGGACTCATGGCGCCGTCGCCGCGGCGCGCCGCCCAGATGGCGCCGCCCACCCCATGGCCCGTCGAGGTGGCCCCCAACCGGGTCATGAGCGGCCCCACCGCCAGACCCGAGAGCACCGGGGCGAGCAGCACGAACCAGCGCCCCGCCCAGGACAGAATCCCCCGAGAGGGGCCCAGGGCGGCGGTGTAGTCCTGGGCGCCGGTCAGCAGCGAGGTCCACGAGTCAATGCCCAGGCGGAAGAGGACCGCGCCCGCACCCGAGACCGCTCCCGCCGAGGCGGCCAGGAGCAGCATCCCCGAGCGGTGGAAGCGCAGCAAGCGCATCATCCGCCGCGGTCGAGGCGCAGTGATCCCCATGTCGTCAACCGCCTGTGCGCCGCCGGGCCGGTCAGCCCCGAAGGTTCTCCACCTGAAGCTGGCCGCGCTCCTCCTCGCCGCCCTCAAGCCCCCACACCTGGGAGTAGAAGCTCAACTCGAACTCCAGGGCGCGGTGGATATTGGCCGCCAGCCGGAAACCGTGGCCCTCGCCGGGGAAGACCTTCAGGGCTACCGGCAGTCCACGATCGCGCACCGCCTCGTACATGGCGGTGGCCTGCTCCGCCGGCACAATCGAGTCCTCCGAGCCCTGTAGCAGCAGCAGCGGGGCGTGGATGTCCTCAACATGGTGGATGGGGGAGCGCTCGGCCATGAGCGGGTCGTCGGCGCCCTCAGCGCCCACGAGTCGGTTAATGTAGCCGGACTCGAACTTGTGGGTGGTGCGCGCCAGCTGGGACAGATCGGCCACCCCGAAGACGGAGGTCGCCGCGGAGAACACCTCCGAGCGCACCAGGGCGTTCAGGGCCGTGAACCCGCCCGCAGAGGAACCGCGAACCGCCACCCGGGCCCCGTCCACGCGCCCGGTGTCAATGAGGTGCCGGGCCCCGGAGATGACGTCGTCGGCGTCGTACAGGCCCCACTTGCCGTTCAGAGCCGTGCGGTAGGTGCTGCCATAGCCGGAGGAACCGCGATAATTGACATCCAGGTAGGCGAAGCCGCGACTGGTCCAGTACTGGATGCCCAGGTCGTAGCCCGCGTGGTTGGCCGAGGTGGGACCGCCGTGGACATTGACGATCAGCGGCGGCAGCTCGCCATCGGGCCCCCGGTGCGTGACCGAGGCCGGCGGGTAGAAGAAGCCGTGGGCGCGGTCCCCATCACTGGTCTCCCAGCTGACGGGGTCGGCGAAGGACACGCCAATGTCCTCCGGGGCGAACTCTCCCGAGCCGCGCAGCACCTGGACCGTGCCGTTCCTGACCTCCACAATGCTGGGCAACTCCAGTTCATTGCCGGCCAACATGACGACCCGCCCAGAGTTGGAGGCCACATTGCCCACGGGCTGCCAGCCCACATTCCACTCCTCCATCTCACCGTTGGCCAGGCGGATGGTGCCCAGGTGCCTGACGCCCTCACGGGCCCAGGAGGCGATGAGGTGCTCCCCGTCGAGAATATCGAAGGAGTGCGGGCCCAGCTGCCAGGCCGGGTAGGTGAAGGTGGCCTGGGCCGGGTGCAGGGGGCGGGTGCGCAGGGCGCCGGTCCAATCCTCGCGGCGACTGCCCAGCGGGGGGAAGCCCTCGGTGCGGTAAAGGTTCCAGAAGCCCGAGGCGTTCGAGGCGTGCACCAACTCGCCCTCCTGGGTCCAGCGCGGCTCACTGACCGAGTACCCCTGGCCGCCGTCCAACTCGGCTCGGGCGCCCAAGGTGGCGTCGGGCAGCAGGTCCCCCACGTGGAGGACCGCGTTGTCCCAGGGCATGTCGGGCAGGTTCCAGGTGATCCAGGCCAGGCGCTCGCCGTCGGGGGACAGGGTCGGGGAGGTCACGAAGTCCGTGCCCTCCACCAGGGTTCGCACCGGAGCGTCGTCCCGGGCGGCCGAGCCGTCCAGGGGGATGGCCACCAGGGAGTTGACCGGGGCGCCGGGGCCGCGGTGATCCTCGCGGACGGCGTAGACCACGCCACGGGCGGTATCGATCTCCAGGTCGCCGTGGCGCACGTCCCCATAGATGGTCAGCGGCACCAGGCCGCGCATGCGGTGGGCGACGTCGTAGCGGTACAGGCGCCCGTCACCGGCATGGGAGATGACAATAATGCCCGCCTCCACGGCGTAGGCGCGCCCGCCGTACTCGTGGACGCGGGTGCGCACGTCCGCTAGTTCGTCGGCGGGAGTCAGCGGCAGCACCTCCCCGATCTGGCCGTCGCCGTCACGACGCAGCAGCACCTGGCGCCCGGACTGGGAAGCCCGCTGCTCCACCCAGTAGGTGTCCGCCCCATCAACCCGCACCTGCACCAGGTGCACCGTGCGGGTGGTAATGGTGCCCGGAGTAATGGGCGAGGGCCAGGTGCCGAAGGGCGCGATGGTGCTCATGGTGCCTCCTGAGGACTGTGGAGTGCCGGGGCGCGCCTGCTCACCAGGCGCGTGGCTGCCAGCACCACCCTACTGGTCGTCACCGCCGGCGGTGGCAGGTAGATGACAGGTGGGGGTCCGGGCCCCGGAGTGCCTATGCTGGAGTGCCGTGGCCCGGACCCAGTGCCGGCCCGCCCGGCGAGCCGCAGCCAACTGACCCGCGAAGGACAGCGTCCATGACCGACAAGACAGCCTCAGCGAGCACCCTCGACGTCTCGCTGGCGCTCCCGGAGACGCCACTGCTGTCCTCGGTTCGCCGCCCCGGCGACCTGCGCCGCTTCACCAGCGAGGAGCTTGTGGCCCTGGCCGCCGAGATCCGCCGCTACCTGGTGGCCACAGTGGCCCGCACCGGTGGGCACCTGGGCCCCAACCTCGGGGTCGTCGAGCTGACGGTGGCCCTGCACCGCACGTTCCGCTCCCCCCGCGACACCATCATTTTCGACACCGGCCACCAGGCCTACGTCCACAAGCTCCTCACCGGCCGCCAGGACTTCTCCCGCCTGCGCGAGAGCGGCGGCGTGTCGGGCTATCCCGATCGCGGCGAATCCATCCACGACGTGGTGGAGAACTCCCACGCCTCCACCTCCCTGTCCTGGGCCGACGGCGTGGCCCGCGCCAACCGCCTCAATGGGCGCTCCAACCGCCACGTGGTGGCCGTCATCGGTGACGGCGCCCTGACCGGGGGCATGGCCTGGGAGGCGCTGGACAACATTGCCGACTCCGACGACAAGCACCTGGTCATCGTGGTCAATGACAATGGCCGCTCCTACGCCCCCACCATTGGGGGACTGGCCCACCACCTCGACGCCCTGCGCACCAACCCGGGCTACGAGCGCATGCTCTCGGGCATTAAGCGGGGCCTGCTGGCGCAGGGCGCTCCCGGGCGGGCGGCCTTCGACGCCCTCCACGGTCTGAAGGCCGGCATTAAGGATGTGCTCGTGCCCTCAGCCTTCTTCGAGGACCTGGGGATTAAGTACACCGGGCCGGTCGACGGCCATGACATTACCGCCCTGGAGTTCGCCCTGACTCGCGCCCGCCAGTACGCCGAGCCGGTCATTGTCCACGTCATCACCCAGAAGGGCCGCGGCTTCACCCCGGCCGAGGAGGATGTGGCCGACCGCTTCCACGCCGTGGGCCGCATCCACCCCGAGACGGGGCTGCCGGTGGTTCCCTCCCGTTTCGGGTGGACCGCCGTTTTTGCCGAGGAGATCCTGAGCATGGCCCGCGACGACGCGAGGATTGTGGGGGTCACTGCCGCCATGCAGGCGCCTGTGGGCCTCCAGCCCATGGCCGACGCCATGCCCGAGCGGGTCATTGACGTCGGCATTGCCGAGCAGCACGCCCTGACCGCCTCGGCCGGCATGGCCTTTGCCGGCCTGCACCCGGTGGTGGCCCTCTACGCCACCTTCCTCAACCGCGCCTTCGACCAGGTTCTCATGGACGTGGGCCTGCACCGGGCCGGGGTCACCATTGTCCTGGATCGGGCGGGGGTCACCGGCACCGACGGCGCCAGCCACAACGGCATGTGGGATATGGCCCTGCTCGCCCACGTGCCCGGACTGCGCCTGGCGGCGCCCCGTGATGAGGCCGGCTTGCGCGACGCTCTGCGCCAGGCCCTGACCGTCGACGACGCCCCCACCGTGGTGCGCTACCCCAAGGGGGCCCTGCCCGAGCCCATGCCCGCGCTGCGGGTGGAGGGGGAGGAGCCCTTCGGAGCCGTTGACATCCTCCTGGATTCGGGGCGGCAGGCCGGCGAACAGGAGCTCTTTGAGCAGCGGGCGCCGCTCCTGCTCGTGGGCGTGGGCGCCATGGCCCCCGCCGCCCTGGAGGCCGGTAGGGCCCTGGCCGCTGAGGGCGCGGCCGTGCAGGTGGTCTCACCGCGCTGGGCGGTGCCCGTGCCGGACGCCCTCGTTGAGCTGGCCCTGGGGGCCAGGGGCGTCCTGGTGGTTGAGGACGGCCTGGTCGATGGCGGCATTGGTTCTCAGCTGCGCGACGCCATGGATGACCGGGTCGAGGGCGGAGGGCCCGCCTGCGCCCCGCCGGTCGTGCGCGTGGGCGTGCCCCGGCGATTCTTGGCCACCGCCTCCCGGGAGGAGATCCTCCAGGAGTGCGCCATGGACGCCCCCGGCGTCCTGGCGGCCGCACGGCGCCTGGCCGAGCGCTGTCAGTAGCGCGCCGAGCCCGCCTCACAGCCGGGACTGAATACCTATGCGATACCCGTGCGGCGCTCCGCCGAGGATGGACGAGCATCTGGGGCGCAGGTCCTAAACGATGAAGGCCGTGCGGGGGAGGTTGACGTCGATCTGGCCGGCAGTCTGGGAAATCATGGTGCCGTGTCATTGACAGACGATCGACATCATGTGGGACTTCAGTCCTCGGTATAATGGATTCCAGATGGTCCTGTGAGTGATCACACCAAGGGACTTCTGGCCCGCTATCCTCTTCGCCGGGGCGTCCGCCTAGGCTTGGGGCGACGGCGCAAGGAGTACCGCCACGCCCCACAAGGGCGATCACCACCGGGCGGCCCACCGGCCGCCCACAACAGGAGGGCACGGATGACCACCGACGTCACAGCATCCGCCGCGGCGGAGAAGACCGTTACCGACGCGTGGGAGGGTTTCGCCACCGGACCGTGGACGGAGGGCATTGACGTTCGCGATTTCATTCAGCGCAACTACACCCCCTACGAGGGGGACGCCTCGTTCCTGGCCGGCCCCACGGACAAGACCCTGCGCCTGTGGGAGACCCTGGAGACGAAGTTCCTCGCCGAGGAGCGCAAGGTTCGCATCCTGGACGTCGACACTCATACCCCGGCCGATATTGACGCCTTCCCCGCCGGCTACATTAGCGAGGACGATGACGTCATTGTCGGACTGCAGACCGACTCCCCGCTCAAGCGGGCCATGATGCCCAACGGCGGTTGGCGCATGGTGGAGACCGCGATCAAGGAGGCCGGCAAGGAAGTCGACCCCGAGGTCAAGAAGATCTTCACCAAGTACCGCAAGACCCACAACGACGCCGTCTTCGACATCTACACCCCGCGCATCCGCGCCGCCCGCTCCTCTCACATTATTACCGGCCTGCCCGACGCCTACGGCCGGGGCCGCATTATTGGCGACTACCGCCGTGTGGCCCTCTACGGCGTGGACCGCCTCATCGAGGACAAGCAGCGGGCCAAGGACGCCGTGGCCGACGAGCCCTTCTCCGAGCACTGGGCCCGCTTCCGTGAGGAGCACTCCGAGCAGATCAAGGCCCTCAAGAAGCTCAAGGTCATGGCCTCCTTCTACGGCTATGACATCTCCGGGCCGGCCAAGGACGCCCACGAGGCGGTCCAGTGGACCTACTTCGCCTACCTGGCCTCGGTGAAGTCCCAGGACGGCGCCGCCATGAGCATCGGCCGCCTGTCGGCCTTCCTCGACATCTACTTCGAGCGCGACCTGCGCGAGGGCGTCATCGACGAGTCCCGCGCCCAGGAGCTCATCGACAACATCGTCATGAAGCTGCGCATCACCCGCTTCCTGCGCACCATCGACTACGACCAGATCTTCTCCGGCGACCCCTACTGGGCCACCTGGTCCGACGCAGGATTCTCTGAGGATGGTCGCTCCCAGGTCACCAAGACCTCCTTCCGCCTGCTGCAGACCCTGCGCAACCTGGGTCCGGCCCCCGAGCCGAACATCACCATCTTCTGGGACGAGAACCTGCCCCAGGGCTACAAGGACTTCTGCGCGCTCATCTCCATCACCACCTCCTCCATCCAGTACGAGGCCGACGAGCAGATCCGCGAGCACTGGGGCGACGACGCCGCCATCGCCTGCTGCGTGTCCCCCATGCGCGTGGGCAAGCAGATGCAGTTCTTCGGCGCCCGCGTCAACGCGGCCAAGG
>ERZ772964.722-NODE-722-length-13420-cov-6.93094_pt1 | contig 13420 bp, 8 predicted proteins | sample MGYA00580675_ERZ772964 | MGnify/ENA primary metagenome ERZ772964 (study PRJEB29015, sample SAMEA2737941) | human oral metagenome | biome: human oral; feature: human-associated habitat; material: dental | place: China | collected 2139 ... | reverse complement strand
CAGGGCCTGCTCGACGGCCTCGGACTGGGAGTTGGTGCGGTACAGGACGGCGATCTCGGACAAGGGCACCCCGGCGGCGCGCAGGCGCTGCACCTGGGCGACGACCCCGGCGGCTTCGGCGACGTCGTCGTTGTGGGTCTCAAAGCGCACGTCCGGACCGCTGGGGCGCTGGGCGACGAGCTCGACGGAGCCCCTGGGCAGGAGTGGGCCGCCGGTGCCCCTGCGGGAGCGGGCCAGCACCCGGTTGGCCAGAGATACCACCTGGGGGGTGGAGCGGTAGTCCCGACTCAGGCGGACCGTGCGGGCGCCCTCGTAGCGGGAGGCGAAGCCAGTGAGGAACTCGGGGGTGGCGCCGGTGAAGGAGTAGATGGTCTGAGAGGCGTCCCCCACCACGCACAACTGGCGGCGGCGACCCAGCCACAGGTCCAGCAGGCGCTGCTGGAGCGGCGAAACGTCCTGGTACTCGTCGACGACGAAATGCTTGTACTGGCCGCGCACCTGGGCGGCAATGTCCTCGCGGTCCAGCAGAATGCCGACCATGAGAAGCAGAACGTCCTCAAAATCTATGACGCCGCGCTCGGTTTTGGCCTCCTCGTAGGCCGCCAGGACCCCGGCGACGGTGGCGGCGTCCAGGCCGGCGACCTCGGCGCGCCCCGCTGCGGCGGCTGCCTGGACATAGTCCTCGGGCAGGGTCATGGTGACCTTGGCCCACTCAATCTCCCCGGCCAGGTCCCTCATGAGGGCCCGGTCGCCTCCCAGCCCCAGGCGACGGGCCGCAGCACCCACCAGGGAGGCCTTGTGGGATTGGATTGCGGGGCGCCGCCCGCCAATGGCGGTGGGCCAGAAGTAGGTGAGTTGACGCAGGGCCGCGGAGTGGAAGGTGCGGGCCTGAACCCCGGGCACGCCCAGGTCCGTCAGGCGTGAGCGCATCTCCCCGGCGGCCCTGGCGGTGAAGGTGACTGCCAGCACCTGGGTGGGCTGGTAGGCGCCAGTGGCCACGCCGTGGGCAATGCGGTAGGTAATGGCACGGGTCTTGCCGGTGCCGGCGCCCGCCAGGACGCACAAGGGCCCCTCCAGGTGCTCAGCGACCTGGCGCTGGTCGGGGTCCAGGGCTTCCAGGAGTTGGCTGGCGCTGGGCAGGGGGTGCGAGGCCCGGGCGGGCGGGTTCTGGCTCATCGCCCCCAGCCTGCCACGAGCCTGCGACGCGGGCCGTGGACTGGGAGCGGGCCTGAGGCGCTGTAGGCCGGGCGCGCCCCATCGGCCGTCTCCCCCGGTCTGTCCGGCTGGTCCGGGCCGGCGCGGCGCTGGCGGTGGAGTGTCGCGTCAGCCCTTAATGGGCCCGCCATACCAGTCCTCAATGAGGAGGCGGGCGATGGAGGTCGCCCCCGGCAGGACGATGCGGCGCTGCGCTACGGCCTCGGTCAGCTCCTCACGGGAGACGACGACGGCGTCGGTCACCTCCCGCCCGTCAGGGCGGGCCAGGGGCTGGCCGGGAGCCAGCCGAGCCCGATAGCCGAGCATGAGGGAGCGTGGGAAGGGCCAGGGCTGAGAGGCCACATACTCCACGCTGGCCACCGCCAGCCCAGTCTCCTCGGCCACCTCTCGGACTACGGCCGCCTCCACGGACTCCCCCGCCTCCACAAAACCGGCCACCACGGAGAACCTTCGCTTCTCCCAGGCGGCGCCGTGGACCAGGAGGATCCGGTCGTTGTTGTCCGTGACAGACATAATGACGGCGGGATCCGTGCGGGGGAAGTGGAGGGCGCCGCACACGGCGCAGCGCCTCGCCCAGCCGGCCTGAACAATGCTGGTGGGCCCGCCGCAGGCAGGGCAGTGGTGGGACACGGCGTGCCAGGCCGCCAGTGCGGCGGCAGCGGTGGCCAGGCCCGCGTCGCGGGCTCCCATCTGGGCGCCGACGCCCCGCAGCGCGGACAGGGGGTGTCGCACCAGGAGCGCCCGCAGGTCCGGGTGGCCAGCCGCGGCGCCCTCAGCGTCGGCGCCCCCGACCGGGACGCGTGGCGCCTCGGGCACCTCCAGCTCCTGGGGGACGACCACGGCCAGCCAGCGAGTGCCTGAGGCGCTGCCCTCCTGAGCCCGCCCCGCCTGGCCGCTGCCGCTCTCACAACCCAGGTAGAGGGTCGTTAGGCCGCTCAGGTCCAGCGCACTGGCGGAGATCTCCGGGAGCTCAATGGCCGCCGGTGAGGCGCCCTCCCAGACGTCGTCCAACGTGGGGGGAGTCAGTCCGTCGTCGGGCAGGTCCGGATGCTTGGTGGGGCCGGTCAGGGCCACACGGCCGCGGGCATCAATGAGCAGGACCCGAGTGGCCGGGTCGGCCGCCAGGGCCTCCAACAGGCCCGGGTCCAGGCGGCGCTCGGCGTCACGGCTGGTGGTGGAGCGGGACAGGGCCAACTGGTGGGAGAACATGCAGCCACCCTAGGCCCGCTGCGGGCCGGCTACTGACTGACCAAACCCCGCCGCTCCTTCTCGCACCAGGCCGCAGGCCCGGGCCTTGAAGCACAGCCCGCCCAGGAGGAGGCTCGCACAGCGCGGCGCGCCTATGGTTGAGCAGTGCGCACCTACCTGGATCATGCGGCGACAACGCCGGTACGCCCCGAGGTCTCCTCCCAGGTCGCAGACGATCTGGCTGAGGGTTTGGGCGGTTGGGCGAATCCGGCGGCCCTGCACTCATCGGGCCGGCGGGCCGGGGCGCTCCTGGCGCAGGCGCGCGCCCGCCTCGCGGACGCCCTGGCCGTAGACCCCCACGAGGTGCTCTTCACCAGCGGCGGCACAGAAGCGGATGCGCTGGTGGTGACCGGTCGAGTACTGGCGGCCCGGGCCGCGCACCCCAATGCGGCGCCTCACCTGGTCGTCTCCCCCATTGAACATCCGGCGGTCCTTCAGACCGCGCGCGCCGCCGTGACCCATCTGGGGGCGCACCTGAGCGAGCTCGAGGTCGACGCCGCCGGACGGGTGGCGATTCAGTCCCTGACCCGTGCCGTGACGCCGGGCTCCGGGGCCGGGGGCCGGCGCCGGGGGGAGTGGACGCCGCCGGCGCTGGTGAGCGTCATGGCCGCCAACAATGAGACCGGGCTGGTCCAGGACATGGCCGCCCTGGTAGGCGCGGTGCGCGAGGCCACCGACGCGCCTTCCCCCCGCAACGCGGGGTATGTGCCGGTCCACAGTGACGCCGTGGCCGCCCTGGGGAAGACGACGGTAGATCTCCACGGCTGGGGTCTGGACGCCATGAGCATTACCGGCCACAAGATTGGCGCCCCCGTCGGGGTCGGTGCGCTGGTGGCCCGCCGCGACCTCGACCTGGTGGCGGTGTCCGGGGGCGGCCGCCAGGAGCGGGGCCTGCGCTCGGGCACGCAAGACGTGGTGGCCGCCCGGGCCCTGGCACTGGCGGTCGAGTTGGCGGTGACCGAGCGCCGTGAGGAGGCCGCCCGCCTGGAGGCGCTGCGCACCAGGCTCCTGGAGGGGGCCTGCGCACTGCCCGGCGTGCACGCCACTCTGCCCGCCGACGCCGCCCACCTGGGGGCCATCGCCCACCTGTGGTTCGAGCGGGCTGATGCTGAGGCCCTGCTCATGAGCCTGGACCTGGCGGGGGTGGACGCCTCGGCGGGCTCAGCCTGTCACGCCGGAGTGGCGGGCCCCAGCCACGTGCTGGAGGCCATGGGGCTGGGGTCTGACGCGGCCCGCGCGACGCTGCGCTGCTCCTTGGGGGCGACGACGCGCCCTGAGGACATCGAGCGTCTTCTGGCGGTGCTGCCCGGGGCCCTGGCGGCCGCGCGCAATGCTGCGGCCGCCCGCCGCTGATCCCGGCCGCACCACGTCCCGCAACGTTCCACCACGCCCGGCAACTCGCCCGCCACTGGCGCTCACGCACCTGGACGGGGCCGGCGGACGGGCCTCAGTGGGCCTGGCAGGCCGGGCACCAGAACAGGCGGCGTGAGGCCGTGTCGCGCGATCGCACCGGGGTGCCGCAGCGCAGGCACGCTCGCCCGGCGCGGTGGTAGACGTACCAGCGGCGCGCCTCGGGGTCCGTCTCCTCCAGAGGCTCGGGCACGTCCACAGCATCCACCGTGGTAATACGCCCAGTGGCCTTGCCCTGGGCCATGATGAGGGCCAAGTCGGCCCAGATGGCGTGCAGCCGGGCCCGACCGACCCGGTTCCCGGCGCGGAAGGGGCTGACGCCCACGCGGAAGAGGGTTTCGGCACGGTAGATGTTGCCGGCCCCCGCCAGCACGGACTGGTCCAGAAGCAGCTCACCCAGGGGACGACGACGGCGCCGCACGGCCGCCACAAAGGCCTCCGGATCGGCGTCGGGGCGCAGCGGGTCGGGTCCTAAACGGCGGCGCACCGCAGCCACTCCCGCACCGTCCAGAAGCTCGCAGGCGGCCGGACCGGTCAGGTCGGCGACCCCGTGCTCACCCAGGAGCCGGAGGCGCACGGCACCGCGCGGCTCCGGTGGCTCCCACAGGTCGGGCGGCGGAGCGGCCGGGGCCGGCCCGTCGTCGGCCGCCGTGGCCTCCGGAGCCCCGCGCAGGCCCGAGAGCGCCGAGCCGCCACCGTGACGCAGGACCGACTCCCCTTTTTCACCCACCCTCCGTCGGGGGGCGCCAATGGAGTGCGGGGCGGTGAAGCAGGTGTCGCCGTCGAAGGTCCACGACCCGTACAAGCCCAGGTGGACACGCAACCAGGTGACGGCGTCATGGTCCACGGGGATGTCGGCGCTCGGGGCAAAAGGCACGAAAAGATGCTTACCGTGCGCTTGGGAGCCCAGGAGCACCTGGCCGTCAAGGCGGGCCGCGCCGTCGGCAAAACGCCCCTGGGGGGAGAGGGCCCGCAGGCGTTGCCCCCCGTACAGCTCGAAGAGAGCGGCGGCGAGCCGGTGAATCGTGTGGCCCTCAGGCACCTCTCAGACCTGGCTGCGGCGCTCGCGGCGCTCGTAGTCGGTGATTTGAGCGATGCGGCGGGCGTGCCGCTCTTCACCGCTGAAGGGTTCGGCGATGAAGGCGTCAATGATCTCCAGGGCCTCGGCCGGGGAGTGCATGCGCCCACCCACGGCCACGACATTGGCCCGGTTGTGCTGGCGCGCCAGGACCGCGGTTCGAATCGACCACGCCAGGGCGGCGCGCACGCCGTCGACTTTATTGGCCGCAATCTGCTCGCCGTTGCCGCTTCCACCCAGGACAATGCCCAGGGAGTCGGGGTCGGCGGCCACGGACTCGGCGCAGGCGATGCAGCAGGCGGGGTAGTCGTCACCGGGGTCGTAGACATGAGCGCCGTGGTCGGTGAGTTCGTGCCCAGCGGCGGTCAGGTGCTCACTGACCGCGGTTTTGAGCTCGTAGCCGGCGTGGTCGGCGGCAATGTGGATGCGCATGGATCAGATTGTGCCTCACGCGAACACCCTGACGCAGCCCTGGGCGCCCGCGGGACCGGCCCGGGAACGGCGGGCTAGCGTGATCGGCATGACTGAGACCACCTCCACCAACGACGCCGCACCCGTGCTCGCCGGGGTCTACGAGACCGCTTGGGTCGACAAGACCATCCGCCCCCAGGACGACCTCTTCCGCCACGTCAACGGCACCTGGCTGTCCACCGCCGAGATCCCCGCGGACCGTCCGGCCACCGGCACCTTCACCGTGCTGCATGACGCCGCCGAGTCGGACTGCCGGGAGATCCTGGAGGAGGCGGCCGCCCCCTTCACGGCCGTCAGCGCACAGGACGATGACGCACCCGCCATGGCGCAGCACCCCCTGCCCGCCACCAACCGGGGCAAGATCGGCGCCCTGTACGCGGCGTTCATGGACCGTGAGCGCATTGAGGCCGTGGGGGCCGCTCCCCTGAAGGTCGAGCTCGCCCCAGTGCTGGCAGCGGACAGCAAGGAGGAGCTGGCGAGTGCGCTCGGCGCGGGCCTGGCGGCCGGGTTCTGCGGCGCAGTGGGAGTCGATGTTGAGAACGACCTCAATGACCCGCAGCGCTACACCACCTGGATGGGGCAGGCGGGCATTGGCCTTCCCGACGAGTCCTACTATCGGGAGGAGGCGCAGGCCGAGGTCCGCGCCGCCTACGTGGCGCATGTGGCCCGCATGCTCGACCTCGCCGGCCTGGACTCCCGCCTGGATCTTCCCCAGGGGGTGACGGTGGAGGAGAGCCCCGTGCACGGCGCTAAGGCGCCGGAGTCGGGAACCACCAGCCCGGACCCCAACGAGGGCGCGATGGCCTCCCCCCGGGCCATGGCATTGGCCGGCCGGGTCATGGCCGTGGAGACGGCCCTGGCGCGAGGGCATTGGGACCGCGTGCGCGCCCGTGATGTCGAAGCCATGAATAACCCCATGACCTGGGAGGAGCTGACCGGGTCGGCCTCCTCCTTCCCTTGGGAGGCCTGGCGCCGGGGTGTGCGCGCCACCGCCGCGGCGGCGGGCGTAACCAGCACAATCCTCCTGGAGGAGGTCATTGTCACCCAGCCCGACTACCTCCCCCACCTGGCCCGGGTGTGGATCGACACCGACCTGGAGGACCTGCGCGCCTGGGTGGCATGGCACGTGGTCCACGGTCGCGCCACGCTTCTGTCCAGCGCCTTCGTGGAGGAGAACTTCAACTTCTACGGGCGTACCCTCCAGGGCACTGACAAGCTGCGTCCCCGCTGGAAGCGTGGCGTGGGCCTGGTGGAGAGTTGCCTAGGGGAGGCCCTGGGCGAGGTCTATGTGGAGCGTCACTTCCCCCCGGCCCACAAGGAGGCGATGGAGGCGCTGGTCACCGACCTTATTGAGGCCTACCGCCAGTCCATCTCCGCCCTGGAGTGGATGAGTCGGGCTACCCGTGACCGGGCGCTGGCCAAGCTGGCCCTGTTCACTCCCAAGATCGGCTACCCGAGCCGGTGGAAGGACTACTCGGCGGTGGTAATCGTGCCCGGGGACGTGCTGGCGTCGGTGCGCAGCGTGGAGAGCGTGGAGTTGGCGCGCCGACTGAGGAAGCTGACCGAGCCGGTGGACCGCGAGGAGTGGCACATGACGCCGCAGACGGTCAACGCCTACTACAACCCCACCATGAACGAGATCGTTTTCCCGGCGGCCATCCTGCGGCCCCCCTTCTTCGATCCGGCCGCGGACGACGCCGTCAACTACGCGGGAATCGGGGCGGTGATCGGCCACGAGATCGGGCACGGCTTCGACGACCAGGGCTCGACCTTCGACGGCACCGGCAAGGTGGTGAACTGGTGGACCGAGGAGGATCGAGAGGCCTTTGCGGCACGCACCCGCGCGCTTGTCGACCAGTACAACGCCTGCACCCCTGCGGCCCTCCTGGAGCGCGCCCGGGCCGCGGGCACCCCGGCGGAGCAGGTGCCCCACGTTAACGGGGCCCTCACCATTGGGGAGAACATTGGCGACCTGGGGGGCCTGGGTATAGCCCTCAAGGCCTACCGGCTGGCCTTAGCTCGCGCGGGGGTGGCCTCCTTCGCCGAGGCACCGCGCATTGACGGGTTGACCGCCCTGGAGCGCTTCTTCTACTCCTGGGCGCGGATCTGGCGGGGGAAGAACCGGGACGACTACGCCGAGCTGCTGCTGACCGTCGACCCGCATTCACCGGCGGAGTTCCGTTGCAACGAAATCGTGCGCAATGTGGACGCCTTCTACGAGGCTTTCGGGGTGAGCCAGGAGGACGCCCTGTGGCGAGACCCCGCCGAGCGGGTCACCATCTGGTGAGCCACGATTGGGGCAACTCCTTAGGTCCTTTCCTTAGGTCCTTGGCGGGGCGCACCCCAGACCACTCCGGTCATTCACTCCGGTCATTGAGGCCATTGAGGCCCCTGGCGGCGCCGGAGCCAGGGGGCCGCGGCTCTGCGGATGACGCCCTCCCCCAGGTCCAACGCCGCAATAATGTCAAGCAAAATCACAGCGCGATCACACTGGAAGCATTGCCTGCGTCACGACTTCCTTGTAGTCTCCCAAGGCACGCACGGTCCCACCGCTGTCGACCCTTCATCCCCTACCGCTTGGAGAACCCCATGGGCCTCAAACGCTCCCTCGCGGCGATCGCCTCCGGCGCCGTCCTGATCGGCGCCTCGATTCTGGTCGCCGCCCCAGCCACGGCACAGACCTACGAAGACGGCAACTTCACAGTCACGGTCTCGTCGAACACGGTGAGCCCCAGTGACACCACCTACCCGGTCTCCGGCACCGGATGCGCCGCCATAAACGACAAACCCTCCGAGGTGTTCGTTGCGGCCTACAACGAGGTCAATATCCCTCTGGTCCAGAAGAGCGTCACCCCGGAGGCGGACGGAAGCTGGTCCCTCGACCTGGACCTGACCCTGCCCTCCCCGCAGGAGAACGACATCTGGACGATCGTCGCGGAGTGCGTTAGCTACGACAACGTCACCCAGCAGGCCGTCAGCTTCCCCCTGATCTTCGACTCCACCCCCTTCAATGGCACCTTCACCATTGAGGGCGAGCCCGGAGCCCAGAACTTCAGGATTGAGGCCACGGGCCTGACTCCCGGTGAGACCGCGACCATCAATCTGGTGAGCGCCACCGACCCGACCGTCACCCACCTGGTGGGCACCGTTGTGGTGGATGCCAATGGCAGTGTCAACGCGGTCTTCGCGGCCCCCAATGTCCCCGACGGCACCTACTACCTGGAGATCTTCGGCGACCACCACGGTGAGGGCGGCCAGAGCGCGGACCGCATTAAGGTCTCCAATGGCGTCTACAGTATTGATGACGGCAACAACAACATTGTCCCGCCCACGACCGACCCGACCGCAGCTCCGAGCGCCGCACCGACCGCAACTGCTCAGCCCGCCCTGGCCAAGACCGGTGTTAACGGCACTACCCTCGCCCTGGCAGCCCTAGGCCTCACCGGCCTCGGCGCCGCAGCCGCCTTCGTGGCCTCCCGCCGCAAGGCCTGACCAACCCCCTCTCGGCAATGGCCGAGCCGACTCCACACTCCTCCGCCGGTGAGACAGCCCCCCAGGCCGTCTCACCGGCGGAGAACCGTCTCACCAGCCGAGCCGACCGACGCCCATCCCGGCGGTGGTCGGCCCGCTGGAGCCGGGTCGCAGTATCCATTGCCGCCCTCGTACTGGCGTTCGGGGGCGCTGCCGCCGTCGACACCGCAGTACTCATGGGACGCCCGGCCAGGGTCGAGATCGCCATGCCCTCCCCACTCGCAGCCGCCCCTGAGACCTGGCTGATCCTGGGCACGGACTCCCGCCAAACAGTTCCCGACGGCCCCAACCGCTACGGCACCACCGAGGAGGTACCGGGCTCCCGCGCTGACGTCGTCGTCCTCATTCAGCGCTCCACCACGGGGATGAGCGTCCTCGTTATCCCGCGCGACCTGACACTGGTGGACTCGAACTACCGCCACCACCGGCTGGCGACCAGCTACCTGGAGGGGCCCCAGAACACTGTGGATTTGTTGTGCACCACTCTGGGCGTGCCCGTCTCCCACCTGGTCACCATTGACATGGCGCAGTTCGCCCAGGTCGTGGACGCCCTGGGCGGGGTGGAGGTCAGTATCTCCGAGCCGGTCAGGGACACCTACGCCGGGCTCAACCTCACTACGGCCGGGACCCAGCACCTCAACGGCATTGACGCCCTGGCCTTGGTCCGCTCCCGGCACCCCGAGGTCCTGCGCGAGGGCACCTGGACCGCGTTAAGTGAGACTGAGGGCTCCCAGCGGCGCAGCGAGTTCTCCGGGCTGATCATGCGCGCGGTCCTGGAATCCTTGGCCGCCAAGGCCCGCAACCCGCTGGCCGCGCACTCCCTGGCGCATCAGGTGGCGGGCAACCTGACCATGGATGAGGGCACCGGCATCCTGGATCTGCTGGCCCTGGCCCGCTCCGCGCGCGCCGCCCAGGGCGGCCAAGGCATTGAGACGGTCACCGTGCCCGTAACCTCCCTGGAGGGGTCCTTCATCGCCACGCCCCAGGAGCAGACCTTCACCGTCCTGGCCCAACACGGCTACGCGCCGGGAACATGCGCGCCCGCCGCCCCGTGAGCTCCCGGGCGAGCCGGGCCGCCGGCCGCAGCCGATCTCTGCCGGCGGCGCCGGCCCAGGGCCGCCGACGGCGACGCCCCCGGCTTGACACGGTTGTGCCGGCCCCGCCCGTTTCAGGGCCGTCCGTACCAGTGCAACAATCGGCCCCAGGCCCGGAGGCTCTCCGGGAGGGCGCAGGCCACAAGCCCATGCGCCGTCAAACCGTTCCCATACAGAACAGGAGTCTTCATGCCCGGGCAGAACTTGACCCGCATTGAGGCGGCCGAGCGCGCCGCGATTATCCGCACCGAGTCCTACGACGTCGTCTTGGACCTGACGCGCGGCGAAAAACACTTCAGCTCCACCACCACGGTCCGTTTCGGCGCCCGCCCCGGCGCCACCACGTTCATTGATTTGGTGGCCCCCGCCGTCCACGAAATCACCCTCAACGGCCGTGCCCTGGATCCGGCCGGGGTCTACGCCGACTCCCGCATCACCCTGGAGGGCCTGGCGGAGGTCAATGAGCTGACGGTGGTGGCGGACTGCGCCTACATGCACACCGGCGAGGGCCTGCACCGCTTCACCGATCCGGTTGACGGCGCCACCTACCTCTACTCCCAGTTCGAGGTCCCCGACTCCCGCCGGGTCTTCACGGTCTTCGAGCAGCCCGATCTCAAGGCCACCTTCACCTTCACAGTCATCGTCCCGGCCGGGTGGACGGTCTTCTCCAACTCCCCCACCCCTGAACCAGTGGCCGTCACCGGAGCCGAGGGCCAGGACGCCAACCGCTTCGCCTTCGCACCCACCGAGCGCATAAGCTCCTACATTACGGCGATCGTGGCCGGCCCTTATGCGGGCGCCGCCGACGAGTACCGGGCCGCCGACGGGCGCGTTGTGCCCCTGGGCGTCTACTGCCGCGCCTCCCTGGTTGAGCACATGGATTCCGAAGAGATCCTGGAGATCACCAAGAAGGGCTTCGCCTACTATGAGGAGCTCTTCGGCACCCCCTACGCCTTCACCAAGTACGACCAGGTCTTCGTTCCCGAGTTCAACGCCGGGGCCATGGAGAACGCCGGGTGCGTCACCCATCGCGACGACTACATCTTCCGCTCCCGCCCCATCCGGGCCCGGGTGGAGCGGCGGGCGATAACCATCCTCCACGAACTGGCCCACATGTGGTTCGGGGACATGGTGACCATGAAGTGGTGGAATGACCTGTGGCTCAATGAGTCCTTCGCCGAGTACATTTCCACCCTGGCCACCGCGGAGACCACGCGCTTCACCGACGCCTGGACCACTTTCCAGACCATTGAGAAGGGCTGGGCCTACAATCAGGATCAGCTCTCCTCGACCCACCCCGTTGCGGCCGAGATCAATGACCTGCACGATGTCGAGGTCAACTTCGACGGCATTACCTACGCCAAGGGCGCCTCCGTGCTGGCGGCCCTGGTGAGCTATGTGGGCCGGGATCAGTTCTTCGCCGGAATCAAGAACTACCTGGCCGCCCACGCCTACGGCAACGCCGAGCTGGCCGACCTGCTGCGCGAGCTGGAGGCGGTCTCAGGACGGGACCTGTCGTCATGGACGCGCCTGTGGCTCCAGGAGGCCGGGGTCACTACCTTGCGCACCGAGGTCGCCGTGGACTCCGAGGGCGTCATTACCTCTGCGGCGATCCTCCAGGAGATCCCCGGCTCCTCCCCCGCCTCCCTGCGCCCCCATAGGGTGGTGCTCGGCTCCTATTCGCTGAGCCCGGACGGTGAGCGCCTGGAGCGCACCGGCCGCATTGAGCTCGATGTTGACGGCGAGCGCACCGAGGTGCCCGAGCTGGTGGGCACGCGGCGCGCCGACGTCCTTCTGCTCAACGACGAAGACCTTACCTACGCCAAGGTGCGCCTAGACGAGGCCTCCTTGGAGGCGGGCCTTGCGCATGTGGGCGCCTTCACCGAGTCCCTGCCGCGCTCAGTAGTCATGGCCAGCGCCTGGGACATGGTGCGCGACGGCGAACTCGCCGCCTCCCACTACCTTCGAGGGGCGCTGGCCGCCCTGACCGTGGAAACGCACTCCTCAGTGCTCCAGGGGCTGCTGGCCCGTATCGCCACCTGCCTGGGCCTGTACCTGCCCCCTGCGGAGCGCGCCATCGCAGCCCCGCCCACCGTCGGGGCCCTGTGGGATCTGGCCCGCCAAGCCGAGGCCGGCAGCGACAAGCAGCTCCAGTTGGTGCGCGCGGTGGCCGCCCACGCCGTGACGGCCGAGCAACTCGATGCCGTTGCCGCCCTCCTGGAGGGCGGCCGGGAACTCGCGGGCCTCGTGGTGGACCAGGATCTGCGCTGGGAGCTGCTGACCGGCCTGGTGGCTGCCGGTCGCTACGGCGAGCAGCGGATCGCCGCCGAAGAGGCCCGGGACATGACCGCCACCGGCCGCGAGCGCGCCGCTGAGGCCCGGGCCGCCGTACCGACACCGGAGGCGAAGGCCGCCACCTGGCGGGCGCTGGTCGAGGATAAGGCCATGCCCAATGAGACGCAGGTGCGCGTGCTACGGGGCTTCACCTCGGTGGAGCGCAACCCCGAGTTGCTGGTGCCCTTCATCGACGAGTATGTCAAGGAGGCCGAGGGCATTTGGGCCTCACGCACCTTCCACATGGCGGAGAACCTGCTCAGCCGCCTGTGGTCCTGCGCGACCGTGGGCCTGGCCGGAGCCGACCCGGCGGCGGCCTTGGAGAGCTGGCTGGCGTCCCATGAGCACTCCCCGGCGGCGCTGCGCCGGATTGTGCGTGAGAACCTTGACGACACCTTGAGGGTGACTGGGGCGCAGGCGGCGGAGACCGCAGCCCGGGGGCGCTGAGCCTCGGGGCCGTTCCCTGCCGCTGACAGTGTGGGGTGACAACCACGGTTGTCACCCCACACCCGGGCTTGGCGCACTGGAGCAACGGCCCTCGCGGCCCCGGCTGCACTCGCCCCGCCCCATTTGGGGCTGCCGGTGGGTTGGCCGGGGCCGCGGGGCCGCTCAGCGCTTGCGCGCCGCCTCGGCGTTCTTGCCGGTGGACTGCGCCGCCTGTTCCTGCGCAGCGGCGAAGGCGTCGGCGTCGTCCTCCTCGCGACCAGGGGTCTTAAAGCCGAACCTGGCAATGAGGAAACGGAAGAGGAAATAGTAGATGGCCCCGTAAACCAGGCCGATAACCACCAACAAGATCGGGCCCTGGACCGCGCCACCGGACAGGTCGGCGGACTTACCGAAGTTCAGCACGTAGTCAATGGCCCCGGCGGAGAAGGCGAAGCCGTCCTTAATGCCCAGGAGGTTGACAACCGCGAGGGCGGAACCGGTGAGCACCGCGTGGATGGCGTAGAGCGGGAAGGCCACGTAGGCGAAGGCGTACTCCAGGGGCTCGGTGATGCCGGTGAGGAAGGCGGTCAGGGCGACCGAGATCATGAGGGCG
>ERZ772964.721-NODE-721-length-13423-cov-39.6367_pt1 | contig 13423 bp, 10 predicted proteins | sample MGYA00580675_ERZ772964 | MGnify/ENA primary metagenome ERZ772964 (study PRJEB29015, sample SAMEA2737941) | human oral metagenome | biome: human oral; feature: human-associated habitat; material: dental | place: China | collected 2139 ... | reverse complement strand
GGCCGGGAAGGCGCCCGGCCCGCCGGGCGCCCCGCCCGGGCCCCGGACTGACAGTGGGGCCCAGGACCGGCGCGCCCGAGTGGAGTCTTTTCGCCGGCTCCTGGCGCCCGCCCTGGAGGCCGAGGATCCCACACTCAACCGCTGAGCCGCGCCCCGGATCAGTGGCCGGCCGGCGTCCGCGCAGCGGCGAAGCGGGAGGCGGGCGGGCGGTCGCACTGTGTAGCACATCATCCCAGAATCCCCCACTGATGACATCTACACCGATAGGCTGCACGCATGTCCGATGTCGCCAGGGCGAATCTGCCCCGCCCCACCTGGAGTGATCTGTCAGCCAGGACCAACCTGTCCGCCGCTCGCCGCCGGGTCCTAGAGACGGTCGAGGCGGCCGCTGAGCCCCTGACTGCCACCGAGGTGTCCAAGGCCCTCAACCTCCATCACAACACCGTGCGTGAGCACCTCGACTCCCTGGTCGACGCTGGTTTCGTACGCTCCGCACCCCGCCCCACCGGCAAACGCGGTCGGCCCGCGCTCCTCTATTCCCCGACCGCGCCGGACCCCACCCTGGTCCTGGCCTCCTACCTGACTCTCCTGGACGCCATTGCCGCCACCCTCGGTGACGGCGAGCAGGCCCGGAGCACCGCCCTGGAGATCGGGCGGCGCTGGGCGGAGATGACGCCGCCGGCGGCCATGGCCAAGAACTCCACCACCGGGGGCGTCGCCGAGGCCCTTCTGCCGTCTCTAGCCCTCATGGGTTTCAGCCCGGAACTGCTCGACAATGAGATTGTGCTGCGCTCGTGCCCCATGATCATGGACGGCAGGGGCCCCGACCCCCTGGTGTGCCTCATGCACGAGGGATTCCTGCGGGCGGTGTCCAAGCATGAGGGCATTACCGTGATCCGTCCCTCGGCCGGCGACAATCAGGACACCCGCGAGGCGGCCTCAACGGCGGCACTGACCCCGGGTTGCCGCATTCTCCTGCCCGGCTAGAGGCCTGCTCGGGGCCCGCTTCGGCCAGGAGACCGGTTGTGGAGGGACGTCATGCAGCGTCCGCGGTCCTCGTCCGCATTCCTTTCATACAGAACGTACCGTCATAATCGTCATAATTGTCATAGTGTGGCCATGGGCCGGCCCGCGACCCGGCGGACGCCATGGTCCTTCGCAGCCATTGCACCCGGCCAACACCCGCCTCCACGAATGAGGGCCCAGATTGCGCGACGATGTCCCCACACGCACCTTGGCGCGGATCGAGGAGCCCAAGGACACGGCCGGCCGGCACTGCCGCCCGCCACAAGCGCCGGGCGAGCGCATCGGCGGCGCACAGCCGGCCCTTCCCGGGCCGGCAAGACATCTGATGGAACCCGTGCACCGCACCGCGCCGGCCGGCGTCCTGCCGCCCACCGCCCTCATTGACCGCCATGGCCGCACCGCCAAGGACCTGCGCCTGTCGGTGACCGACCGCTGCAACCTGCGCTGCACCTACTGCATGCCGGCCCAGGGCCTGGACTGGCTGGCCTCCCCCAAGCTGTTGAGCGTCGAGGAGATCGTGCGTCTGGCGCGCATTGGCGTCGAGCAGCTGGGCATTGAGAGAATCCGCCTCACCGGTGGTGAGCCGCTGCTGCGCCGCGACTTAGAGGACATCATTACCGGCATTGCGGCCCTGCGCACCCGCGCCACCGGGGCCAAGCCGGATATTGGCGTCACCACCAACGGCCTGGGCCTGGACAAGCGGGCCGCCGCCCTGCGGGGGGCGGGCCTGGATCGAGTCAATGTCTCCGTGGACTCCCTGGATCGCGCCACTTATGCGCGCATTACCCGCCGCGACCGTCTCCATGACGTCCTGGCCGGTGCCCGGGCGGCCCAGGAGGCGGGCCTGTCCCCCATTAAGGTCAATGCCGTGGCCCTTCCCGAGAACCTGGGCGAGCAGGCGCCGGCACTTTTGACCGAGTGCCTGCGCCGCGGCTGGCAGCTGCGTTTCATTGAACACATGCCGCTGGGGCCGGACCGGGCCTGGCGGGCTGACGACGTCGTCAGCGCCGCAGAGATTCTCCGCATCCTGCGGGGCGCCGGTTTTGCGCTCTCAGCCGTGGGGCGCCCGGACCGCCGGCCGGCGACCCTGTGGCGGGTGGCTGCCGGGCAGAAGCACCCCGGTGGGAGCGTGGGGATCATTGCCTCAGTGAGCGCCCCCTTCTGCGCCGACTGCGACCGCAGCCGCATTACCGCCGATGGCCGCCTCATGACCTGCCTGTTCTCCTCCACCGAGACCGACCTGCGCACACCCCTGCGCGCGGGCGCCACCGATGAGGAGATTGCCGCCATCTGGGCGCGCGCCACCTGGAACAAGCCCCGGGCCCACGGCACCGACAACCCGACTGCCCGGGACACGGGCTTCGCCAGGCCCGGCCGCACCATGTCCGCTATTGGCGGCTGAGCGGGCCCGGTCCGCGCCACCCCCGCCCACCGCCCGCCTCTCAGAACATTAGAACAGGAGCCCCATGAGCCCCTCAACCACTAGTGAGTCCATTGAGTCGCCCATCGCCGTCGAGGTGCGCTACTTCGCGGCAGCGGCGGAGGCCGCCGATACCGCCGGTGAGCGCCTTGAGCTGCCGGCGGGTACTACCCTGGCGGCCCTGCGCGAGCAACTGGCCGGACGAAGCCTGGAGATGGCCCGCATAGTCGGCATCTCCAGTTTCCTGGTCAATGCCCTGTCCACACCGGCGGACTCGTTGACGCCCCTCAAGGACGGCGACGCCGTCGACATCCTGCCGCCCTTCGCCGGCGGGTGAGCGACCGCAGCCGCCATTCCTGTCCCGGTTCTTATTCCGCCGCGTCAGTGCGGGCGGGGGTGTCGGCCCCGGTGCGGGCGTGGGTCCACTGGGCGGAGCCGTCGGCGAAGAACTGGCGCTTCCACACCGGCAGGCGCTTCTTAACCTCCTCGACCAGGTCGCCGGCGGCCGCAAACGCCTCAGCCCGGTGGTCGGCGCTGACCGCCACCGCCAGCGCCGTATCCCCCACCTGAAGGTCCCCGACCCGGTGGACAACCCCCAGGGCCCGCAGCCCGCGGCGGGCAGCCACCTCGGTGGCGATTTGTGAAAGGACCTCACTGGCACTGGGGTGGGCGGTGTAGCCGATCCCGGTCACGCCCCGCCCGCCGTCGTGGTCGCGTACCGCGCCCTCGAAGGTGACGACGGCGCCCGCGGCCCGGTCCCGAACCAGGGCGGCCAGCTCATGAACACTCACGGGGTCCTGGCAGATCCCGGCGCGCACAATCCGGGTCGGGGCGCTAACCGGGGTGCCCTGCGCGGACGTGCTACCCCACCCGGGCGCCCGCCGCTCGGCCCGTAGGGCACCGGCCTGCACGCCTGCCCGGGCGCTGGCCTGCTCGGCGGGGCGGCTGCTCATGGGCGCGTCTCCTATCAGGCGGATTGGTGACTGGGCGTCGTCGGCCCGTGGCCGGGCGCCGGAGAGCGCCGGGACAGCCGCCGGGTGCCGGGCCAATGACGCTACACCGCCGCGGCGCCGCCCGAACTGTGAGACTGGCTACCCGAGTGGAGGCATGATGGGATCCATGCACAGCCCCGGCCGCTGTGCGCCCCTCGCCCGCCGCCGGCCCAGGAGAACGCCTTATGCCCCTCATGCTTCCGTTGGAGGACTACGTCGCCCAGGTCTTGGCCGCGCTCACGCCCCTGAAACCGGTCGAGGTGCCCCTGGCCCGCGCCCACGGCCTGGTTCTGGCCGAGGACGTGACCGCCGCGGTGCCGGTGCCCCCGTGGACGAACTCGGCCATGGACGGCTACGCCCTGCGCGCCCAGGACGCCGCCTCCGCCTGCCCGCAGGCGCCGGTGGCTCTGCCCGTGGCCGGCGACGTCCCAGCGGGGGCCGAGCCCGCACCGTTGGCCCCCGGAACCGCCCAACGGATTATGACCGGCGCCATGCTGCCCCCGGGCGCCGATGCGGTGGTCAAGGTCGAGGACACCGACCAGGCCCCCGGCCCCCGCCCCCTGCCCGCCCGGATCCGCATCTTGGCGGCTCCGACCGTGGGCCTCAACGTAAGGCGCCGGGCGGAGGACGTGGCCATCGGCGACCCGGTGCTGGGGGCCGGCACCGTGCTCGGCGCGGCCGCCGTCTCGGCCCTGGCCTCGGTGGGTCGAGGCACGGTGCGGGCCATCCCCCGGGTGAGGGTGGCCGTGGTGTCCACCGGGGCCGAGCTGATTGATGCCGGCTCCGAGCCGGCAGCAGGCACCATCCCGGACTCCAATGGGCTGCTCCTGGCGGGCCTGTCCCGTGAGCACGGCGCTGAGCCCGTGAGCGTGACCCGCAGCGGCGACACCACCGCCGAGCTCACCCGGGTTCTCACTGCCGCGGCGTGCCACGCGGACCTGGTGGTGACCAGTGGCGGAGTCTCGGCCGGGGCCTTCGATCCGCTCAAAATGCTGGGCGCCGCCCCGCGGAGGCAGGATGGCCCGGCCGCCCCCACGGGCCCGGCCGCCCCCGGCGGTGGGGGCGGCCGGGAGGCGCCCCACGCCGGCGGGCCGGAAGAATCGGAAGAAGAGGAGGCCGGGGCGGACCTCCGACTGGACTTCGCCAAGGTCGCCATGCAGCCGGGTAAGCCCCAGGGGCACGGCTGGGTCCGCGACCGGGCGGGGCGGCGGGTCCCACTCATCGCCCTTCCCGGTAACCCGGTCAGTGTCCTGGTTTCCTTCACCACTATTGTCGCCCCCGCGCTGGCCCGCCTGTCCGGCCACGACGGCACCGCCGTCGGCCGCACCCGGCCCGGGCGCGTGGGCACGGCGCTGCCAGTACGGGCCCGGGCCGCCGTGCCCTGGCGGACCTCACCGGGTCGCCGCCAGCACATTCCGGTGCGCCTGGTCCCCGCCCCGCAGGATCCTGGCCCGGGTGCGGGCGCGCAGGATGCCTCCGGGGAGTTGTGGGTCGCTCCTTCCCACCGCCTGGGCTCGGGCTCCCACCTGGTGGCCTCCCTGCCGGGAGCCCAGGCGCTGGCAGTGGTCGACGCCCGCATTGAGCGCGTGGAGGTCGGCGACGAGGTCGCCCTCGTCGCCCTGTCGCATCCCGCCGCCCCGGGCGCCGCCCTCCCTCTTGAGGAGCCCGTCTCACAACCGTCGCCCCCAGCGCCGCGGGCCGCCGCGGGCCGTCGGCCCAGTCTCCGCCCTGGTGCAGGGGGCGCCCCGGCACCGCCGGGCCCCGGCGCCGCGGGGGACTCCGTTCCGCCGGCCCGCAAGGAGTCCTGACATGGCTGCCCCCGTCCCGGTTCGCCTGACGCACCTCGACGACGCCGGCGCCGCCCGCATGGTGGACGTGAGCGCCAAGACCCCAACTGTGCGCACCGCGGGCGCCCAGGCGCTGGTGACCTGCTCCCCGCAGGTGGTGACCGCCCTGCGCGAGGGCACCATCCCCAAGGGCGATGTGCTGGCCGTGGCCCGAATCGCCGGGATAGCCGCCGCCAAGAGGGTTCCTGAACTGCTGCCCTTGGCCCATGTCATTGGGGTGCACGGTTGCCGCGTGGACCTGGAGGTCGTTGAGGGCGGTGTGCGCATTGAGGCCACGGTGCGCACCGTCGACCGCACCGGTGTGGAGATGGAGGCGTTGACGGCCGCGACTGTGGCGGGCCTGGCCGTCGTGGACATGGTGAAGGGCGTGGACCGCGACGTGGCGCTGGCCCACGCCCAGGTCACCGCCAAGTCCGGGGGGCGTTCGGGCGATTGGGTGCGCGGCGGCCATGACCACTGAGCCGCCAGGAGGGGCCGGGCCGGCCGGGGCCCCGCAACCCGCCGGGGACCCGCCGGAGGGCCCATCGCCCGCGGAGAACCCGCCGGAGCCGGCGGAGGAGGGGAGGCACTGTCGGGCGGTGGGGCCGGTCGGGGCCCGGCGGGCCCCCGCTAACGCGGAGTCGGCCGACGGCCCGCAGTTCGGGCGCCCCGGCCAGGAGCCGCTGGATGTTCTTGTGCTGGCCGGGGGCACGGGGCGGCGCCTCGGTGGAGTCTCCAAGCCGGATGTGGTCGTGGCCGGGGCCCGGATGATCGACCATGTGCTGGCCGGGGTGCGCAGCCTGCGCGGCAGCAGGATAGGCCCGGGGCGCACCGTGGTGGTGGCTCCTGCCCAGGTCCGCCTGCCCGCGTGGGCGGGGCGGGCCTTGGAGGACCCTCCTCTGGGCGGACCGGTGGCCGGAATTGGGGCCGGGCTGGTCGAGTTGGCACGCCTGGCTGCGGCCGCCGGCGGCCGGCCGGCCGCCCTGACGGCGGTGCTGACCTGCGACGCCCCGCAGTGCTGGCAGGCCCTGCCCAGCCTGCTGGCCCGCATATTGTCCGTTTCGGAGCTGGAAGGCGCCTGCGCGCAGGACGAATCTCACCGCCAGTACCTGCTGGGGATCTACCGGACCGGGGCGCTGAATCGCGCCGTCGCCCCTGGTGGCCGGGTGCTGCGGGACGTGGCGGTGCGCCGGGCGCTGGCGGGGCTGGAGGTGCAGGCGGTAGACCTCGGCTCACGGGCCGCGGCGGTGCAGGATCTGGACACCTGGGAGTCCATACGCGCCTGGCGCCCCTGAGGGCAGGGGCCCGGTCCGGGTCGATGGCGGGGGCGGCCCGCTGCGCCTGGCGCCCTTAAGCGGCGCCGACCGGGAGCGATTCGCGGACTCGCGGCCGGGGCGGATCGGGGTGGCGTTATCACCCCGCCCAGCCGCACCGCCTGCGGCGGACCCGCAGCCGGGGCGCGGCGGCGGGCGGTGACCTCGGCGTCGGCCCGTGGTGGGGGCGCCGAGTCAGCCGGGTCAGTGGTCGCCGCCGCCGAGTTGTTCCAGGACGTGGGGCACCAATGGGCCAATGACGGCCACAGTGTCCTTGACGCCGCCGCGTGAGCCGGGAGCGTTGACGACCAGGGCGTCATGAGCCCCGCGGCCGGTCACGCCCACCAGTCCCCGGGACAGGCCGGCCAGTGGGGTCTTGGTCAGGCCATGAGCGCGGATCTGCGCCTCTATACCCTCTAGCCGGCTCTCCAGCAGAGGGGCGGTGCCCTCCGGGGTGAGGTCGTGCGGGGTCACGCCAGTGCCCCCGGTGGTCACAATGACGCGGGCGCCCTCGACCAGGGCCTGCTCAATGGCTGCGCGCACCGACTCGACGCCGTCGGGCACCAGTTGCACGCCGGCCACAACGACGTCGTGCTGGCCCAGCAGGCGCTGGGCCAGCGGCCCGGAAAGATCCTCGCGCTCACCACTTGCGCAGCGGTCCGAGACGGTAATAACAGCGCCCTTGACGGGCTCGGCCAGGGGCTGGAGCCCCTTTTGGACGATTGGCGGCTCACTCATGGCCTCACAGTACCGGCGGACGGCGCGCTCCCGGCGAAGAACCCTGAGAACCCTGAGAACCCTGAGGACAGGGCCCGGCAGCCGCCCCACCGGGGGCGCTTCCACCCGAGCACAGGCCAACGTGTTGTTAATGTCACACCACACTTGCATAATACGTCTCGACCCGTAACAAACCAGGGTCGGGAATCCCCGCCATACCAAGGGAATCTAGGGCCCGGTAGGAGAGGCGCGGCGCGTGCCCCATCATGGGGGCAGCGGGAGGGCGCGCAAAGGAGCCGTTCGCCCGCGCACAGGCATCGGCCAAATCCTCACAGCACCACACTCAGGAGGACCATGACCACGCTCGACACCTCCGGCCGGATCCTGGTCGGATGGAACCCTGAGAAGCCTGAAACCTGGTCGGCCTCGATCGCCTGGCGCACCCTGGCCATCACCACCTACTCCCTCATGCTCGGCTTTACCGTGTGGTTCCTGCCCAGCGCCATTGCGCCCAGGCTCAATGAGATCGGATTCGACCTGTCCAAGGGCCAGTTGTACTGGCTCACCTCCATGCCGGGCCTGTCCTGCGGGCTGCTGCGCCTGGTCTACATGTTCCTGCCCGCCACCATTGGCACCAGGCGCATGATCGGCTGGTCCTCACTGCTGTTCGTCCTGCCAATGCTGGGATGGTTCTTCGCGGTGCAGAACCACGAAACCTCCTTCGGGGTGCTGTTGGCCCTGGCCTTCACCTGCGGGATCGGGGCCGCCACCTTCTCGGGGTACATGCCCTCCACGGGCTTCTTCTTCCCCAAGCGCCTGACCGGCACCGCCCTGGGGCTTCAAGGCGGGCTCGGCAACATGGGCATGAGCATTATCCAGTTGGCCGCACCCTTCCTCATGTCCACCAGCCTGTTCGGCCTGACCTGGATCGAGCCCCACGCCCCGGACGCGCCCATGGTGGTCAACGCCACGGTCTTCTTCCTGCCGTGGAGCCTCATCGCCGCCGCCCTGTCCTTCCGATACCTCAAGGACGTGCCGCTCAAGGCCAATGTCCGTCAGCAGTTGGACATCTTCTCCAACCCCGATACCTGGCTGATGACGGTGCTCTACATTATGACCTTCGGTATTTTCTCGGGCTTCGCCGCTCAGACCGCCCTGATCATTAACAACAATTTCGGGGCCTCCTCCCCCCTGGCCTCCTCCTTCGCCGAAGCGGATCTGCCCAAGGGCGCCAGTTACGCGTTCCTGGGGGCCTTGATCGGATCGGTACTGCGCTTCGCCTGGGGCCCGTTGTGCGACCGCTTCGGTGGCGCCATTTGGACCTTCGTCTCGGCCCTGGGCATGGCTACAACCCTGGGTTTTTGCGGGTGGAGCCTGGCCACCGCCAATGAACCGGGCGACTTCAAGATCTTCCTGGCCGGTCTGCTGGCCATGTTCTTCTTCGCGGGAGTCGGCAACGCCGCCACCTTCAAACAAATGCCCATGATTATGCCCAAGCGCCAGGCCGGCGGGGCCATCGGCTTCACCGCCGCGGTGGCATCCCTAGGACCATTCCTAGTTGGCGTGGCCCTCTCAGCCATACCCGCCTCACTTTTCTTCTACGCCTCGGCACTCTTCTGCCTGCTGTGCGCCGTTATCTGCTGGCTGCGCTACGCCCGGCCCGGCGCCGCCCGCCCCGGGTGACGAGCGCGCCAACGCCCCCTATGGCGGACCCCAGAAGCCCTATACCCCACAACCCACCCGACCCCAGAAGGACCACTAAGGACCATCGATGACCGCTTCAGGCCCCCAGCCCGCCGACCGCCCGATCATCCCGGCCTCCGCGGGCCCGGTGGAGAACGTGCCGGGACTGTTCGCCCTGGGCTCCTACCTGCGCCGGGGCACCCCCAGCCAGGATGCCCGTCGTCTGTTCCTGTCCGGCGGGCGCGAGGCCGACACCTTCTACCGGCACCGCTGGAGCCACGACAGAATGGTCCACTCCACCCACGGGGTGAACTGCACCGGCTCGTGCGCCTGGGAGGTGTATGTCACCGACGGCATTATCACCTGGGAGAAGCAGATCACCGACTACCCCACCACGGGCCCGGATATGCCCGAGTACGAGCCCCGCGGCTGCCCGCGCGGCGCCGCCTTCTCCTGGTACACCTACTCCCCCACGCGCATCCGCTACCCCTACGTGCGCTCGGTTCTGCTGGATGCCTTCCGCGCCGCGAAGGCCGACAACGACGGCGACCCGGTCGCCGCCTGGGCGCAGGTCACCGGTGACCCCGCCACCGCCAAGGCCTACAAGTCGGCCCGCGGCAAGGGAGGCATGGTGCGCGTCGGCTGGGACGAGGCCATGGAGATCGTCGCGGCCGCCTACGTCCACACCATCCGGACCTGGGGCCCGGACCGGATCGCCGGGTTCTCCGTCATCCCGGCCATGTCCCAGGTCTCCTACGGCGCCGGTGGCCGGCTCCACGAGCTCATCGGCGGCACCATGCTCTCCTTCTACGACTGGTACGCCGACCTGCCCCCGGCCTCACCGCAGGTCTTCGGCGACCAGACCGACGTCCCCGAGGCCGGCGACTGGTACAACTCCCAGTACCTCATGATGTGGGGCTCCAACCTGCCGCTGACCCGCACCCCGGACGCCCACTTCATGACCGAGGCCCGCTACCACGGGCAGAAGGTCGTGGCCGTCTCCCCCGACTACGCCGACAACACCAAGTTCGCCGACCAGTGGCTGCGCGTGGCCCCGGGCACCGACGGCGCCATGGCGATGGCCATGGGGCACGTCATCCTCAAGGAGTTCCACGTCGGGCGCCACGAGCCGTACTTCATGGAGTACATGCGCCGCTACACCGACTCCCCCTTCCTGCTGGAGCTCGACGTCTCGCCCGACGCCGCCGGGTACGTGCCGGGCCGCTTCGTCACCGCCGAGAGTGTGCCGGGCGCGGCCGAGGGCCGGCCCAGGAACGAGTTCCGCCCCCTGGTGTGGGACCGCGAGCGCGGCCCGGCCGACCCCGGCGGGACGCTGGCCGACCGCTTCACCCCCGAGGGGCTCGGCAAGTGGAACCTGCTCATGGAGGGCGTCGACCCGGTCATGTCCATGCTGGACCTGCCCGGCTCGGAGCGCGGCGCCGGCGTCGACGCCGTGGAGATCCTCCTGCCCCGCTTCGACCTGCCCGGCTCGGCCACGCCCACCGGCAGCATCGGGGGCGGCGTGGTGCGCCGGGGCGTGCCCGTGGCGCGCCTGGCCGACGGGCGGCTGGTCACCACCGTCTACGACATCCTGCTGGCCGACTACGCCGTCGAGCGCGCCGGCCTGCCCGGCCAGTGGCCCGCCGACTACCACGACGCGACCGCCCCGGGCACCCCCGCCTGGGCGAGCGAGCTGACCGGCGTGCCCGGGCCCGCCACGATCCGGGTGGCCCGGGACTTCGCCGCCAATGCGATCGAGTCGCGCGGGCGCTCGCAGATCATTATGGGCGCCGGCATCAACCACTACTACCACGCCGACCAGATCTACCGGGCGATCCTGTCGCTGACCTCCATGTGCGCCACCCAGGGCGTCAACGGCGGGGGCTGGGCCCACTACGTGGGTCAGGAGAAGGTCCGCCCCATCTCCGGGTGGAGCCAGTGGGCCTTCGCCCTGGACTGGCACCGGCCGGCCCGCCAGATGATCTCCACCGGCTTCTGGTACCTGACCACCGACCAGTGGCGCTACGACGCCACCAGCGCCGAGCGCCTGGCCTCCCCCCTGGGGGCGGGGACGCTGGCCGGGATGACGACCACGGACGTCATGGTGGAGGCCATGAAGCGCGGGTGGACGCCGTCCTACCCGACCTTCAACCGCAACCCCCTGCTGCTGGGCCGCCAGGCGCAGGAGGCGGGGATGAAGCCGGCCGACTACGTCGTCGAGCAGCTGCGCACCGGCGAGCTGCGCTTCGCGGCCGAGGACCCCGACGCCCCGGAGAACTTCCCGCGCATCCTGGCCTCCTGGCGCACCAACCTGCTGGGCAGCTCGGCCAAGGGCACCGAGTTCTTCCTGCGCCACATGGTGGGCGTGGACGGCGACGTGAGCGCCGCCGAGACGCCCGCCGGCCGGCGTCCGGCGACCATGACGTGGCGCGAGGAGGCGCCGGCGGGCAAGCTCGACCTGATGTGGACGGCGGACTTCCGCAACACCTCCACGACGCTGCACTCCGACGTCGTCCTGCCGGCGGCCACCTGGTACGAGAAGTACGACCTGTCCACCACGGACATGCACCCCTTCATCCACTCCTTCAACGCGGCCATCGACCCGCCGTGGGAGGCCCGGTCGGATTTCGACATCTACCAGCAGCTGGCGGGAATGATCAGCGACTGGGCGCCGAAGTGGCTGGGGACGCAGACCGACGTCGTGGCGGCGCCGCTGAGCCACGACACCCCCGATGCCATGACCATGGCGCACGGGGACGTCTCGCGTCTGCCGGACGGCTGGGTGCCGGGGGTGACCATGCCCAAGCTCGTGCCCGCCGTGCGGGACTACACCCAGATCCGCAACAAGTTCGACGCCGTCGGCCCGCTCGCGGAGACCGTGGGCCTGCCCACCAAGGGCATTATGCTCATCCCGGACGAGGAGATGGCGCAGCTGGCCCGCGCGCACGGCACCGGCCGCGGCGCCGCCGCCGGCCGCCCCCTGGTGGACACGGTCATTCGGGCGGGCGACGCCGTGATGCACATGTCGGGGGCCACCAACGGGCGCCTGTCCACCCAGGGCTGGGCGACCCTGTCCCGGCGCACGGGCACGCCCCTGGTGGAGCTGAGCGAGGAGGAGGCCGGCAGGCAGGTCACCTTCGCCGACACGCAGGTCAAGCCCCAGCCGGTCATCACCACCCCGGAGTGGTCGGGCTCGGAGCACGGGGGGCGACGCTACAGCGCCTTCGTGGTCAATGTGGAGCACGCCAAGCCGTGGCACACCCTGACCGGGCGCATGCACTACTACCTCGACCACGACTGGATGCGGGACATGGGCGAGTCCCTGCCGATCTTCCGGCCGCCACTGGACTTCCACGCCCTGTACGGGGAGGCCGCACCTGGCTCGGTGTCCACGAGCCAGGCGGGCACGGCGGAGGTCGCGGTGCGCTACATCACCGCGCACAACAAGTGGGCGATCCACTCCCAGTACTTCGACAACCTGCACATGCTCACGCTGGGGCGCGGAGGCCAGACCATCTGGATGAGCCCCCAGGACGCGGACAAGATCGGCGTCAAGGACAACGAGTGGGTCGAGGCGTACAACCGCAACGGCATCGTGGCGGCGCGCGCCATCGTCTCCCACCGCATCCCCGAGGGCATGGTCTTCATGCACCACGCCCAGGAGCGCACCATGAACACCCCGCTGACGGAGCGCAGCGGGCGGCGCGGCGGCACCCATAACTCCCTGACCCGCATTGTCCTGAAACCCACCCACTTCGCCGGCGGATACGCGCAGCTGTCCTACGCCTTCAACTATGTGGGGCCCACCGGCAATAACCGCGACGAGGTCACTCTCATTCGCCGCCGCAGCAACCAGGAGGTGACGTTCTCATGAAGGTCATGGCCCAAATCGCCATGGTAATGAACCTCGACAAGTGCATTGGCTGCCACACCTGCTCGGTGACGTGCAAGCAGGCGTGGACGAACCGCGAGGGCACCGAGTACATGTGGTTCAACAATGTCGAGACCCGGCCCGGCGTGGGCTACCCGCGCACCTGGGAGGATCAGAACCGTTGGAGGGGCGGCTGGGAGCGCACCCCCGGCGGGCGGCTGCGCCCTCGTTCGGGAGGGCGCCTGCGGCGCCTGGCCCAGATCTTCGCCAACCCGGATATGCCCGGTGTCCAGGATTATTACGAGCCGTGGACCTACGAGTATGACCGTCTTCTCTCCGCCCCCAAGGACTCCCCCGCCCTGCCGGTGGCGCGCGCCAAGAGCCAACTCACCGGCGAGTACATGCCCACCATTGAGTGGGGGCCCAACTGGGATGACGACCTGGGCGGCTCCACGCGGACCCTGCAGGACGATCCCGTCCTAACCGCCATGAGCCGCAAGGTCACCACTGAGATCGACCAGGCCTTCATGTTCTACCTGCCGCGCATATGCGAGCACTGCCTCAACCCCACCTGC
>ERZ772964.720-NODE-720-length-13432-cov-12.8602_pt1 | contig 13432 bp, 13 predicted proteins | sample MGYA00580675_ERZ772964 | MGnify/ENA primary metagenome ERZ772964 (study PRJEB29015, sample SAMEA2737941) | human oral metagenome | biome: human oral; feature: human-associated habitat; material: dental | place: China | collected 2139 ... | reverse complement strand
GGAGGAGATCTTGGTGACGGACATGATGCTTTTCCTTTCGAGCGGATGTGCGCTGTGGACGTGAATAACGTAAATCCGCATCCGCTCCCCGGCAACGAAGGGCAGCCTGTCCTGCTTCGGATCACGTTGTCAATCGTTGCAATGACGCTGTTTTAGCGATCCATGTCAGGTTGTTTTCGCCCGTTGGAGGCCTTTGAGGAAGGCTGGGGTTGTGTGCCGTCGGTTTTCGTTATTCCTCGCAGGTAAGGCAGCCCTGCGAGGGTGTGGTTGAGGACTTGCCGCTGTGCGAGGGCACTACGTCAAAGGCGGGGCGGACACTGCCCGCCCCGCCTCCGGGGAGTCGCTGCTGCCTGGGCCGCCCGGAGGTCCGAGCGACCTGGAGGACTGCACGTGGATCAGCTGTGGGCCGCCGCCACGGCCAGGCGCAGAGAGTCTGCGAAACGGGTCTCGCGCTCGGCGGCGCTCATGTCGCCGGAGTGGTCCAGCAGGTGGTCGGAGACGGTCAGGATCGCCAGCGCCTGCTTGTCGTACTCGGCGGCGACACCGTAGAGGGCTGCGGCCTCCATCTCCACTCCCAGGACTCCGTAGCTCGCCAGCGCCTCCGTCTGCCCCTGGGGGGTGAAGTAGAAGTGGTCCCGCGACATGACGGTGCCCAGGTGGACTGCTCCTCCAGGCTGAGCCCCCTCGGGCTGCGCGGCCTGGTATGCGGCCGCGGCCAGCCGGAAGTCCGCCACGGCGCTGAAGTTGACGCCCGGGATGCGCAGCTGGTTCATGGAGGAGTCCGTGTGGGCGCCGGTGGCCACGATGACGTCGCCGACCTTGACCTTCGGGGACAGGGCGCCGGCAGTGCCCACCCGGATGATCCGCTCCACCCCGAACTGGCTGAACAGCTCGGTGGCATAGATCGTGAAGGAGGGCTGCCCCATCCCTGAGCCCATGACGCTCAGTGGCCTGCCGTTCACGGTCCCGGTGAAGCCCAGCATCCCGCGCACGTCAGTGACGAGACGAGCGTCATCCATGAGGAGCTCGGCGATGCGCTGGGCCCGTTTGGGGTCGCCGGGCATGAGGACGGCGGGGGCGAAGTCTCCGGGCTCTGCAGCGATGTGAGGGGTGGCCATGGGGGTCCTCTCGGGGTGTGAATCAGGTACGAACAGGAGTGTTCAGTGTGGCATGGATCGCGTGAGAATAGACAGGCGACCACCCTGACAACTGTCCGTATCGTGGACGTCAGACGACACATCGTGGTCGCTCGACTAGCGTCCAACGACAAAAGGGCCTGCGACCAGTCCGCAGGAAGAGGTGGCCCCTGGGCCGCCTGCATTCGTCATATCACGGAAGGTACTCATGTCCTCCAAGACAGGGGAGAGCGAGTCTCTTCAGGCTCCCCCGCGCGAGCAGTGGAGCGGGCAGCTCGGCTTCCTCATCGCCGCCATCGGCTCGGCGATCGGCCTGGGAAACATCTGGCGCTTCCCAGGGGTGGCCTACACCAACGGCGGCGGCGCCTTCATCGTCCCCTACGTCATAGCGCTGCTGGCGGCCGGGCTGCCGATCCTCTTCCTCGACTACGCCCTGGGGCACCGCTTCCGGGGCTCGCCGCCGGCGGTCTTCCGGCGCCTGTCCACCAGGCTCGAGTGGCTGGGATGGTTCCAGGTCTTCATCTGCTTCGTCATCATGACCTACTACGCGGTGGTGGTGGCCTGGTCCCTGCGCTACATGTTCTTCTCCGTCAACATCGCCTGGGGCGACGACGCGGCGGGCTTCTTCCAGCACTACATTGGGATGGACCGGCTCGGCTCCGAGGTTGCCTACTCGCCGTCAGTCGTCATGGGCGTGGCCCTGCCGCTGCTGTTCGTGTGGGGCTTCGGCCTGGTGGTGACCGCCCTGGGTGTGAGTGGGGGTGTGGAGAAGGCCAACAAGATCTTCCTGCCGCTGCTGGTCATCATGTTCGCCGGCCTCGTGGTGCGCGCCCTCCTGCTCCCGGGCGCGGGGGAGGGGCTCAATGCCCTGTTCACGCCCAAGTGGTCCGCCCTGCTGGACTACCAGGTGTGGATGGCGGCCTTCGGGCAGATCTTCTTCTCCCTGTCCGTGGGCTTCGGCATCATGCTCACCTACGCCTCCTACCTCCAGCGTCGTCGCTCCAACCTGGTGGGGACCGGCCTCGTGGCGGGCTTCGCCAACTCCTCCTTCGAGCTGTTCGCCGGTATCGGTGTCTTCGCCACCCTCGGTTTCATGGCTCACAACCAGGGCGGCAGCGTGAGCGACCTGGAGGGGATCACAGGTGTCTCCCTGTCCTTCATCACCTTTCCCACGGTCATTGCCCAGATGCCCGGGGGTGCGCTGTTCGGAGTGCTCTTCTTCGCGTCCTTCGCCATGGCGGGACTGACCTCCTTCATCTCCATCATCCAGGTGGTGGCCGCCGGTGTGGGGGAGAAGCTCGACCTGGCACCGAAGAAGGCCTCCCTCGTCGTCGGCGTCCCCGCTGCGGTCCTGTCCTTCGCCCTGTTCGCCACCAGGTCGGGCCTGCCGGACCTCGACGTCGTCGACGCCTTCATCAACAACATCGGCGTGGTCGCCTCGGCCATCATCATGTGTGTGGCAGTGGCCTGGGTCCTGCGGCGCAGCAGGCTGCTTCAGGACCACCTCAACGCCGTCTCCGAGTCGCGAATGATCGGCCTGTGGTGGCGGGCGCTGGTCGGTGGGATCGTTCCGGTCCTGCTGGGCTACATGTTCTTCCAGACCCTGTGGACCTACTTGTCTGAGGGATACGACACCTATTCCAGCGGCTTCATCGCGGTCTTCGGCTGGGGGATGCTCCTGGTGGTTGCCCTGTGCACCGCCGTCATGACCCTCATCTCCTGGAAGACCCCGGTGGATGAGTTCGAGCCCCTCAGGCTCGAGGCCGCTTCCGAGGAGGACTGACATGACCGGAATCGCCGTACTCATCATGCTCGCCGCCGTCGTCATTATCTGGGGCGGTCTGGCCGTGTCCATCACCGCGCTCATCTCCCGTGGGCGCCGAGAGGACCGTGACGCCCGGGCGGAGGCCTCGGCGCGCGCTCGCGAGCACATGCTCAACCCTGAGCAGGTCGACTGACCGGCTCGAGCCGGCTGAAATCCTCTAATGGGATCCGCTGCGAAGAGAGACTGACTCCACCACCCGCATGGGGCCCGGTTCGGCCGGTTTCCAGACGGGTGGGACACAATACGTCTATGACTCAGACTGATGTGAGCCCCGAGGTGCTGCCCCGGCTGGTGGCCTTCGACCTTGACGACACGCTGGCACCCTCGAAGTCGGCCATGCCTCCTGCCATGGCCACCGCGCTGAGACGCCTGCTCGACGTCGTCCCCGTCTGCATCATCTCCGGTGGGCAGGTGGGGCAGTTCCGCGACCAGGTCCTGGCCCACCTCGACGCCGACGCCGACGAGCTCTCCCGGCTTCACCTCATGCCCACGTGCGGTACTCGGTACTACACCTACGACCCCTCTCAGGCCGACCGGGGAACTGATGCCTGGAAGTTGGTCTACGCCAATGACCTCACCCCCGAGCAGATCCGCACCGGCTTCGAGATCGTCGAGGCCCAGGCACGCAGGCTCGGCCTGTGGGCGGAACGGACCTGGGGGGAGATCCTGGAGGACCGCGGCAGCCAGATCACCTTCTCCGCCCTGGGGCAGGAGGCTCCTCTGGAGGCCAAGCGCGCCTGGGACCCCACGGGGGAGAAGAAGGCCGCCCTGCGCGACGCCGTCGCCCCTCTCCTGCCAGAGCTGGAGGTCCGCTCCGGCGGGTCCACGAGCGTCGACATCACCCTCAAGGGGGTGGACAAGGCATACGGCATGACCCGATTGGCCGAGGTCACCGGGATCGCGCTGGAGGAGATGCTCTTCATCGGTGACCGCCTGGACCCCGAGGGCAACGACTACCCGGTCAAGGCCTTGGGCGTTCCCTGCCAGGCCGTGGGCGGATGGCAGGACACCGTCACCTACGTCACCTCCTTGGCCAGCCTCATTGCCTCCCAGCAGCACAGCGGAGAGGGCCACGCTACCCGGGTCTCGCTGGGTACTCGTCTCTGAGGCGGGTCGTGGTGCGGACAGGCATGGACTCCGGCTCCGACACGGACGCCGACATCGGTGCTGGTCCCGGTACGGGTAATGCCGGGCGCGCCGCCGACCTATGGGCAGGTCTGCTGACGGCTGGCCGACGTTGCGGTGCCCTGACGCTCACGGTGCTGCTGTCGCTGCGCACCTGGTGGCGACGGCGTCGCCGGAGAACCCGAACGGTCATCTCCACGGCGGCGATGATCCTGGCCTCCAGCACGGTCTCCCTCCTTCTGGGCCTGTCCACGGCGACGGCCTCGGCACCGGTGGGCCCGCACGAGGCGACCTGGTCGACGACCCTGGACTCCACCGTCACGCTGGACCTCGGGCCGCTGGGGACCGCATCGATGGAGTCGCCCGCAGGCATCCTTGGCGTCAAGGTGGTCCTTGGCGAGATTCCCGGTGACCCCGCTCCCGATGCCGCCAGTGCCGCCAGCGTGGGGCAGTCGCTGTCCTCCGACGCAGCCTCTTACCTCTCGCTCGTCTCCCATCCTGACCTGACGATCAGGCAAGGCCTCTACGGTCTGGCGGGGGACGCCCTGCGCCGGGCCGGGGTCCTCGAGGCGATCTTCCTGTGCTGCGTGGCCGCCTGGCGCCTGGCGCCGACGAAGCCATGGCGCGAGACCGTCCGTGCGGGTGCCTCGCACCGCTGGGCGACGACCGTGGCGGTCTCGGCGGCTGTGGCCACCGCGGCATCCCTGCTGGTCCCGGCGATGCGTACCGTCAACCCACACGGTTCCACCCTGTCCGCGCTGGAGGGCACCCCACTGGCCCGGGCCCGCTTCTCGGGTCGGATCGCCGACGTCGTCACCGCCTACGGGCCCAAGGCCCGCTCCTTCGTGGAGAGCAACAAGGACTTCTATGCCAAGGCCGACACCAATCTACGCGCCGCCTGGAAGGCTGCCGAGCAGACCGAGGGCATGGTGGACGTCACCGCCGCTGACGGAAAGGTGAATACCGAGGAGCTGCAGGCGCGGCTCAAGACGACCTCGGCGAAGACCGTGGTGAAGGCCGGCGCCGAGCCAACGCCGACTGAGGCCCCACGGCCCTCGCAGGACCCGTCAGCCTCCGCGGCGCCGTCGGCATCCTCGACCCCCACAGCCACGGCCCCACCGGTGACGGGAGCTCGCTCGGTCCCCGAGCGCGGCCGCAAGACGGCCGTCCTCACCACGGACCTGCACTGCAACCTCGACGTCATCGCCTTCTCCGGGGTCCTCGACCAGCTCTCCGGCGCCGATGTGCACATGGATGACGGCGACCTGACCATGACCGGCTCCGGCCCGGAGCGGGTGTGCGTCGACGCGCTGACCCAGGCAGTGCCGAGCTCGACGGACAAGGTCGCCACGATCGGCAACCACGACTCCGACGCCACGGCCGCCCGTCTGCGCTCCCAGGGATGGACCGTGACCGACGGCTCGGTCCAGACGGTCGCCGGGATCACCGTCCTGGGGGACGACGACGCCGAGCGCACGACAACGGCGGGCACCAAACCGCGCAGCGGCGAGACCACCGAGCAGATCGCCACCCGCCTGGCCAAGGTCAGCTGCGGGCGCACTCCGGTCGACGTCGTTCTCATCCACCAGCCGGCCACCTTCGACCCGCTCATGAAGGAGGGCTGTGCCCCGCTGCTCCTGGCCGGTCACGTCCACGCCGAGCGGGGGATGACCACTGTAATCAGCCCCCGGACCGGCAGGCCCGTCTCCGGGGTCATCTCTGGTGCCGGTAAGGGTGGCACGTCGCTCGGCTCGGTTACGGAGGACGCCTTCCTCCACGTCATGTCGTTCGACTCCACGGGTGCGCTCGTGGCCTGGCGAGCAGTCATCCTTCACCCCGACGCCTCGGTGACGGTGGGGGCCTGGCGGTCCGTTCCGGGTATCGCCTCTGGGCAGAAGACGGCCACGATGGCCTCGACCCCGAGTCCGTCGGCCTCGGCCACCACGGAGCAGACGCAGACCGAGGCCGCCACGCAGTCGCCGTCCCAGCCCGAGGCGGGTGCCGCGCCCTAGGACTAGTCGATCTTTCGGACGGTGAGGGCACAGGAGGGCCGTTGTGGCATACGCTCTCACTCTAGATAGCCGCACGACGCCCAGAAGAACTGATGACGCACCACCGGTGAGGAGACTGACGATGTCGCGCATGCCCACAGATGCCGAGATCGACGAGATGAGCGAGGAGGAGCTCGAGACCTATCTGGGCTCAGCCCCTGGCCAGGAGCTCGACCGGCGTACCCGCCGCGACGCCGATGACGACTCAGCCGATCGCCCCGCCTGGCTGCGCCGTTCCGGGGCCGAGCGAGGCTTCGGCTGGCTGCTCCTTGTGTGCGGGCTCATCGGGATCATCGCCTGCTGGGAGCTCATCAGCTCTCAGCTCGACCTGCTGCGCAATCCGGACGCGGAGCTCATCTGCGACGTCAGCCCCCTGGTCTCCTGCGGAGACTCCCTCAACGTGTGGCAGGGGAACCTGCTTGGTGTGCCGAACTCCTTCATCGGGGCCATCGCCTTCGGCGCCCTGACCGCGATCGGCGCGGTTCTGCTCAGCGGCGTGCGCCTGCCGCGGTGGATGTGGTGGGGGCTGAGCGCCGGCAGCCTGGGGGGAATCGCCTTCGTCATCTGGTTCCTGTCCGTCTCCATCATGACCTTCGGCAAGCTCTGCCCGTTCTGCATGGTCATCTGGTCCGTCACCATCCCGGTGGCCGCCCACTCCTGGGCCTGGGCAGCGGCCGGCGGGCACCTGGGGCTGCGCGACAACCAGGCGCTCGACCTGCTCAAGGCCCGCTGGTGGGTCATGGCGGCGATGTACCTGGCGGTGGTCCTCACCATCATCATCTCCTTCGGTAGCCAGCTGGCGAGGATGTTCGGGTGACTCCGTCTTCGAGTAGGGCGGCGGCAGTCAGGCCCGCCTGGAGGCCCTCGGTAGCGGGGGACTCGACTGTCACGCAGGACTATCTCAAGGTCGTGTGGGCCGCCTGCGAGTGGGGCGGATCGGGCGCCTCCATCACCGGCCTGGCCAAGCGTATGGAGGTGGCGCCGTCGACCGCCTCGGAGAACGTGGCTCGCCTGGTGGAGGAGGGACTGCTCGTCCACGAGCCCTACAAGGCCGTCACCCTGTCCGAGGAGGGACGGCGTCGGGCCATGGACATGATCCGCCGCCACCGCATCCTGGAGACCTATCTCGTCACTCAACTCGGCTTCGGCTGGGACGAGGTGCATGCCGAGGCCGAGGAGCTCGAGCACGCTGTCTCCGAGCGGCTGCTGGAGCGGCTCGATGCGGTCCTGGGACACCCCACTCGAGACCCTCACGGGGACCCGATCCCTACAGCGGACGGCCGGCTCGTCGTGCCTGACCTGGTGCGTCTGGAGACGAGGCCGGTGGGCTCCGACGGCGTCGTTGGGCGGATCCAGGATGATTCCGAGACGCTGCGCCGCCTGGGGCGGGCCGGGATCGGGCTGGACAGCCGGGTGCGGATCCGTGACCGGGGCACCGTGGCAGCGGCCACGGAGGGCGGTAAGCGCCGGCGGGCGACCGTCATCGTCCTGCTGGACGCAGAGGCTCCGCGCGGCGCAGCGCCCGAGAGCGCCCCGGAGGCCATCATCCCCGACGGCTCCCTGTGGTTGCTGGCCTGACCTGAAATTGCAACTACCCGAGCCTGAACTAGTTGTAATATAAGTCACATTGAGTTAAGTTGGGTACCGAGGATTTTATCCATTATAGTTTTACTCATCACGACCGGTTCCGCTTCCATTATAGGAGGTCCAGGGCCGGTCTTCATTTTATCTCGATGGTGAGTCAAGGTGGCAGCGGTGGTTGAGCAGCCTAAGAGTTTTAAGACTTATGAGGATCAGGTCGACCTCCTCATAAAACGAGGAATGTGCGTTGCTGATCGCGAGCGAGCCGTCGAGAAACTGCGTCGAATTAATTACTACCGCCTCTCTGGATATTGGTATCCGTTCCGTATGCGTAAGCCGGGAGAGAATGGTCGATCTGATCGCTTTCTTTCTGGGACTACTTTCGATGATGTCGTTTCTCTGTATGATTTTGATGCGCGGCTCAGGGTGGCAGTCCTTGCTGTGTTGGCGCCAGTTGAGCTGTCAATGCGGGCCCTGGTTGGTCATGTGTTGGGTGAGATTGACCCGTGTATCCACCTTAAAGCAGATTTGTTAGGCCCTGTTGCAAGAGGCAAACGCGCTTCAGAATATGCGAAATGGCTAAAAAAATATCAAAATAAGTTGAAGGATTCTCGCGAGGACTTCGTGCGGCACCACAAGGACAAGTATGGCGGGACTCTCCCTGTGTGGGCTGCAGTTGAGGTGTTGGACTGGGGGATGTTGGCGCATCTGTACTCAATGTCGCCTCGTACTGCACAGAATAAGGTTGCCAATGTGGTCAATCTTACTTCCCCTCAGCTGGAATCTTGGCTAAAAGCTTTGAATATTGTGAGAAATATTGCCGCTCATCACGGACGCATGTATAACCGAGTCTATGGTCAGCGCCCAAAATTGCCGAGAATGGGAGGGTGTGATGGGTTGCTGGAGTGTGAAGCCGTGATGAATCGAGTTTTTGGGCAGTTGACGCTCGTTCAGTATTTACTGAAGGTATTGAATGTTGGTAGTGTCAGATTGTTGCCAGCGACTTTGATGGATTTTCCGGATAGTGCGATAGTTAGTTTGCGTGATACTGGCGCTCCTGAAGAGTGGAAGCAGAACGATCTCTGGAAATTTTAGATCACCTAATGTGCGGCGTAGGTTTGTGATACTAGAGGTTGGATGATTGTTATCGAAGTGGCTCGTGGGGCAGCAACAGATAGTTTCTGACGGCACCGTTTCTTCGCAGGAGGTGACGGGTGTCTCGGCCTTGATTCGCGACTAGGAAGCCGTCTTTTCGCAGTCGTCGATCACGTTGAACGGCTCGATCCTGCCCAGGTCTAGTTCGTTCCGGATTAGTCGGCTCGGTATTTGCCCACTCGCCTGTGGCTCGATTCGGTCTTGCGGCGCTCGCCGATCTTGATCGTTGAGGATTGGGTTGTTGCTGGGCGTCATGCACTCCTGGATCGCCTTGACTTCCAGCTGCGTCCGGTGACGACGATGGTTGACAGTTGCGCCTACGCATCCTCATCGTCGGCGACTCTCACCAACGCATCTACGGTCGCCCCGTGCCCCTATCCCCGGTTTGGGATTGAGCCCCGTGGATGATCCAAGCGACTGACCATCAATTACCGCACCTCTCGGCAAATTTTTGCGTGGTCGCTCGGAGTCGCCAATCAGAAGGCTGCTGATTTAGATGAGGGCGCTGATTCTATGCCGGGTGCTCGGTCCGTTTTCGTAGGCCACGCGGTGGAAAGACCCGGATTTGATGGTCTACCTGAGGACCCGGATGAGGTCCTTCTTACCTGGATCAGGCGGGTACGAGAGGACATGCGCATCAACGCCGAGCAGGGCGGCGAGTTGACGTCTTCGTCCGGTGGGGGAGAAGCCAACCTATCGTCTATCGCACGTCGTACGTGCTACCCGGAACGGTGTTGATGAGACGCTGGCGCGTTTGAGAGAGGCCGGATTGGCCGCGGTGAAAGTGGATGATCGCACCAGCGAGTCCGCTTTGCCGGGCGGCATCAGAGTCATGACGATGCACCGCGCCAAGGGGCTGGACTACCGAGCCGTTGCCGTTAGAGACGCGAGTCTGAGAAGTGGAGGGGCTCGGAGACATATGGTGGACGACAGACAGATCCTCGTATGCGGCTCAATCTCGTGTACGCCGCCGCGACTCTTGCCCGCGAGCGGCTACTCGTCTGCTGACGGACCTGGGCAGATCCGGGCACGGCTGGGGGACAATGGGGTCATGAGCACGATTTTCACCAAGATCATCGAGGGCGAGATCCCCGGCCGTTTCGTGTGGGCGGACGAGGTCTGCGTCGCCTTCGCCACCATTGAGCCGCATACCGACGGGCACGTCCTGGTGGTTCCGCGGGTCGAGGTCGACTCCTACGTGGACGCGCCTGACGACGTGGTGGCGCACCTGGCAGTGGTCGCCAAGCGCATCGGTGCCGCGCAGGTGCGCGTCTTCGAGGCGCCCAGGGCCGGGATCGTCGTGGCCGGCTACGGGGTCGACCACCTGCACCTTCATGTGCTGCCGATCCGCTCCGAGGAGGACCTGTCCTTCTCCTCGGCCCGCCACCCCGAGGGGCCCGAGCTCGACGCCGCCATGGAGCGCCTGCGGAGCGGCCTTGTCGAGGACGACTGGGGCGAGTTCGTTCCCGCAAGGCTGGACAGCGCCGCGCTCGCGTAGCACCCGAGGCTGCCGGCTTCGTCCTCGTCAGAAGGGTGGGGTGTGGTTCGAGGGTGTGGGTGGTTTTTGGGTGGGGGGGTGGTCTCGTAGTCTCCGGGTCTTTCGCGGGGGTGGGGGCCGCGGGTGACTAGTCGGGTACTGCCGCTGCTGGAGTGGGTGTGGTTGAGGCGGTGGTGGGCCTGGTACAGGGTGGTGAGGTTGTCCAGGCTGGTGGTCCTGCCCTGGCCCCGGGCGGTGAGGTGGTCCAGGTCGCAGCGGGCTGGTAGGCGGCCATTTGGCTGGTGCGTAGCGTCGAGAGGGTCATGGCGGTGACGGCGTCGGCCCTGATCCGGCCCGGGGTGCGCCGCTCACCGGCGGCCCGCGTGCTGACGGCGATCGCGTCCAGGGCGGCGTCCAGCAGCAGGGCGTCCATGGTCGGCAGCAGCAGCCGGACCTGGCACAGGCCCTCGCCCGCCGGCCTCGGGCGCGTCACGCACCGCCTGGAGACAGTGGCTCGGGCGCGTTCGGTGTGTCCGTCGGGGTCGATCTCCATCAGGGCCCGCTCGATGTCCCGCCCCACCTGGGACACGGTGCGTCGGGGTGCCTGGGGCAGGACCTGGTCCTGGACCTCCAGCGCCACCGGGACGGGCACGTCCTCCAGGCGGCGGGTCACCAGGGACGCCTTCACCGAGTCCAGCACCCCGCAGCGCCCCATAGCCTCAGTGGGGTTGGAGCCAGTGCTCGTCAGGGCGTTGCCGTGGTCGATGATCTGGCCGGCCCGAGCCCGGGAGACCCCCAGGCGGGCCGAGAGCAGGCAGGTGGTGTTGAACCTGCGCTCCTCGTAGCCGGCCACGGGTGAGACCTGGCCGCCCGGGCCCCACTGGCCGGGATGCGCCGACAGCTCCCCGCAGCTCGTCAAACACGCAGCGGCGAGTGACTCACCCCAGGCGGCCCAGGCCGCCAGACGGTGACAGGCCGCGGCCAGCTCCCCCAACCCGAAGCCCCTCAGCAGCGGCCACCAGTGTCGCGTCAGTCCCCGACTCGTCGGTGAGGAAAGTCGGCGCCGCATCGCCGTCAGCACCAGCGCCCCGACCGCACCACCAGCCGGGACACGAGGAAACACCCCACCTTCGAACATACGTACAGTATAGCAACAGCCCCCACCAACCGCACCACGCAACCACCCCCCAAACCGCCCCAACAACAACGAAAAACCGCGTTATCGGAGCCTCCGTTCCCCGGAGCCGCTGCGACGGTCCGCCGAGACTTCGGAACCATCTGCCCTGCTCATGCGATATTGGTATTTCTGCAGTCGTCACAGCAAAGAGCGGTAACGGGCCAGACGTCATAAGGGAGAACTGTCGAGCGATATGAGGGCCGGCGCGTTGGGACCTCCCCGCCCGACGAAGAGGGAGAAACACCCACCGGCTTTCTACTTTCCAGGCGCGCCCGCGCCTCTATCGCTTGCTCGGCCGAGTGCCTGAACGACCTGCGGAAGAGACGTGACGCCGTCGGAGGCCAGGAAATGGCCCGCGCCCGGAACGGTGACGACGTCGGCGCTGATCGCGGTGGCGAATCTCCGCGAAGCCGCCCGGGGGACAAGCGGGTCGTTATCGGAGTGAATGACTGTGGTGCGCCCTAGAAGTGGACGCAGCTCACCGGGGCTCGCGCCGTCGAGGAAGCCCTCCAGTCCGGTGGCGAGGAAATGGTCGAGCTCCGCCTCTCCCGTCGGAGGGAGCTGCTGTGCGAAGGGTGCGACGGCGATGAAGGCCGCCAGATGCCGCCCGTCGCCGTTCGTCGGTGAGCCGTGCGCGATGACTCGCTCGATCGCTCGCAGCGCGGTCAGGCCGCCAAGACTGTGCGTCACGATTGCGAGCCCGGCCATCCCGTCCGGCGACGTTCCGATCCTCTCGGCGATGGTCGACGCCCAAGTCGAGGCATCCGGAGACTCCGGATGAGGGAGCTGTGGAACCTCGACATGGCGGACGCTCCGCGCGAGCCAGGGAAACCAGTGGTCGTGAGGCCCCGCCCCGAATCCGTGGACGAGGATGACTCTGTCGATCCCACCGAGTCCGTCGGAGGAGCAGTGTTCTGTAACGTGGTCCATGCCCCTGGACGGTAGACATTCACGCCAGTGGCAAGGTCAAGTGGAAGTCAAGTGGAAGCTGTTCGCCGGAGAGGAGCTCCTTGTGCGCATCGGAGAGTTCGCCCGACAGGCGGGTGTCAGCCCCCGTTCTCTGAGGCACTACGAAGAGGCCGGTCTGCTCGTTCCCGCCCGGACCTCCGCCGGATACCGGGACTACAGCCCGAAGGATCTCGACGCCGTCGCACGCATCCGGCCGATCCTGGCCACCGGCCTCGGCGTCGCTGCCGCCCGGCGTTACCTGGACTGCGTCGAGGTCGCCGGTGATGATCGAGCTGTCTCCATCACCATGTGCCCCAATCTGCGCCGCGAGCTTGAGGCGGTCGAGGCGCGGATCGCCCGGCACCGAAGTCGCCTGGCGTGCGAGCAGGACGCCCTCAACCGCTTCAGGGCTGCAGCTCGGGAAGAAGAGTGAGGACGATGCTGCTCAAGCTCCAGAGCGCCTCACCGACGTGACCGGTCTCGCCCGCCCGCGGGGCGGACGCCGCCGGGCCCCGCTGTCGCCGGACGATAGGCTGTGCCCCAGCACCAGGAAGCACGAGTAGGAAAAGAGCGCTGCCGCGATGTCAGAGAGAACCGCACCGGGCGAGTCCGACACCCCCTACCGCTACACGGCGGCCCTGGCGGACTCCATCGAGACCGCCTGGCAGGACCGCTGGGAGGCCGAGGGCACCTTCAACGCCGACAACCCCGTCGGCGCTCTGGCCGGCCCCGGCGCGGACAAGGAGAAGTACTTCCTGCTGGACATGTTCCCCTACCCCTCCGGCAAGGGCCTGCACGTGGGTCACCCGCTGGGCTACATCGCCACCGACGTCGTCGCGCGCTTCACCCGCATGACCGGCAAGAACGTCCTGTACACGATGGGCTACGACGCCTTCGGCCTTCCCGCCGAGCAGTACGCCGTCACCACCGGCCAGCACCCGCGCATCTCCACCGAGG
>ERZ772964.716-NODE-716-length-13473-cov-2.75883_pt1 | contig 13473 bp, 8 predicted proteins | sample MGYA00580675_ERZ772964 | MGnify/ENA primary metagenome ERZ772964 (study PRJEB29015, sample SAMEA2737941) | human oral metagenome | biome: human oral; feature: human-associated habitat; material: dental | place: China | collected 2139 ... | reverse complement strand
CAGAACCCGTGCCTCCGGGGCCCGCCCGGTGGTAGCCCTTCACAACCCAGATCGCAACGCCGGTGAAGCCGGAGGTGAAGTAGGGGCCCGAAGGGGAGCCGATCACGTAGTAGTCGACGACACTGGAAGCGTGAACGCCCAGGAACTCCTCAGAAGCGAAGAGGAGGGGGCGCAGGTAGAGGCTGGTGCCGTCTCCTGTGGGGACCCATTTCTCATCGGCGCGGACGTAGTCGACGAGGGAAGCGAGGAAATCATCGCGATCAACCTTCGGCAAGGCGAGACGTGAAGCCGAATGGTTGAGACGCGCAGCGTTGTAGGCGGGGCGGAAAGTCCAAATGGAGCCGTCGGCGTGACGGTAGGCCTTAATGCCTTCGAAGACGCTTTGTGAGTAGTGGAGGACGGCAGCACCTGGGGTGAGGGCGAGGGGGCCGTAGGGGATGATTCCTCGCTCGCTCCAGCCTTCTTCCTTCGTCCATCGCATGTGCGCCATGTGATCGGTGAACTTGTTGCCGAAGGTGAGTTCGGACATGACCTGTTCATAGTCGGCTTGGGAGGCCGGATTCTCATTCAGGGTCAGGGGGAATCGGCCTGCGAGTTCCTCAGCGGTGGAGATCTCCAGCTCGGAAAGAGCTTCGAGTTCTGTCGGGACGTGCGTTGTCGACATGGGTGCTCCTAGGAATCGATTGCCTCCAGCATATTGCCGTAATGCGCCCCTCCCGCCCGGGTTCCGTCATGTGACCCTGGGCGGGAGGTGAAAAAAGAGAGCTCCGAGTGGATCTCGGCTGCTCAGTTGAGGGCTGCGACGAGGGCGTCGCCGATCTGCGAGGTCGAGCGTTCGAGCGGAGCCCCTGTGGCTGCTGCATGGGCTCGCGCCGCCATATCGGATTCAATGGCGGCCTCGATCTTTGTGGCGAGGTCGGCGCGTCCGATGTGATCGAGGAGGAGCGCAACAGAGGCGATCGTGGCGGTCGGATCGGCTTTACCCTGTCCCGCGATATCGGGGGCGGAGCCGTGGACGGGTTCGAACATCGAGGGGAAGGCCCCCTCTGGGTTGATGTTGCCGGAGGCGGAGAGCCCAATGCCACCGGTGACGGCCCCGGCCTCGTCGGTGAGGATATCGCCGAAGAGATTGTCGGTGACGATGACGTCGAAACGCTGCGGGTCGCTCACCATATAGATCGTGGCGGCATCGACGTGACAGTAGTCGACGCGAACCTCGGGGTACTCGGCTCCGAGGGCTTCAACGGTACGGCGCCACAGGTGCCCGGCGTTGACGAGGACATTGTGTTTATGCACGAGGGTCAGGTGCTTCGCGGGCCTGGCGTTCGCTTTCTCGAAGGCAAAGCGGACAAGGCGCTCAACACCGAAAGCCGTGTTGACTGACACTTCGGTCGCGATCTCCTGGGGGGTGCCGACGCGGACGGCTCCCCCGTTGCCGCAGTAGAGGCCTTCAGTGCCTTCACGCACGACGATGAAGTCGATGCCCTCCGGGGCCACGAGGGGGCTGGGCACTCCTTCATAGTGCTTCGAGGGACGCAGATTCACGTAGTGGTCGAGGGCGAAGCGGAGCTTGAGGAGTAGGCCGCGTTCGAGCACGCCGGAGGGGACCGAGGGGTCTCCGACTGCTCCCAGCAGGATCGCGTCATGCGTTTTGATCGCCTCGAGGTCATCTTCTATGAGGGTGTCGCCGGTGCGGTGCCAACGATCCGCGCCCAGGTCGAAGCTCGTGGTTTCGAGGGTGATGTCGGAGCCTTCGAGGACGGCGCCCAAGACTTTGAGGCCTTCGGGCACGACCTCCTTACCGATGCCGTCGCCAGGGATCACTGCAAGCTTGAGAGTCGTCATGGACTCATTGTGCCCGCGGCCCCGCTTAGCGTCCGCGGGCGTCCGCGCACTGGTCCGAGTGCCCGCATAGCGGACGGAGCTTCCGCTCCGAGCCCGCAGGTTCACTCGCGCACACGTCGGCCGCCCGCGATGAATCAGCACGGAAGGGTCGGCGCCGCATCGAAGCGGGATCGCGCTCAGGAGGCGACGAGATCCTTTAGGGAATCCGCGAGAGCCGAGACGACGATCTCGACATCCAAGTCGGAAAGCTCGAGGTGGAGCGGGAGAGTGAGCTCCGTCGAGTAGTAGTCGAAGGCGTTCGGGAAGTCCGCGATGTCGAAGCCGAGCGCTCGATACGCGGTGAACATCGGCAATGGCTTGTAGTGGACGTTCGTCGCCACGCCTCGGTCTCGCATGAGGTGGAAGAGCGTATTCCTCTCATCGGCTCCGGCGATCGGCATCCGGGCGATCGCGAGGTGGTGGCTCGAAGCTGAGAAGGCGCTGTCGTGCGCGAGGAAGCGCACTCCGAGTGGCTCGAGAGCCGCGCGATAGATCGCGAGGATCTTGCGCCGCCTCGCGATCATCGAGTCGTATCTGGCGAGCTGGGAGCGCCCGATCGCCGCCAGAACGTCGGGCATGTTGAGCTTGTGCCCGAGAGTCACGATGTCATACTCCCACGAGGATCCCGTTATCTTCGACAGCGCGTCCTTCGACTGCCCATGCAGGGACTCCAGGCGGATCGCACGTTCGAGTTCGGCGAGATCGTACGGGAGGTCGTTCCTCCACAGGAGCGCTCCACCTTCAGAGGTCGTGAGGTTCTTCACCGCATGGAAGGAGAAGGCTGTGAGGTCCGCGAGCGCACCCGTTCGTGTTCCCTCGAGCGCCCCTCCCAGGGAGTGTGCGCCGTCAGCGATGACGACGGGCCTGTCCAGAGCCTCGGTGAGTCCCCCGTCCCTGGCACCCCTGCCCTTGAGAGCGACGAGAAGGGGACGAACGTCGACGGGTACGCCCGCGATGTCGACCACGACGACTGCCCGCGTCCGGTCCGTCACCGCGGAGAGGTAGGCCTCGACCGAGGGGAAGACGTCGTCCGTCGCCGAATCGACGAGGACGAGCTCTGCTCCGACGTGGCGAACGACCGCCGCAGAGGCCGTATACGTGTACGCGGGCACGACGACTTCGTCCCCGGGACCGACGCCGACGGCGCGCAGGGCGAGTTCGAGCCCCGCTGTCGCGGAGTTGAGAACGACGGCTCCGCCGGCACCGCAATAAGCGGTCAGATCCGCTTCAAAACCCCTGGCGACGGGGCCCGAGGTGATCCATCCCGACCTGAGGACGTTGACGACCGCATCGATGTCCTCGGAGGCGATGGTCGGCGGCGAGAAGGGAATCATCGTTCCTCCTCCTTCTTCGCGAGCTCCGCCGCCGAGGCTTGGCGTCCGACGGATGAGGCGTGAGCGTCGAATCCATTCGAGCTAGCCGTCGTCACGGCCCATCCGAATTCGTCCTCGATGTTCTTCGGGTCGGCGGAGTCGATGTGCACGTGGCTGATCAGGGGATGATGAGGACGCTGATCCTCCTCGCCGGTCGAGATGAGATCCTCTGAGATTTTCTCCCCCGGTCGTAGGCCGGTGAAGACGATCTCGATATTCTCCCCCGTTTGGGCGATGATCCGCTTCGCGAGATCGAGGATTTTCACGGGCTTGCCCATGTCGAGGACCATCGTTTCGCCGGGGCCGCCGATGGCGCCCGCCTGAAGGACCAGTTGGCACGCCTCCGGAATCGTCATGAAGAAACGCTCGACCTCGGGGTGCGTGACGGTCACGGGGCCGCCCGCCTCGATCTGACGGCGGAACGTCCACAGCATCGAGCCGCGGGAGCCGAGGACGTTCCCGAACCTCACCGAAACGAATCGCGCGTCCTTCGAGCGGTCCCCGTACCAGGTCGTCATCCGCTCAGCCAGACGCTTCGTACGGCCGAGGACCGAAGTCGGATTCACGGCCTTATCGGTCGAGATGTTGACGAGGACGCCGACTCCGTACTCCGAGGCGAGATCGAGGACGTTTCGCGTACCGAGGACGTTCGTCTTCCATCCCTCTACCGGATACTGCTCGAGCATCGGGAGATGCTTGAGGGCGGCGGTGTGGAAGACGACATCGGGTCGGTGCTCCTCGAAAACGGCTTCAAGAGCCTCACGGTCGCGGATGTCGCAGAGAACGAAATCCCTGGTGTCGAGCATCCCGTGATGGTAAATGTCGAGCTGAACGCCGTGGAGGGCCGATTCGTCCCGATCGAGCAGGATGAGATCCTTCGGACCGAACTTGTGGAGCTGCCTGGACAGCTCGGAGCCGATAGAGCCACCGGCGCCGGTGACGAGAACGCGCTTCCCGGTGATGTATCGGGAGATCCCCGCGATGTCCGTCGTGATCTCGGGTCGGCCGAGCGCCTGCGACACATCGATCTGCTTGGCGTCGAGGATCTTCATCTTGCGGCCGTCCAGTTGTCGAGCCGGGATCACCGATTTGACGGCAATATCGGCGGCGGAGCAGCGAGACTCGAGCTCATTCATCTTGTCGACCGGGAAACGGACGATGCCCACGATCACGGTGTCGACGTCCTTTTCCTTCGCAATGGAGACGATCGACTCCGTCGTGCCGAGAACTTGAACGCCCGCGATCTTGAGACGTCTCTTGTCGGGATCGTCATCGATGAAACCGACGGGCTCGTAGGGTGATTCCGGATCGTCCTTCCAAATGCGGATGAGCTGTCCGCCCACGTGCCCTGCTCCAACAAGCAGTACCTTCTTCTTCGAGGAGGCGACCGCGGCGTCCTTCCGGAACTTGCGGAGGTGGGCCGCCCGGGTGCGTATGACGAAGCGGATGAGGAGGGCGCAGGAAACCGCGAGTGCGGGAATCATGAAGAAGGCCATTCGGGGATAGCGCCCATCGAGGAACGGAAGGAAGTAGACGACGAGCGCACCGATACTTCCTGCCAGTGCGAACTGACCGAGGAGGGCGAGGACCTCCTCGTAGGTCGCGATCTGATAGCCCCTGCGATACGTCAGGGAGACGAAGAATCCGACGAGAAAAGCTGTGAGCGCCATCACCGCGGCGTGAACCACTACCGTGAGGAGAAGCCATTGAGGCGCGCGATACTCGTAGCGAAGATAGACGACCAGAGCCGCTGCAAGGGCCCATGAGCAGGTGTCGATCAGTCCCATCAGCGGGCCAGCCATCGGACGATTCGCCACGGGTTTGCCCCTTCGGTTTCTGTGTTGGATGTCTGCAACCGGGATACTTCTACACCTTAGCTTCGCAGTTCCGTCTAGACAGAGTAATGCTTATTCATCAACGATCCCCATGCGATCGGACACATTCCGCGGACGTGAGATTCGCTCCACCGGTCACGCCCTCTCCTCGCCAGGCCTTCAGGCATCTATGATGATCGAAGTCTCTGACGCAGACGAATGAGGTTCATCCATGCACGCCGACCCAGTCGCCCACGACCCGAAGCACGCTGCTAGGGGAGGGCGTCGCGTTCGGAGAACAGTACTGGCCATCGTCGCCGCGCTCACGCTCGCGCTCGCCGGTGTCGGCGCGTGGCTCTATTCGACGACGGCGGGGAAACTCGAGACGATCGCGACGTCCGAAGTGATTTCCGACTACGAAGGACGTCCTGCGGCGCCCACGACGAAGACCGGAGAAGCCGCCCCGATGAACATCCTCTTCCTCGGCTCCGACTCCCGAACCGAGGGCGAACGGATCTTCGACGCGACGGGCAACCGCACGGATTCAATCCTCCTCGCGCATATCTCGGGCGACCGTCAGCATATCGACGTCATCTCCGTGATGCGCGACAGCTGGGTCGAGATCCCTGGCTACGGCGAGGCGAAGATCAATGCGGCGTTCTCCTACGGCGGGGCTCCGCTCCTCGTCAGGACTCTCGAGGGTCTGCTCGGCCAGAGGATCGATCACATCGCGCTCATCGACTTCGCGGGTTTCAAGGAAATGACGACCGCCCTCGGCGGCGTGACCGTGAAAAACGATGTCGAATTCTTCTCGAAGCCGAACGAGGAAATCCCGACCTCTTACTACTTCCCCGAGGGGGAGATCACCCTCGAAGGAGAGAAGGCCCTCGCGTTCGTCCGGGAGCGTTATGCCTTCGCGGACGGCGATTACCAGCGGGTGAGGAATCAGCAGGAATTCCTCAAGGCCCTCATGGCGAAGACGATGAGTCGCGAGACTCTCTCGAATCCGTTCGCCGTCGCGAGGCTCGCCCAGTCGTTGAGCTCGTACATCGCGGTCGATTCCGATCTCGCCTCGAACGCCGTGAGCCTCGCGTCCTCGCTCACCTCGCTCGACTCCGACGGTGTCCGCTCCTTCACCTTGCCGACGTCCGGGACAGGTAGCGCCGGTGGGCAGTCGGTCGTATTCCTCGACGAGGTCGGTGTCGCCGAGGTCGCGAAGGCCCTCGCCGATGACACCGTGTGGCAGTACCAGCCGAGCGGGCCCGGGAACTAAACGGATCCTCATCTACCTATTCCCCAGATGCTTCCGTCACTTTCTTCCGGACAGCGGAGCGAGTGCTCGTCAACGAGCAGGCTACGCAGATGAAGCCTCATGATCGCAACTCTTTATCACGCACCTGTGCGAGGATCGAAAGAGGAAGGGGCATTCTGATCTTTCGCCCCCACCTAGAATAGAATTCGATTCCGAAGGTCTCCACACGGTCACCATTGCAACTCTAACAGCAAGGATTTCGTCCCTCACGCGACAGTATTTCTCAAAAAACAGCACTGAAAAACGGGGCAATATTGAAGCGACTTCATCACCCCTGCTGAAAGTCACGATCGATGCGCCGCGAGCGGCCGACGGATTCAATCATCAAGCCCAAGCCGCGTAGTGCTAGCGGACCGAAAAGCGAAACTTCTCCCGATCGGATCTAGCTTCTGGCAGGAGTGGGCAACGGGGAACTTGAGCCTCTTCGTAGAAAATCTCACCGATCCGCCGAGCAGGCAGAGAAAGACACCGCGAAGATTTCCCGCCCAGCAAAGGCCAGGTTCTGAGCAACACAATCAGTCGATTGCGCTCAGTGCAGCTGGCGCATTCCCGGCGGCCATCGATGCGTTCACTCTTCGTCTGACCACCCAAGACAGCGTAAATAGAACAAAGATTCCGAAGAGTGCGCCAGGCGAGAGAAGGAAGGTCAGGAATGCCGTGGCACTTGCTCTAGGAGCCATGAGAATCGAAGGAAGAATCGCAAGGCGAAGCGTATTCCTAATAAATTGACCAACAAAAAGACGCGCAATTTCGATGCAAATCGCACCGAAGACAAGACCTCCAAAAACAACTCCAACATATCCGAAATCATGAAACCACTCAGCAACAAATGAAGAACCCGACCCACGCCCCTCGAGGTAGCCGCGGCCCATTACATAGTACGAGAGGGAATGGGTCATCGATCCACCATACAGCGCATGATCCACGGAATTTCCGTGAAACACTTCAAATCCGAGCAATCGACCGATAAGACCGGTCCTAGCAAATTCGAGCAGGAAGAACTCATCCGGAAGCACGTCTGCGAATCGGAAGGCATTGACAATGACAGTGGCACTCACACCCTGACCATAAAGGAACCCGAGGATGGGTACATTGATACGACCGTGCGTCGAAGAATTGCCGACACCCCTGAGCATCTCGACCCCTGCGAACAGAAGCAGGACAGCGATGCCAATTAGAAGCAGAAGTCGCCGCCAACGGCCTCTTATAACCCATTCCCCCGTCACATCATCGCGTCGCCTTATCACCCAATAGACCATAATCGTGAGCATTCCATAAGCAAACGGCCCCCTTTGACCGCTAAGAAGCGAAACGCAAAGATACACAGCCCACAGCGACATGGCCACGATGGCTCGTTTCCTGGTGGGGAAAAGTCCAAGAAATGCAGCAACAAGAAGGGGGAGCAGCAATTCGATCCGCTTCAGAACCGCGATCAGCCCAGCAAAACCCCAAACGAAGGAGCCCTCAAGTTGTGAAAAACTAACGTAGTACGAAAGATAACCATATTTGACGACATAGACTCCGCGGCTCATTGCAGATAGCATCGCAAACCCCCACACCCCTAGGAGCAGAACGAATACGACTCGCTCAAGACGAGCAGCAATCTCCGGGCTAATCGACATCCGACTCGATGCCCCCCGATGACAATTTAGTCGCTCCCACCCCACTGCCCCCAAAAGAAGTCCGAGGAGCGCAAGCGCAAGACACAGGTGAAGATGCCACGCTTCAGCAAATTCCCAACCAGGATTAGGCGCGCCAAAAGTATAGAAAATCACATCTCTCGACATAAGAAGCACAGCAAATGCAAAAAGAAACAGAAGGAGCACTATTCGACGCCCGATCGATCGCAGACAATAGACAACTCCCCCCAGCCACATCACCGCAGCAGCCGATAGGGCCCATGGCCAATAGCCAAAAGAAGCAGAAGACAAGATGACAACAACCATGAGCAGGAACAGGGAATAAAGAAGCACACTTCCCCGAGTCAAAGAGCGCCCAAAATTCAGCGCGCGCAGCCGGAAGATCTCAACCCGCATCGACACTCACCTCAGCTTCAATAATGATCGAACATGCGACTACGCCAACCTCAGATTGACCCATAGTGACAAAACTCAATATCAGCACTCATCAGAATTACGCTGCACACGCTTAGACCCGAAGAGCCGCCATACCGCAACAAGGCAAGCAACGAGCATGGTCAGAAGCCAGACGAATGAAGCAAAACGATCAAATATTGCAAAGATCGTATAAGAAATTGCTAGAAGCACCAAAGAACCGAGGGGATACACGAAGTCAACCCTGAGTCCGATCAGAGCCCTCAGACGATAGAGCATAAAGGCGATCGCGCCAAAATATCCCACAATGGCAGACAAGGTTGCGCCAACCGAAGCCCAGCGAGCCACTAAGGGAAAAACGAAGAGCGCATTGATCAGACCCGCGATCAGGAGGGCCTTCATGGTTTCAACATTTCTATCCAGCGCATAGAAGATGTTAATAAGAAAGTTCGAGAAACCCGCGAACGCGGACATCAGAAGAACAAACGGCACAATAGCGAGCGCATTAGAATAGCGCTCATTCACCACATAGGGGAACACAACATCCACAGCGGATATGAGAAGCGACACTCCGCCCAGCATTGCCGATGCGTAAGCCGTAGCGGCGCGAGAGAAGAATGGCCCGTCTCCAACCCCTCGCTTGAACGCCTGATCCTGCCACGCATAGTTCAATGCGAGGATTACGAGCATTGTTAGCGACCCGAACTTCGCAGCGGCCGCAAAGATCCCATTTTCCTCAAATCCCCACAGATACGAAACAACTGATCGATTCGCTTGATTAATGAACCAGTTTGCAACCGCGTTCAGACCCAACGGCACAGAGGAAAAGAAGAGAACTATCGCAAGCTCCTTCGTTTCCACTGAAAATATCCTGCCCACGAAAATCCGACGCGCAACACCGATACGAATCTCCAGGTATGCGACCTCTGCAAGTAGACCAAGAACAGTCGCGACATACAGAGACTGAAATCCCCATTTGAAAACAAGGAGGAACAGAAGATTCAATCCTGCGACCGTAATCGATCCTAAGATTCCAGAGACAGCGAAATCCCAGTTTCGTTTCATCCCTCGACAAGCATGCTTATAAACGTAGTTAACCGCTTGAACGAGGCCAAGAGCAACAAGAAGCCATAAATGCCGGGGCGCCCTCACGAACCCAACAACGACTGCAAGAAGAACGTAAACAGAAGCCGAGCCTACGAAGACAAGAATGCCGGCACGGAGAATCCTGCCGTGGTCGCCGTCTTCGTCATACATTCTCCGAAGAAGTGCGACCCACAAATTAACGAATATCGCCTCGCACGAGAGATTCATGATGGTTATCGAGAGGTCGTAGTACCCATAGTCGGCCACTGGGATGACTGCGGTATACACCGGCAGCATCAGGAAGGTGATCAATCGCGAAAGAACGGCACCCAACAGGAATATTCCAGAATTTCTCAGGAAGTCTAGAAGCGTCCGGTGCCGCATTTCATCTACCTCCTGCGGCAGACGCATGATGTTTCGTGAGAAGAACGATCATTTCTTTCTTGCCCGGAGCGCTCAGCGCTCGTCGTAGGTTCTTCTGAGGTGTCATCATCTGGCGGCCTCGTCAAGATCTTCGGCGAAGGCACCGTAGCAGGTGTCCGCGTTCGCTAGAGCCTCCCAGGATTCCCGGGCGCGAGCGCGCAGGGCATTCCACTCTTGGGCCTCGAAGGATGAGAGCATCTCCAGGCGTCGCGCGAGCGAATCCGGTGTCACGTCCGGGGGAAGGAGCCAGCCATTCGCACTGTCATCAACGATCTCCCCCGTCCCCCCGACATCAGTCGCGAGCACCGGAGTACCGGTCGACAGGGCCTCCATGATCGAGACCGGGACGCCCTCGGACTCCGAGACGTTCACCAAAAGGTGTACCGGGTCGTCGACGTAACGACGAACGACCTGATCGTTGGGAATGAAGCCGTGGAACTTGTAGTCGATGTTCGGGCCGAGCGACGAGGCCGCACGAGCGCGGATGGAATCCTGGAGCGCGCCCTCACCGTAATGGTCCCAGCGCACTGGGACCTCGATTCGAGAGAGCGCGTCAACGAGCAGGTGGACCCTCTTGAGCGGGCTCAACGACGAACAGGTGACGATGCGAAGGGGCGAGGGGGCGGGCGCTTGGGCGCAAAGACCGTGATCGATGGTCCCAAGACGGGAGACGACGGTATTCCGGGCCGCCGCGGGCACCATTCGAAGGAGGTAATCGCGGCCGTGATCGGCGATGCACCAGATGCGATCGAGCGAAGAGACCGTGAACTCGCGAAGCGGAAGATACTTCGTCGGAGAGTGTTCCTCGTAAAGATCGGCGCCATGGGCCCTCGCGACGCTCACCGCACCGGGGAAGCTCCTCCGAAGAAGATAAACCATGTAGGGCTGGTAGAAGAGACGGTAGGAGTAGAAAGTTATCCTGTCGGTCTTCGAGGCGCCTCGCGACCGAAGAGCCCTGCGGATCTCGGAGGCCTCATGATGCGCTCGGGAGAAGAAGACGAAGAGGGTGACGAGATTCCTCAGACTCATGCGCCCTGTCTTGAGAAGGTTCCTCAACTCACCCCGGAAACGACCATCCATCAGGGCCCTCCACGCGTTCGCGATATAGAACGCCTTGGAGCGGAATCGGATCAGGTCGACCGTGAACGGGCCGTCCGGCAGCTCGCGTCGAGTCTTCTCCTGCTCGGGGCGGACTGACAAGGACATGATGTTGATCTCGTCGAAGCCCTTGAGGTACTGGAGTTCCGTCATGAGGAACGGTTCCCACGTGCCGTAGGGGAACGCGTTCGCGAGGATCACGAGTCGTCTCGTCATCGCCGGACCTCCACATGGATCGTCGCGGTGGCCAGGTCGACGCGTTCACGGCATTCGGAGATGTCGTCGCCCGAGACGATCACTTGCGCGAGGCAATCGTTCGATGAGCGGAATCCGTCAAGTTCCCGTCCGGGAGCGATGAAGACTGTTCGATCGACCAACCATTCCTCGTCGAGATCCTCCGCTTCAACTGCGGTGGTTGTTCCGTGAAGATCGGGCCTGCCGACCATCCTGGAAAGGACAGCGCTCGCGCCCTCAGCCCTCGCGTCCCAGAACTCCCGGACATCGAGATCGAGGCACTCCCTGGCGACCAGTTCCCAGTAGTCGAGGCCGAGTCGGGCACCCGTGAGCTCGGGGAGCCCGTTCGCGCCGACTCGGCCGGTGAGCTCAATGACGTGCGCGACCCCGTCAACGAGGATGAGATCGACGTTGACCGCACAGTCGTCGAGTTCGAGCGCCTCGATCGCGGAGACGACCGTCCTCTCGACGCTATCCCGCTCCGCCTCACAAAGTGCCATAGGTGCCCAGTGCTCGACCGGGATCGGCATGTCGGGGGCCGCGAGCGCGTCACCGTGCGGCATGACGAACAGGATCTCCCCATTGTGGACGAAGGCCTGCGCGCCGAGTTCCACGCCGTCGAGGAAGGCCTCAACGAGGACGCAGTCCATGCCACAGGTCTCTCGCACCGCGTCCAGCGCACTGCGCGCCTCCGCCCGATCTCGGACAATCCGAACGCCAGCCGAGCCTTGAAGATTCGGAGCTTTGACGACCGCTGGGAGGCCGATCCTGTCGAGGACCTCATCGATTAGCGAGTCCGCGGTGAGGACTTCGAACGCGGCGGTGGGGACCCCGCACGCGACGAGTCGTTCCTTCATCGAGATCTTGTCGTTGCACAGTCGCGCTACCTGACCCGAAACGCCCCGTAGGCCGAGCTCGTCGACGAGCGCGCCCAAGGTGCGCATCGCGGTGTCCATGCAGCTCGTCGCCACCGCGTCGATATCCTTTGATCGGGCGGCTTGAACAACTCCGCAAGCGTCTCGAAGATCGCATTCGAGTATTTCGTCCGCGATTCCGATTCCAGGAAGATCCGAGCGAATCTGCGTTGCGACGACGACTCGAGCTCCGAGGCGCCGCAACGCGCGGATGAGGCCCACTTGGCCGCGCCCTGCCCCCAGGACCAGGACCTTGCGACCTTCAGGATGAGCATTCATCGATTGACCTCCACCTCGATCAGTGCGATGGCTGCCTCACAGGCGGTGACTGCGGAGGGGACGTCGGGCCCCTGAGCGATGACGTAGCCCAGGCGATCGCCGCTCGCATGGGTTCCATTCGAGTGGTGCCCGACCTCCTTCAAGAGCGCGACGTCGACGATACCGGGAACCGCAAGAGCGCGTTCCAGGCCGTGCACGGCTTCGAGGGTGCCTTCGGGTTGTTCGAAGAAACGAATCGCACTGGCCGCAACCGTGGAAGCGCCTACGGTCACCGCACGTCCCACGGCCTGATTGAGTACGAGAGCCGTCATGTCGATGCCCGTGGACAAGGGCACGAGGTCCGAGGTGATGCAGTCGCCGCCCATACGGGCACCGAGTTCGACGATGACCGGCCCTCGAGCTGTAACGATGATCTCGACGTGCGCCGACCCCAAGTCGATCCCCACCGCTTCAACCGCCGCGAGTGCCGCAGCGCCGATGGCGGTTACGGTCTCGGGAGGCAGAGACGAGGGTTCGTTGTGCCCCATCTCCACGAAATGCGGGGCGCCCGTCGTCGCTTTATCTGTAACGGCCAGTACATGCGCCCCTTGCCCGTCATGGAAGACTTCGACGGAGACCTCAGGCCCTTGGAGAAACTCCTCAACGAGAACCTGCCCCGTATGTGATGATGCGAGACAATAGGCGAATGCTGCGTCGAGCTGATCGAAGGACTCGAGCAGAACCACTCCCCTGCTCCCCGAGGAGTCAACCGGTTTGAGAATGCACGGCAGACCGATCGACTCCGCCGCTCGACGAGCCTCGACAGGCTCGTTAACGGCCTCCCACATCGGATGGGGGACTCCGGACTCAGCGAGTCGTCGAACCATCACCGCCTTGTCGGTGCAGGCCAGCGCCGTCGTCGACGACACGGCGGGGAGGCCCAGAGCTTCACCGACAGCCGCGACGACGCGGATCGGCGCGTCGGTAGCAGCGGTCGTGATCCCATCGGGTCGGACCCTCCGT
>ERZ772964.715-NODE-715-length-13473-cov-47.2637_pt1 | contig 13473 bp, 9 predicted proteins | sample MGYA00580675_ERZ772964 | MGnify/ENA primary metagenome ERZ772964 (study PRJEB29015, sample SAMEA2737941) | human oral metagenome | biome: human oral; feature: human-associated habitat; material: dental | place: China | collected 2139 ... | reverse complement strand
TGCTTGCCTTGCTCGATGATGTTGCCGTCGCGGACGACCAAGATTAGATCAGCGTCGCGGATAGTGCTCAGGCGGTGGGCGATGACGAAGCTGGTTTTGCCCTGCATCAACTTGTCCATGGCTTTTTGGATGAGTACTTCGGTGCGGGTGTCAACCGAGCTGGTGGCTTCGTCCAAAATCAGCATTGGCGTGCGCGCTAGCATCGCTCGGGCAATCGTCAGCAGCTGTTTTTCGCCTTGTGAAATATTCGTGGCTTCCTCGCCCAGCACCATGTCATAACCGCCAGGCAGCGACCGCACAAAATGGTCAACGTGCGCCTCCTTGGCAGTAGCGACCATCTCTTCTTCACTGGCTTTTGGATTGCCATAAAGCAAATTTTGGCGAATCGTGCCGTTAAACAACCAAGTGTCCTGCAACACCATACCAAACATTTGCCGCACATCGCTGCGCTTCATGTCAGCGATATTGACGCCGTCAATTTTAATCGCGCCACTGTTAATTTCATAAAATCGCATCAGCAAGTTAACCAGCGTCGTCTTGCCCGCGCCCGTCGGACCGACAATCGCCACACGCTGACCTGGCTTGATGTGCGCCGACAAACCTTTGATGATGGTCTGGTCAGGCTTGTAGCCAAAGACCACGTTGTCGAATTCGACTTCGCCCTTGACGTTCGCCAATTTTACCAAATCCTTACCTTCCGCCTGTTCTTCCGGCTCGTCCAAAAATTCAAACACACGCTCGGCGGCAGCGGCGGTCGATTGCAGGACATTAGCGATGTTAGCAACTTGCACCAGCGGCTGGTTGAATTGGTCAATATATTGGATGAAGGCTTGGATGTCACCGATTTTCAGCCGGCCGTTAATCGCCAGCCAGCCGCCCAAAATCGCCATGACGACGTAACCGATATTGCCGATGAAATTCATGATTGGATAAATCAGTCCTGACAAAAATTGAGCTTTCCAGGCACTTTCCTGCAGCTGGTTGTTAATCCGCGAAAACTTAGCCAGCGACTTTTTCTGGCCGTTGAAGACACGCATCACTTGATGGCCGCCATACATTTCTTCGATGTGGCCGTTTAGTTCACCCAGCTGCGTCTGCTGGCGAAGGAACTGTTTTTGCGAGCTTTTGGCGATCAGCGTCACCGCACCGCCAGCCAGCGGCAACACCAATAGCGCCACCAGCGACATCTGCCAGCTGATGGAAAGCATCATCACCAAAATCCCCAGCACCATCACCGTCGAGGAGACGATTTGCGACAGGCTTTGATTGAGCGTCTGGCTGATGGTATCGACATCGTTGGTGACGCGGCTGAGGACTTCGCCGTAGGTTTGCTTGTCAAAATAACTCAGCGGCAGGCGGTTGATTTTCTCGGACAATTGCCGGCGCATTCTGAAAGTGACCGTCTGCGTCACTTGCGTCATCAGCCAGGTTTGGATGTAGCGGAAAGTGGCGCTGAGTACATACAAACCAATTAGCAAACTAACGACCCGCCAAATTGCCTCAAAGTGGAATTCTGGGCGCTGGCTAAGATCTAGTTTTTTGATGGTATCAAGTTGGTTGGACGGAATTTGGCGCTCAATTTCCGACTGGTTCGGGAGCCGTTTCAGCACATCAGCGCCAGTCGTACCAGCTGGCAGCGAAGCACTATTTGGCAGCTTGCTGGTAATGGTTTCGTACGCTTTCATGCTGACATAATCTTCGACGATTTGGTTGGTGGCGCCGCCCAAAATTTTCGGACTGGCAATCGCAAACATTGTACTACCGACCGCAAAAATCGCCACCATGATCATCTGCCAGCGGAACTCTGCCAAATATTTGGCTAGCTTCTTGACCGTGCCTTTGAAATCTTTGGCTTTTTCGCCGGCGCCCATACCGCCGCCCATTGGACCGCCCATCTTCACTGGCTGGCGTTTTTTCATGCTTTGCTTGGCCATTACGCCGCTCCTTTCGCGGTCGTCGCCGACATTTTCTGCAGGTCGTCTTCTGAGAGCTGGGAAGCAGCAATTTCTTGATAGACTTCGCAATTTTTCATCAATTCCTGGTGCGTACCTTGGCCGACAATTTTACCTTCGTCCAGCACGATGATTTTGTCAGCGTTCATGATGGTATTGATGCGCTGACCGACAATCAGCACGGTTTTGTGCTTGGTTTCTTTAGCCAGTGCCGAGCGTAATTTAGCGTCAGTCTTGAAATCCAACGCCGAGAAAGAATCGTCAAAAATGTAGACATTCGGTTCGACAGCAATCGCCCGGGCAATCGACAAACGCTGCCGCTGACCGCCGGAAACATTGCTGCCGCCTTGAGCGATGTCATTTTTGTAACCGTTTTTTAGCTCGTTAATGAACTCGGTCGCTTGCGCGATTTTAGCGGATTTTTCAACCAATTTTTGGCTGGCTTTGGCGTTGCCGTACTTGATATTGCTGGCAATCGTCCCGCTAAACAACACACCCTTTTGCGGTACGTATCCGATTTGATCGTACAAATCTTCCAGCTTCAAATTTCTGATATCCACGCCATCCAGCAAAATCTGCCCCGCCGACACATCGTAAAAGCGCGGAATCAAATTGATCAACGTTGATTTGCCAGACCCAGTACTACCGATAAACGCTGTGGTTTGCCCTGGTTCGGCTGTGAAATTGATACTAGATAGCACCGGCAAGTCAGCGTCTGGATAGGTAAAGGTGACGTCTTTGAATTCAATTTTACCCGTAGCGTCATTTGGCAATTGCTGCGGCGACTGCGGGTCAACAATTGACGGCAGCGTGTCCAACACCTCGCCCACCCGCTTTACCGACACGGCCGCCCGCGGCACCATGATAAACACCATCGACAGCAGCAAGAAAGAAATAATCACCTGCATGGCGTACTCCAGAAACGCCATCATATTACCAATTTGCAGATTACCGCTACTAATCAAATGCGCGCCAAACCAGACAATCGCCACGCTAGAAAAGTTCATCACCAGCGTCATAATCGGGTCAAGCAGCATCATCAGCCGATTTAGAAATAGACCCATTTTATTCAGCTCGGTATTGGCTTGCTGGAACTTTTTCTGCTCAATTTTTTCGTTGTGAAAGGCGCGGATGACTTTTAAGCCGACCAGGTTTTCGCGCGTCACCAAATTTAGTTTGTCCACCAGCGTTTGCAATTTCTTGAACCGAGGCACGGCAATCACGAACAACACGGCAATAACAATCAGCAACACTGACACTGCCAGCGCAATGATCCAGCTCAAATCTGGCGCATTGTGGATGGCTTTTTGCAAACCGCCGACCGCCATGATTGGTGCCAGTAGAGCCATGCGCAATAGTAGGATTGACGTCATCTGAATTTGCTGAATATCGTTGGTCGAGCGGGTGATCAGCGAGGCGGTAGAAAATTTATTAAAATCTGCCAGCGCAAAACTCTCGACTCGCTCGAATAGTTTCATTCGTAATTTTTGCGCCACACCAGTAGCAATCCGGGAGGCCAAAAATCCGATGATAATCGAGCACAGTCCGCCCGCCGCCGTCACCAAAATCATCTCTAGTCCGTTGTGCCAAATCGCCGGCATATCTTGCTTGATAATGCCGTTATTGACGATTTCCGACATCTTATCAGGCAGCCACAAATTCGCCATCACCATGGCGTAGGTAAAACCGACCAAGATGATAAACATCAGCCAGTAGCCGCTAAAAAATCGTAAAATATGTTTCATTTTGTTCCTTTACCACCTAAAGCCAACTTCTATTATAGCACTAAGCGGCGACCTAGCTCCATTCCAGCGGGCGGTGATTGGACAAAATCACCCGCTCGGCTTATACTATTTTTAGCGTCGGGGTGTGGCGCAGCTCGGTAGCGCGCACCGTTCGGGACGGTGAGGTCGTCCGTTCAAATCGGATCACCCCGACCACATAGTATTTTCGCCCATAATCTACCATCAAATTATATAGTGGATTTGACAGTATATTGCGTAAGTTATCAATATTTTTCTTTGATGAGCCGATGCTGGCAGATATAGGATCGATTGAGCTTGATGAACCTTATTGAGTTTGATTATATAATTAGTATATGAGTAACTATAAAATGCTAAAAGATGTTGATTTTAATATGGAAAAGCTCATTTCTATATTTCATAATATGAAAAATGAATATCATAATCCAACTAACTTTATAGCCAATGCAGATGCTTTAATACAAGCCCTTAGGAACTTTACTTTCTTCTTACAATCAAAGAAAAATGATATACCTAATTTTGATAATTGGTACACGCCCTGGCAAGAGATGATGAGGGCAAACCCATATATGCGATTTATTGTTGACATGAGAAACAGTATTGTTAAGCAGGGCATCAATACGGCGAAAAGTCATGCATTAATAGTCTTATACACGGACTATTCTCAGACTTTATCAGAGAGAAGGATGGATATATACTCAACTACCGATGAGATAAAGAAAGAGATAATGGAACTTGCCAAGAAACAACCAGTACTTAAACACGCCAGCGGAGATATACATCGCTCGTATATTTTCAACTACACTAAAAAAGACGATCTAGAAGTTCTTGATACGCTTTTCTACTGTACGTTTTTCATACGGAAAGTTCATGAAGATTTTAAAAACTTTATTAAGACTGGTGTCATTCAAAAAGAACTACCAAAAATAACAGCACCTTGGGTAGATATGTCAGACTTTACTATTACCTTTCAGGTAAATAGTGGCCATAACGTCAGTCAAAAGGTAATACCTGTTAAGAGAGATCGAAAGGTTATAGAAGAATACAAAAAACGATTTGGGGATATAAAACTTAAGCACGACATAAATAGCGATAATCCCCATGAACAGGTTCAAGCTAACCTCGAACTAGCTAAACAAAATCGCGTTCATTTTAAAGAACTTTTACCTGTATTGAAATATTATTCAGTAAAAAAAGGTGCTTGGGGGGCTATTTTTCCTATAGTAACTAGCCGTGCCGACAAGATTTTATTTTGGGAAAACTTCTCAAATCAAGTTGCTAGAGATGAAATTGATAAATTCTATTTAACAGTGGACGCTTGGAGATATGACGACATTGATAAAGGCATGGCCACTATTCGCAGTGGAAAAGAGATTAGCTCCCTATCAAACTTGAAAGAGACGCTACTGGCGTATTACTTAGATAAGTCGGGTAAAATAATTGCCGCAAGATCACCTTACTCCCTTAGTAAAAGTGGCAAGATCAAGTTTGGAAAAGTAAATATTCAAGACGATAAGCCAAGCAATCATCCTATGTTCACCGCAGTATTCAATGTATGGGGAGTGCGAATAGAAAATAATAAAAAATAGTCGGCTATATAAATATTATGATCTCTAGACCTTCTGTTTTTATAAAGTTATTGATGATAATCCGCATTTTCTCTAGCTTGTTTAGCTAACACTTCTAGCTTGTTTGTAAAATTATCATAGTTGCACAAAGTCTTGTATAATCTATACTGTGGTTAGTAGGCTCGTCAAGTATTATATGAAGCCGACCATAGGAATTATTTGAAGCGTACGTTCACTGACGAGAACCTCTGGCAATTATAAAATTAAAGGAGGTTTTATGCGGCGGCGAGTTAACGTACGCGGAATTATTATCAACAACAAGGGCGAAATTTTTTGCCAAAGACTAACCGCTAGGAATAGCGACGGTCGGAATTTTTGGTGTACGCCAGGCGGCGGCTTGGAAATGGGCGAAAGCTTACTGGACGGTCTACACCGAGAAATGGTTGAAGAAACGGGTGTTGAGCCAGAAATCGGTAAGTTGTTATTTATAGAACAATTCGCCGAATCCGGCAAACAATCAGCGCATGGCCCGAATGAACAATTGGAATTTTTCTTCCTTATCACCAACTGGCAAGATTACCAGCACATCAACCTGGAGCAAACATCGCACGGCGTCGAGGAAGTAGCGGAATGCGGCTTTGTCGATCCGAAAACGACGCGAATTTTACCGAGTTATCTGACAGAGGTTAATCTGGACCAGCTGGTTAACAAATTGACAGAAGTTCCAATTCTAAGCGAATTATAGCGAGGTTACTCGGGCTATTTGGCGAAGAATTTTTTAGCGCGCTCGGTTTTCGGATGATCCATTACCTGGGCTGGCGTACCATTTTCGATTATTTCGCCCTTGTCCAGAAAAATCATCCGCGTGCCGACTTCACGGGCAAATTTCATCTCGTGCGTCACGATCACCATCGTCATGCCTTTTTCAGCAACTTTGCGAATCACATCCAGCACTTCGCCGATCATTTCCGGATCCAGCGCCGATGTCGGCTCGTCAAACAGCATGATTTTCGGCTCCATCGCCAGCGCCCGGGCAATCGCCACCCGCTGTTTTTGGCCGCCCGACAAGCTATCAGGCGAGGCATCCGCCTTATCCAGCAGCCCGACATCGTCCAGCAAACCTCGCGCCAAGCGTGTCGCCTTTTTATCCGATAATTTGCGGAGTTTTTTAGGCGCTAGTTTAATGTTTTCAATCACGCTCAGGTTCGGAAACAAATTAAATTGCTGAAAAACCATACCGATAGTTTGGCGCAAAGCATTCAAATTGACATGCGGATCGGTAATTTTAACACCATCAACGATAATTTCGCCGGATGTCGGCTCTTCCAGCAGGTTCAAGCAGCGTAAAAACGTCGACTTGCCGGAGCCGCTGGAGCCGACCACCACGACGATTTCACCCTCGTCAATTTCCACGTCAATATCGCGCAGCACGCGGTTTTTACCGAATGTTTTCTTCAAATCTTTAACGCTGATCATCGTCATGCTTCAATTTCCTTTCTACTCGCGCCATCACCCGCGTAAAAATCGCTGTTAGAGCCAGATACATCACCGCTGCGGCAAATAACGATTGGAAAGCAGTGGCCGTCTGAAAACGAATATTGTCAGCGCCGCGCATAATATCGTTCAAACCAATCCAGCCGACCACCGACGTCTCCTTTAGTAAGGCAATAAATTCGCTAATTAATGCCGGCAGCGAGTTCTTCATCGCTTGCGGTAAAATAACCAGCCGCATGGCTTGCCAATTGCTCAGGCCCAGCGACCGCGCTGCCTCCATTTGTCCTTTATCAATGCTCTGAATACCGCCGCGGATAATCTCGGCAATATAGGCGCCGCTGTTAATGCCAAACGCCACCGCCGCCACAAAAATCTTTGGCATAAACTGGTACGAGCCAAACACCACGTAATACATAATCAGCAGCTGCACTAATAGCGGCGTGCCGCGGATAATATCAACGTAGATTTTGCCCAGGCTAGCTAAGGGATTAAATTTGGCAAGCTTGCTCGTTTTCAATCTGCCAAACGGGCGAAAATTCGAGGTGCGCATTAAGGCGATAATTACGCCGATTATCGAGCCTAAAATAAGCGACAGCACCGTCAAAACCAGCGTTACTTCCAGGCCGTGCCATAAGAATAACCAGCGACCGCCGCCGAAAATCACTTCCCAAAAACTCACGGTTTCGCCTCCTCGCCAAAGTGCTTGCGGATCAACTTATCGTAGCGTCCGTCCTTTTTCATCTTGGCAATTTCTTTATTAACCTTCTCTAGCAAATCCGTATTGTCTTTTTTAATGGCAATGGCATAGCTTTCGTCGCTGAGCGCGCCCGGCAAAATTTCCAAACCAGGAAAACCAGCCGTGTATTGCTTGGCAGGAGCATCGTCCAGAATGACCGCCTCGATCTTCCCGGCGCTTAGTTCCTGCAAGACGCTCGGCGCAGTCTGGAATTGCGTAACTGCCGCGCCGGCAATTTTTGATGCCAACGTATCGCCAGTCGTACCCAGTTGTACGCCGATTTTCCGCCCTGACAATTGATATCTATTGCGAATCGGACTACCCTTTTTGACAATTATTCGCTGCGACGCTGAATAGTATGGCTCAGAAAACAACGCATTTTTCGCCCGTTCCGGCGTGACTGTCATGCCCGCCGCCACCATATCAATCTGCCCGCTGTCCAGCGCCGACAGCAGCCCGTCAAACGACATATCTTCAATTTTCAATTCCTTGCCCATACTTTTGGCAATTTCCCGCGCCAAATCGACATCAAAACCAACAATTTCATTATTATCAATATACTCAAACGGCTTAAAGCCGGCATTTGTCCCCATCACTAGCACATCAGTTTTCGAGCCAATCACGCCGTCGCGCTGCAAAATATCGCCCAGCATCAAGCAAATCATCCCGGCAAACAGCACCAGACCAATCCACCAGCCCGCATTTGCCAATCGCTTGTTCTTGCTCATGCTTGCAATTATACGCTATTTTTCCGCAAATGTTAATAAAAATGGTATAATAGACAAAGTAATGCGAGAGTTCAAGCTAACGAAAAGTCGTTTAGCGCGGTTGGCTGTTGCCATGCTGCTCCTGTTAGCGGCGGTTTTTTTAACTGCTAACCAATATAAATCTACTCATTTTAAAGACTCGCAAATCGACGAAATTATTTTCTATTTTACCAACGGATTGGCTGGCGGCAAGTCGGACAATCTTTGGGAAGCAGTGTTTAAGAATATCCCGCTGGCACTAATGGCTTTCACTATTATGTCTTTGCCGGTGATTGACAAAGCTTGGTCGTACTCGCATCGATTGACTAACCGCCTTAGAAATAAACTGAAAAAACCCGAAAAACCGGCGCGACGCGCTATTCGCCTGCGCTATAAATTTGCCTACGCGCTAGTGGCATTCGTTTTATCATTTACGCTGCTGCTGCAAAGCTTCGGCGTGCCGGCTTATGCTTACGCGCTCATGCAATCAACCAAACTATACGAAGAATATTATGTCAACCCAAAAACCGCCAAACTAACATTTCCTGATAAAAAACGCAATCTTATTTATATATTCATGGAATCCATGGAAAATACCATCGCATCGAAAAATAACGGCGGCCAATCCGAAAAATCTATCATTCCCGAGCTGGAAGAACTAGCCTTAGACAACACTTCCTTTTCCAATAAATCCTCCGGTTTGGGCGGCGCGATGTCAGCCAACGGCACAGCTTTCACTGTTGGCGGCATGGCAGCCCAGTCAGCCGGCGTACCGCTGAAAGAAAATATTTTTGGACAAGACCATAACAGCATGGGTATGCTTAATAATTTTTTACCGGGCGCCTACACTCTGGGTGATATTTTGAAACAGCAAGGCTATAACCAAACATTTATTATGGGTTCGGAAGCGAGTTTTGGCGGGCGCGATAAGCTGCTTACGCAACACGGCAGCTACGATATCCAAGATTATAATTACGCCAAACAGCACGGCCAAATTGCTGAGGATTATAAAGTTTGGTGGGGCTACGAGGATAAAAAATTATTCCAGTTTGCCCGCGAAGAGGCCTCGCGACTGGCTTCGTCAGACAAACCCTTCAATTTACAGCTGTTGACTGCTGATACTCATTTTACCGACGGTTATTTGGATGAAACGTGTGCTAAAACATTCGCCAATAAGTACGACAACGTCCACGCCTGCTCATCCAAACAAGTAGCAGAATTCGTCAAATGGGTGCAGTCTCAGCCGTTTTATGAAAACACCACAATTGTCATGTCAGGCGACCACTTAGGCATGCAAACTTCATATTATGACGAAAAAATCTCAGAACCGAACTATCAGCGAACTATTTATAATGCCTTCATCAACCCGGCAACCGCCGCAGAAAAAACCCATAACCGCCTGATGACGACATTTGACATGTATCCGTCAACCTTGGCAGCGCTGGGCGTGAAGATTGATGGCGAACGGCTAGGTTTGGGGACTAACCTATTTGCTAATAAACAAACGTTGACCGAACAGCTTGGCGGGATCGACCAGCTAAATAGCGAATTGTCAAAACGCTCAAATTATTACGAGAAAAAAATCTTTTCAAAATCTGGCCGTCAAAACTAGCAATCAAACTAGTTAAAACCGTTCGGGTTATTGCTCTGCCAATTCCAGGCGTCGCGGCAAGCGTCCTCAATTGTCAATTTCGCTCGCCAACCTAGATCTTTTTCTGCCAAACTTGGGTCAGCATAACACGCGGCGATATCGCCTGGCCGGCGCGGCGTGATTTGATACGGAACGTCCCGGCCCGACGCCGCTTCAAACGCCTTCACCAACTCCAACACCGACGTGCCGCGGCCAGTGCCGATGTTATACACTTTATATTCATCCGGATCACCCAAATGTTCCAACGCCGCCACATGCGCCCGCGCCAAATCAACCACGTGAATATAATCGCGCACGCCCGTGCCGTCCGGTGTGTCATAATCGTCGCCAAACACGCTTAAGTGGTCGCGCTTGCCGACCGCCACTTGCGATACGAACGGCAGCAAATTGTTTGGAATGCCCGACGGATCTTCGCCGATACGGCCGCTCGGATGAGCACCAACGGGATTGAAATAGCGCAGCGAGGTAAACTGCCAACCCTGCTTGGTTGCCGCCACGTCGCGCAGGATGTGCTCAATCATCAGCTTGGTTTGGCCGTACAGATTAGTTGCCGACAGCGGCATGTCCTCGGTAATCGGCAGTAGCGCCGGGTCGCCGTACACCGTTGCCGAGCTCGAAAAGACCAGCTTTTTCACGTCAAATTCCTGCATGACATCCAGCAGCGTCAAGGTGCTTTCCAAATTGTTCTGATAATAGAGCAGCGCCTTTTCCACCGACTCGCCGACAGCTTTCAGGCCCGCAAAATGAATTGCCGCGTCAATTGTCTCAGACCTAAACAACTCCGCCAGCCGTGTCCGATCACGCAGATCGAATTCATAAAACGGCACCGATTGGCCGGTAATTTCCTCAACCCGGCGCAAACTCTCGACGGATGAATTTGACAAATTATCGACTGCCACTACGCCATGACCTGACGCCAGCAGTTCAATGATGGTGTGGCTGCCGATATACCCAGCACCGCCAGTAACGAGAATGTTCATGAAGTACCCCTTTCGCTATGATTCTAACATTATTATATCAGACGCGAAATGTCGCCGCACTGCTCGTATAAGACGTGTGTTTATCAAGCAGTAGTCTGGGCTAGCACTCTTGCACTGAGAGTGCTAATTTGCTATGATAATCGTATCAATTATCCCCGCTCTGTCTCTCGCCGCGGCGTACATAAATACGGACTTAGAAAAGCCCAAAAATCAAAGGAGGACCTATGCCACCAAATATGCAAGAAGAATTACAGCAACCGCTGGAAAAATTCGGCACCGATATCACGGCGCTCGCCAAGGAACATAAACTTGATCCGGTCATCGGGCGCGATGAGGAAATTCGCCGCACTATGCAAATTCTCAGCCGACGTACCAAAAACAACCCCGTTCTCATCGGCGAGCCGGGCGTCGGTAAAACCGCCATCGTCGAGGCCCTAGCGCAGCGCATCGTCAAAGGCGACGTGCCAGCGTCACTGAAAGACAAGCGGCTGATTAGCTTGGAGATTTCTAGCTTGCTGGCCGGAGCGAGCTTTCGCGGCCAATTCGAAGAGCGCCTCAAAGCAATTTTGAAAGAAGTTGAAGAAGCCGCCGGCGAAATTATTTTGTTCGTTGATGAAATTCACACCATGGTCGGCGCTGGCAAAACCGAAGGCAGCATGGATGCCGGCAATATGCTCAAACCCGCCCTGGCGCGCGGTAAACTACATATGATTGGTGCGACGACATTGGCGGAATATCGCCAGCATGTCGAAAAAGACGCGGCTCTGGAGCGGCGCTTTCAGCCAGTTTACATCGGCGAGCCGAGTTTTGACGACACCGTGGCGATTTTGCGCGGTTTGAAGGAAAAGTACGAAGTCCATCACGGCGTCAAAATTTCTGACGATGCCATCGTGGCGGCGGCGCGGCTGTCCACCCGCTATCTGCCTGATCGCTTTTTGCCTGATAAGGCCGTTGACCTTCTGGATGAAGCGACCAGCGCCCTGAAAATGCAGCTGGAAAGTGTGCCGATTAGTCTGGATCGGCTGAATAACCGCCGCTTGCAGCTGGAGATTGAAGAAGCAGCGCTGAAAAAAGACAAATCCGACCACGCCAAGGCCCGCAAAGAGGAGATTAATCAGCAAATCGCTGACCTTCGGGCTCAGGCCGAGGTGATTGACAATAAATGGCAGCACGAAAAAGACATTCTCCAGACCGTCAATACCGCTACCGAAAAAATGGATAGCCTGCGCTCACAACTGGAAATTGCTGAACGCGACGCCGATCTGGCCACCGCCAGCCGCATCAAATACGGCGACTTGCCAGAGCTGGAGAAAAAGCTGGCTACCGCCCGCCAAGAACTGGCTGCCATCCCGCCGGCTGACCGCCTGCTACGCGAAGAAGTCACGCCTGATGATATCGCCAGCGTGGTGGCTCGCTGGACGGGCATCCCGGTGGAACGGCTGATTGAGACCGAGTCGAGCAAATTAACTAAATTAGAGGAGAATATCAGCACCCAAGTGATTGGTCAAGACAAAGCCATCGCCGCGGTCGCCAGCGCTATTCGCCGTTCGCGTGCTGGCCTAAGTGACACCAACCGGCCAATTGGTTCTTTCCTCTTCCTTGGCCCGACAGGCGTGGGCAAAACAGAGGTGGCCCGCAGCCTGTGCCGTGAATTATTTGACGACGAACACGCCATGATCCGCATCGATATGAGCGAGTACATGGAACGGCACGCCGTGGCCCGCCTGATTGGCTCGCCGCCAGGCTACGTGGGTTACGACCAAGGCGGCCAACTCACCGAAGCCGTCCGCCGCCGACCCTACAGTGTGGTACTGTTTGATGAAATCGAGAAGGCCCATGCCGACGTCTTCAATGTACTCCTCCAGGTGCTGGATGATGGCCGCCTGACCGATGGCCAGGGGCGGACAGTTGATTTCTCCAACACGGTCATCATCATGACCAGCAACGTTGGCTCGCAGGCGATTATGGACTTTGCTGGCGACGATTTGTCGGCACTGGATAATCAAATGCTTGACGTTCTACGCCAGCATTTCCGTCCGGAATTTCTCAACCGCATCGATGACATCGTCATTTTTGACCGCATTCGACCAGAAGCAATGCGGGCAATTGTCGATGTCCAGTTGAAACGCGTCGCCCGCCAAGTCAAAGACAGCCGCGACATCACACTAGAATTTGACGACAGCATTCGCGACATGCTAGCCCGAGATGGCTATGACCCGGCCTTTGGCGCCCGCCCGCTGAAGCGCTTGGTACAAAAGCGAGTGCTTGACCCGCTGGCGCTGGAACTCATCGACGGGCAAATTCATGACGGCGAGACAGTAAAAGTGAATATAATTAACGACCGCGTGAAGTTCCAAAAACAATAATTAATTTTCACCTATTTCCCTGATTAACACCCCCATCGTCGTACGGCCGCATTTGACCGCAAACATCCGAGCCCCGTTGATTGAATCAATACAGCGCAAGAAAAAGCGCCCCAGCCATCAACTGGAACGCTTTTCGATAGATTATCCTCGGGCCGATACAAACACACTACTCGGTTTGGTTAGCTTCCGCCCGCGTCAGCTTGTCGACCATCGGCAA
>ERZ772964.714-NODE-714-length-13494-cov-46.291_pt1 | contig 13494 bp, 13 predicted proteins | sample MGYA00580675_ERZ772964 | MGnify/ENA primary metagenome ERZ772964 (study PRJEB29015, sample SAMEA2737941) | human oral metagenome | biome: human oral; feature: human-associated habitat; material: dental | place: China | collected 2139 ... | reverse complement strand
GCCAGATCGATTTTAATATTGATACAACCGTTTGCTTTTGCATCGGTAGCGGTGATAATTTTAAGTTTTTGACCAATATAAATAATGAGCATCATTTCTTTGATACTATCGTGCCGTTGGAGCATCCGCGGTTTATCATGCAGTATAATGCGGATCGCAAAGAAGAGTTTATGCAAAAGTATGTAAATATTTTCAAGCAATACGGCGCGGGGAAATAATACCGACCGGCATCAAGTTAATATATTGCGATATAATATACCAATGATCACCGACCAACTCCTCGCCAAATATCCCATCATCTCCGACCAAGTCGACGCCAAAGAACTTGGCGCTTTGCTGCGGGAACTGGAAAAGGTGCTGCAAAGCGGCGCGGCAGGAAACATCGTCGAGTTTGGCTGTTACGTCGGCACGACTAGTTTGTTTATTCGGCGGCTGTTGGACGCCTATGATTTTACGGGCGAGTTTCATGTTTACGATTCGTTTATGGGCTTGCCAGAAAAAACCCAAGCCGACGCCAGCGCTGCCGGCGAGCAGTTCAAAGCGGGCGAACTCTTGGCGCCGCGCAAAACCTTCGTTCAGAATTTCAAAAGGGCTGGCTTGAAAATACCAACTATTCACAAGGGTTGGTTTGCTGATTTTACTCCTGACGACGTGCCGGAGGATATCATATTTGCGTTTTTTGACGGTGATTTTTATGAGTCAATTGCCGATTCATTCCGCGTGTGCGACGGCAAGTTTCAGAAAACGGCGACTATCATCGTTGATGATTATGCCAATGAAGCCTTGCCAGGCGCAGCGCGAGCGGTTGATAAGTGGCTGGCGAATAATCGTCAATATACGTCGAGAACGGAGTCTAGTCTGGCAATTATTTCCTCTTGTCCAAAAACATAAACGTGTTACAATAGAAGCATTAACAATATAAACAGGGGGGGTCTGTGATGGATGAGCCAATTCACATCACGTCTGAAATAGGAAAACTTAAAACCGTTTTATTGCATCGGCCGGGTAAGGAGCTGGAAAATCTAACTCCAGATTATCTGACCGATCTTTTATTTGACGATATTCCGTATTTGGAAGTTGCGCAAAAGGAGCACGACGCGTTTGCTCAAACGCTGCGCGATCATGGCGTCGAGGTTCTGTATCTGGACGAGCTGGTTGCCGAAGCTTTGAGCTCCGATCAGCTCCGCGAGCAATTTGTCGACGAAATGCTGGCGGCTTCCAAGCAGGGTTCGCGCCGAATCACGCAGGTTCTGCGCCAATTCTTATTGGATTTGCCGACTCACGCTATGGTTCGTAAGATCATGGCCGGCGTGCGCAAGGATGAAATTACGCTGCCGCCGGAACATCATCGGCAGCTGCATAATATGATTGAGAAGAATCATTATCCGTTCTATCTCGACCCGATGCCAAATTTGTACTTTACGCGCGACCCGGCTGCAGCCATTGGTAACGGCCTGACGATTAATAAGATGCATTGGCCGGCACGCCGCCGCGAATCGCTGTTTATGCGCTATATTATTGATCATCATCCGCGGTTTGCTGGTAAGAATGTGCCGGTGTGGTACGACCGCCACGAAAAGTTCTCAATGGAGGGCGGCGATGAACTAGTATTAAACGGCAAAGTAATGGCGATTGGCATATCGGAGCGTACCACAGCTGAGGCGATTGAAAAGATGGCAACCAAGCTGTTTGCCGGTTCCAACTTTAAGAAAGTCGTTGCCATGGAGATTCCGAAGTCGCACGCCTTCATGCACCTGGATACGGTGTTTACCATGATTGATCGGGACAAGTTTACCATCCATCCAGAAATTCGTGATCGCGGCGGCAGGATGAACTGTTTTGTTATCGAAAATGTTGAAGGCCAGCCGTTCCCGCGCATTACGCATGAGACGGATCTTGAACACGTCTTGCGAGTAGCGCTGGAGGTGCCAAATGTCACGCTGATTGAGTGCGGCGGCGGCGATCCGATTGCAGCAGCCCGCGAGCAGTGGAATGACGGTTCCAACACCTTGGCGATTGCGCCGGGCGTGGTGGTAACGTATGACCGCAACTACGTCACCAACCAAAAACTGCGCGAGCACGGCGTTGAAGTTATTGAAGTCAGCGGTGCTGAGCTTGGACGCGGCCGCGGCGGCCCGCGCTGTATGAGTATGCCGCTAGTACGGGAGGATGTGTTTTAATGGCGCAAAGTTTGAAAGGCCGGTCGCTACTAACCTTAAGCGACTACACGGCGGAAGAAATTCGCTTACTGTTGGATACGGCGCGTGAATATAAGCGGCTGAAATATGCCGGCGTGCCGCATCGGATTCATGAGGGAAAAAATGTGGCGCTGTTATTTGAGAAAACCTCGACCCGTACGCGCTGCGCCTTTACGGTGGCGGCTAACGACCTCGGTGCTGCGCCAGAATACCTCGGTAAAGATGACATTCAGCTCGGCAAGAAAGAGACAGTTGAAGATACCGCCAAGGTGCTCGGCCGGATGTTTGACGGTATTGAGTTTCGCGGCTTTGCGCACAAGACTGTGGAAGATTTGGCGAAGCATGCCGGCGTGCCGGTGTGGAACGGATTGACTGATCAATTCCATCCGACGCAGATTTTGGCTGACTTCATGACCATTGAGGAGCATGTTGGCAGGCTGAAAGATACGAAACTAGTGTTCGTTGGCGACGGTCGTAATAACATGGCTAATAGCTTGCTGATTGGCTCGGCAAAGATGGGCGTTGATTTTCGGATTTTAGCGCCGCGCGAACTTTTCCCGGACGATAGTCTAGTGCATAAGGCTAATAATTTTGCCCGGCAAAGCCATGGTAAAGTCACGATTACCGACAACTTTGAAGAGGCTCTACGCGGCGCCGACGTGATTTACACTGACGTTTGGGTGTCGATGGGCGAGGAAGATAAGTTCGCTGAGCGTATCAATTTGCTGCGCTATTTCCAGGTAAACCGCGACATGTTGAATCTGACAGGTAATCCGGAAGTCAAGTTTATGCACTGCTTGCCAGCCTTTCATGACGCCTTAACCTCTACTGGCAAGAGCGTTCAGGAAGAGTTTGGATTGGATGCAATGGAGGTTTCGGACGAAGTATTCCGTTCGCCAAATTCAGTGGTATTTGATCAAGCGGAAAATAGGATGCATACAATCAAAGCTGTTATGGCTTTGACGCTGTAGTTGTCGTAATAAGGGAGTTAAGGAGGCTCCGGGACAATGGTAGAAAAAATTAAAAAAACAAAGCAGAAGCTCCGGTCGCCATCGGCGTTTACGATTTTATTTGTCGTGATTGCTATCATGGCAGCGCTCACATGGGTTATTCCATCAGGTCTATATAAGACAGATAAAGAAGGTAATCGCATCGCGGGGTCGTATCATGTAGTTAATAAAGACCGCACTGTCATCGAAGAAAAGGATGGCAAAAAGAAAGAAGTTGATAAGCATGACCGACAAGGCTTGTGGGATATCTTCACTGCGCCGACTAAAGGGATGTCCGACAAGCTTGATGTAATCGTCTTCGTCATGGTGCTTGGTGGATTCTTGGGTGTTACTATGAAGACCGGTGCTCTTGATGCTTCTCTTGGTGCGCTACTTCGCAAGCTTAAGGGTAAAGAAAAATGGCTCATTCCAATTTTGATGACGCTGTTTGCTATCGGTGGTACAACTTACGGCATGCAGGAAGAAACTGTGGCGTTTTATGCACTAGTCATACCGATGATGATTGCTGCTGGCTACAATGCAATGACTGGCGTGATGGTAATCGTGCTCGGTGCTGGTACAGGCGTGCTTGGCTCGACAATTAATCCATTCTCCACTGGTACTGCTGCTGCGACAGCAGATGTAAAGCTGGGTAGTGTAATTCCAATTATGTCTATCATCTTGGTACTGTGTCTGATCGCGGCGATCATCTTTACTATGCGTTACGCTGCAAAAGTAAAAGCAGGCAAATACAAGGAAGATGTTCGTTATAAGCCAGCTACAGCTGCTCTAGATATGGAAAATATACCAAAGCTTACCACTCCGCGAAAAGTTGTTATGGGAGTGTTCGCTATTACATTCGTGTTAATGATTCTTTCATTGATTCCGTGGGGAAGTTGGGAGATTACTTTCTTTGACGACATGTTTAAGCAAGCTTCAGCTTTGCCGGTTATCGGTGCAGTACTCGGCGTGGTTCATAGTGCCGCCTTTGGCGAATGGCTGTTTGGTGAAATCACTACGCTGTTCTTGATGTCAACTATTGTCATAACTGCAATTTACTATAAAGAGTTCAAAAAAGAAGGCGTTTTCCCGGTTGATACATTCATTGACGGCGTGAAAGATATTTTGCCAGTTGCTTTGATTATTGCAGTGGCAACAGGCGTCTCTGTCGTGATGGCTAACGGCGAGATTCAAGACACTATCATCAGCTGGGGTGAAGCATTACTAAAAGATGCTGGCGGTGGCGTTGTCGGTGTATTAGCATATCTGTTCTACTTGCCAATGTCATTCATCGTGCCATCATCATCAGGTTTGGCGGCAGCAACTATGCCAGTTATTGCGCCAATTGCTGATTTGGTTGGCTCAAGCAAAGAAGTCATGGTGGCGGCCTTTGCTACAGCGTCAGGTTTACTTAACATGATGGCTCCAACCATCGCTTCTCTGATGGGCGGCTTGGCGCTGGCGGGTGTGTCATATCGCGACTGGCTGAAACGCTCAGCCCCAATTATGGCAGTATTCGCGATTATTAGCGTTGCGGTCATTGCAGTGTTTGGAGCGTTATAACTGTTATGGATAATAAACGTACAATAGTAGTCGCGCTCGGAGGCAATGCCCTGCAACGGCAGGGCGAAGCCTCGTCTGCGCAGCAGCAGCGGGTGGCCGACGAGACGGTTCGCCAGCTTTTACCGCTTATCCAGGCAGGTCATAATGTGGCAATTGTTCATGGCAATGGGCCGCAAGTCGGCAATATCGTCCTACACGAAGAAGCGATTAACACGGCTGATGTGCCGAGCTTGCCGTTGGAGGATTGCGGCGCAATGAGCCAGGGCTTGATCGGTTTCTGGCTGCAGCAGGCGCTGCACGATGCGTTCGTGTCTAACGATATTGACCGCAGTGCAGTCAGTATGATTACGCAAACCATTGTCGATTCAAGCGATCCAGCCTTTCAGAATCCGACCAAACCAATCGGGCCGTTTTATTCCGAGGAGGAGGCTAAAACTGTTGCTAGAGAGCGTGGCTACACGGTGAAAGAAGATGCCGGCCGCGGCTGGCGGCGCGTCGTACCTTCGCCGAAACCGCAAACCATTGTCGAGGCAGATGTTATAAAATCGCTGGTTTCTGCTGGCGTGACAGTAGTTTCGACTGGCGGCGGCGGTATCCCTGTTTTACAGGACGAAGCCGGACAATTGAAGGGCGTGGCGGCAGTGATTGATAAAGATTTTGGCGCTGCCAAATTGGCGGATCTTCTGGATGCCGATACGCTGTTGATTTTGACATCGGTTGATGCGGCTAAGATTAATTTTGGCAAGCCGGACGAACAATCGCTTGAAGAAGTCTCGGCGGCAGAATTACAAAAGCATATTGACGACGGACAATTCGCAGCTGGCTCTATGCTGCCAAAAACCCAAGCAGCTCTGAGCTTCTTGGCCGGCGGCACTGGACGTACAGCAATTATTACTTCGCTGGAAAAAACCGCCGAAGCGATTACTGGCACAGCGGGTACGCGGATTAAATCGTAGCTTGTAGATTTATCTAAATAAAGTCTCCCCGTTTTTTCGCGAAGCGGGGAGATTTTAGTACGGCAAACTATGATCAAGATTGCCAAAGCATAACAGTTTATCGTATAATTTTTTCATGGTGGTGGGCTACTTTGAACGGCGATCGCTGTCTGAAAATTTGGCGCAAACCAATATCATGCACGCAAATTGCTGGGTGCATATTAATGGCAAGCTTGCTGGCACGGATATAAGTGATCTGGCAGACGGTTTTTCGCTGAATCCTAATATCATTCGCGACGCTGCCGACGTTCACGAACTGCCGAGAGTTGAACTTTCCGGCGGCGTTGAATATATTTTCGCCCGCGTGCCGCTTGGCGCGGTTGATTCTGGTAAGACCGTACCGTTCCTGATGATTATCCATAAGAATCACTACATTACGATTGCGCCGCAAGCGAAGTTTTCACCGCTTGATGTCAGAGATTTTTTGGCAGCAACTACTGAACGTCCGGCTGGCATTTTTAGCGCAAATCTGGCGTATATTATTTCGCAGTACGAACAGCGCGTCCATTCGCTGACTGAGAAAATTAGCGGCGCCAGGCAGCGGCTGAGCCGGTATGAGGTGCAAAATGCCGATTTTATTCAATTTGTGGCCATAGAAGGCAGTCTTAACGGCTATCGCAGCAGCCTGGAGGGTATTTCCAGCGTGATAACCCAATTGAGGGATAATCGCCACGGTTTATTTAATACGCGCGATTTGGAAGAACTTGAGGATATCGACTTGCATATTCGCCAAATCTTGGTGGCTATTAGCTCCAGCGTGCATACGATCTCCAGTATCCAAAGCGCCTATTCGACAATTGCCAATAATGTTTTGAACCAGCGCATGAAAGTTTTGACCGCCATTACGATTTTACTGGCGATTCCGAATGTTTTTTACGGTATGTATGGTATGAATATCGGGCTGCCGTTTCAGCACGAGCCTTGGGCGTATGTAGGGATTGTCGGCTTTACCATAGTATTAATCTTGTTCGTGTCGGTTTTTGCCAGGCGAATCCGCCTGTTTTAGCTCAAAATATATGGCGCATTCCGCTTGACGCGCCTAAAATCGTTTGGTAATATTGGTGACGTGTCTCGCGCCGAAGCATTCAATTGCTTAAAGATGGGTAATAAAGGTCGAAGCGCGTGAGGCTGCGCATAAGTACGAGGAGTACAAAACACATGCCAATAGCAATCAATTTTGTGTCTTCCAGGCGCAAAAAGATAGCCGTTGATGTGGTGCCTGCCGAATGGCAAACATACATAGCACAATAAATAATGTGCAGTCGCTCTTGATTAAAGTAAAAGGGGGACGACTATAAATAAATCCCGCTCCAAAGGCACCGGAGCGGGATTTTGGTGTTGATAAGAAATTAATCTTTAACTTCGACGCCAGCGCTTTTTAGGGCGTCTTTGATGGACGATTCAATTGAGCCAGTATTGTCCATCTGGACATTCTTACCATTGACATAAAAGGTTGGTGTAGCCTTAACGCCATGCTGCCGTCCAACTGCCAGATCAAAGTCGATTTTATTTTTTACCTTGGCGCTAGCGATGTCCGACTTATATTGGTTAATATTAAGCTTTAGCTGTTCGGCGTACGACTGGAAAATATTGCTGCGTTCGCTGGTGTTGGCGTTATTCCAGGCGTTTTGGTTGGCATAAAGAAGCCCATTCATCTCCCAGAATTTACCCTGCAATCCAGCCGCTTCAGCTACCGCCGCCGCTGCTCGCGCGTTCGGGTGAGAGCTGGCGATCGGGAAATTACGGAAAATCAGCAGCGTATTATCTTTATACTTTTCAACAACGCTTTTCGCTTTTGGCGCAGCAGTGCTGCATCCTGGACATTGGTAGTCGGCGTACTCAATGACAGTTACCTTGGCATTTTTATTGCCGTAAGTATGGTCGGCGATGTTGCTATTGCGTTTTTCAGCGCCGATTATTTTATTCATACTTTCTTCGGTAATATTACTAACATCCAGCCGGTCTTGGGTTGACATATAAATCATTCCGGCAATTACCATCCCGACAATTATTATAAAAACTATCCAACTTTTTTTATTCATAGTTCCTCCAAATTACTCTAGTCAGTATAGCATAATATAGGGTACAATTAAACCATGATGGTTGTGCTGCCAGTTGTCTATATTGTCGTTTTTTTATGCCTTTTGGTGGTGTTGGGAATTCATCCGCAGTTATCGTCTCATAGCCAGTTTGAGCTGCAGCGGCGGGTACACGCTGGCGATAGCGAGGCGGAGTTGTTGCTAAAGCGCCATATGCTGCTGCGCGATATTTTTTCTTTGCAGCGCGTTATTTCGGCAATTTTATTGGTGGTGCTAAGTGTTATCGGCGTGGAATTATTCCATTGGGCGGTCGGCTTTTTCATATCGATTTTAATCGCGCTGGAAGCGGGCGCTTTGGCGCGGGTGAGTTTGTGGCAAAAGTATTCGCAAAAATTGTATGAAAAATACGAGGCTAAAATTTTGGCAGTAATTGAAAAATATCCGGCAATATTCAGAACAATTCGTTCAGTTGCGCCGATTCCTAATGACCATTACGATATTGAGTCGAAAGACGAGCTGTTGTCGATGGTTAAGCAATCCGGCGACGTATTGACGAAAGATGAAAAGCGGCTGGTTATCAACGGCTTGAGTTTTAATGAAATTTCTATCGACACAGTGATGACGCCGCGCAGTATGATTGAGTCAGTCAAATCAGACGAGCTGCTTGGGCCGCTGGTATTGGATGATTTGCATAAGAAAGGCTATAGCCGGTTTCCAGTAGTTAAGGATGACATTGATCATGTGGTCGGTATTTTGTACGTGCAAGATTTGCTGATGATCGATCCGAAATCCAAGTCGCGCCGCGCGGACGCGGTTATGGATAAGAACGTGTATTATATTCGCAATGATCGTTCGCTGAAGTATGCGCTGGCGGCATTCTTAAAAGCGCAGCGGCATCTGTTTGTGGTGGTGAACGAGTTTCGAGAAACGGTTGGACTGCTTAGTTTGGAAGACGTTATTGAAGCGCTATTGGGGCGGAAAATTGTTGACGAGTTTGACGTCTATGAAGATCTGCGCAAGGCTGCCGGGACGAATCCGCAGAAGAACAACCTATCGACTAAAAAACGCCGCGACGTTTAATATAAGTTAGCTCCGGCAAGCGCGTCTATATAGCTAAGATAAAGGCATTAGGAGACGAACTTTCGTTTCTGTTTTTGGCGGCTGAGTGTTTGCCGCGGCGGTTGCGGTATTTTGACTGGTGTTGTCTCGGCTTTGGCGGTGCTAATGCCGCTACTGTCAGGGAAAGGTATCGGACGAGATGAGGTTTTCTCGGCCGACTGTATTAGGCGGATTAGTCTTTGCCCGTCGATAAGCATGATGTTGCTAGTATGCTTCGGGTTTTTAGCAAATCGCTTGGCGTCCTCTGAAAAACTATTTATCGTTATTATAAAGGCGAAACCTCCGTTAAGGCGGCTGGCAATTGGTTCGTAAAAATCTTTAACAGTGCTGGCCTCAACTGTACTAATGTTGTGTTTTTTACATTGCACATAACTTTGCAGATTATTTTTGCGCATAATGATATCGATGCCGTTATCGCGGTTATAAGGTGTAACTTTGGTCTGGTATCCGAATGATTGGAATATTTCTGCTATGTATTTTTTGAAAGAATAAGCGTCGAGAGTGCGAATTTTCTCTAATAATTCTTGATCTGCTGTTTTTAGGCTATTTTCCGGTGCTGGCTGGTCTACGGCGGCTGGTGTCGGCGCGGCAGATAAAGGCTCGTTTTCCGGACGGCTGCTTGGCTGTTCTTTAATATAGCTATCTGCGGGCCTTCGTTTTGCCTCTTTTAATTCAAGCTTTTTAATCCTCTTAGACAAGGATAAATACAGATAGGCGAGAAAAACCCACAAGCAGATGCTTACAGACAGGAGAATAAACCCACCGCTATTCATAAAATCATTATAACAGCTAATGTGCTATAATAACAGATATGAAAAATAGAGTTTTGGCGGCGGAAACTTCTGCTGAAGTTGGGAAAAATATTACAGTAGCTGGCTGGGTGCACTCCCGGCGCGATCACGGCGGGCTGATTTTTATTGATTTACGTGACCATACCGGCTTGGTGCAGCTGGTGATCAATCCTGATAAGCCGGAGGCTTTTAAGTTGGCGGAGAGTCTACGCGATGAGTTTGTGATTCGGGCGCACGGCGTGGTGGCGGAACGCGGCGAGGGCTTGAAGAACCCTAATATTGCCAGCGGCAATGTCGAGATTGTTGTGGAGGAGCTGGAAGTTTTGAACCGCGCTGAAACGTTGCCGATTCAGCCGTTTGCCGAGGATAACCAGGCGAATGAGGATTTGCGTTTCAAGTACCGCTACCTCGATCTGCGCCGTCCGAAGATGCAGCAGATGCTGCAAAAACGCGCCGAGATGTACCGACGGATGCATCAGTACATGGACGACCGCGACTTCATTGAGATTCAGACACCGATTTTGGCAAATTCCAGCCCAGAGGGCGCGCGCGATTTCCTGATCCCGAGTCGTTTGCAGGAGAATAAGTTTTACGCTTTGCCGCAGGCGCCGCAGCAATTCAAGCAGTTGCTGATGGTTGGCGGCGTGCCACGGTATTACCAGCTGGCGGCGTGTTTCCGCGATGAAGATCCGCGAGCCGATCGGCTGTACGGCGAGTTTTATCAGCTGGACTTGGAGATGAGCTTCGTTGAGGACGGCGAGCAAGTTCGCTGTGAGGTCGAACCGTTGATGCGACAGCTAGCGACTGACTTTGCGGGTAAGAAATTGCTGGATTTGAGCAACCTGCCTGTTGGTGATGGCAGTCCAATTCCGCGCATTTCCTACCGCGACGCCATGGAGACGTATGGCTCAGACAAGCCGGATCTGCGCTTCGGCATGGAGCTGATTGATCTGACTGATGTATTCGCCAACACCGAATTTGGCGTGTTCAAAAACGCTGAATGCATCAAGGCGATTTGCGTCAAAAACGGTGCTAGTCTCAGCCGTAAGCAAATCGACCAATTCACCGACATTGCTAAAAGTGAAGGGGCGGGCGGTTTAGCTTACATCACTTACCAAGATGGCGAGGCAAAATCACCAATTGCTAAGTTCTTGAGCGAAACAGAGCTTACGGCGATTAAGCAAAAAACTGGTGCGGCTGATGGCGACGCAGTTTTCTTTGGCGCCGATGCTCGCCCGGTCGTCAACGCCGTACTTGGTCGCTTGCGAAACGAATTTGCTACTCATTTCAACCTGAAAGACCCGAGCGTGGTGGCGTTTGCCTGGATCATCGATTTTCCGTTCTATGAATGGGATGATCACGGCAAGAAGCTTGATTTTGGACACAATCCATTTGGTATGCCAAAGGGCGGCATGGAGGCGCTGGAGTCGGTTACTAATGACGCCGACAAACTCGCTATCGTTGCAGATCAATTCGACATGGTGATGAACGGCTACGAAATCTGCTCCGGCGGCGTGCGCAACCACAACCCAGCAGTGCTATACAAAGTGTTTGACCTACTTGGCTTTAGTGAAAGCTACGTCGAGGAAAAGTTTGGCGCCATGCTAAACGCCTTCAAATACGGTGCACCGCCGCACGCTGGCTGTGCCTTTGGCGTTGATCGTATCCTCATGGAACTCATTGACGAAACTAATGTCCGCGAGACCTTGGCCTTTCCAAAGAACGGTTCGGGTGTCGATGTGATGATGGATTCGCCGTCAACGGTTGACTCAGCGCAGCTAAAGGAATTGGGGTTATGAGCGCAATGTATGATCGACACGAGGTTAGCGTAAAAGCAGCGCTGTATAGTAGTGATGGCAAGCGTGTGCTACTGATGTATTATCCGCACGATGATGGCTTTGGCTTGCCGGGCGGGCATATTGATGCCGGCGAAACGCCTGACGTGGCACTAGAGCGAGAGCTGCGCGAGGAGCTGGGCATCACAATTGATGCGACACCGGCTGATTTCTATATGCGCTATCCGCGAGGTAGTGCCGTCAAAGATCATAAAATTATTCTTGGCTATACGGCTACGGTTGATAGTAACGTTGAACTGCCAGACCGGGCGTGTGATGGCGGCGAGGAACGTATAGTTTGGCTGACGCGCGCAGAAGTTGAATCTACCGATAAACTTTCGCCAGGCTATCGGGATTTTGTGCTGAAATGGTGGCCATAAGGAATGTAATATCTGAGGAGGTGCAAGCAGGCTATGAAATCAATTTCCAAACGAACGCTGAAATTCATTGACTCATGGCTAATGCTGCGCAGCCAATGGGCGCGCTGGCCGGGATTTACAGTCGCGATAGCTAAAAGACGGCGCTTCACATTCAAAAACGTTTATCGCTTAGCGTCAGGATAATTGCTGGTATGTTTGCACCGTTTTAGGTAAATATGTATAATCTATACAGATTATGAATGATAGCGAAGTGCCCGCGACAGGCAAGCAAGTGATCGTTGCCTGCGCGTTTATTCATCACAATTTTGACGGCGTTGAGAAAATCTTTATGCCTAGGCGTGCTGCGACGAAGAAATTTATGCCAAGCGTGTTTGAACTGCCTGGCGGTCATGTGGATTTTGGAGAAGATATCGTGGCTGGATTGAAGCGCGAAATCCGCGAAGAATTCGGCAAGACTATTACAGTTGGCGATCCGTTTGCCGCATTTACGTATCATAATTCGGTGAAAGGTTCGCATTCAATTGAAGTAGTATATTTTGCACAATTTGACGACATCGGCAATATTAAACTAAATCCGAAAGACCACAGCGAATATAAATGGCTATCGTTTGATGAGCTACCAAAGGTATTTGGGAACGGTAAAGATGAAACTGACGAAGAAATCCAGCTGATAAAACGCGGCTTTGCTTTGCTGGACGGTGTTCAGTTGAAATTTTAGCCAAATGCCAGTCAATATTAAAAAATCCAGAAAAGATATGGCAGCCGTCTTTGCGCGCGTGAAAAATAAATTGGCGCTAGTGCTTGCGGATAGTTCGCAAATTCATCATGTTGGCAGTACCGCGGTGCTTGGCTTGGACAGTAAAAATATCCTAGATATCCTTATTTCTGCTAAAGATAATGAGCATATGAACGAGCTGCGGGACAAATTGGTAGCAATTGGATATTTTCCCTCATTAAACCCAAGTTCCCGCCAAGATTATATCTTCCTGGCGTCCCGACAAGAAGAAACTGGCGAGGGCGATATCCATATTCACCTCGCGGTCGCGAATACTGAAACGCACGATACTTCTTAATTATCAGAGATTATCTAAGGTTTCACAATGACGAAGCTGATCAATATTCAAGCATAAAATATCAATATGCCAAGCAAGCAAATTACGACAGATCGGCGTATAAAAAGCTTAAAGCAGCTTATGTCGATAAGCTATTGCAACGTGCCAGGCAGTGGAAAAATGGCGGCTAATCTCCTCATTCATATCCCGCACGCTTCGCTGCATCTGCCGCAGGATTTTTGGCGCGATGTTACGGTTGATCGGAAAATTATCGAGCACAATTTGCGCTTTATGGCTGATTATAAGGCGGACGAGCTTGCCAGAGATATTGATTGCCATAAAATAACAGCCAAATATTCGCGGTTATATTGCGACGTTGAGCGGTTTCGGAATGACGCCGATGAGCTGATGGCGAGGCTGGGTATGGGCGCGGTCTATACGCATTTGCCGGGCGGCGCGCAATATCGCCAGGTAACATCTGAGCGCCGCGAGGAAATTATCAGGCAAGCGTATGAGCCTCATCATGTACAGCT
>ERZ772964.713-NODE-713-length-13500-cov-18.7455_pt1 | contig 13500 bp, 5 predicted proteins | sample MGYA00580675_ERZ772964 | MGnify/ENA primary metagenome ERZ772964 (study PRJEB29015, sample SAMEA2737941) | human oral metagenome | biome: human oral; feature: human-associated habitat; material: dental | place: China | collected 2139 ... | reverse complement strand
GCCGGAGCCCCCCGCCCAGAAGCTCTCCACCGCCTCGGACTGGTAGGGGCGCAGCTGGAAGGTGTCGGGGGAGTCGGTCAGGGTGATGGGGTGGGCCTCGCCGTCGACGTAGCCGGCCAGGTCCTCGGCCGGCCAGCCCAGCTTGATGAGCACCTGCTTGAGGTGGCCGCGCTCGGAGGGATGGACGACGACATCGGCCTCCCCGAGCCGGGTCCCCAGCAGGCCCTTGGTACGCTTGGAGCGCATGACCTCCTCCAGGACCGGCACGTCGGTGGCGTGCAGGACCAGGCCGTGGGCGGGGTCGGTGAGGAGCTGGAGGCGGCCGTAGCGGCTCATCGTCTCGGCGATCTCGGTGAGCAGGGCGTGCGGCACCGGGAAGCGCGAGTAGGTGATGAGGGTGTGGACGACCGTCTCCGCGTCCAGGCCCGCGGCGCGCGCGTTCCACAGGGCCAGCGGCGTGATTCGATAGGTGTGGATGTGCTCGGGGGCGCGCTCCAGCTCGGCGAAGGCGGCGATGGCGCGGCGGGCCTGCCCGGCCTGGGGGTGGGCGACCTCCAGGAGGACGGACTTGTCGGACTGGACGATGAGCGGGCCGTCGGGGGCCGACGGCGCCGAGGACGCAGGATCGCTGGGCGTGGCGGACATGGGCGGGAGTATCCCAAGCCGGGGTGGCGCGCCGCCGTGACGGAGGAGACGTTCCTCTTCCAGCGGGAGGGGCGGTCCGGCCGGCTTCATGTCCGCGCGAGCGCAGTGGACGGCCCGGATCCTGAGCTGCCGTCGCGGCGCGCGAGCCATGGGGAGCGGGCCCGAGCCTCGGACACGGTATGGGAGGCGCCACAAGGCGCCAGACACGGTGAAATCTGTGGGACCGTGTCCAAATCGGTGACAAAGGCGCGAGACGGGCTCCGGCCTGCGAAGGAAAACCGCATGATTCTGCGGTTCGCGTTGCTGGCCTCAGGGGCGGTCGGGTCCCTTTGTCACCGATTTGGACACCGGCGCCCTCCATCCCCGGTCCCTGTCCTGTCCGTGTGTCGGGCGGGGGCGTATTTTGGTGCGGATGAGCCCTTCCGCCTCCACCCAGGACCTCGCCGTGCACCTGACGGCGCTGCCGGACCGCGAGGTCGCCGCCCTGCTGGTGGCGCGCCCGGACCTGGCCGCGCCGCCGTCCTCCTCCTTCCTGGCGCTGGCGACCCGCGCGGGGGCCCCGGGCAGCATCGAGCACGCCCTGGCCGGGCTGGATGCGCCGACGCTGGCCGTGGCCGAGGCGGTGGTGGCTCTCAGCCGGCTTGATGAATCGGGGGCGGCCGAAGGAACCGAGTCGACCGAGGTCACTGAGGCGGCCGAAGTTGCCGAGCGCGGGCGGGCCGATGGGGCCGGCGGGGCCAGTGGTGAACCGGCCGGCGGCGAGCCCCTCGGCGATTCCGCAGGCAACCCGGTCAGCCCGGCCGACGCTGACTTGGCCGGGCTGGTCGCCGCCCACCTGCCGCTGCCTGCCGAGCAGGTCGCAGAGGCCCTGGGACACCTGAGCCGGCTGGCGCTCGTCGTCGAGGGCAGGCCCGTGGCCGTGCTGGAGGCGGCCTTCGGGCCGCACCCCTTCGGCCTGGGGCCTTGGGCCGCCGAGCCCCTGAGCGCCGAGCAGCTGCCACCCACTCTGGAGGAGCTGAGCAAGGACGCCGCCGGCGAACCGGTCGTTCCGGCGGCCTCCGTGGAGATGCTCCAGGCCCTCACCTGGGGGCCGCCCGCCGGCACGCTGCGCTCGGGTGGCAGGGCTCCGGGAGCGGCGCCGCTCATCGAGCGCGGCTGGCTGGAGCGCAGTAGCGACGCCCGGGGACGCATGCGCTTCATCCTGCCGCGCCAGGTCGCCCTCGCCCTGCGCGGCGGCCGCCTGACGCGCGAGACCCTGACTGCCCCCGAGGCCGGTGATCTGGAGACGGTGGGCGCTGAGGTCGTCGCCTCCGAGTCCTCCTTCCATGCCGAGGAGGCCGTCCGGCTCGTGGCCGCGCTCCTGGAGGAGTGGGGCCGCGAGGGCGGGACGATCCGCCGCACCGGCGGAGTGAGCGTACGCGCCCTGACCCGCACCGCCGATGCCCTTGACCTGGAGCTCCACGAGGCCGCCCGCATCATTGAGATCGCCGCGGGCGCCGGGCTCCTGGGACTCGACGACGACGGCACCACCTGGGTGCCCTCCGCTCTGGCCGCCGGCTGGCTCACCGACAGCCTCCCCCAGCGCTGGGCGCCCCTCGCCCTGGCCTGGGCGGGCAGCGCCCGCACCCCCTGGCTGACCGGCACCCGCGACGACGACGGGGTCCTGCGCGCCGCTCTCGGCCCAGACCTTGAGGCCGGGTGGGCGGTGCGACTGCGTGCCCGGGTGCTCGCGCTCCTGGGAGATCTTTCGCAGGGGACCAGTGCGACCCCGGCCTTCGTGCGGGCGGCCCTGACCTGGGAGAGCCCCCGGCGCACCATCCCCGGCGGGGCGATCTCCGCGGTCCTGGCCGAGGCCGAGACCCTCGGGATCACCGGCGGCGGCGCGCTCACTGAGGCCGGCAGGATCCTCGCCCGACGGGCGGCGGTGAGCCTCGATGAGCGGGACGTCGTTCGCAGTGGCAGTGGGGGTGACGCCGGCGGCGCCGAAGTGACCGACGGTGACGCGCACGCCGAGCCGCTGTCGGACGACGAGACCCTGGCAGCGCTGGAGGCGGCGCTCGCCGCGGACCTGCCGGCCGCCGTCGACATGATCCTCGTCCAGTCCGACCTCACCGCCATCGTCCCGGGCCGGCCGGCCCCAGAGCTGGCCGCGCTGCTGGAGCGCACGAGCGTCGTCGAGTCGCGCGGCGGGGCGCTCACGGTGCGGTTCACCCCCGAGTCGGTGCGCGGCGCGCTCGACGTCGGCTACCGGGCCGAGGAGGTCACCCAGGCGATCGGCCGCTACAGTCCCGCGCCGCTACCGGACTCGCTGAGCGTGCTCATCCAGGACGCGGCCCGCCACCACGGGGCAGTGCGAGTGCGGGCCGTGTCCGCGCTGCTGCGGGTTGGCGACGAGGCGACGGCCGCCAGCCTCCTGGCCGAGCCGCGATTGAAGGATCTTGGCCTCGATGAGGTAGCGCCGGGGATCCTCGTGGCCACTGCGAGCGCCGGGCAGGTGCTGCGCGAGCTGCGCGCCACCGGGCTGGCGCCGGTGACCGAGGACGCGAGCGGTCACCTGGTGGTCGGGCCGGCCACCGCGCAGCAGGCGCACCGGGCACCTGAGCCGACGCGCCCCGGCAGCGAGCACTCAGTGCGACGGCGTCGGCCCGGAAGGCGCGAGCTGGCGACCCTGGTGGGCAGGCTCCGCGTGGGGCAGGAGGCGCTGCAGGCCGCAGGCGAGGCGGCTGTGGCCACCGACCCGGTGCACGCCCTGGCGGTTCTGCGCCAGGCCCAGTCCTCGCGCTCGCGGCTGCGGCTGACCCTGGCCGGCCCCGACGGCGCCGTGCAGGAACGGCAGGTGAGAGTCCTGGCCGTGGAGCCCGGCCGGGTGCGCCTGCGCGACGTCGTGCGCGAGACCGAGCTGACCGTGGCCGTCCACCGCATCGTCTCGGTCGAGGCGAATTGACGGTTCTCTCACTCACCGACATTTTCTTCAAAAATGACGCGTATTCGCGTGGTGGGGTCAGGTGGTGGATGCACCACTCGTGGAGGGGTGTTGTGTGTCTGGGACTGGTTTTGGTCGGGGTGTGCGTCGGGATGCGGTGGCGCGTGTGGTGGCTGGTGAGTCGGCTTCGGTGGTGGCTCGGGATCTGGGGTGCTGTCGTGGGTCGGTGAGTCTGTGGTGCCAGGAGGCGGGGGTGGAGCTGGTGCGCGGCCGACGGGGTGGGACGGTCCAGTGCGACCAGGCCAGACGCGCCAGGGTCGTCCAGGCTGTCCTGGCCGGGGCAACCCTGACCCGGGCGGGAGCCGCGGCCGGGGTGAGCCGGGACAGCGCGAGGCGGTACTGGCACGATCAGGCCGTGGAGAGTGCAGCAACGGCACCAAGGCGCTCGTCGGGGCGTAGAGACTGGTCGGTGTCGGCCTGCTCGGGGCGGGTCGGGCGCGGGCAGCGCGTCAGCGACGCCGAGCGGATCCTGATCGCTCAGGGCCGGGCCCGTGGGGAGTCGGCCGGAGCCATCGCCCGCTCCTTGGGGCGATGCCGTCAGACCGTCTCACGGGAGATCGCCCGCAACACCGGCCCTGATGGGGCCTACCGGGCCCCAGGGGCCTCGATGGCGGCCCAGGAGCGCCTGGCCCGCCCCAAGGCCAGAAGGCTCGACACCCATCCCGCCCTGCGCGCCGAGGTGGTGGCCCTGCTCGAGGACGGGGCCAGCCCCCGCCAGATCAGCGCGCGCCTGCGCTGGGCCCACCCCGACAATGAGTCCATGCGCATATCCCATGAGCAGATCTACCAGGCCCTCTACGTCCAGGGCGCCGGGAGCCTGCGCCAGCAGCTGCGGGTGGACAAGGCCCTGCGCTCAGGACGCACCCGGCGCCTGCCCCGCTCACCACTGGCCGGCCTGGCACGTAGGTCCAACCGCCCCTGGATCGAGGGAGCCCAGATCAGTGTGCGCCCGCCCCAGGCCGCTGACCGGGCCGTACCGGGCCACTGGGAGGGCGACCTGGTCATCGGCGCCGGCGGGCGCAGCGCCCTGATCACCCTGGTGGAGCGCACCAGCCGCTTCGTGCTCATACACCGCCTGGGCGCCGGCCACGACTCCCAGACCGTCACCACCGCCTTGCAGGCCATGGTCGCTGACCTGCCCCGGGCCGTGAGAGCCTCGATCACCTGGGACCAGGGCAGCGAGATGGCCCAGCACGCCGTCTTCACCGCCGCCACCGACATCCCGGTCTACTTCGCCGACCCCCACAGCCCCTGGCAGCGCCCCACCAACGAGAACACCAACCGCCTGATCCGCGAGTACCTCCCCAAAGGCACCAGCTTCACCGATGTCACCGACACCCAGGTCCAAGCCATCCAGGACCGCCTCAACCGCCGACCCCGCATCGTCTTGAACGGACAGACCCCAACTGAGAAACTCAACGACATCATCAACGGTGCAAACACCACCTGACCCCACCGTCGATTGTGAAGAAAATGTCGAAGTGCGGGAGGCTCGATCAGTGTGCCCAGGCCAACCCGGGTGGGCCAGGGCAGTTTCAGGAGCCTCCCCTACACTGGCCGAGTGACCGACACGATCGACTCTCACACCGACGCCTCAGGCGAGCCCACGACCGAGACCGGCTCAGGTTCTCCGGCGGGCGCCGCCACCGAGGCGCGCACCTCCACGGCGACCCTGGAGCGCCCGGTGCCGACCCCGGCCCCCGTGCCGCGCGCCGGCGCCCTGCCCACCCCCAGCGAGCAGGCCCAGGCCGCCAAGGACAAGACCCTCACCTCTCCGGCCGCCGTCGAGCTCGCCCGCCACGCGCTGGAGGAGGTCACCGACCCCATCACCGTCGGCGAGTACCTGGCCGCCGCCCCCAACGCGGAGCGCCTCGTCACCCACCTGTTCGACTGCACCCTGAGCGGCTACCGCGGCTGGCGCTGGGCGGTCACCCTCAGCCGCGTCCCACGCGGCCGCACCGCCACCGTCTGTGAGATGGAGCTCCTCCCCGGAGAGGAGGCCCTCCTCGCCCCCGCCTGGGTCCCGTGGGCCGACCGCCTCGAACCCGGCGACATCACCCGCTCCGACCGCCTGCCCCGCAAGGAGACCGACGAGCGCCTCGAACCCGGCTGGGAAGCCACCAGCGAGGACGCCGACGCCGTCGCCCTGGACCAGCTCGACCTGGGCCGCCCCCGGGTCCTGAGCGCCCAAGGCGTCTCCAGTGCCGCCGAGCGCTGGTACGGCGGCGACCACGGCCCCGACGCCGAGGGCGTCCGCAAGGCCCACGCCACCTGCTCCACCTGCGGCTTCTTCGTACCCATGGCCGGCGCTCTGCGCGCCATCTTCGGAGTCTGCGCCAACGAGTGGGCCACCGACGACGGCAGCGTCGTCTCCCTGGACCACGGCTGCGGCGCCCACTCCGAGACCGACCTGCCCGACCAGGGCCCGGAGTGGCCCATCAATCCCTCGCGGGTCGACGACCACCTCATGGTGCCGCTGAGCACCAACGGGCTCGACCTGCGCGAGGGCCGGAGCATCGCCGAGCTCGCCGCCCGGCAGCCCGACGACGTCGACAGCGAGCCCGGTGGGGCCCCCGACGAGAATGCAACCGATGCGCCCGGTCCGGCCTCCAGTGCGGAGCCGTCGACCCAGGATGCCGATCCCGATGCCGCGACGACCACCGTCGACTCCGACGGCGCTGTTGACAACGCTGCTCGTGCTGACGCCAAGGGCAGTGCCGAGCGTGCGGATGCCACCGAGCCCGCAGCCGAGGAGCGGCTGGCGGAGTCGTCCGGGAAGAAGACCGGTAAGGCGGCGGAGAAGGCCGCTGCGAAGCGTTCCCGTCGTGCGGCCACCCCGACCAAGCGTCGTCGCACCTCCGGCTCGTCGGAGGAAACCGCTGAGGACCGCCGCAGCCGCCTGCTGGAGCTCGACCTTGCAGATCTTGGGCAGACGACTGCTGCCACGGCGTCGGCCTCATCGGCCTCCGATACCGCCGAGGCCCTCGCGGCAGCCGCGGACCCGGCGCGGACCCCTGCCAGCGCCGGCTCCGGCGACTCACCCAGTGAGCGCGCCGCTTCGGCTCGCGCCGCCGTGGCCGGTCTGTCCCTCGCGCTCGGGATCGACGCGGCTGCCGGGGAAGCAGAAGAGGAATCGGCTACGAGGTTCTCGGTCTCAGCACCAAGCGCCCGAAGCGCCGACGGTCGCACGGACGGGACGCCCCAGGACGACGTGCCCGGCGCGGAGCCCGAGGACGCGGAGCCCCAGCACGCACCGCGGACCCTCGCCGACCTCGAGGCCATCCTGCCCGACCGCTCCTGACACTTCCTCGGCTGCGCTTCGCCATCATGCCTCAGCGAGGCGCTTGGCGGTCTCCAGCACCTCGTCGAGCATCGCCTCGGTGAGCCGCCCGGTGAATGTGTTCTGCTGGCTGGGGTGGTAGCTGCCGAGCAGCGTCACCGGCCTGCCGTCGGGCCTGGTCAGCTCCGCCGTCGCCCCGTGGCCGAAGCGCGGCTGAGGGCGGGGGAGGGTCCACCCCGCCTCGCGGGCGACCCGCAGTGCCGCGCCCCATCCGATCCCACCCAGCGCCAGCAGCACCTTGACCTCGGGCATGAGGGCGATCTCGCGGGCGAGCCACGGTGCGCAGGTGGTGCGCTCACCGGTCGTCGGCTTGTTGGCGGGCGGGGCGCAACGCACGGCTGCGCCCATGCGCGCCCCGATGAGTCGCTGCCCGTCACCGGCCGCCGTCGAGGTGGGGGACGTCGCCAGGCCCGCCCGGTAGAAAGCCGCCCACAGCCAGTCCCCGGAGCGATCCCCTGTGAACATACGGCCGGTGCGGTTCGCCCCGTTGGCCGCGGGTGCCAGCCCGACGACGTAGATGCGGGCATCCGTCGTTCCAACGCTCGCCACCGGTCGACCCCAGTACGGCTCGTGGGCGAAGGAGGCGCGACGGCCGGTCCTGGCCACCTCCTCACGCCAGGCCACGAGGCGGTCGCAGGCACGGCACACCGTGATCCGGGCGTCGAGCGCGGGCAGGTCCGACGATGCACCGGCCAGACGTGTCACATCGGCGGCCGATCGGGCCACAGGCGTGGTGGTGGTGGCGGGATCGTCGGGCCATCCGGTCCCGGGAGGGACCGGGGAATCGAAGAACGCTCCGGTGATGGGGTGCGGATCGGCCATGTCCCCATTGTGTACACGGGCAGAGCAACATGGTTCCGGCTTCTGTCATCGGTGAGGAGCCGGACCACTCATCGCGAGGAGGATGCTCCATACGGGCCGACGGCGAGGCGCATCCCCCTGGGGTCGGAGACGAAACCGGCCTGACGCAGCAGGTCGCTCACGGTGCGATCCAGCGCGCTGATGCCGTTGACCGACTCCACCACCGTGCGGTGCCGTCCCGGCGGCGATCCCTCGCGCGCCAGCGCCCCCTGTCTCGCGGTCGCCAGAGCGCTCAGGGCGCGCGTCAGCACCTCCCGCTCAGACGTGTAGGAGATGAGCACCTTGAGGCTGTCCGACGCATAGAGCACCGGAGCGCCATCAATGAGGACGACGCTTGCGCCGCGGCGTCGCTGCGGTGCTCCTCCTGCCTCCTCGTCCTCGATCCCGACCTTACCGATGCCTGCGGGCAGCGCCGGCTCGGGCCACGCCGGCCCTCGGCCAACCAGACAGGCCGGGTCCTTCAGGTCGAGGACGATGCCGGTGCCGGAGCCGCGCGCCCCGGCCGGCTCCTGGCTCAGGAACCGCAGGCGGTCAACGGTCTCTCGCTCGGCGAACTGAGCTGGACCGAGACCCTCGACGAAGCCGCCGCGCAGGACGGCCCCTGTCTCCTCCATGCGCCGCAGCACGGGCATGAGCGGCACGAGCCCTCCCGCACCGCCAAAGGCTAGGGCGACGTCGCGGGAGACGATCCCGTACCGGTCCAGCAACGACTCCACCTCAGCGATCGCCCGTTCCTCGGTGGAGGCCGGAGCAGCCGAGAGCCGCACCCACGAGGTGGAGGAGAGCACGGAGGACAGGCGCCCGGAGGCGGTCTGCCCGCCGGTCTGCGGCATCGCAACCATGGAGCGCCGGCTGCGCACCCGCCGTGCCGGTGCCCGGTGAGCCTTGGGCGCGGGCTCCAGCGATCGGCGCACGGGCTCGAAGGAGCGGCCCGTGGCAGCCCCCTCGCGCACCTGCCGCCAGCGCTCGTCCTCGGTGTCCTCCTCGCTCAAGTCCCCGTCCTGCTCAGTCCGGGGCCCGGCCCACGCAAGCGCCTCCCCGACCACCGGGGCGAGAGCTGAGTCCGTGGGGAAGAAAGCGATCTCCCTGGGCGCGACGACGTCGTCGGCCCTCGCCGGCGCGGCCGAGCCGCGCTCGCCCGGGCCTGTCCGGCCCGACCCCCTCTGTCCTGAGGCCGACTCATCACCAGGACGCGCCTGCCAGACGACCTCCCCGGAGGCGATGAGCTCATCGAGCATCGCGGGACGGTAGTCGGCCACCCGCGCGGGCAGCACCACCGACTCCCACAGGTCGGCCGGCAACCACACGCCCTCCAGCGCGGCCAGGGCCTCCGCCAGGGCGTTGACGCCGCTGCCCACCTCATCCAGCCCGGCCCGCTCCAGCACCAGGCGCTGAAGGACCTCGGGAGCCACCGGTGCGATGGCGGCCCGAGCCCGAGCCAGGGAACGGTTGCGCACTCGGGTGAAGACCGAGGACTCCATCCATCCCGCCTTGCCAAGGCTCACGAGCGAGCCGTCCCCGGCGAGCTCCCTCAAAGCGGCCTCGGCCGCCGACGCCCCTATACCGAAGGCCTCCGCCACCTGCCCCGGCGTGATGAGCGTGTGCACCCGGGCGTGGCGCAGGACGAGATCGTTCAGGGGAGAGCGGGCCGCCGGGATCCGTGCGGCTGCGCCGTTGACGGCGTCGAGGGCGGTCTGCTCCGCGGCCGACTCGGGGATCGCCGTCCCCAGTGCCAGGTGCAGGCCGCCGGCGTCCTCGATCCGCGCCCAGTGCTCGCGCCCGCCAATAGTCACCCTCAGGGCCCGGCCTGCATCGGCGAGCTTATCCACCGCCGACCGCACCGCCGCAGGCAGGCCGTTGGCGACCCCGGAGTCCTCTTGGACGTCGTCGCCGCCCGACTCTCCGACGTCGTCGCACCGCTCGACCAGCTCCGTGTCGGTCAACGGCCCGAGCTCGCGCAGCAGGTCGGCGATGCCCTCGGCGTCGGCGCGCGCCCGCTGCCTGGGCACCAGGTGCTGAAGCTCGGCCTCCACCTCCGCCATGGCCTCGTCGTCGAGCAGCTCGGCAAGACCTCCGTCCCCCAGCAGCGCGTCGAGCACCTGGGGATCCAGGGACAGCAGCCGGGCCCGGTGCTCGGCATGCGGCAGGTCCTCCTGGTACAGCAGGGTGCTGGTGTAACCGAACAGGAGCGGGTGGGCGAAGGGCGAGGGCTCGGTGGTGTCGGCCTCGACGACGCGCACCCGGCCGGAGCCCAGGCGTTCCATGAGACTGGTGAGAGCGGGCAGGTCGTAGTACTCCTGGAGGCACTCGCGCGCCGCTTCCACGCTGACGGGGAAGTCCTGGAACTGGCGGGCGGCCTCAAGCAGCTGACCCGCCTTGACCCGCTGCAGCCACAAGGGTGTGCGGTGCCCCGGCCGCGTGGTGGGCATGAGCAGAGCGCGCGCGGCGCACTCGCGGAACCGGGCTGCGAACAGCGCCGTCTCATCGATCCGGCCGCGCACCAGGGCGGAGATCTCTAGGGGATCGAAGACGACGAGCTCGGCGCCCGGGAGCCGCCCCTCGAGCACCGGAATCTGCAGCATGATGCCGTCGTCGGCCGCGATCACCTGCGGTTTGATCCCTAGTACCTGCTGCACCCGCTCCCGGATCGCCATCGCCCAGGGCTCGTGGACGCGCCGCCCCAGCGTGCTGTGGACAATGATGCGCCAGCTACCGGACTCGTCCCGGTTGCGCTCCAGGACCAGGGTCTCATCGGTGGGCAGGACCCTGGTGGCGCAGCACTGCTCGCGCAGCAGCGCCACGAGATTGTCCCGGGCATGGGCGTCCAGCCCCGCATCCATGAGCCGGCGCCGCAGCACCTGCTCCGCCTCCGACTCACCAGTACTCCCCGGTTCCTCCAACCCGGCTTGCGCCTCCCGTAGGAAGGCCCCCTTGGCGAGCCCGGTGGCCGCCGGCCGCCCCAGGCCCTCGCCCCGCCAGAACGGCAGGCGGGCGCTGCGTCCCTCGGCTGGGTCGACGACGACGCGGTCGCCTGTGATCTGCCGGATCCGCCAGCTCGACGTGCCCAGCGTGATGATGTCGCCCGGGCTGGACTCGTTGACCATCTCCTCGTCGAGCTCGCCCACCCGGCGCCGCCCGGCCTCCTCGGCCCCCTCGGGCAGAACCACTGGGAACATGCCCCGGTCCGGGATCGTGCCCGACGACGTCACGGCCAGCCGCTGCGCGTTCGGCCGGGCGCTGAGCCGGCCGGTGGCGCGGTCCCACACGATCCTCGGCGAGAAGTCGGACAGGTCTGCTGAGGAGAAGCCTCCGGACAGCAGCGTCAGCACCGACTCGAAGGCCCGACGCGGCAGTGAGGCGTAGGGCGCCGCCCGTGTGACGGTGGCGAACCAGCCATCGGCCGTCAGGTCCCCCGCGCTCACCGCGGCGACCGTCTGCTGGGCCAGGACGTCCAGCGCCTTGGTCACCAGGACGGTGTGCTCGATCGTCCCGGCCCGCATCCCCTCGGCGGCGACGACGGCGTCCACCAGGTGGGTCCGCTCCACCGGGTAGATGACACCGCGGGGTCGCCCGCCCACCCGGTGATCGGCCCGCCCCACCCGCTGCAATCCCGCCGCGACCGACGGCGGCGGCGCCACCTGGAGCACCAGGTCGATGGAGCCGATATCGATCCCGAGCTCCAGCGAGGCCGTGGCCACCACGCACCGCAGCTCGCCCGAGGCCAGCCGGCGCTCCACGTCCAGGCGCTGCTCCTTGGAGACCGACCCGTGGTGCGCTCGGGCAATGACGGGCGCCCCCTGCGGTATCGGCTCGGTGTGCGCGGCGGTGCCCATCTCCCAGGACTCGCGGTGAACCGGAGCCTGGGTCTCCGACGGCGGTGCAGCATGTGAAGCGAGGTGCGGTTCCGGTTCTCCCGCGTTCTCCGACCCGCCGCGCCCCGCATAGGCCTCGTTGAGCCGGGCGGTCAGGCGCTCGCAGGCCCCACGGGAGTTGACGAACACGAGCGTCGTACGGTGGGCGAGGACCTGGTCCAGGATCGCGTTCTCCAGGTGCGGCCAGATGGAGCCCGACACCCGGGCCGGCCCCGCCGAACTCGGGACTCGGCTCGCTCCAGCCGACCCCGTCCGTCCCGACTGCTCAACCTGCCCCGCCGCCATGGCGCGGCGCAGCGCCCTGTCCGAGCGCCACGTATCCTCCGTCCCGGCCCGCGCGAGCCCCAAGGATCGCTCTGCGGCGCCGATCGACGGGGATCCCATCGCCCGCTCCATCCGGGTGCGACGGTCCGAGATCGCCGGGATGCGGGCCATGTTCTCCACCGGCACGGACACTGTGACCTCCGGCGCCGCCCGGCCGTCGTCGGCGATGACGGTCACCGGGTGCGGCCCGCCGAGGAACCTCGCCACCTCCTCATGGGGCGAGACCGTTGCGGACAGGCCTACACGCTGCGCCGGGCGCTCCAGGAGGTCATCGAGCCGCTCCAGGGAGAGGGCCAGATGCGTGCCGCGCTTGGAGCCGGCGAAGGAGTGGATCTCATCGACGATGACGGTCTCCACCGTGCGCAGCGTCTCGCGCGCGGCGCTGGTGAGTATGAGGTAGAGCGACTCCGGCGTCGTAATGAGGATCTCCGGCGGGTGCTCGCGCAGCCGACGGCGCTCCCTCGCGGGCGTGTCCCCCGAACGCACCCCGACCGAGATCGGGAGGGTAGGGCCGACGGCGGCGATCCCCGCCAGTGGTCGGCGCAGGTTGCGCTCGACGTCGGCCCCCAGCGCCTTGAGCGGTGAGATGTAGACAACCCGCACGCCGTCGGCCGGCTCCGGGCGCTCGCGGGCCTCCGCCTCGCCGGTGTCGAGCCGCCCCAGGCGATCGATGGCCGACAGGAAGGCCGCCAGTGTCTTGCCCGAGCCGGTGGGGGCGATGACCAGCGCGTTCTCTCCCTGTCCGATCGCCGCCCAGGCGCGCTCCTGCACGGCGGTGGGCCCGGTGGGAAAGGCATCGGAAAACCAGGTCCGGGTGGCCTGTGAGAAGCTCTCCCAACCCGGTCTGTACGCACTGGCCGTAGCGGCGCCGTCGCTGCTCGTTGTTGCCCCCACGGCCATGCTCGCTCACCCCCGCTCACCTTGTGGCTTCAGTGGCCATCCTTCCATGAGGCTGTGACAGCAATCCGCGCCGCTTCATTGCGCTGACCGGATCGCTGCGCGGAGCTGAAAGAGCCTGCGGCAGCGGCGGGGGAGCAGCCCCGTCTCCGCTCTTCCCCTGCCACCGCGTATTGCAGTGATGCAACCGTCTGATTTCGCTCAGCGCGTGACGATCTGGAAGAATGCCGCCGTGAGCACACGTACTCCGACGAAGTCCTCATCCTCTTCCGGCACTGCGTCCTGGCTGGACCGGTACTTCCGCATCACGGAACGCGGTTCGACCATCTCCCGCGAGGTCCGCGGCGGGATCGTCACCTTCTTCTCGATGAGCTACATCCTCGTCCTCAATCCCGCCATCCTGTCCAAGGCGAGTCCTCCGGGAACCGAGGCCCAGCTCGCCGCCGGCACCGCCTTCGTCGCCGCGGTCATGACGATCCTCATGGGCGTCGTCGCCAACTACCCGATGGCCCTGGCTGCGGGGCTGGGGATCAACGCGATGGTCGCCTACACCCTCGTGGGCACTCAGGGCATGACCT
>ERZ772964.712-NODE-712-length-13505-cov-12.6299_pt1 | contig 13505 bp, 10 predicted proteins | sample MGYA00580675_ERZ772964 | MGnify/ENA primary metagenome ERZ772964 (study PRJEB29015, sample SAMEA2737941) | human oral metagenome | biome: human oral; feature: human-associated habitat; material: dental | place: China | collected 2139 ... | reverse complement strand
ACAGGCCCGGAGACACCAGGTACCGGGCGCCCGCATCGATGGCGGCCTCGGCCTGAGCCGCGTCGAGCACCGTCCCGGCCCCCACCACCAGACCCTCGACCTCGCCCATGACACGGATCGCCTCCACCGCGGCAGCGGTACGGAAGGCCACCTCGGCCGTCGCAATGCCGCCGGCCACCAGGGCCCGGCCGGCACCCACCCCCTGCGCGGCGGAATCGACCACCACTACCGGCACCACCGGGTTGGCGGCCAGAAGCTGATCGAGCTGATCGAGCACGGTCTCGGCGCCCTCAGTGATCCGGCTCGTCATGCTCGTCATGACTGATACTCCTCCCCGAGCGCGCTCAGGCGCGCATCTTGAGCTTGGCGGTGGCCTCGAAGAGGCCGTTGAGGTAGGTGGCGCCCAGCGCCCGGTCGTAGAGCGGATATCCCGGACGGCCCGTCTCCCCCCAGATCATGCGACCGTGGTCGGGACGGACGTAGGCGTCCGGCACGGTGTCGTGGAGGGCCTCGATAATGGCGGCCATGTCCAGGTCGCCGGCGGCGGAGAGGTGCGGCGCCTCCTGGAAGTGCCTGTCCCCGAGGTGCTTCACGTTGCGCACGTGAGCGGCTGCGATCCGGCCCCGTTCCCCGAACTCGCGGAAGATCGCGGGAACGTCATTGTCCGGGTCGGAGCCGAGCGACCCGGAGCACGGGCACAGAGAGTTGGCCTCGGAGTCGACCATGCGCACAATGCGGTCGAGGTCGTCTCGCGTGTTGCAGATGCGGGGCAGGCCGAACAGGTCCCAGGCGGGGTCGTCGGGGTGGACGGCCATCCGGATGCCGACCCTCTCGCAGGTTGGGATGATGCCCTGGAGGAAGTAGCGGTAGTTGTCCCGCATCTGCTCGCGCGAGACGCCCTCGTAGAGGGAGAGAACCTCGTCGAGCCGGCTCAGGCGCTCCGGCTCCCAGCCGGGCAGGGTGAGCCCGCCCGAGTCACGGGCGGTGCGCTCGACGATCTCGCGCGGCGTCATGCCCTCGACCTCGGCGTGGTCGTAGTACAGGCAGGTGGAGCCGTCCTCGTTCACGTGGGCGAGCTCGGTGCGCAGCCAGTCGAAAACGGGCATGAAGTTGTAGATGACGACCTCGATGCCGAAGGCCGCCAGGTTCTCCAGGGTTGCGCAGTAGGCGGCGATGTACTCGTCGCGGCTGGGAAGGCCCAGCTTAATGTCCTCGTGGACGTTGACGGACTCGATGACCCGGCACTCCAGGCCGCCTGCCCTCACCCGGGCGATCAGCTTCTCGATCTCGCCTCTCTCCCAGACCTCGCCGGCGGCGTACTGGTCGAGGACGCCCATAATGCCGGTCATGCCGGGAATCTGGCGGATGTACTGCAGGGGGATGGGGTCGTAGGCCTCCCCGTACCAGCGGAAGGTCATGTTCATTGCGGAAGCGTCTCCTTGTCGAGGGTGGCGCGCACGGCGCCGGGGCCGGAGATGAGGCGGGAGAAGAGGGCCTCGACGCTCCCGGCCACGGGCGTGGCGGTGAGGTCGAGCGCGAAGAACTCGGGGTCGGACAGGATGGGCGCGAGCGCGCGCCGGGCATCGACCGGCTCGCCGAGCCGGATCCCGGCGACGTGGGCGTGGAGCTCGTCGTACAGCGGGTCCGAGGAGGGCTCGAAGGGGGCGCCGTCGTCGGCGATGCCCGTGAGATAGCGGCACCACAGGGCGATGACCAGGGGGATCGACCGCAGCCCGCCCATGTCCAGGCCGCGGTCGCGGTACCGCAGGAGGGTCTGGCCGAAGCGGATCGGCATCTTCTGAGAGGTGTCCATGGCGATGCGGGCGGGGTCGTCCGGCAGGTAGGAGTTGGTGAAGCGGGTCTGAAGGACCTCGGTCAGGAAGCTCTCGGGAGACACGACGCCGGGGTCCGAGACGACGGGGAGGCCCTCCTCCCAGCCGAGGCGGTGGACGAGGGCGGCCAGGGCCGGGTCGCGCATCTCCGCGTCAATGGTCGGCATGCGCAGGAGGCAGCCGGCGATGGCGAGCGCCGTGTGGAGCGGGTTGAGGCAGGTGGCGACCTTCATGCTCTCGAACCTGTCGCACACCTCGCGGGCGACGATCTGCGCGCCGGCCTCCTCCAGGGGCGGGCGCTCACCGGCGAAGGCGTCCTCGATAATGAGGTACTCGGTCGGCTCGGTGTTGACGAATCCGGCCAGCGGGGTGCGATCGGGCGCCTGCAGACCCATGTCGGTGAAGCCGAGTCCTGTGAGCGCCTCGGCGACGGCCTCGCTGGGGCGGGGGGTGATCTTGTCGATGACGGAGATCGGGAAGGCGACCCTGGACGGATCCTCGATCCAGGCGGGGAATCCCCCGTCGGCACTTCCGGCCCGCGCCCAGCCGCGGGCGATCGTGGTGACGGAGTCGCGGAGCTTGTCGCCGTTGTGGCTGAAGTTGTCGCAGCTCAGGAGGGTGATCGGGGCGCCGCCGGCCTCGTAGCGGGCCAGGAGGAAGGAGGCGACCAGGGCCATGGTGTGCCCCTGGCGGGCTCGGGGGCCGGAGGCGGCCGTGACGGCCTCCTGGAGGTCGCCGGCGGAGTCGGCGACGGCGTAGCCCTTCTCGGTAATGGTGAGGGACACGAGGCTGACGCCGGGGTCGGCGGCCAGCGCGAGGAAGCGGGCGCGGTCGTCGGGACGGCTCACGGCCAGGCCCTCGCTCACGCCGGCGACCGCTCGCAGGTCGCGGCTGCCATCGGGTCTGAGGGTCACCGACAGCGTGAGCAGGTCGTGCGCGGCGAGCTGGACGTCGAGGCCGGTGGGCCGCCGGGGGGCCACGACTGCGATCGGCCAGTGCCGGCCGGAGGCGAGCAGGTCCTCGGCGATCCGGGCCAGGAAGACGCGGAAGATGTTGCCCGGCCCGATGTGCAGCCAGCGGGGCCGCTCGCGGCCGGAGGCCTGCATGGCGGCGACGTCGAAGGCGGGCGTGACGACGCCGGCCGCCTCGAGGGCCTCCCCGTCGCGGAGCCCGTCAATGGTGAGTCTCATGCGCAACCAGTCCTCATTGATGGTTCGTAGTGGTTCCAGGTGACCCTTCTGAGCGGTCCGGGGCTCGTCAGGGCCGGGGCCGCCCCGCGGGGCGCCGTCGAGCCGCCCTGCGGGGACGGCTCAAGTCTCCCGCCGCCGCGGCCCGGGCCCCCGGTGTTGACAGAAGTTGCCACACCCCACCACTCCGCCCGGCAGCCGCCCGGCAGCCTCTCAGTAGCCGATGGATCGCAGGTAGGCCCGGGAGTCGGCCAGGCAGTCGAAGGGGTCCCTCCCGTAGGTCAGGTCCTGCTCGATGAGGAGGTACTCGGCCCCGGCGGCCGCGGCGGCGGGCAGGAGCACGGGCCAGTTCATATTGCCCTGCCCGACCTCCGCGAACTCGATGATGTTGACGAACCTGTCGTAGCCCTGCGCGACCCTGCCGGCGTCGAAGAGCTCGAGGGCCTCGTGCGGCAGGGCGGTGACCCGGTAGTCCTTGACGTGGATGAGTCTGCAGACCCCGGTGTAGGCGGCGAGCATGTCCAGCGGGGCCATGCCGCCGCGCTGGACCCAGTGCAGGTCCACCTCGAAGTGCAGGTCCGGGGCGACGCGGCGGACGATGTCGAAGATGCGCTCGCCGTCGAAGGCGTGCAGGTCCACGTGGTGGTTGTGGTAGCACAGGGTGATGCCCTCTGCCTTCAGACGGACGGCGTACTCGTCGGCCTCGCCCGCCCAGGCCTCGACGGCCTCCTTGGAGACCATGGCGGAGAAGTCCATCATGCCGATGCGCGCGAAGCGGCACCTCAGGCGCCGGCAGTCGGCGACGAGCTTGTCGAAGCCGGTGTCGAGGGTGTCCATGTCTCGGCCCTCGACGTGCCGCAGGCCCGTGGACAGGGCGGCGACCTCGATGCCGAGCTCGTCCGCCCCCCGCTCCAGGTCGGCGGCGACAGCCTCGGTCATGGGGATCTGGGAGACCTCGACGGCGTGCAGGTCGAGGTCGGCCAGACGCTCCAGGACCGGCCACATGCCCTCGGCGGCCACCTGGTCCTTGAGCATCATCATCTGGGCGCCGAGGACCGGCGCGGCGGGGACGGCGGTCATCTCAGGCGCGCTCCTCGAAAAGGCCCTCGGCGGCGATGCGCCTGTTGAGCTCGGTCAGGTAGGCGTCCTCGTCGAGGTCCGCGATGGGCACCTCCCTGCCCGTCCAGCTGGACAGGTGGATGGCGTTGGCCAGGCGCACGCCGTGGATGCCGTCGCCCCCGGGCGCCAGCAGCTCCTCCTCGCCGCGCACGGCGGCGGCGAAGTTGCGCAGGACCTCGCAGTGCTGCTCGCCCCACACGGAGCGGTACTCCCTGGTCTCCACGCTCATGAGGTCGGCGGGGTCGAAGCCGCCCTTGAACATCTCCCGGACCTGCTCGACGCTCATCCGCTCGGAGATGGCGCGCTCGTCGTCCTTGAGGCGGGTGATGGTGACGACGGCGGAGTCGTCGACGACGACCTTGCCCCTGTCGCACAGGATCTCCAGGCGGTCGGTGCCGGCGAGGTCGTGCGTGGAGGTGATGAAGGAGCCGGTGGCGCCGCCGCCGAAGTCGACCAGGGCACTGACCTCGTCCTCCACGGCGATGTCGCGGCGGAAGCCGAACTGGCACTTGGCGAACACGGACAACGGCACTCCGCACACCCACTGCCACAGGTCGAGCTGGTGGGGGGCCTGGTTGACCAGGACGCCGCCGCCCTCCCCGCCCCAGGTGGCGCGCCAGTCGGACTGCTCGTAGTAGCCCTGGGGCCGCCACCAGGTGGTGATGGTCCAGGTGGTGTGGCGCAGCGCCCCGAGCTCGCCGGAGGCCAGCAGGGCCCGCAGGTCCTTGTACAGGGGGTTGGTGCGCTGGTTGAAGAAGACGCCGAAGACGAGGTCGGGCCTGGCGGCGGCGACATCGATGAGCTCGCGGGCCTGCCGGGTGTACACGCCGACGGGCTTCTCCACCAGAGCGTGCACCCCGTGCTCGAGGGCGTGGATGCCGACCTCGGGGTGGAGGTAGTGGGGGACGGTGGTGACGACGGCGTCGACGTCGCCGGAGGCGATCATCTCCCTGTAGTCGGTGTAGAAGGGCGCGTCGAGGGCGTCGGCCGCCTCCTTCTTCTCCGGCAGGATGTCGCACACGGCGCCGATGCTCAGGCCGGGCACGCGCCCGGCGGAGATGAACCGGGCGTACATGCCGCCCTCGGTGCCCAGGCCGATAATGCCGAGGCGGACGATGTCAGTCATGGATGGGGCTCCTTGGTGTCTCATTCATCGCAGGTGGTCGGGGGCAGGCCGGCGGCCCTGTAGACGGCCTTGGCCATGAGCAGGCACGCCATGGCCTGGGCCGGGCCGATCCAGAAGGGCTCGGGGTCGTCGAGCCGGCTGTAGAAGTCGCGGATGAGCAGCTCGTGGCTCACCCCCCAGTAGGAGCGGCCCCGAGAGCCGGCCGTGCGCTCCTCGTGGCGCTCGACGCGCCCGTCGGCCCAGCGGACCTCCAGGCCGTCGCGCAGGACGACGCAGGCCCGCTCGCAGTCGAGCTCGAGCTCGACGGGCCGGTGGGCCGAGAGGTTGATGGTGCCGTAGAAGCAGGTGGTGGCGCCATCGGCGTGCGTGAAGCGCGCGCAGGCGGTGTCCTCCACCTCGGAGACGGCGCCGAACTTGTCCGTCGAGACGCTGCCCTGAACCTCGACGACGTCGCCCAGCAGCCACTGGATGAGGTCGAGGGTGTGGGGCGCCTGGTTCATGAGCAGCCCCCCGCCGGCGCGCTCCCACAGACCGCGCCAGGGCTTGGCGGGGTAGTAGCCGGGGGAGCGGCTCCAGGCGACTGTGGCGTAGGCGCCGCGGACCGCACCGAGCGCCCCGGAGTCGAGCAGGCGCCGCAGCTCGACGGAGGAGACGTTGTAGCGGTTCTGCAGGCAGACGGCGATCTTGGGGGCGTCCGGGCCCAGACGGTCCTGGAGGCGGGCGACGGCGTCGACCAGGCGCCGGGCCTGACGGGTCGTGTGGGCGACGGGCTTCTCCTGGATGACGCCCGCGCCCGCCCCCAGGGCCGCGAGCGCGACGTCGACGTGGGCGTCGTGGGGTGTGGTCACGTGCACGACGTCGGGGCGGACGGCCTCGAGCAGCTCGCCGACGGCGGCGAAGCCGGGCGCGCCGGTGCGCTCGACGGCCGCCGCGAGCGCGCCCGGGTCGGTGTCGCACACCCCGACGAGCTCGACGGCGTCGATCGCCTCGATGGCCTGGAGGTGCACCGCGGCCACGTCCCCGCAGCCGACGATCGCCGCCGTGGTCATGGTCGTCTCAGTCCGTCTCGACGCCGGCCCGGGCCAGGAGCGTCTGGAGGGCGGCGTGGGCGCGCGTGAAGCTCTCGGGGCCGGACAGGGCGCCGTAGGCGTCGAAGCGGCCCAGGTGCGGCTCGAGGGAGAGGAAGCCCGCGTAGCCGCAGTCCTTGAGGGCGGCGATGAGCTCGGGCCACTGGCCGTCGCCCTCGCCGCAGGGGGTGACCTCGCCGATGTCGTCGGCGTCGACGGGGAACCTGGCGTCCTTGCAGTGGATGTAGTCGGTGTAGCGGTGCACGAGCGGCCACGCCTCGTCCATGGGGCGCACCCCGCACTGGACGTAGTTGGCGGGGTCGAAGACGGCCCGGTAGGAGGGCGAGTCGACGGCGGCGAGCAGGTCGGCGACGCGGCCGGGGACGTCGCCGTAGATCTCCTTCTCGTTCTCGTGCAGGAGGGTTGCGCCGCCGTCCCGGGCGATCTCGACCATGGCGCGGGTGCGCGCAATGACCTCGTCGCGGTGGCGGGCGGGGTCCTCGCCGGCGGGGATGAAGAAGGAGAAGACGCGGATGCGGGGGGTGGCGAGGAAGCGGGCGACCTCAACGGCGCGGCGGGTGCGCTCCAGGTGGGGGGCGAAGGGGTCGGTGATGCGGATCTTGCCCAGGTCCGAGCCCACGCAGGACAGGGCGATGCCGGCGGCGTCGAGCGCGTCCCTGATCCGCCTCAGCTCGGCGTCGGTGAGGTCGAGGATCTTGGTCAGCTGCACGCTGCGCAGCTCGATGTGCCTGATGCCGAGCTCGGCGAGCAGGGCGACCTGCTCGCCGAGGTCGGGACTGATCTCGTCGGCGAATCCCGTCATCGTCCAGGCGGGCGTCATGGGGCTCACGGGTGTCATGAGGTCTGCTTCCTTTCTCCATCCTTATTCCCGGTCTTCTCGCCTTCTCCCCGCGGCCGTCTCACTCCTCGCGCGCGACGGCGCGGCGGGCGACGAGCACGGCGTTGTTGGCGTCGACGACCTTCTTCTTGAGCGGGTAGAGGACCACCAGGGCGAGACCGACGAGGACGTAGCCGATCCCGGGCACGAGGTTGGCGAGCATGTAGACGCCATCGACAACAGGGGCTGCCTGGGCCTCACCGGCCTTGGCGGCCGCGGCGTCGAAGCCGACCCAGCCCAGCGCCCATCCGGTCAGGCCTCCCGCCAGGGCCTGGCCGAGCTTGCGCGACCAGGAGTAGACGGCGTACACGGTGCCGTCGTCGCGCTGACCGCTCTTGACCTCGTGGGAGTCGATGACGTCGGTGATGAAGGCCCACACGAGGTAGTTGAAGACCGCGGTCAGGAGGGCCACGACCGCGTAGAGGATGATCCACACGGTCGCGCTGCGGGTGTGCAGGAAGTAGACGCCGATGAGCACGCCGCCGCCCAGGAGCATGGAGACCGCGCCGACCTCGGCCTTTCCGAAGCGCCTGGACAGCCACGGGGCGATGACGATCAGGGCGAGCGAGGGGAGCAGACCGGCGAAGGCCGCCGGGGACTGGAGCCTGCCGTTGCCGAAGTAGGACAGGAAGAGGTAGCTCAGCATCCCGTTGAGGAACATCAGCGAGACGAGCAGCAGCAGGGCGGAGGCGATGAGGCCCAGCAGGGCGCGGTTGGAGAAGACCGCCTTGAGCATGGAGCCGACGCTCAGCCCACCCTGCGATGCGGGCCTCGACACGGCGGCGACGCGCTCCTCCACGCAGAAGTAGCACACCGCGTAGCAGACGACGGCCAGGACGGAGCAGATGACGGCGCCGAGGGTCATAGCGGGGCCGTCGAGGACGGAGACGCCGTCGGCATTCGTCCGGTAGACGATAATGGGCAGGACCGTCATGATCATAATGTTCGCCAGCGTGGCGCCCGTGGAGCGGAAGACGGAGAGCTCGGCGCGGTGGTCGGGGTTCGGGGAGACGACCGAGGACATGGAGCCGTAGGGGATGTTGATGGCCGTGTAGCACACGGAGCCCCACAGGAAGTAGGTGGCGACCATCCACGTCAGCTTCAGGCCGTAGCTTCCGAAGCCCGAGACGAAGGACATGTACATGAGGGCCGAGGCGACGGCGACGGGAATAGCGATGTACCTGATCCAGCGGCGGAACTTGTCGCCGGGCCCGGCGCCCGGCAGGCGGTCCACAATGATGCCCATGCCGACGTCGGTGAATCCGTCGACGACGCGGGCGCACAGCAGCAGGGTTCCCACGTGCGCCGGGCTGATGCCGACCACATTCGTGTAGAACACCATGAAGAAGGTGGACTGGAGGGTGAAGGTGAAGTCATTTCCGAAATCACCGAACATGTAGCCGATCTTGTCTCTCAGGCCGAAGGGGCGCCTCTCCGCCGCCTCGGTCACTGGCGCCGGCGCCGATATCTGGCTCGTCATGGGCATGGGATGGTGTCTCCTGTCGTATCGCACCGTTGCGTGCAGGAAGATCCGCGTCCGGAGCGGGACCGGGTCCTGGGTGAGCCGCGGGTGCGGAGGGCATCCGCGGGGATCACGCTCTAGGGTGGCGCGGGCCCGGCCCCACGCGGCGAAGTTGCCAGTAGTTGCAGGGCGCCGGCGCACTCCCGCGCGCAGTCGCTCGGAGCTCGGCGGCGCGCCGGAGTGCGCAACTTACGGCAACTTTCCCGCGTGCGCCCGCTGGGCATGTGCAATGGTGAGCGCGTCCATCCACGCCGGACGCGCTGAGCACCAGGTGAAGGAGCCTCCATGCTGCCCCTCCGACAGTCCGTCTCCCGGGATATCCGCAGTCTCGACGGCGTGTGGCGCTTCCAGCTCGACGCCGGCGAGGACGCCGGCCTCGAGGAGCGCTGGTTCGATGCCCCTCTGAGCGCGCCGCGCCCCATGCCGGTGCCCGCCTCGTACAACGACGTGACCACCGACGTCGAGGTCCACGACCACGTCGGCCTGGCCTGGTACGAGCGCGACGTCGTCGTCCCCGGACGACTCGGCGACGACCGCCTGCTCCTGCGCTTCGGCTCGGTCACCCACCGCGCCCGGGTGTGGGTCGACGGCACCGAGGTCGCGACCCACACGGGCGGCTACCTCCCCTTCGAGGCCGACATCACCGACCTCGTGGAGGCGGGCGGGACCTTCCGCCTGACCGTCGCCGTCGACAACCGCCTGACCTGGCAGACCCTGCCGCCGGGCTACCTCACCGAGGACAGCCGGGGGCGCAGGGTGCAGAGGTACTACCACGACTTCTTCAACTACGCCGGCATCCACCGCAGCGTCAGCCTCTACACGCGCCCGGCCGTGGCCGTCAGCGACGTGACCGTGACCACCGGCTACGAGGGGACGACCGGCCGCGTCTCCTACGCCGTCGCCGCCGAGGGCGCCTCCGAGGTCTCCGTGGTGGTCCTGGACGCCGAGGGCCGCGAGGTCGGTCGCGCCCGGGGAGCCCGCGGCGAGGTCGCCATCCCCGACGTCACCCTGTGGAGGCCGGGCAGGGGTTACCTGTACACCCTCGAGGTGCACGCCGACGCCGACGTCTACCCCCAGCGCTTCGGCGTGCGCACCGTGGAGGTCAGGGACTCCCAGCTCCTCATCAACGGCGAGCCCTTCTACTTCCGCGGCTACGGACGCCACGAGGACAACCTCATCCGCGGCAAGGGGCACGACGACGTCCTCATGGTCCACGACTTCGAGCTCATGGAGTGGCAGGGGGCCAACTCCTTCCGCACCTCGCACTACCCCTACGCCGAGGAGGTCATGGACCACGCCGACGAGCGCGGTCTCGTCGTCATCGACGAGACCGCCGCCGTGGGGCTCAACGTCGGTATCGCGGCGGGGATCCTGGGCGGCCAGTCGCAGCCGACCTTCTGCCCCGAACGGGCCGACGAGGCCACCCGCGAGGCGCACGCCGCCCAGATCCGCGAGCTCATCGCCCGCGACAGGAACCGCCCCAGCGTGGTCCTGTGGTCCATCGCCAACGAGCCGGAGACCCACACCGAGGCCTCCCGCACCTACTTCGAGCCGCTCGTCCGAGTGGCGCGCGAGGCCGATCCGACCCGGCCGGTCGGCTACGCCAACGTCATGCTCTCCACCCCCGACAAGGAGCGGATCATCGACCTGTTCGACGTCGTCATGCTCAACCGCTACTACGGCTGGTACGTGGATAACGGCAACCTCGACGACGCCGAGGCCCATCTGCGCGCCGAGATCGACGGGTGGCTCGCGCTGGCGCCGGGCAAGCCGATCCTGTTCACCGAGTACGGCCCGGACACCATGCCGGGGATCAGGGACGTCTTCCGCCGCCCCTGGAGCGAGGACTTCCAGGTCGACATGCTCTCCATGCACCACCGGGTCTTCGACGACTACGACGAGATCATCGGCGAGCAGATGTGGAACTTCGCCGACTTCCAGACCGCCACGGGTATTGTCCGCGTAGCCGGGAACAAGAAGGGGATGTTCACCAGGGCCCGCGACCCCAAGCAGAACGCCTTCGTCGTGCGCGAGCGCTGGCTGGCCATGCGCGAGCGCCTGGGCTTCTGAGTCCGGTGGCGACGACGGCCCCGGGCCTCGGCGAAAGGGGGAGAGGAAGGACGGCGATGACCCGCACCGACGCCGGCAGGGCGTCCGGCTCCTCGCCCGGGCGCCGCAAGGCGATCACTATCTACGACATCGCCAAGAGGGCGGGAGTCGCTCCCTCGACCGTCTCCCGGGCCCTGTCCCGTCCGGGCCGGGTCTCCAACGAGACCTCCCAGCGCATCCACGACGCCGCCGACGAGCTGGGGTACAAGCGCGCCTCCCCGCACCGCCTCGCGCACACGGCGGACGACACCTGCGTCATCGCCCTGGTGATCGCCGACGTCGGCAACCCCTACTTCAGCGAGCTCATGATCGGGCTGCAGGAGTCGGCCCGCACCAACGGATACACCGTCCTGCTCATTGACTCGCGCGAGGACGCCGTGGAGGAGAGGGCCGCCATTGAGCGCGTCCTCCACCTGGTCGACAGGATCGTCCTGTCGGCGTCCCGGATGACGAACTCGATGATCCAGCAGTTCAACCGCGCCGCACCGGTCGTCTCCCTGAACCGGCAGGTCCCGGGAATCACCTCGATCCTGCCCGACGCGACCCGGGGCATGCGCACCGCCGTGGAGTACCTGGCCGGCTACGGGCACGCCGAGATCACCTACCTCGCGGGGCCGTCGGGGTCGTGGGCGAACGGGGCCCGCTGGGAGGGGCTGGTCCTCGCCTGCCAGGACCTCGGCCTGCGCGCCCACCGGGCGGGCCCCTGCCCGCCGACCGTCGGCGGCGGCGTGCGCGCCGTCGACGCCTGGGAGAGGCGCCCGACGACGGCGGTCATCGGCTACAACGACATTCTCGCGGTCGGCTTCATGAAGTCCGCCATCGCCCGGGGCATACGCGTACCGGAGGACCTGTCCGTCATCGGGATCGACAACGCCGGCCTGTCGGCTCTCACCGAGCCGGGACTGACCTCCCTGGCCACACGATCGCGACAGCTGGGCGCGGCGGCCGCCGGGGCGATCGTCGGCCATCTGCGCCACCGCTCCCGGCCCCAGCCCCTGGTCACCACCCTGGAGATGTCCTTGCAGGTGCGCGCGAGCGTCGGTCCCGCCGCTGCACGCATCCCCGCCCGGCGCCCGCCCGCCACCCCGCACCACACGCAAAGGAGCACCCGCCGATGACCCCGCAGCCCCTCGTCCTGTCCGCCGATCGGCTGCTGCCGGCGGATCCCACGACGCGCGGCATCGCCCGCGATCTTCTCGCCGAGGTGGAGGACGCCCCGATCGTCTCCCCCCACGGGCACGTCCCGCCGGAGTGGCTGGCCGACGACGTCGTCTTCTCCGACCCGACGAGTCTCCTGCTGACCCCCGACCACTACGCCAACCGCCTTCTGCACTCCCTCGCCGGCGTCGAGCTCGAGCGGCTGGGGGTGCCGGTGGGGACCGAGCGCACCGCCGACCAGTCGCGCGCGGCCTTCCGCCTTCTGTGCGAGAGCTGGCACCTGCTGGCCGGCACGCCCGTGCAGGCGTGGTTCGCCGAGGAGCTCCACGGCGTCTTCGGCGTGCGCGTGCAGCCCTGCGCGCGCACGGCCGACGACATCTACGACCAGATCGACGCCGCTCTTCACACCCCGGAGTTCTCCGTGCGCGCCCTGTACGAGCGCTTCGATATCGCCGTCCTGGCGACGACGGACGACCCGTGCTCCGACCTGGCCGCGCACCGCACGCTCGCGCAGGACCCGCGGTGGACCGGGCGCGTGGTGCCGACCTTCCGCCCCGACGCCTACCTCGAACCGGCGCGCGCGGGGTGGCGGGAGCTCACCGAGCGGCTCGGAGAGGCCGCCGGCCTCGACGTGTCCACCTACGCCGGGCACGTCGAGGCGATGCGGGCGCGGCGCGCCTTCTTCAAGGCCAATGGCGCGGTCTCCTCCGACCACTCGCACGCCGACCCGGGGACCGAGCGGCTGACCGGGACTGAGGCGGAGACCCTCTACGCCCGCGCCCTGGCGGGCACGCTCGATGGGCGCGACAGCGACCGGCTGCGCCGCCACATGATCAATGACCAGGCCCGCCTCGCAGTCGACGACGGCCTGGTGATGACCCTGCACCCCGCTGTCCTGCGCAACCACGACACCGGCGCCTTCCGCCGCTACGGCGCCGACGTCGGCGGCGACATCCCGATGGCCGTGGAGTTCACGCGCAGCCTGCGCCCGCTTCTGGACGCCTACGGCAATGCCGAGGGCTTCCACCTCATCCCCTTCACCATGGACGAGACGGTCTACTCGCGCGAGCTCGCGCCACTCGCCGGCTGGTACCGGGGGGTGTACGTGGGCGTGCCGTGGTGGTTCATCGACGAGCCTGACGCCATGCTCCGCTTCCGTGCGGCGACGACGGGTTTCGCAACCCTCTACAAGACCTCGGGATTCATCGACGACACCCGCGCCTTCTGCTCCATCCCCGCGCGCCACGGCATCGCCCGGCGCTGCGACTCGTCCTTCCTGGCCCGGCTCGTGGTCGAGCACCGGATCACCATGGACGACGCCGTCCGGATCTCCCGCGACCTCGTCGGCCCCATCCCCCGGCGGGCCTTCAAGCTCGACTGAGCCGCCGAGGCGCGCCGGGGCCGGAAGCCAGAAACGCACCGATGACGCAGGACGCCGGCCGGGGTCCTGCCTCACGCCCGCGCGGCCCGGACGAGCCCTCGGCGCG
>ERZ772964.711-NODE-711-length-13522-cov-18.682_pt1 | contig 13522 bp, 8 predicted proteins | sample MGYA00580675_ERZ772964 | MGnify/ENA primary metagenome ERZ772964 (study PRJEB29015, sample SAMEA2737941) | human oral metagenome | biome: human oral; feature: human-associated habitat; material: dental | place: China | collected 2139 ... | reverse complement strand
GCCACCTCCTCGCCGCGGTAGGTCGCGGTGAGCCTGGCTTTGGCGATGGACCAGTGATAGGTCTTCGCAGCGGTAGAGCCATCAGCCCAAGTGTAGCCATCTTTCAGGGTAACTGTTGTCTCGTGGTCACCTGCAACAGTGGCGGTGGCCCCTTTGAGAGTCCAGCCGTCATTTTCCTGGATGGCGCGCTGCTCGGAGCCGGTGTAGACAAGACCCGAGGCAACCGTCGGCTCGGCGATTGTCCCGCGCGGTAGTACGGTGAGCGTGCCGGTCTCGTAGTCGCTAAACGTATAGTTGTCCGCGCCGCCGCCCGAGACCGAAAGCTCGTAGCTCCTGCCAGCCTCAAGGGTGTCGAATGTGACCCCCTCGGGCAGCGACACCACAGGGGCGGTATAGCCCGCCGCACTTTCGGCCGTATCCCCACCCTTGAAACCGCTCACCTCGGCGAAAAGCTGCGGGGTATCACCTAAGGTGATAGTAATGTCCTTTGCCTTGGCCGAAAGCGGTGCCTTGGCGATGGACCACTGGGCGGTGATGACGCGTTGCTCAGAGTCCGGCTTATCGTTCTCGCCGTGCCAGCCATCATCAGAGCTCCCACCCGTGTTGTTCCACCCAGTACGCTCGTCGTCGAGCGATATCGTGGCCTTGTACGTGCCCGCGTTCACGGCCGAACTACCAGAGACGACGGTACTGCCGGCACGGGAATGGACGCCTGTCTGCTCTGCGCCGCTGTATACCAGCCCGCTCTCGACGTAGGGATAGGCGGCGCGGTATATACCGTCATCCACAAAAAGATACAGTTCTCCCCATGCGTACGACGAGAAGACATAGTTCTTTGCACTGCCGCCAGCAGGAATAAATCCTTGATCCGAGAATTCAGCTTTCCAATCGGTTGCCTTGACATCCGTCGCGCTTTCGGTGCTGGCGTCATAGACATAGAGCTCGGGCGCCACGTAGTCGGCAACGGTGCCCTCCTCAGGGCGCTCACCGCCCACGAAGCCCGTCACCTTCACGCGGAAACCAGGTGCATCCGTACCCTCGTCGTAATCCTTGCGAGATACGGACTCCGACTCGTAGATGGCCGCCAACTTCGCCGGCGCGATGGACCACTCAAGGGTACGGCTGCGATCCGTACTCCCATCGGCCCACTTCGCGATGCCATCTGCCAGCGTCGCCGTGGCGGTATAGGTACCGGCATCCTTCGCCTGCCCGCCCTGCACGGTATAGCCTGCCCCGGCAGCCACACCGGTCTGCTCCGTACCGGCATACACCAGACCAGTCTCCACGAAGGGAACCGCCGCCGCATCGGCCGACAGCACATGCAGCGTGGCCGGACGGTAGTCGAAGGTATAGTTGTCGGCGCGGCCGCCCGAGACGGCAATCTCATACTCGCCTACCGGTAGCGTGCTCGGAGAGGCATTGCCCTTCACCACGGCCACCGGAGCCCGGTACCCTGTCGCGATGCCGGCATTCTCCCTAGCCGCAAAGCCCGACACATCCACCTTCAGCTCGGCGGAATCGCCCTCGTGAATGTAGACGTCGCGTGCCGCCGCGGTCAGAGTCGCCGGCACGATCCTCCACGAGAGGGTCTTGGGCTCATTTGTCCCATCGCACCACCAGCCGTCGGCATGGGTCCATATCTCGCTGGGGGAGAGCGTGGCTGAGTATGTCCCCACGTTCACATAGGAGCGTGCGTGCACTCCATTGAACCAGCCTTGGGTGAAGTCCTCCCAAGGAGTCACACCCAGTCCTTCCCTCGTAGGAGTCACTCTGAAGGGAGTGCCGTCTTCCTGGGCGAGGCCAAGCTGGCTTGTGCCGTTGTACACGAGGTCACGCGCCACCGGCATCTGACCCGGTGCCATGGTGACATGCGCGATCGCTCGAGTGCTCACCTCGTAGTTATCCGTCCCCGCATTATCGCCAGAGAGCTGCCCGCTCAACTGGCAGGGGACGACCTGATGCAGCAAACCGGGCATAGACTGGACATACTCGAGGTCTCCCAGATCCCATCCGTCAAAGGTCTGACCGGCGATGCCGAGCGACTCGGGCGTATCCCCCTCGGCTAGACCCTCGTAGGTGAAGCCGGCATTGACTGTCTCGGCCGAGGGTAGGGCAGCGATGGTCTCGGCTATGTCCTCTGAGCAGGGGACGACCACCTCATATTTCTTGGTGACCTGCGCCTTGGCGATCTGCCACGTGAATGAACGTTCATCGGCCGTGCCGTCGAACCAGAGGAAACCATCCTTCGGTTTTAGAGTAACCTCGTAATCACCCGCATCCCTCGCCGTTGCCGTGCCGGAGACGACGACGCACTTGTCAGCTTCGAAGGCCACACCCTGCTGATCGCGACCGTTGTATGCAAGATCTGCGACCACCGTGGGATCGGCGGCATACTTCTGGCCAGCGGGCACATCCGACATATCCACCGTGAGATCAAGGTCAACATGCCAGTTCTGATTGAGGATCGTGGGGTACTCGCTGCAGCCTTGGATGGTGTACCCATCACTACCGTCGGTGGTCTTACCGCTGTTTGACAGATTGAAGGTAACTGAATCAACGCGGCTCTTGTGTCCTACGATCACCACCTTGCCCGAAGCGTCGCGCGGACCGTACTCGCCAGCACGGGTATGAGCGCTCAACAGTTCGGCCCCCTGCCCGCTGCCGATGCCCTGTAGCGTGAACACGGGATTTCTGATGGGCACTGTCAGCGTGATCGAATCGTCCTCGCCTACCGTCAGCGTGGCGTTCTTCTCCACATGAAAGATCGGCACACCACCGGTGACCGCACCCGGATCACCATTGTCCGGCTCCACGATACCGAGCGGGTTATCGGGGTTTGTCATATACGCCTGGATGCTCTGGTTGAAGGGATTCTTCGAGGCGGGGATGAACAGGTTTGCCGTCACCGTGTAGGTGCCGGGCGCGTACTTGCCCACCTCCACCTTGGTGTAGGGGTTATCGCTGTCGTAGGGCGCAGACTGCAGCGCCGCGGAGAGCAGCTCCGTGCCCTCGGAGACGGAGCGCACGAGCGCGTCAGCGGATGATTCCTCTGGAGTTGGCTCCCCTGATGGCTCGTCATGAGGCAGTGAGCCATCAGGCGAGTCGCTGGGCACCTCCGTCAGGCTGCCCTCCGTCACGCCAGGCCGCCATGCGGCGCCATCCCCCTGGTCCCAGGCCTTATCTGACTCTGAGGTATCAGCAAGCATAAAGGGGAAGGCAACTCCAACTGCCTCCCCCTGAGAAGAACTCTCCCCTGACGAGGGCTGTCCTTGCGCTACGCCAGCCGCATCATCTAAGTCTCTCGACGCAACCGCAGCCAGCGCCGGCGTAGGGACCATCGAGACCACTAAGGTCGCAGCCAAGAGGGCCGCAAGAAGCCTACGCAAGAACCCATCCCTCGTCAGAGCGCTCATCTTACGCCTTCACCACCTTGGAGAAGTCGACAGCAAGGGTCGCGGGCCAGTGGAGGTGCCCAGGCACGAGCATGCTCATCGGGAAGGGCGGATTCCTGTACGCCGCATACTCCTCACACCTACCAAGCGCATACGAGCCGCTCATGCTCGCGAGACCGAACGTGATCTCGGTGATGCGAGTGAGGGTGTTGCCCTTGGTGTCCTTGTAGATGGCCGTCTTGGTCTTTGTGCCCTTGATTGACGCCCCGCCGCCGTCTTTGGCGGACAGCAGCATGAAGCACTCATTGACGAGCGGTACCGTCACCGTCGCCTTCCCTCCTGAGACGACCAAAGTGGCGTCAAGGCTGGTGTTGGGGGAGTCAGGGATCTGCTTCCCGCCGGTCTTATTCGGGTCGGTCGGATTGGTGAAGTACGCGTTCTTCTTGATGAGAACAAAGTTCTTGCTAATATACAGGTTCGCGTTCACCTTGTACCTGCCGTCAGACAGGCTCGTGGCCGCATAGGCCCTCTGGGGTGCGGTCCCCAGCGCCTCGCCTGCCCCCGGCAGGCTCAGCCCCGCCGACGCGGCAGCGATGGCGAGCGTCACCCCCGCCGCGCCCCTCAAGAAATCACGGCGGGACAGGTCCATCGACTCGCCCATGTTCGTTGACTTGCTCAGTTTCGTTGACTCGCCCATGCAAAACTCCTTTCGATGCGAAACCAGTACGTACAGCCTCAGCTGTTGAGGCGCCACTCGAAGAGGATCGTTAGATAATCCTAACAAAAGCAATAGTTCACTAATACCATGGGATTAGGCTCATTAAAGTTGGAAAACCAACGTATCGATAATTCTTCTCAAACCTACATAGAGTGTTGGCTTGCGGGATCTCCCAGCAATGTCCGTCCCTCTTGACCATCGCAGTCTTCTGGTGCGTCCCGCAAGCTATCCGACATCTAAAAAGGCACCATGAGTCGGATTCACCAGCTGTAAGGTCATGTGAACCCACCAGCTGCGACGGTACAGCCCGTTAAGCCTAACACTCAGTAAAATTTCAGATTAAGGCACGCACCAGGCAGCCGCCCACACGACGACCCCAACCGCAAGAGGCTGCGGGAAACACGCGCAGGCAAGGACATACAGGGCCAGATCCTTCCCCTCGCGCGGCAGCTCGCCTCCCGCCCTACGTCAGGTCGCAAAAGTGGAACTGGCTTCTGCCCTCGGCGTAGTCCCCCACGATCTGGCCATGGCCGCGCAGCTGGTACTTGTAGGTCACGAGCCCGTCGAGGCCCACCGGACCCCTCGCGTGGAGCTTTCCTGTCGATATGCCCACCTCTGCGCCAAAGCCGTAGCGAAAGCCATCCGCAAAGCGCGTCGACGCGTTCTGGTAGACGCCCGCCGAGTCAACGAGCCGCATGAACCTCTCGGCCGCCGCCGCATCCTCGGTGAGGATGGCGTCGGTGTGGTGCGAGCCGTAGCGGTTGATGTGGTCGATGGCCTCGTCGAGGGAGTCAACCACCCGGACGAAGATCGTGGGCGAGAGGTACTCCGCACCCCAGTCCCCTTGGGTCGCGCTCTTGCAATCAATGAGGGCACGCACCCGCTCGTCACCCCTGATCTCGACGCCCGCCGCAGCGTAGGCGCCTGCCAGCAAGGGCAGAAAGTCCCCCGCAACGTCCCTGTGCACGAGCAGCGCCTCGACGGCATTGCAGGCGGCCGTATACTGGCACTTTGCGTCCACACAGATGGGTATGGCAGACGACAGGTCGGCCGACACGTCCACGTAGATATGACAGACGCCATCGGAGTGGCCCATCACAGGAATCTTGGTGTTGTCCATGATGTGACGCACGAAGGCGTTCGACCCGCGGGGAATCAGCAGGTCGACGAGGCCAAAGCAGCCGAGCAGCTCGTCTATCTGGGCGTGGGACTCCGCAAGCGCGAGGCAGGTACCGGGAAGGCCTGCCGCGACGGCGGCCTCGTGCACGAGCGAGAAGATCGTCCTGTTCGACTCCGCCGTCTCGGAGCCACCCTTGAGCATAGCCATGTTGCCGCTCTTGAGGCAGAGGGCCGAGATCTGCACGAGCGCGTCTGGACGCGCCTCAAAGATGACGCCGATGACACCAATGGGGCAGCTCACGCGCGTGAGCTCAAGCCCCTCGTCGAGCTCGCGGCGCAGCAGCACGCGGCCCACCGGGTCTTCCAGCCCAAGCAGGCTGTCTATGCCCGCGCAGACGTCTTTGAGCTTGTGCTCGTCGAAGAGGAGACGCTTGACCACCGCAGGGGCGGCGCCGTCCCTCTTGGCCCGCGCCAGGTCCTCCGTGTTTGCAGAGAAGATGTCGTCTTTATGCGAGAGCAACGCCTCCTTGACGCGGACGAGAGCGGCATCTCTTTGCGAGAGGGGCGTCGAGGCCATCGCGGAGCTCTCGATCCTCATCCTCTGCACCGTATCGCGGATGGTGGTGTTGCTGCTGCCTGTGCCTCCTGCCATACTTGCCTCCTCGTCTCCTCTTTGCACCAACGTCCATAGAACGTCTATAGTTTGACGCAGAGGATCTCGGTTGGCCCCGTCCCGATGGAAGATTTATCGCTCTTGCAAACGAAGGCACGACAACTACGTACGTGCACCGGCTCCCGCACACGTACCACTCGCCGCAGGGCCAAGCTCGCTCGGTACGCAGCCCCCAAAAGATGCCACGCGAGGCCTCCGGACGAAGCCCTCTCTCCCAGAGAAATCGTACAATGGAACCGTCTTGACTCGCCCGACGAACGCACCAAGGCGCAGGTCGGGCACGAGGCGAACATGCGCCGCACACCCACGCCCCCTGCGGGGCGATCGCCAGGAAAGGAGACCATCATGAGCAGGGTCAGCTACGACATCTTGCAGCCAGGCGCGCTGAGCGACGAGGAGCGAGAGACGCTTCGCCGCCACTACCTGGTCTACGCCAAGGCAGAGCTTGGGCAGGGTCGCAAGTTGAGAGCCGACCTCGACCACATCTATGCCACGGTAGACGAGCTGGCGTCCTCGGGCAAGCTCGATCGCCTGGTCAGCACCATGCACACGAGCGCTCACGTGGTCCTCTTCTCGACCGAGGCGTCACGAATCTCGCTCGAGGAGTTCCAGCTGGCCATGCTCTCCGAGGGAAGGCCCGTGCGCATGGTAGGCGAGGACTCATCGGACATCAACGGCATCGGCGCACTCAGCGAAGGCGACCTGCTCATCGTCGTGACCACCTCGAACGGCTTCGCCCATCGCCAGCGCGCGAACATCTGCAGAAGCGAGGCGCACAAGGTGATCATAACCGCACACGACGATCCCGAGCTTCACGCGGAGTTCGACGAGGTCCTCTCCATCGGTGAGGGGGCCAGTGAAGGCAGCCCCCTGCACCGCATCTATGCGACCTTTGGCGTGACGTACTTCTTCGACCGCCTGTTCACGCTCTACGCGAACATCTACGACCCAGAGCTGTAAACAACCTAGGGCTGTAGACCCGAGCTCCCTTGCCAAGTCGGTGAGGAACCGAGGGTAGGAGTTCGAGGAAGACCACGCCTGTCGTCACTGCCACGCCGAGAAGTGCGTGCGCAAGGGAAGCCTATCCACGCTTGGCACGCTCGAGCGCATCGTCGGCGCTAGCCTGAGCCGCACACGCCTCCTCGAGGGCGGCCTCACAGTCCTTGACACGCCGGCTGGCAGCCTCGCACTGGGCGACGGCCTCCTGAGCTGCTGCCCTGGCCTCACCGGCGATCCACTCGGCATCGGCCAACCCCTTTGCGGCGGCGTCGGCCTGGGCCTGGGCGGCCTCGCCCTTCTGGATGGCCTCGCTCAGGAGTGCGGCGATGCGGTCCCGCTCGGCCCAGGCGTCTGCCGCAAGCCGGGCGAGCTTGGCAGAGCTATCCCGCTGCTCCCTGATGTGCGCCTCCTCGTCCCTCTGACGCCCCTCGCTCTCCTTGACGGCCGTCTTCGCGAGACTGAGCGCGTTCTTGGCATCGGCAAGCTCCTGTTCGCGCTGATCCGTGACCTCCTTGGCACGGCTCGCCTCTCCCTGCGCGCGAGCGACCAGCGCATCCTGTATGCGCCTTTTGAGTCCACCTTCGACCAGGAGGCAGGGCAGAAACTGCCTGAGCTCCTCGTGCCACCAGTACCAATCATGCGAGACGTCAAAGCCCCAGTACTCGAACGTCGCAGGAACGTCCCTCTCGGCCATGGCAGCGGCGAGCTGTCGCTGGGTGTCCGCGCCAGTCTCGCTGCCATGCTGGCCACAGACGAAGGCAAGCTGACGCTCGCGCAGGAGCGTGGCCTCCGCCTTGCGCGACGTGAGGTCAGCGAGCAGGTCAAAGGGTGAGAAGGCGCGCCATGGTTCGTCGAGGTCGCCCTCGATGAGCTGGTGCACGTCATAGGTACCGGAGAGCGCGAGCAGCCCCGAGTAGTCCTTGGGCCTCCTGAGCATGGCGATCGTGGCGTTGAGGGCCCCCATGCCCGCCCCAAGGACCAGCGGGAGCTCCTTGGGGCCACTGACCTTCTTGATGAATGTGGCAAGCTCCCCCTCGACGAAGGCAAAGAAGCCCTCGAGGTTCTCCAGGCGGTACTCGCGCAGCGCCCCGTGGGCATGCCAGCTCTCGCTGTCGGAGGTGTCCACGCAGAAGAGTTGGACCTTGCCGGCATCGACGAGATCGGCCACAGCGTCGACCATACCATTGTTCTCCCAGCTCAGGCATGACGAGTCACCCTCGGGAAACGCGATGGCCGGTCTGCCCGTGCTGCCATAGACGACAAGATCGAAGTCCTTGTTGGCCTTGTCGCCGTGAAGGGTGTAGTTCTTGACTTCCATGCTGTCCTCCTAGATAGGCGCCTGCCATGCTCGCGCCGCCCGAGCACCTCGGCGGCTGTGGTCTGTCCCCATTGTATGCAAGCTGGGGTGCGGCGCACGCCAAAGTCCGCCAGAGTGCCGGGCAAATCGGCAGCAGGTACCTGCGAACGGGCGCGGTAAGGGCAGCAGGCGCCTGCGGGTGGATACGCGACTGCGGCACGCGAAGGGCTAGACCAGCTTGCCCTGGCAGTGGTCGATGATGTGCTGCACCATCTGGGCGGTCCAGCCGGTAAAGTCATGCCTGCGCTCCACGAACTCGCCGTCCACCAGCTCGTCGAAGGAGACCTTCACCTTGGTGTAGCGCATGACCGTGGAGTTCTCCTCATGGCTCAGGCAGGTCTCCTCTCCCCGCTTCGCGCCAAGCCCCATCATGAGGTGCGGGTTGTAGAGCACGTGGGGTCGCTTCTCCTCGTCCTTCTTGTCCTTGTCCAGATAGACGCCTATCTGCTTGGTGATGCCAATCTGGTTTGCCGCCAGACAGGCACCGTCCTCTATGGACGCCAGCGTGTCGATGAGGTCCTGCGCGATGGGGGCGTCCTCGGGCGTTGCCCTCTCGCAGCGGGCCGAGAGAATCTCCTTGTCCTTGACCAGTTCTTTGATCACGGCTTCTCCTCATATATCGTCTCTGCCACTTCTCACGCAGTGGCCGCGCTCGTCTCCCCGTCCTCTGCGACGACAGCGCCTACATGGCGGAGGACCTCAGCAGTGTAGTACAAGCATGGGTCCCGCGCCATGGCATGTGTGTTTTGCGCCACCGCATGTGAGTCCCACGCCATCGCGCAGACCCACTCGACCGCAGGAATGGGACGCCCCCAGAAGCTGCGCGAGCGGTGGTGCCACCCGCTGACCTGTCCTCTCTTGCGAGGTGAGAGGGCATCACTTGAGGCCTCACCACCCCGCCTCAGGTGCCTGTACAGGATCTGGGATGCGCGGTGGGCATGCGCAGGGTACACGGTGAGGGCGCACGAGGTGTGCGGGAGGTGCGGGGTGTGTGCCGGTCCCGCGAGATCCAGCCGCGCCACTCGGTGACGCTGAGTGTACGATGGGCGTGCCATCCGGTGGCAGCGAATGGCACCGCAGTTCCTGGCAACTGCGCATATGCCGACTCCCGCACCACCCGGTGGCATCGAGTGCGCGGTCTTCATGCCACTCGGCGGCGTCGAGTGGCACGCCCCAAGGACCGTCAGGTGGCGCCGGACGATGGTGCAAAGGATACGGGCCACTGACCGTAGTGGACTCCCTGGCGACGAGACGGGTCAGCGCGCCGACTGAAGTCACGGGCGGCGGTGCCGCGCCTCCCCCAGCATACTCAGAGGGTCTCGCAAAAGTGCACGCTTTCGTCATACCGATCTGCAAAAGCCCAGTTGGGCTTTTATTAAGGTGACGAAAACGTGCACTTTATAGGACCCCGGCGCAAGAGCCACGCGCTCGAGCCATCTCAAGAAGGCCCGTCATCACGAGCCCTGCCGCTTGCCTGCAGTTTCATCCTACCCTCTGTCAGGCCGCCGTCGGCATGGCGGCGCACCGCACCTAGGGCGCCATGGCGGCGCACGTCCATGAGGCCGTCGCGCACGAGCCTGCCCTCGCCTCTCTTCCGTGTGCCTGAGCCTTCGCTTCTCCTCGGACGTCCCCAGGGACGCGCCCGTCGTCACACGCTCCGGCCTCGACGAACACCCCCATGAGCGCGGAGACGTCGCTGCCACAGGAGAACTCGATATTTGGCTGCCGTACGCCGAATCTTGGCTGAGTCGCCCATCCCGGCAGGCCTAGGCCTTGATCCTCCAGTAGCCCCGCGTGCCACCGACACGCTCTAGAATGCCAGCCCCCTTCAGCTTACCCTGGACGCGTTGGATCTGCCTGCGGGTCATACCGAGCTCCTTCCCAAGGGCGACCGCACTCGCCCGTGGGTTGGCCCTTAGCGCATCCAGAACCCGTGCCCCTGCGTCCGAAAACGGCCCTCCTGCGCCCCCGGTGGCGCCGCCAGCATTGGCACCGCTATCGGCACCATTGGCACCGATCGCAGTGCCCTCATTAGCACCGTCGGCACCGATGGCACCCTGGCCGCTCGGAGGCTTGACCGCCGTAACAAGGGGCGCGCCCTCGCCGCCCATGCCGGGAAGATGGAACCCCACCAGGCCGCTTGTCTCGAGCTGGAGCGTGAGGCGCACGCGATCCGGCTCGTAGAGCTCCTCGAGCAGCGGTTCGGGCTTGCCCGCGCTTCGAGCCCCCTCGCGCAGCACGTCGAAACCGCTACCAGCGCGCTCACCGATATTTATGAGGCTGAACATAAACAGCATGGTCTCGTTGCGCGGGTCAGAGACTCCGCCTGCCTCCACCTCGTCGAGGGCGATGCGGAGCGTACCGGGGTTCGAGGCGATGACGCGGTCGGGCTTTCGCACGAGCACCACCCCCGTACGTCCACTGTAGTCAGCGTGGACAAGCGCGTTCGTGAGGGCCTCGCGCACGGCACGATGCTGCGGTGTGTCATCGATACGACGCATGTCCGGCCCCAGGCGAAACGGCACCGGAAGGCCTTCCGTGAGCATCCTGCTCGCCCTGCCCCAGAAGTCGAGGACGTTGCCCGACCAGTCGCCGCTACCTGACACGAGGCGATTGTTCCATCGATTGTTGTCGGCAAGCTCCTGGCGACAGTCCAGCAGATAACGGGGAAACTCACTCACGATACGCCACGCCTCGCCAAACATGAGCAGGCCGGCGCGCGTGGGATGGAGCGCATGGTCGTCACCCGAGCGTGCGATGGCACCGATCCTCGTGAGGAACGCCTCGTCTGACAGGCCCGTCCACGGGTGCCCGGGACGTGTCGAGCGAAACAGGTTGCGATATCCCCGCACCGTCTCGCTATGCAGGTCATCGAGGGAAAACGCGCCAAGCACCGTCCTGTCAGCCGATTCTGGCGCGCTGTCGCGCACCATGGAGCGATAGGTCTCCTCCGCCACGTGGTAGTCGCCCTCGCCGCTGCGACGATAGGTACCCGTCCTGGGGTTGTTGCCCACGTACACCGGGCGCATGCGGCGATCGGCGCGGGGCACGTGGACGAGGACGACCTCGCGCCCCTCCCAGCCCTCGACCGTCACGTCTGAGCCCACGAGAATGTTGGCACTCGCACGTTGGGAATTATTCAGTCCATCCCAGAGGTCCTTTAGCAGCGATCCGACGTCACCGATGCCCGATGGGACAGGTAGGCCATCGGTACCTTCGACGGCCCCAAGGACCACGATGCCGCCATCGGTGTTGGCAAATGAGGAGTAGGTCTCCCAGAAGCTATGGGGCAGGCCGCCTTCTGCCCTCTTGAACTCGAGGCGATTGCCCTCGCGATGACCCTTTAGACTATTGACGCTGAGCATGGGCACCTCCCGCCAGCACGTCGCGTCTAAATCGACTCCCTCTGCCAGGCAGCCGTCGGCATACCATGTCCCGCATCCCAGCCACAATGCCACAACATGACGTACCGAGAAGGGCGCATGACAGATACCATGTGGCGAAAATGGCCCCTTGACCGCCTGGCTCATCTACAGAGACGCTAAGCTCTTCCAAACCACCCCCCTCACAAGAGGAGCGCCAAAGAACACTCCGGCAGCCTTGAAGCGACGTCACGCAATGTTTCCTTTATACCACAATTCGACTCGACGATATAATAGCCAGCCCCAGGTTCCTCACGGCTCTGAAGGGCGCGAGGGGACTATACGCGAGCAAGAGGTACCTCTTCGCCGTGCAGTGCGAAGCACCCCCGCGCACCTGTCACATCGCGCGCTACGCGAGCATGCGCTCGACCTCCTCGGGATCAAGCCCCAGCGACGTCGCTGCGGCGCGCGCGTCCACAAGACCGTCGCGCACGAGCCTACCGAGCGCCTCGGCCCTCCCCTCGGCTTTGCCCTTGATCCTTCCCTCGGCACTGCCCATCTCGATCCCCTCGCGCCTTCCCTCGGCGCGGATCTCCTCGACCACCCTGCTCATCGTTCCTCGCCCCTCCTTTGTGTGCCTGAGCCTGCGCTTCTCCCCGGACGTGGCCGGAAAGCGCGTCTCGTCGTACGCCTCTGCCTCCTCGAACGCCCCCCATGAGCGCGGCGACGTCGCTGCCGTCCCTCGCCAGGGCACTCACGTAGACCTCGCGAAGGCCGCTCCCGGCGATCCCGCCGGTCTCCCTCACGACCCTGTCCACATGATACGGCGAGCGGGCGGCTCCGAAGGGGTCGAACTCGCCGACGAGCACCACGCAGACGTCCGGGACGTCCCCGAGGCGCCCTCCCGGCGGCATCCTGTCGGCCGTCACCAGGGAGGCGCAGTGGCGCGCCCGCCCCTGGTGGTCCCCGTGCCCCGAGCGCCGCGTCTCCACGCCCGCGAGCCCACCGCCTGGGAGCTCGCAGGGGGCGTCGAGCACCGACGAGCGCCACGCAGGCTCGTGGCGGCGACCTGCGGAGTGCTACCATCTCGAGACAGCAGAAAGATATGGTGGGATACAATTGCGTGTTCTCCAAGGCTCGTTCTTGGAGAGTAGGTATACGCAACTCTCTGTTAGACCACCGTCGGCATGACGACGCCCCGCGTCTCCGCCACGATGTTGTCAGCGAGAAGACATGTCGAGGGGAGACGCGGGATGCCTGGCATGATGCCGCGAGGGGCGAGGGGGCCGGGCGCACGACGAGAGGAGGGGGCTCGCGGGGCCTCTGCGCGCGCAGGCGCCCGACGGGCCCGGCAGGGCGGGCGAGGGGGCCGGGCGCGTGCCCCAGGTGCGGCGGGACGCACCTCGTGCGCAAGGGGCATGACAGGGACGGGTCGCAGAGGTGGGCCTGCAGGTCCTGCGGCCGCACCCTCTCGCGCAAGACCATGGGCCTGCTCGGGTACTCCAAGCTCAAGGAGGACGTCTGGGCGAGCTACGTCGAGCACGCGTGCGCGGGCGGGACGCCCGGGGAGTGCGCGAGGGCCTGCGGGGTGTGCCCGGGCACGTCCCGGCTCGTGCGCACGGGGCCCAGCGAGGCCATGGGCCGCGCCCTTGCGCCCGGGAGGGGGCAGCCGTCTCCTGCCAGGTCGACGGCACGCGCCCCGGCGAGTCGCCGGCCGGCAGGCGGCCCGGGTCGGCGGTGGTGTTGCCCCGGGAGCCGCAGCGCTCGGCTCAGGGCAGGCGCCCGATGGAAGACCAATCGAGTCTGAGCGGCAGGTGCTCGAAGAGGTACATCTGCAGAACCTCCTGGGCGCGCAGACCGTTCTTCTTGGCGACGGCGCGCACCTTGCCGCGCAGGCTCGCA
>ERZ772964.709-NODE-709-length-13570-cov-5.85845_pt1 | contig 13570 bp, 10 predicted proteins | sample MGYA00580675_ERZ772964 | MGnify/ENA primary metagenome ERZ772964 (study PRJEB29015, sample SAMEA2737941) | human oral metagenome | biome: human oral; feature: human-associated habitat; material: dental | place: China | collected 2139 ... | reverse complement strand
GTCCTGCTGCGGCATCGGGGTGGGAAACCACTCATTGGGGTAGGTCAACCCGCATTGGGGCAGGCTAATGACCTGCCCCAATGCACTGTTTCCTACCCCAATGGTCGCCCGCGCCCCTCGGGTCAGATCCTCTGGTGCGGGGAGGCGGCTCCCAGACGCGAGGACGCCATCCGCGCCCTGCGGTCAGATCCTCTGGCACGGGCAAGCGGCCGTGTGGTTCCTTCGGGCACGGTCATACGACGGGTGCGAGCATGGTGTCCTGCGGGGGCTGGGCGTCGGACCCGATTCGGCGAGGACGCCCGGACCGAGGCAGCTGGGCCCCGGTATGGCGCTCCGCCCGAACCTCAGCGGATGTCCGGGCCCATGCCCCGCACCGCACCCGCCCAATCCCTCCCGACCGAAGCGGACCCGAAACCGCGAAGCACCCGCCCAGCCCTCACCCCCCCCACCCATGCGCGCCCCGGGCCCCCGCGCCCCCGTCCCACCGGGCCCCGCCCGGCACCGCAGACCACCGCAGGCCGCCGCAGACCACCGCAGACCACCGCAGGCCACCGCCGAGGACCCCGCACGAACGCATCACACACAGCGATGTTCATTTCTGGCCGCACCCATGCTACGATCGAACGCGCTGCAATCGAATCCACTACTGAACGGATTGCTTATGTCCCTGACAGGAGTCGGCGAGCTCACCGCCTCGCAATTCAACGTCCTCTACGCCCTGCTCCGCGCGGGCGCGCCCCTCACCCAACGCGCGATCCGCGAGGCCACAGGCATGAGCCTCGGCCGCGTGAACACCGCAATCCGCGAGTGCGAGGCCGCGGGGCTCATCTCCGAGCGCACCCTCACCCCCGCCGGGGAGCGGGCCCTGGAGCCCTACCGCGTCAAGAGCGCCGTGATCATGGCCGCGGGCCTGTCCTCGCGCTTCGCCCCCATCTCCTACGAGCGCCCCAAGGGGATCCTGAAGGTGCGCGGCGACGTCCTGGTCGAGCGCCAGATCCGCCAACTCCGCGAGGCGGGCATCACGGACATCGCAGTGGTCGTGGGCTACAAGAAGGAGTACTTCTTCTACCTCGCGGAGAAGTTCGGCGTCGATATCGTCGTCAACGAGGAGTACGCGACGCGCAACAACAACGGCTCCCTGTGGTGTGTCCGCAAGCGCCTCGACAACACCTACGTGTGCTCCTCCGACGACTACTTCACGGAGAACCCCTTCGAGTCGCACGTCTTCCAGTCCTACTACTCCGCGAACTACGCGGCGGGCCCCACCTCCGAGTGGTGCATCAAGGTGGGCACGGGCGACCGGATCACGGGGGCGACGGTCGGCGGCGCCGACGCGTGGGTGATGCTCGGCCACGTGTACTTCGACAGGGCGTTCTCCCAGCGCTTCCGCGCCATCCTGGAGGAGGTGTACTCCCAGCCGGAGACGGCGGCGAAGCTGTGGGAGTCGATCTACCTGGACCGCATCAAGGAACTGGACATGGTCATCCGCCGCTACCCGGACGGGGTGATCCACGAGTTCGACTCCGTGGACGAGCTCCGCTCCTTCGACCCGCTCTTCATGGAGAACGTCGATTCCGAGGTCTTCGACCACATCACGCAGGCCCTCGGGGTGATGAAGTCCGAGATCCACGACTTCTACCCGCTCAAGCAGGGGATCACGAACCTCTCGTGCCATTTCTCGGTCAACGACGGCGAGTACGTGTACCGCCACCCGGGGATCGGCACGGACAAGATCGTGAACCGCGACGCCGAGTTCGCCGCGCTCCGCCTGGCCCGCGACCTGGGGATCGACAGCACGTTCCTCACGGGCGACCCCGAGGCCGGGTGGAAGATCTCGCGCTTCATCCCCGGCGTGCGCAACCTGGACGTGACGAACGACGAGGAGCTGCGCCGCGCCATGGAGATGGACCGGAACCTGCACAACTCGGGGAAAGTGCTCGAGCGCTCCTTCGATTTCATCTCCGAGGGGCTGGCCTACGAGCGGCTCCTCGAGGGCTTCGGCCCCATCGACGTGCCCGGCTACGGCGAGCTCCGTGAGAAGGTCATGCGCCTGAAGGCGTTCGCGGACGAGGACGGTTTCGACCGGGCCCCCTCGCACAACGATTTCTTCCCACCGAACTTCCTGGTCGACTCCGACGGCCACATCGACCTCATCGACTGGGAGTACGCGGGGATGAGCGACATCGCCGCCGACTTCGGGACGATGACGGTGTGCACGGCGGAGATGGACGAGGCGCGGGTCGCCCTCGCCCTCGAGTACTACTTCGGGCGCACGCCCACGGAAGCGGAGCACCGCCACTTCCGCGCCTACGAGGTGTTCGCCGGCTGGTGCTGGTACGTGTGGGCGCTGGTGAAGGAGGCCGAGGGCGACGACGTCGGCGAGTGGCTCTTCATCTACTACTCCCACGCGGTGCGCAATATTGATTCCCTGCTCGCCCAGTACGAGGCGGCCCGTTCCCAGGAAGGACGATGATCACGATGACCTGCTCACGAGGAGGGCGCCGCTACGGCATATTCTCCGGCGCCCTGTGGGGCCTGGACACAGTTGTTCTGGCGATCGCGCTGGCGATGGCCCCGTTCCTGGACTTCGGCCAGTCCGCGCTGGCCGGCGCGGTGCTCCACGACGTGGGGTGCGCCTTGGTCCTGCTGGTGTACATGGGCGTCCGCGGGCGCCTGGCGGACACGTGGCGGGCGCTGGGCACGCGCTCGGGCCGTTCCGTCGTCCTCGCCGCCCTGCTGGGCGGCCCCATCGGGATGAGCGGCTACCTGATCGCCATCGACAACATCGGCCCGGGGCTGACGGCGATCATCTCGACGTTCTACCCGGCGGTGGGCACCTTCTTGGCGTTCTTGCTGCTCAAGGAGCGGATGCGGCCCCGGCAGATCCTGGCCCTGCTGGTGGCCCTGGGCGCGATCGTCGTCACCGGCTGGTCGGCCACCTCGGATCCCGTGGAGGGCGGCAACGCCGTCCTGGGCGTCGTGGCGGCCCTGGCGTGCGTGGTCGGCTGGGGCTCCGAGGCGGTGATCCTGGCGTGGGGCATGCGCGACGACCTCGTGGACAACGAGACGGCGCTGCAGATCCGCGAGACCACGTCGGGCCTGGTCTACCTGCTGGTGGTCGCCCCGATCGCCGGGGTGTTCGGTTTCACTCTCCACGCGGTCCCGACGCTGGGTACGGGCGTGGTGGCCCTGGCCGCCCTGGCGGGCACGGCCTCGTACCTGTTCTACTACAAGGCGATCGCGGCGATCGGGGCGTCGCGCGGCATGGCGCTCAACATCTCGTACTCGGCGTGGGCGATCATCTTCGCCCTGCTGCTGCAGAAGACCGTGCCCTCGCCCGTTCAGATCGTGTGCTGCGCGGTGATCCTGGTCGGCACCGTGCTGGCGGCGACCCCGGACTGGGGCGAGCTGGTGCCGCGCATGGGCCGCAAGGCGGACCTGGCCGCGGTCCCCGGAGCCGGGCAGGTGTGAGAAGATAGCGGAGCCGCCGATCGCCCGACCCAGGAGGCCCCATGGCCGATGAAACCCAGGACTTGAAGAAGGTCCAGTGGTTGCTGACCCGGATCTTGGAGGAGCTGGACCGCGTGTGCCGCGCCATCGGCGTGGAGTACGCGGTGTACGGGGGGACGGCGATCGGCGCGGTCCGCCACGGGGGGTTCATCCCGTGGGACGACGACATCGACGTGATGATGACGCGGGAGCACTACGAGCGCTTCCTCGCCGAGGCGCCCGCCGTCATGGATCCGCGCTTCCGTTTGGACAACACGCGCACCCGTGACGACTTCCCCTTCATGTTCACGAAGATGGTGGTCCCGGGGACGCTGCTGGTCCCCGAGGCGGACAAGGACGCGGCGTACCGCATGCCGTTCTTCCTGGACATCCTGCCCCTGGACGCGGTCCCGGACGACGGGGCGGCCTTCAAGGCCATGTCCCGGCGCTCGTGGTGGTGGGGCAGGCTGCTGTTCGTGCGCGGGACCCCGCGCCCACACCTGGTGGGGGTGTCCGGCGCGAAGCGGGCGCTGATCTTCACGGCGACGACGCTGGCGCACTACGCCCTGCGCCTCGTGGGGGCGACCCCGAGGCGCCTGCAGGCCCGGTGGGAGCGCGCGGTGCGCTCCCACGAGGGGGACGGGGGCGGGGCGATGGCCGACTTCACCATGCGCGACCCGGAGAACTGGATCGTGCGCCACGAGGAGTTCTTCCCCACCCGGGACATCGCCTTCGAGGACATCACCGTGAAGATCCAGAACCGTTACGACGACCTGCTGCGCCGCGGCTACGGCGACTACATGCGGATCCCCCCCGAGTCCGAGCGCTACAACCACGAGGCGGCGGAGATCGACTTCGGCCCCTACGCGGACGGTTTCCCGCCCCGCTGACCGGGGGCGGCCGCCCCGGCCGGCGCGCCCGTCCGGCGCCCCAGACCCTTTCCCCGAGAGGACACCATGCACTCCTACGACCCGCCTGCCCTGGCGGCGGTCCAGACGGTGACGAAGCGCGTGCTCGCCGAGATCGACCGCGTGTGCGCGGTCCTGGGCGTCCGTTACACGGCCTACGGCGGCACGGCCATCGGCGCGGTGCGCCACCAGGGCTTCATCCCCTGGGACGACGACGGCGACGTGTGCATGCCCCGCGAGGACTACGAGCGCTTCATCCGCGAGGCGCCGGCGGTGCTGCGCCCGGAGTTCTTCATCGCCTCCCCGCTCACCGACGCGGACTACCCGATCAGTTTCGGCGTCATCGGCCTGCGGGGCAGCGAGTTCGTGTCCGAGGTCGCCAAGGGCAGGTCGTTCCGCATGCCCATCGGCGTGGACCTGTTCGTGCTGGACGAGATCGCCGACGACAAGCGCGTCTTCGCCCGCCAGTCCCGGGGCACGTGGCTGTGGGCCAGGCTCATGTTCCTGCGGGGCGTGGGCAATCCGCCCACGGGCCTGCCCACCCCGGCCCGCCAGGCGGCGTCCGCGGTCATGCTGGGCGTCCACTTCGCCCTCCGTGCCCTGCGGATCACCGAACAGGGCCTGTACCGCAGGTGGCTGCGGGCGGCCCTGCTGGGCGCGAAGAAGAACGCCGCCGCCGGCGCGGCCCCTGCGGACCGCCCCGTCCTGCTCGGCGATTTCTCCACGCGCGACCCGATGCGGTGGAGCGCCACCACCGACGAGCTCTTCCCCGCGCGCGAGGTCCCCTTCGAGGACATCACCATCCGGGTCCCGCGCGACCACGACGCGGTCCTGACCCGGGGCTACGGGGACTACATGCGGGTCCCCCAGGAGTCCGAGCGCGTCAACCACCAGCCCTTCCGCATCGTCCTGGGCCCCCACGCCGACGAGTACGGCGAGGCCCCGGACGGGGACGGGGGCAGCGATGAGTGACGCCACCGGAGCCCGGGGCGCAGGCGGCCCCGGGGCCGCCGGACGAGACGGGCCGGAGGACGGCGGGGCGCGGGCCGCCTCCGCCGACGCCGCCCTCGACTCGAAGAAGCAACTGGGCCGCGACTACCTGTGGAACACTGCGGCCTCCCTCATGTCGAGCCTCGCGGTGGTCATCATGGGCATCGCGATCACGCGCTCGGGCTCCGACCAGGACTCGGCCCGCCACGCCTACGGGATCTTCACCCTGGCCCTGGCCATCGGGCAGCAGTACCAGACGCTCGGCCTCTACGAGGTCCGCACCTACCACGTGACGGACGTGCGGCGGCGCTTCACCTTCGGCACCTACTTGGCGACCCGGATCCTCACGTGCGCCCTCATGGTGGCCTTCATCGTGGGGCACGCGTGGACGAGGGCGTCGGAGTCCTCCCCCCTGCTGGTGGTCGTCTGCCTGGCGCTGCTGAGGATCTTCGACGCCTTCGAGGACGTGTACTACTCGGAGTTCCAGCGCTGCGGGCGCCTCGACATCGCGGGGAGGGCCTGCTTCCTGCGGATCTTCGTGACGACCTTCCTGTGGAGCGGCCTGTACTGGGCCACCCAGAGCCTGATGGTGGCGACGCTGATCACCTTCGGGGTGACGGTCGTGGTGCTGGCGGCGGCCTACGGTCTGCCCGCCCGGGGCCTGTTCCCCCTGCGCCCGGACTGGGGAGGGCGGGCCGTCCGCGGCCTGCTGGTCCAGTGCCTGCCCCTGTTCCTGGCGGCCTTCCTCAACCAGTACCTGGCCAACGCCCCGCGCTACGCCGTCAACGACTTCCTGGGCAGCGCGCCGCTGGGCGATTTCGCGATCATCTACATGCCGGCCGTCGCGATCAACATGCTCTCCCTGTTCGTGTTCCGCCCGCTGCTGACGCGCATCGCGACGCGGTGGGCCGCCGGCGACTGGCCGGGCTTCGCGGCCATGGTGCGCCGGGGGCTGGCCTCGACGGCCATCGCCTTCGTCGTCGTGGGGGCCGTGACCTTCCTGGTGGGCGCCCCGCTGCTGCGCCTCGTCTACGGCATCGACGTGTCCGCCTACCGCATGGAGCTCATGGTCCTGGTCTTCGGCGGCGCCATGAACGCCGCGGGCGTGATCCTCTACTACGCCCTGGCGACTATGCGCCGCCAGAACCTGGTGCTGGTCGCCTACGCGCTGGCCGCGGTGTGCGCGTGGGCGCTGGCCCAGTGGCTGACCCCGGTCCTGGGGATGATGGGCGCGGCGATCAGCTACTCGGGCGCCATGACCGTCCTGGCGGTCCTCTTCGTCCTGTTCATGGTGGGCGGGCGCCGCGCGGTCCTGTCCGGCCGGGCCGCGGGCGACGGGGACGGCCCGGTCTTCCCGGAACCCGAGGACGGGGACGAGCCGGCCATTGCCGAACCAGCCGCCGGGGACAGCCCCTCCTCGCCCGGGTGCACCGACCAGAACGGCCCTTCCTCATCCGGCCCCTCCTCCGCACCGGACGCGCCCACCTCCGATACCATCGTGGAAGGGGTGCCCTCCCCCGCCCCCGACTCCCCCGGGGCGCCCCCGTCCCCTGGGGACGACGGGCCCTGTGACCCGCGGGGAGGGCCGCGGGCATGAGCGGCCCCCGCCTCGTACCCTGGTGCGGGCACGGCACGAGCCCTGAGAAGGAGGTGCGCTGATGGAGCGCACGAAGATCGGGATCTTCATGGAGTTCTACCTGCCCTACTTGGGCGGGATCGAGCGCTACATCGATCGGTTGAGCGCGCAGCTGCGCCACTTGGGCTACGACGTGTTCATCGTGACGTCCTTGTTCGACGAGTCGTTGCCGCGCTTCGAGGAGCGCGACGGGATGCGCGTCTACCGGCTCCCCACGAAGGGCCTGTTCAAGCAGCGCTACCCGTTCTTCAAGAGGGACGCGCGCTTCAAGGAGACGATGGCGCGCGTGGAGGCCGAGGCCGCGGACTTCTACATCGTCAACACGCGCTTCCACCTGACCTCCCTGCTGGGGGCGCGCCTGGCCAAGCGCCAGGGCAGGCCCGTCGCCCTCATCGAGCACGGAACGGCGCACATGTCGGTGGGCTCGAAGGTGCTCGACTTCTTCGGGGGGATCTACGAGCACGGGCTCACCCACTTCGTGAAGCGCAATGTCACCTCCTACTACGGCGTGTCCAAGAACTGCAACAAGTGGCTGCGCCACTTCCGCATCGAGGCGTCGGGCGTGTGGTACAACGCCGTCAACCCCGACGACGCCGCCCAGGCCGACGACCGCTTCGAGGACCGGTGGCCCCGGTCCGCCGACGCCGCCGGGGCCGGAATCCCCTCTGCCGACGACGCCGCCGAGACCGACACCCCCTCCTCCGCCACCGGAGCCCAGGGGCGGGCGCCGATCGTCGTCTCCTACGCGGGGCGCCTCATCGCGGAGAAGGGCGTGGTCGCCCTGCTGGAGGCGTTCACCCGCGTCAGGGACACCCACCCGGAGGCCGACCTGGTCCTCGCAGTCGCCGGCTCGGGCCCCATCGGGGACCAGCTGCGCGCGCAGTACGGGGACAGCGAGAGCGTGGAGTTCCTGGGGACCCTGGACTTCCCCGCCGTCATGAGCCTGTACCGCCGCACCGACGTGTTCGTCTACCCGTCGATGTACCCCGAGGGCCTGCCCACCTCGATCCTGGAGGCCGGCCTGATGGGGTGCGCCGTGATCGCGACCCCCCGCGGCGGCACGGAGGAGGTCATCATCGACCCGGAGCACGGGTGGGTGGTGGACGGCTCGTCCAGCGCGGAGCTGGCCGACGCCCTCACGACCGCCCTCACCGAGGCCGTGGAGGATCCCGGGCGCCGCGGGGCCTGCGCCGCCGCCGTCCAGCGCCGCGTCCGCGAGGTCTTCACGTGGCAGTCCGTGGCGCGCGAGGTGTCGGCCGTCGTCGAGGAGGCGGTGGCCCGCTGAGGGGGCCCGGCCCAGCGCCACTCGATGCGGCGCAGAGGCGCAAGGGTCTTGTGGGCGCGCACCGGGAGAGGTAGCATCGTTATCGGCATAACAGTGTTATGAGAGGGGGCGCCCCTTCCACGTATGACACCTCAGACCAAACAACGCATACTGCGGGCAGCGCGGGAAGAGTTCCTCCGCCACGGCTACGGGCAGGCGAGTCTGCGCCGCATCGCCACTGCCGCCCATGTGACCACGGGGGCGGTTTACAACCACTTCCGCTCCAAACACGGTCTTTTCGACGCGATCGTGCGCGGTCCCGCCGACCTCCTGCTCGCCGCGTGGACCTCGGGCCGCCCGCCGCAGGACGCCGACATGGACAACGCGCCCCCCTCCCCCAGCGCCGCGTCCGCCTACTCCGCAACCCGCACCGCCGACGTCCTCTCCCTGGTCTACCAGCACACACAGGCCTACGAACTGCTCCTGTGCCACGCGCACGGCAGCGAGTACGCCGACTTCGACGACCGGCTCGCGCGGGCCGAAGAAGGGGCCTACCGGCGCATCCCCAGCATGACGGACTCCATCGCCGACCGTTTGTTCCTGCGCACGATCGCCTCGGACGGCGTCGCAGCCCTGCGCACCGCACTCGCCCACCACCTCACCGAGGACGAGGCCCGCCAGTACATGGAACGGGTCGCGCGCTTCCGCCTCGGCGGCTGGGCGGAACTCCTCGGTCCATCCACCTCTGGAACCGGTCCCGCCCCCACCTCCTGAGCACCGCCCCGCACCCCGGCCCCTGAGCGCTCCCAGGCCGTCAGGGCCGATCGAACCGCCGTACACCTCCACCCTCCCGATAAGAGGCGCCCATGATCCTCGAAACCGCCCTCGGCCCCGTGTCAGCGCAGCGGACCGGCAGCCCCGGCGCGCCCGTCCTCCAGATCCTCGGCATCCCCTACGCCCGGGCGAAGCGGTTCCACGCGCCCGGCCCCGCTCCCCGGCCCGCTCCGGGGAGCCCGATCAACACCGGGCGCGGCCACTGCTGCCCCCAGCGCCTCATGCCGCGCGCCCTCAACCTGGCGCTCCGCCACTTCCAGTTGCGCCCCGAGTGGCAGCCCAGGCACGACACGATGGACGAGGACTGCTTGCGCCTCAACGTGTGGACCAGCGGGATCCGAACCCCCAAGCCCGTCCTCGTGTTCATCCACGGCGGCGACTGCGGATCCGGGACGCTGCCCGTGTACAACGGCGCCCGCCTCGCGGAACTGGGCGTCGTCGTCGTCACGATCACGTACCGCATCGGCGTGCTCGGCCACCTCCACGTCGTCGACGGGGAGCGGATCAGCTGCGACCGCGCCCTGGAGGACCAGCGGGCGGCACTGCGCTGGGTGCGCGCGAATATCGCGCACCTGGGAGGGGACCCGGGGGCCATCACCCTCATGGGGCACTGCGGCGGCGCGCAGTACGCCCTCTACCAGGCGCTCAACCCCGACAACGCGGGCCTGTTCCACCGCCTCATCCTGTGCAGCGGGCAGAGGGCGACCCCAGTCCCCCTGGACCGCGGGACCGAGGAGCGCGCGTTCGCCGGCCTCCTCGCGGACAACGGACTCTCCGGTTACGGGGAGCTGGAGGCGATGCCCCTGCGGCGGCTCCTGCGGTTGCGCGTGCCCCGCGCCGGGCTCGCGACGGTGATGGAGGGCGGGTTCTTCTCCCGCGATCCGCGCGACGCCCTGCGCGACGGCGCGTTCCCCCGTGTGCCGGTGCTGATCGGGACCACGGCCGACGAGTTCTCGATGATCGAAATGCCCCTGTGGTACAGGCGCATGGGCATCGCGACGAGGGCCCAGGACCTGGGGGCGCGGGTCAACGCCGTCTACGGACCCCACGGGCGGCGCATCGCGGTCGAATTGAGCGACGACGAGGCGGGCGCCGGCATCGTCGGCCTGCAGATCGCGATGATGGAGTTGGTCGTCTTCCACGGCGCTGCGCTGAGCCTCATGGACGCCTTCTCCCGACACACCCGGGTGCACGGCTACCGCTTCGCCGGGGTGCCGAAGGTCTACGGAGGGCGCCCCGGCTCCTACCATGGGGCCGAGGTGGCGTTCTTCTTCAACACCCTCGACCGGATGCGCATCCGCGTCCCCGACCAGGACCGCGCCCTCGTCCGGGCCCTCCAGCGCGACTGGCTCGCTTTCGTGCGGGAGGGGGCAATCCCGGGCGCTCCGGCCTTCGATCCCGCAGACCCGCGCATCACCGCGTACCACCAGGACGGCACGGTCGCCACTGCCCCCTTCCCCCACGCCGGCCTGCTCAGGGACTTGGAGGGAACGGACCTGTCGGACCGCGTGATCGGCGCCTACATGCGACGGCGGTGAGCCCGTGGGCGGGCCGCTCCCTGCGGGGAGCGCAGCGGCTCACGGACAATCCCGCCCTGACATTCGGCGCCCTTTGTCCATTCCACACCTCACCGTTCATGTCTGGACAATCAACCGGTCAGCTGATTACTCTGAACCACGTCATCCGGGATCCTCACTCCCGGTCCGACCAGGCACAAGGCCGTGTGGGCGCGCACGGCCTCCTTCCATGCCCGTCCCACACCCGTCGGATCCCCCGCAGACCCACAGGAGGAACGAGCATGGAAACCCTTGTCAAGGAAAACGCTCCCACGACCACGGCCGCCGTCCGCAACGGCACCGCCCCGACCACCGACCCCGACCTCTTCGCCTTCTCCTCGGCAATGCTCGTCGTCTTCGCGATGGTGGCCGTCATGGCGGTCGTCGGCGCGCTCGTCGGATCCGCCGTCATCATCTCGGCCGCGGCCGTCATCGGCACCGTCGCATGCTTCGTCGGAGTCTACTCGGGCGCGAACCTGCTGAACCGCTAACGCCGCGACCGCCCGTGCGCGCCGTCCCACGCGGCGCGAACCCGCTGAGCCGCGCGCAGCACCGCACGGCGCGAACCTGTTGAACCGCTGGCGCCGCGCCCACCGCGACCGCTCCCCACGGCCCCCGCCCGACAGCGGGGAAGCCGCCGCGAGGGAGCGGTTCTCCGTATCCGCGGTAGTCGCCGAGGCGGGGGCGGCCACTGCGGAGACGGGCGCGGCCACTCCGGCCGGGGGCGGCAGGAAGCCCCTCCCCGCCCCCAGTACCAGAGTCCGTTCTCACAGGGACATGTCCACGACAGCCCGGCCCTGGATCTGCCGGTCGCGGAGGGCCTGGTAGCCTTCGGCCGCCTCCTCCAGGGGGTAGCGCCGTGTGACCAGGTCCCGGTAGTTGATGATGCCGCGCGCGGCCAGGTCCACCACGGCGGGCAGGTCCTGGCGGGTGCGCGCTCCGTAGGAGCCCAGGATCGACTGGCTGCGGCGCACGGTCCGGTTGATCTCGACTTGCGCGCTCTGCCGCCCGGCGCCCAGCCCGATCGGCACCATGCGGCCGCCGTCGGCCAGCACGTCGAGGGCGGTGTTCCACGTCGCGGGGATGCCCAGCGCCTCGAAGGCCACGTCGACGCCCCGTCCGCCCGTGAGCCTGAGGACCTCCTCGCGGGGGTCTAAGGCCGTGGAGTTGATGGTGGCGGTGGCGCCGAAGGGGACGACGGCCTCCAGTTTGGAGTCGGACACGTCGATGGCGATGACCTGGCTGGCCCCGAAGGCCCTGGCGATCTGGACGATGGACGAGCCCACGCCGCCCACGGCGACGACGGCCACGGTCTCGCCGAAACGCAGGTCCGCCCCCCGGCGCACCGCTCCGTAACCGGTCATGGCGGCGCAGCCGAGTATCGCCGAGGCGACGGGATCGACCTCGTCGGGCACGGGGGCGACGGCCGTGGAGGGGACGACCGCGTACTCGGCGAGCCCGCCCATGGAGTACATGTGGATGGTCTCGCCCTCAGCGCCGCGCAGCCGGGAGGTGCCGTCGTAGAGCACGCCCTTGAGGCGGTTGAGCTCGAAGAAGGGCTCGCACAGCTCGTCGTGGCCGGCCGCGCAGTGGCGGCACTGCCCGCAGGGCATCAGGAAGCCGCCCGCGACCCGCTGGCCGACTTCCAACCCGTTGTGCTCGTTGCCCTCCCCCAGCGCGACGATCGTGCCGGCCACCTCGTGCCCCAGCACTGCGGGCAGGGGGAATGCGATGGCGCCGCCGATGACGTGCAGGTCCGAGTGGCACAGCCCGCAGGCGGAGACCTTGATGAGGACCTCGCCGGACTTCGGCCTGGGCGTGGGGATGGTCTCGACTTGGAGGCCCTTGTCGTAGTCGCGCAGGACCGCGGCCCGCATCGTCTCCGGTATCTCGATTGCTTCGCCCGTCATGGCTTCCACCTCTCTGTGCTGCTTGTCCGGGGCGGCGCGGGGCCCCTGGGTGATGCCAGGATAGGACAGAGTCACGTCTATTTGTTAGGACAAAAGACCGTGATTGGGGTGGTGTTCCCCACCCGGCGCCGCTGCGGACTCACATCCGCAGCTCCCGGGGCAGCCGCACCAGCACCACGACCAGGGCGGCGCACTGGAGGGCCAGGTAGGCGCCCGCCGCGACCAGCGGCGCAGCGGCGAGGAGGAGCGTCCCCACCAGCAGCACGGCGAAGCGCGCGAGGACGTTCGCCAGCACGACCGCGCGGCGCTGCCACTCGACCAGCCACGGGGGCACGCGGGGGTCGATGGCGCCGTGGCACCCCGGGTATGTGAGGCAGCGCTGCGCCGCGAGCACCAGCGCGCCCACCACCACGATCCCCGCGGGGGCGCCGGCCCGGAGCTCGACCAGGGCGGCTCCCGCCGTCGAAGCGGCGACCGCGAGCGCGCAACCGAGCAGGACCCTGGGGAAGCGGTGCGCGCGCACCGCGGGGACGACCGCGAGCGCCATTGCCGACACGGCCGCAGCCGCCACGGCGAACACCGCGACGGTGGCCGTCGATCCGCCCGATCGGATGACCAGGGCGGGGGCGTACGCGACCACTGCGGCCGCGAGCGGCGCCTCCTGGGCGCACAGGAGCACGGCCGCGGTGGCCATCGAGGCGCGCACCTGGGGGATCGCCAGGTCGCGTGCGCGCAGGGGGCGCTGCTCGGCGCCCATCTGCGCCTCCAGGCGCACCCAGTCGATGGCGACGGCCGCCTCCAACGGCCCGTGGAGGCGGCGCAGCGCCAGGAACGCCTTCTCCTCCTCGCCCCTGATGACGTGCCACAAGGGGGATTCGGGGAGCACGGCGGACACGACGAGCAGTGCCGCTGCGCACGCCCCGACCAGGGCGAGCGGCCCCTGCGCCGACATGCCGTTGGCGCAGGCGGCCCCGATCCCAGCC
>ERZ772964.708-NODE-708-length-13572-cov-19.9365_pt1 | contig 13572 bp, 16 predicted proteins | sample MGYA00580675_ERZ772964 | MGnify/ENA primary metagenome ERZ772964 (study PRJEB29015, sample SAMEA2737941) | human oral metagenome | biome: human oral; feature: human-associated habitat; material: dental | place: China | collected 2139 ... | reverse complement strand
ACGACGTGCGATGAGCGGGCGGGCATGCATGCCAAAGACAGGGCTTCTACCGCATAAAGAGTTTTCCCCTCATCGTCGCAGGATACGTCCTGTTCGCGTTGCTTATCTGGTTCGGCTTCATGTCGCCGATCGCATTCTCCATGGAAGGCTACATGGATTCAGCAATCAAGAGCTACGGCGTCGACTACATGGCGACGCTCGCCGGATGCGTGCAGGGGCCGCTTCTGATGGCGTTCGGCGCCGCGACGACGGTGGGCGCCGTGGCAGGAACCCTTTTAGGGCGCAGGCTGTTCGCCAAGCACTTCTCGCGCATCGTTGGCTAGCGCGGCCACCGTCGGTCAAGGCAAGGGGCTTTCGCACGGGGCGCGGGCGCGTGCTGGAGCGGCCGCAGGCAAAGCAACAAGCAGGGACATCATGCCTACCCTATAATAACGAGGTCGGATCTAATTCGATCCCTAGGTGAAAGAGGGGTGTCGCGTGGCGAAACGTGCCGAAGGCACAACGGAAAAGCTTCTTGCAAGCGCGCGGAGGGAGTTTTCCCGGCATGGGTTCGCGAATGCGTCGCTGCGCACCATCGCCCTCGATTCGGGAGTGACCACGCACACCGTGTACACGCGTTTCGGCAGCAAAGAAGGACTGTTCGCCGCGTTGGTTGGGCCGGCGGCAGGCAAGTTCATGGAAACCCTCATGGTGGGCTACGATAGGTATTTCGACATGGGGAACGAGTCAATCCGAGAACGCGAGCTGTTCTCGCACTCCGTATATGAGGAACTAGTCGACTTGATGTTCGACAACCGCGACGCGTTCATGCTGCTGCTGGATGCCTCGGCGGGCACCGCGTTCGAGCACTACGTGGAAAAGGTCGCCGAACAGCCTTGCCGGCGCATCTACGCCCAGTCCGACGTTTTGGGGATGCCTCTTGATGACGACCAGCGGCTGCTTGTCCACGTGCTCACGCGCGGCTTCTTCGACGGCGTGTTCGAGACACTGCGACACGGTCTGGATCGTCGGTCCGCCCAGGCGTTCGTCTCCGAGCTCATCTCATTCTATGAAGGCGGTCTGGCGAAGGCGAGCTTGGGACAGGCAGCAGGTTTTGGCGGGCTCGTGAAGGAGCTGGGATGACGGCGGACAAAGACGTCGCGCGTCTCGCCGACGATCACCAGGCATCGGCATCCGGATGGGAAACGACTTTCCCTCGGCATGAAAGATGAGCGCCCTTCGGCGCATGCCCTCGGGCCCGTGGTTCGCGGTAAGCTTCTGCCGTCGTTGCAAGAGGCGTTCGCGCCGCATTCATGGAAGGGGTCGCCATGGCGGAATACACCATCAGCTCTGATTATGGTTCACGCTGTTAAGGATGGGCGTGCACGCACGGTCCGTCACGGCGAGGGGGGTTCGGCTCGCGTAGGCAGCGGACTGACTCCCGAGCGCTGCGTAATATGCGGTGGCTGTGCCCGTGATGATGCCCGGGTGCGCTCATAGTCGTTGTGGCACCGCCCTCCTGTGATGTGTGGGCTGCGGCGCCCGCTATGTCATTGCGTCTGGCGTCTGGTCGGGAGGGGGCGCGCATCCGTCGGCGCCCATGTCGCGCATCCAGGAGGACGCGCCCGGTATGAAGAGCACGGCGAGCCTCACGCTGCCGAGGTAGCGGCAGATGATGCGCGTCTCGGCGCGGTAGCCCCGCACCGTGGAGGGCTCGATGGTGCCGGAGTCCTCCTTGTGGCGCATGAACGAGGCCATGAAGTTCCTGAGGGAGACGTTGGAGGACGGCGCCCCTCCCAAGAGCTCGAGCTCAACGATGAGGGCATCACGTGCGCACTCCGTCTCGTGCGACCTCTCGTCGGTGCTCTTTCTCATGACTATCTGCCTCCTCGTGTTGGGGCCCGCCCCTTGGCGCGCCTTGCGGGGAGGATGACGCCTGCGGGCAAGCGCCCGTGTAGGGGGTGTAGGCAAAACGCGGATGCGCTGGAGTTTCCCGAAGGATCGCCTGCGGCCCTTCGGGAAAGCTTTCGCGGCCATTGCGCGGAAGCGTCCGTGGGCGAGTCTTCGCTCCCAAGGCGGGGTGGGGTGGGGCAGCGTGCGGAGGCGGCTCGTGGGAATGGGGCGATGTGGTCGCTGCGGGGTTTGGTGTGCCTGTGCGCTGGAGCGTGTGGTGGAGGTGTGATGTGCTCAGGGTCGCGTCGACTCCGCTGGGCGACGGCGTGGTTGTGCGGGTGACGCACGATGCACGGCTGTCATGCCCGTGAAGTGCGCGGGGTGCTTTGCGCCGTGGTGGCGTTGCTCGTCTGTGGCATGGAGGCCTCAGTGCCCGTTCGTCATCGTGTCTGGCGGTGGCCTAGAGGGCCACTGCTCCGCCGCGTCGGTCCTCTCGACGAGGAGGTTGGTCCAGGCGACTGCCTTGGGCCTTGGGGATCGGGCAGGTTGTTCTATCGGGGTATCTTCCTGAGGTTCTCGAGTTTCCAGAGCGCCTCGGGATTGACGGCGGCGGCCTTGGCCATCGACTCGTCTTGGAAGACGGGCTCCGGGCGATAGTCTCCGGCCGCCAGCCGTTCCAGGTACTCGCGCTCTCTATCCGTCTTGGGAAGGATCCAGTCAGCGACGAAGCGCTTGGCGTCCTCCATGAGGGCCTCAAGCGTCGGGTGCTCTATCAACGAGCGGAGCATGGGGTAGAGCTGGTCTGCGAGCTCGGAAAATCTGTCCGCGAAGCGCTGCTCCCTTCCCTCGAAAGGCTTTGGAAAGCACGCGGAGAGCGAGGCGTAGTACAGGGCCAGCCGGTGGACCCTCTCCTGCTCGCCGGGTTCGAGTGTCTCGTAGACGCCCTTCAGGTTGGAGATGTCGTAGAGGTCGCGGACCTTCACACGGTCGAAGAACGCCTTCACCTTGCCGGCCGCGAGCTCGGCGTCCGCGAGCGTGCGCACCATAGCGCCCGGCCTCACGGGCGTCTCTCGCAACACGGGCTGCAGGATGGGAGAGCGGTTCATGTAGATGCAGTCGACCTTGACGTGGTCGACACCCCAGTCGCCACGGTAGCGCAAGAGGAAGGTACGTCCAGCATGACCGCCGGGGTGTGCCTCTACCGCATAGCCCCGTGCCTGTGCGACGGCCTCTATGCCGTCCTCGACGTGCGGCCTGTCGGCGAGCATGCCCTCGCGCGAGACGCTGCTGATGTAGGAGACGTCGATGTCGACCGAGAGCCTCGGTACGTCGAGCATGAAGAGGTTGATGGCGGTGCCGCCGTGCAGCGCCAGCTTGCCTTTGAGGGCGGGGTGGCGTTCCATCTCGTCCAGGAGGTCGAGCAGACGCTCGACCTTGTCCACGGTCCTCGGTTCGAACTCGTCGGTACTCATAATGTCCACGACAGGACCTCCTCCTCGCTTTCGGGCAGGTACAACCTCCAGCGACGGCTCCAGCCCCTGTTCTCCTGTGATTTCGGATCCAACTTGGATGGGCCGCGCCGAAGTCGCCCTTCGAGCGCTGAGAGCGTCTCGTCGGCTATGCCCCAGTCGCCCCGCTTCGCTTCGAGGAGCCAGCCCGCCCGGGCGACGACGGCGGCAGGTGCGCTGCCAAGGATCTCGGTCAGGGCTTCTAGGTCGAGGTAGGGAAAGGCCGAGCAGGAGCGCAACGCCTCCTCTGCGCCGCCGGCTCTTCCGGGGTACATCAGGCAATCGATGAGCGTCTGCTCGCGCGTGGTCACCCTGACCGCATCGTAGGACCTCGAGCGCATGGTCTGCACACGCGGATCGCCGCCGGCACCGAAGGGGACGTAGCGGACGCCCCCGTACTCAAATGGCGAGCGCACTGTCGCGGACCTGAACGAGCACTCGAAGCCGACATTGTGCGCGACGCCGTGAGCCACGAGCGCCGAGTGATACGAGACGATCGCCTCGGGGTCGACGGTCTTGGCCACGAGGAACGGGTCGGGCGCCTCGCCGAGGAACTTGCCGGTCTTGGAGACATAGGCGCCCCGGCGCACCCGCTCGACCTCGCCCGACCTGAGGGCGCGTCGCAGAAGCGTCCGCGCGGTCTCCCTCGTGGCGATGGCGTAAAGGTCGCCCGTCGTGAACGCCTGATGCGATGCTATGTACTCTTTGAACTTCATGCAGACGAAGTATAGTGGAAACAGGTACAAGTTGTAACTATTGCCATATGATATTAACTGCAAGTCTGAGAATCCCATCCAATCACATCCACCGAGACATGGCGCGGAAGAGCCGGCGCACGTAGCTCCAGGCGAGCCTAAAGACGCCCACGGGAAGCCTCCTTCCCCTCTGCGGAGGCGAGCATGGCCCTGAGCTGCTCCACCGAGAAGGTGAGGCCGCCGGCACCAGCGCTCGACGCCGCAGCGGGGGCTGGGGAAGTCGTAGGGCGGGTCGAGGTCCGCGTCGAAGGAGTCCGCCACCCTGTCCACGGCTGCCCGCTTGGCCTTTGGGTCGACGTCGGCGTGGATGTCCGGGGCCATCGACGCGCTCGCGTGCCCCAGGCAGCTCGCCGCGGTCCTCACGTCGCGCCCGCCCGCTATCATCATGGTGGCGAGGGCGTGCCTGAGGTCGTGGAACGCGCAGCTAAGGCCGTTCACCCTGCGGAGGGCCGAGAGGTCCTTGCCGAGCCGAGCTGGGTTGCAGGGCAGGCCCACTCCCCCGCGTTCCCGGTGCACAGGGGTCGCCGCGCGCCACTCCCGTCTCGTGCGCCACGCGCTCGGCGTCGCGGCGCTTGGCGGAGAGCGTTGTCTCCAGGTGCTTGGTGAGCGCGTATCCGTCGGCGCCCATGTCGCACATCCAGGAGGACACGCCCTCTGCAGAGAGGCCCGCTAGGCGAACGTTTCGGGTACAGGGGTCGATCTGGCGCGCCTCGGCAGTTGCTACGCCCTCCACCGCACGCGCAGGACGTCTCCTTTCGGGAAGTTGTTGGGATTCCAGGTGTAGTCGCCGTCTCTCTCGCAGAGCACGACGTACGGACTGTGCTCGAGCCTTCTGCCACCTTGTGAGAGGGGGACGGGACGCTCGGCGAAGCCCATGACCGGGAGAGCCTTGCGGCCGTTCACCGTTTCCATCCAAACTTCGTCGCCCAGCTCGATCTCGGCCGCGCGCACCTCAACCGCGTTCAGGTACTCGCCAAGCCGCTCGTCCTTAGGCATCGAGGTCGAACGTTCGGAGTATCTCGTCGAAGTCGTATTGGTCCTGCTCGGCGAAGCCGTCGTAGAGCTTCTCGTGGCCAACAATCTCCCGGCCGTCGATGACGTGGGTGCCGTTGTCGCCCTGGTTGCCTAATTGCTTGAACCGGTCGATTCCCAAGCACAGGCCGCTCCCGAAGAAGTTGCCCATCACCTGGCAGATCCGTGCCCATCCGTAGCAGTCTCCGCTCGGTGGGCGGTAGCCCTGTAGCTCGCAGTACCTGAGCAGTGGTGCGACCGTGTCCTTGCCGCGTTCCAGTGCAGGTAGACGCCGATCTCATGCTCCTTCGTGGTGATGACTGCCCTGTTTCCCATGATTGGCCCCTAAGCTTGTGGGGCGCCCCTTTGGCGCTCCCCGTGGCCCGGGCGGCACCGCAAGAGTGCCCGCAAGGATGACAGGGAGATTGCCAAGCATATCAGCGCCTTCGCCAACGCGTCGGGCGGCAAGCTCGTCATCGGCATCGAGGACGGCGGCGATGTCACGGGCTTCAGGAGAAACGGCGCCCGTAACATCAAGGACTTCGAGAGGGCGCCGCTCGCCACCTGCTCCCCGAGCCCCATCGTCCGCGCCGAGCGCGTCTCCGTGACCAATTCGGCCGGCGAGGATAACATAGTGCTCGTCTTGGACATCGAGGCGTCCTCGAGCCACGTCATCTCCCGCTTGAGCGACGGCGAGGTCTTCCTGCGGCAGAATGACAGGAGCGTTAGGCTGACCTGCGGGCAGGTCTTGGCCCTCGAGTACGATAAGGGCCAGCGCGCCTTCGAGGACGAGCTCATCGAGGACTCCTCGATAGAGGACGTCGACCATGAGGTCCTGGATAGGTAAAAGGGGGTCCTTGGGACCGACCTTCCTGACGAGCAGGTGCTTAGATCCAGGCGCTTCATGCGTGACGGCAAGCTGACCGTCGCGGGCGCACTGCTCTTCGCAAGCGATCCGTCTGCGATGATGCCCCAGGCGCGCGTGCGCGCCTCGGTCTTCGACGACCGCTTGGAGATCGTGAGTCCGGGTGCGCTGCCCAACATCGTGACGCTCGACAACATGGTGACGACGCGCTACTCGCGTAATCCGCGCATAGCGCGTACCCTCGTCGAGTTCGGCTGGGTTCGCGAGCTCAACGAGGGCGTGCCGCGTATCTACAGCGAGATGCAGAGCATGCTGCTCAAGGACCCCACCTACTCCGAGCCGGGCGGCGCCAAGGTCCAGCTGACGCTCGAGAACAACATCGTCGCGCGCACGGTGAGATGACATGAGGCCCTCGAGGACAGGTTGACCGAAGGGGCGGTCTCCGCGCTCGACGAGTACGAGCTGGCGGCGGTGCGCCTCGCCTTCACGAATGGGAGGGTCACGGCCAAGGAGCTCGCTGAGCGCATTGGCCGCAGCCAGAGAACCGCCACCAGAGTGCTTAAGGGCATTGCCGGGCCAGAGGGCCTGCTTGAGTGGCACGGCTCCTCGATCAACGACCCCCGTCAGTTCTATGCGCTGAGGTAGAATCCTCCTTGTCGTACCTTGTCATACCTTGTCGAAGCCCCGAAGAACCCCTTGGACCTATTCCGCGTAGCCCGTTTACCTGCGACGCGTTGAGTCTGGTTCCGAAGTTTCCATCGCGTCATAGCCCTGCCGTGACTTTGTCGGAGTATGTCGTACCTGTCGGACCTCGCGGTCCCGTCTCTACAGCAGTCCGTCCAGCTTCTCCATCTGGGTACGCTTGCCGTCCTCGAGGTTGTCGGCGTAGGCGCGTAGTGTCATGGCGGGGTCCGCGTGGCCGAGCAGCGTCGAGACCGTCTGTCACATTCTGTGACCTTAGAGCTAGAGATCTCATTTTTTACTTGTCAAGCGCGGCGACAATCGAGCCAACGACGGCGGAGTCCTCAAGCTTGGCGACCGCGAAGCTCTTCTTGCCTGCGTCCTTCAGCGACGCTCCCACCAGGTAGCCCTCGATACCGTCTAGGATGAGGAAGCGGTCATGGAACGAGGCCGTGTGCCTGATCTCGAGCGTGGAGTACTGCGCGTTGAAGGTCTCGACGTCACACTTGGTGAGGCTGGTCTTTGGGTGCGTCCACACGGTGACGGAGACGCCTTGCCTCTTCTTAGCGAGGATGTTGAGCGTCCCCGTGTCCACGTAGCCGTCAATCAGGACGATTTTGCGCTTGGCTCTCTGCACGAGAAAAACCAGCAGCTCGAACGCATCGTAGACCTGTCCCTCGAAGAAGACCTTCTGGCTCGGCGCCTCGTGAGTCTCCATGTAGTCGAAGACACGCTCGAAGCGCTCGTCGGTGCTCTTCTGATATTTGAGCTGTCTGAGCTCAACCGTGCGGATCTGCTCGAACATATGGGCGTTGTCTGCGATGAAGTGTCGCATCTCTACGAAGGCGCGCATGATGCGGATGCTTGCATCAATTGCGACCCTGCTGCGGAGCACGCCCGAGAGCATCGCCACGCCTTGCTCGGTGTACACATAAGGCATGTAACGGCGGCCGCCAGCTGCGAATTTCTGCAGGTCATCGCTTGAGATGCCAATTTGGCACCTCAAGTTTTCGTACTCGTCGTCAGTGAGCCTGAAGCGGAAGTCCTCGGGAAAGCGGTCCTCATTGCGCTTGGCGGCGCGGTTGAGGGCGCCGGTCTCGACCTCGTACAGCTCGGCGAGGTCGCTGTCGAGCATTACCTGCTGGCCTCGCACGGTGTAGATCATGTCCCTGATCTGCGCATCGTTGGAGGCGATGATTGCAGATTCATTCCTAGCGGGTTCTTTTTCAGCCATGGCCGTAGTCTTCCTCCTCGAACCGATGATGCAATTCTATCAAGCGCGCTCACATCCAGCGCGAGATAGCGCGGAAGAGCCAGCGCACGAAGCGCCAGACGAGCCTAGAGACGCCCATGGCCTACCTCCTTCTCCTCTGCGGCGGCGAGCATTGCCTTGAGCTGATCCACCGAGAACGTGAGTGCGCCAGCACCAGCGCTTGGCGCTGCGGCGGGGCTCGGGAAGTCGTAGAGCGAGTCGAGGTCTACGTCGAACGAGTCCGCCACCTTGTCCACAGCCGCACGCTTCGCATCCGGGTCCACGTCGGCGTAGATGTCCTGGGTCATGGATACGCTGGCGTGCCCCAGGTAGCTCGCAACGGTCCTCACGTCGCAGCCGCCGGCAATCATCATGGTGGCGAAGGTGTGCCTGAGGTCGTGGAAGGTGCAGGAAAAGCCGTTCATCTTGCAGAAGGCGGCGAAATCCTTCCCGAGCTGCGTGGGGTTGTAGGGCCGACTCTTCTCCTCCTGCGTTCCCAGAATATACGGATCGCCCAGCGACACGCCCATCTCGCGCGCCACGCGCTCCGCGTCGCGGCGCCTAGCGGAGAGCATCGTGTTCAGGTGCTTGGTGAGGGGGATTGTCCTGACGGAGCTCCCGGTCTTGGGCTCCTTCACGTAGAAGCCGCCCGGACCGTTTCCTAGGGCGTGGCTCACGGTTATGGTGCCGTCGTCGGATAGGTCGGACCACCTGAGGGCGCAGACCTCGCCGCGCCTCATGCCCGTGGTGAGGGCTATCTCCACCGCAAAGCCCAGAGGCTGAGGCTCAGCCTGCATGGCGAGGCGCGGCATCCGCGTGCGCTCCTCACGCGAGAGGGCGTTGATGGGCGTCTTCACGCGCTTGGGCGGCTTGCAGAAGTCGTAGGGGTTCTTCGCTATGAGGTCCTGCGCCACGGCCCACTTGAGCGCCTGCTTGAATAGGCGGAAGGCCTTAGAGCAGCTCTTGGGCGCATAGCCGTCTGCGCTCATGTCGTGCATCCACCCAGAGACGTCCGGAGTACTTCTTCTTTTCCTAAGGACCAAAGCCAACGAAAGCAACGGTATCGGTAACAGCATCGCGGGTAACTTGCCGCTACTTTTTGCACTTCGTGTTTGCGAGGTAGACCATTGCGACGCTGTCAACTGCGATGACGGCGGTTGACACGCACACGAGCGTTATGGGGGCTGCCCCTCCCATCAGTGCCAAGACGAAAATGACGAGCGTGGCCACGAGCATCCCTCCACCCATGACCCGGAGCAGCTTCCGCTCGTTCACCGTCTCCTTCTCCGCCTCGGTGGCAGTGTTGTAGCCCGCGATAAGGTTTGCTCCGTGACCGGACAGAAAGGCGACGGTCATGGCGGCGCACACCGCGAATATGACCCACAGCACGATACGTGCGAGCATATCACCCACCTCGAACTCTTCTGCTTGACCCTTTGTCCATTGTATGCCTGACAGCTCCTTGTCCCTTATTCGAGCAGCATGCCCTTCTCCATGGCGTCCTCATTGGCTATCGTCGGTATCCTGCGGGCGGCTTTGGCCGCTGTGGCTCGACTGTCCCTCATGTTGCTCTACGTCATATCCTGCGCAAAACCCGCACCTTGAGTTGCCTCTCGGCGTCCCAGACCTCGGTCCTGTCCTCGTAGACGCTCCGCTCAAACCTTGGTATCCATGCGCTCGTTCTTCGCGGTGCGGGGGAACATCGCTCGGGCGTTCTTCATCTGTCGCCTGCAAGCCCTGTGGGGTGAATGACCATGGGCTCCTCGTCCACTTGCTAGAGGGCGTAGCGTGTCCCTAAGGAGTTAGAGGAGCAGGCAACTCGTGAAAGGGCATCGAGGCGTGCTTGAGCGGTCGGTCCTTGTCCTTCTGGCCGTTATGGCAGACGTAATCGTCCACGGAGTACGGAAGCGGCGCAGAGAGAAGGGCGCTTCGGAGCATATGGAATGATGCGGTCAGAAAAGAGCGGCTCGACTCATCAGGAGCCGAGCCGCCTGCGTACGGGAGCGTGTTTTCTGAGTCTACGTTAGCCGATGGAGACCGACCCACTGCCAGAGGGTGACGGGGGCACCGCCCACCAGCACGTTTGTGCCGTCGAGCTCCGTCTTCACCGTGTCGTGATAGGCAGGAATCCAGGCGAAGTGGCCGATGTAGCGCTGGGGCTGACCGAACTTGTCGTGGTAGCGCCCAGTCTCGTCCTCGATGTGGTCGAAGCAGGTGATATGTACGTCTGTGGCACCGAGCTCCTTGAGTCTCCTATAGTTTGCCAAGGTATGGACATCTGCCGTCACGATCGGGTCGTCAGCAGACTGCACGAACCAGAGGGGCGTCTTGGCAATCGACTTCATCTCGTCGTCTGTTGCCAGGGATGCGACCCAGGGAGCACAGATGGGGACGCCTGCGGCAAAGAATCCCGGATAGTCTGCCACCAGTCTCATGGTCATAAATCCGCCGTTCGAGAGTCCACCCACATAGATGCGCTTGTGGTCGATGTCGGGACGCGCTTCTATGAACTCATCGATCAGGGTCTTCAGCGCCTTCGTGTAGATGGACTTGTTGTCATTTGCAATTTCTCCCGAGCCTGAGTCCATCCAGTAGGTCGGGCTCGAAGGGGCAAGGATGTAGGCGGCACCGCCGAGCTTTTCCTGGATGTCGGGGGAGGAGAGCGCCGTCACGCGGTTGCCCATAACGGTACGGTAGGGCTCCTGCCCTTCTCCTGCACCATGGAGCCAGACGAGGAGCGGCACCTTCTCGACAGGAGGAAGCGGCGTGAACGGATGGGTTGCACGTGCAGCATTGACTGTAATGAGATCGGGCGTGAAGAAACCGTAGTTCATATCAATATCATCGAAGATGCCGGAGCCCGTGAGGTCCCAGCCAGTAAGATCGGGGCAGACGTCTCCTGTGTCGATATCGAATACCATGCCTGTGAGCGGGTCCTCTCCGGGCCCTTCACTCGGGATCTCCTTCGTCTGCGTGATGCGGAAGCTCATCGGGCGGATGTAGCCACGGGTGAGCGCTCCATCGATCCTTTTCGTGAGGAGCTCTTCGGGGAGCTTGAGCGCGATAGAGGAGCCCTCGGTCTGCGGGTTGCCTTCGCCGTCAGAGGCATAGGCAGCAAGCGCGGGAATGTAGCCCTTCGAAGGGAAGGCGCACTCGTCCGTATGGTGCTCCTTTGCGAGCACGACCTCGCTGGTCTTTGCATCATTGCGCTCCACATAGACGCTGAAGCCCTGCCTGTCCACGAATTTTGTGTGTACCTTCTCGGGGAGCTCGAGGATGAGCTTCGAGACATAGGGCCCCATATCGGTGGCCGAGGTGAAGGTCTTGTATCCAGCCATGCATATTCCCTTTCCTGTGCGGCAGGGCCAGCTTCCCACTGGCCCTGCGCTGTGTGTCCGTTGCGTGTTCTACCCAGATAGGTCAGCTATATGGCAGCGGACCTGTCGAAAGGCCACCTGCCTGCCAGAGCGTTTGCTCTGCCTCACTGTGTCTGCCATCTGGGGCGTATAGGTCTCATGTCCGTACCACTCATGAATTGCGTTTGTGGTCCAGAGACCAGCTGCATGCCCTGCAGCGAAGGCAGCTCCTGCGGCAGAGAGCTCGGCGAGCTTTGAGGCCTCGACCGAGGTGTCTGCCATGTCTGCCTGAAACTGCATAAGGTAGGCATTCTTTGTGACGTCGCCATCTGCCCTAAGCGTCTCGAGGGCAAGACCCGTATCTGCCCTGAGTGCATCGAGCACATCTGCTAGCTGGTGGGAGATGCACTCGGCACAGGCCTTTGCGATCTCTGCCCTGCCGGTGAGCGTCGTGACATCTGTGAGCATGTCCGTGGCGCCACTATCCCACCAGGGTGCACCGAGGCCCGTGAAGGCCGGCACGAAGTAGCTCCGATCATTCTGGTTTGCCTCTTGGATCAGGCCTTCAAGCTCGTCCGGGCTTTCGATCGGATGCACCTTATTCTTTAGCCAGGTGACGACGGCCCCGTGTAGCTGAGGTTTCCTTCGAGCACATAGGGGATTCTGCCTTCGAGGCTCCAGGCAATGCTCGAGACAAGGCCATGCGTGCTCCGGATGGGGGCATCTCCTGCCATGAGCATGACAGAGGAGCCGGTACCGTAGGTTGCCTTCACCTGTCTTGGCGCGAGGCAGTCCCGAGCAGCAAGCGCTGCCCGGGAGTCTCCGAGCATCGCATGGAGCGGGATGGGATTTGAGAGCGTGCCGTTGAAGTCCGAGATGCCGAAGAGGGCATCGGATGGCAATACCTTAGGGAGTGCTGCACGGGGAATGCCGAAGAGATTGATGACCGGTGCACTCACTGCTGGGTGTGCCGGTCACTTAACGTGCGAATAATCAATAGTTGTTCAAGCAGCGTAGGATAATGCTGGATATTGATATACGTTCGGGGGCTCCTCATGCTGATGGGCAACGCGAAGCGCGGAGCCTTCTACTGTATTCTCGACCTTATTGTCTCTCTCGGTTCCGCACCCCAGGTCATGTTTTTGCTCATTGTATTGAGTAAAATCACGCACCATCATTCGAAATAAAAGGAGGCGAGCCTTGATGTTCTAGCGCAAGATCGTGGAGATCATCGCCGCGAGGATGCGGGAGGATGATAACCCCCCTCATCCAGGTCGTGGCTGGTTCCCGCCAAACCAGCAAGTCAACGGCAATCGCACAGGCGCTCGAGAAAGTGAACAAGCCCGCCCACTCGGCGAGCGCTGATGACGTCATCGCCCCCGACGTGGAATGGCTGCGGACGGAGTGGCAACAGGCGCGCAACTTGCAGCGCGATTCGGACAGACCAGCCATTCTCGTGCTCGACGAGGTGCAGAAGGTGCGCGGATGGCCCAACGCGGTGAAGGGGCTCCGGGACGCCGATCAACGCGAGGGGCGCCCTCTGAAGGTCGTGCTGTCTGGCTCGTCGAGCCTGCTCCTGCGCAAGGGGCTTGAGGACTCGCTGAAGGGACGCTTCGAGGTGCTGCGCTTCACGCATTGGGGCCTTGCCGAGTGCCGGGAGGCGTTCGGGTTCACGCTCGACGACTTCCTGTTCTTCGGGGGCTTCCCAGGTGCTGCGCGCCTTGTGGTCGACGAGAGACGCTGGCAGGCGTATATGCGGGACTCGATCATCGAGCCCACGATATCCAACGACGTGCTCGAGCAGGGGGACGTGCGCAAGCCGGTGCTCTTGCGTGCGCTTTTCGACCTGGGGGCGCGCTTCTCTGGCCAGGAGCTCTCCTACAACAAGATGCTCGGCCAGCTGCAGGATGCTGGCAACACGACGACGCTGGCGCACTACCTGACCCTGCTCGACAAGGCGGGCGTGCTCTGCGGCCTCAAGAAGTACCACCCGAAGGCCATCGAGCGCAGGAAGTCCTCGCCGAGGCTCATGGTCTACGACACGGCGCTCATGACGGCGGTTTCCGGCCGCTCGAGGGAGCTGCTGTTGGGCGACTCGGAGCTTCGCGGCCACCTCGTAAAGAGCGCCGTCGGGGCCCGCCTGCTCGCCCTGGGGCCGGACCTTGGCTTCGACGTGCAGTGGTGGCGCGAGGGGAACGACGAGGTCGATTTCGTGCTCTAGTGGCCGCGACGCTTCTCGCGACGCTTTGTCTGCCTGAGGTCGAACTTGCGC
>ERZ772964.707-NODE-707-length-13584-cov-45.8851_pt1 | contig 13584 bp, 15 predicted proteins | sample MGYA00580675_ERZ772964 | MGnify/ENA primary metagenome ERZ772964 (study PRJEB29015, sample SAMEA2737941) | human oral metagenome | biome: human oral; feature: human-associated habitat; material: dental | place: China | collected 2139 ... | reverse complement strand
ATGTGCAGCAGGCATTGAAGGAGATTGACGCGGTGTTGTTGGCGATTTTTGACCTTGACAGTAAGCAGCGCAATGCCATGATGAGCGCTATGAAGCAATACCGCCAACTGGTGCGCGAGCGCGAGGCTTTGGCGGCGAAAATTGAGGAGTAATCTTGTTCGGACTATTTGAAGCTATTTGAGCTCTGGTTTGATTGCAGATCCATAAAAGCCGAGGAGATGTTTCAATCCTTGGCTTTTTGATTAGGCTCTTGGAGGCTTTGGCTTTGGTCTTGCTGGCGCGAGGCTTGTTCGTGTAATGCTTGCCGGCAATTTTTACACAAACCTTCCAATTCAAAGTGGTGCTCGGTGACTTTGAAATCGTATTTATTGCCAAGATAGCGAATAAGCTGTTCAAGCTCCGGCGTTTGAATTGGCGCGGCGTTTTGGCAGCGGATACAATATAAATGGTGGTGATGCGGAATGAAAGGCTCGGCTAGCTCGTAGTAATTTTTCCAGCCAATAGTCACGGCATTGACGATCCTCAGCCTGTCAAAGATGACCAGCGCGCGGTAAACGCTAGTACGGTCGATGTTTTTGCATTTTTTTGCAATATCGCTGATAGTTAGCGGAACGTTTGATTTTTGCAGTGCGTCGAAGACTTGTTGCCGCGGTTTGGTTAGGCGCAGGTTGTGCTGCTTGAATAGATCGTCGAGGGTCATGATATTGCAAGTATACAACTTATTGCAACAAATTTGCAATAATTCGGAGGGTTTGGCATTATGAAAAGCTATGGATATGGCAATTAAAACAGTGATGAATTTGCACGAGTTTGCACCATCGCCAGACGTCAATGCGGCTTTTTCTGGCTTGGTGGCGGCAGTCGTGCAGGCGACAAAGTTACCGAAGTGGTGTAATGACGAGGTGTGCCGCGAAGTGCAGCGCCGTTGTTCCCTGTCAGAATCAGAGATGGAAATGTATTGGTCGCGGCGAATTGCCAGCTCATCCCGTCCGCAGCAAGAGCTGGAAAAGTTTTGGTATATTGACAATTACTGCGAGCTGGTGCGGCGTGAAGTTGGCTTGCTGGCTGGGTCAGGTTTATTTTTGTCTGAGGGCAGTCACGTGGCAATGATTGGCAGCGGTCCCCTGCCTTTGACGGCTTGGTGTTTGTGGTGCCAGACGGGTGCGATGGTTGATTTGGTGGATATGGAGCCGGCTGCTTTGGCACAGTCGCGCGAGCTGGTGCGGGCGATTACTTGGCCGGTTGGCGAGTGTTTGTTGGCGGACGGAGCGGCGGTAGCTTTGCCGGATAATGCTTACGACGTGATTTATGTGGCTGGGCTGGCGGGCGATTCAGCTGAAGCCAAACAGCAAATTATTGATAATATTTTGCCAGCGCTCCGGCCTGGCGGGCGGATCATCGTGCGTGGTGCTCATGGCGCGAAAACATTGTTATACCCAGCGTTTGACCCGAATAGTTTGCAGCGCGTACAGCTGCTGGTCGAGTATAATCCTGACGACGATATCATTAACTCAGTATATGTGTACAAGAAAGGCTAATTATGAATGATAAGATTGCATTATATTTGGTGAACGGTGCGCTGGGTGCCGGCAAAACCACGCTGGTCGATTACTTAGTGCAGCAGCCTGAGTTTGCTGGCGCGCGAGTGATTGAGAATGAGTTTGCGTCGGAAAGTATCGACAGTTGCACATTGGCGCAACGCGTTGATGAGGTGGCAACAATTGCTGGCAAGTGTATCTGCTGCAGTAGTGGCGAAGAGTTGATTGATATTTTGCACAATTTTGCAATAAGCGGAAAAGCACCGGTTATCATTGAGTCAACTGGTGTTGCTAATACTTTGCGGGTGCTCGAGAAATTGCTGGCTGGTGATATCTTTGAGCAGTATGATTTGAAGCAGTCGTTGTATGTCGTGGATGGCGCTGAAGCCAGGGCTGATGGCCTGGCGAAGGCGTTGCTAACGGAGGCTCAGGCAGCGGACATGGTATTGATCAGCAAGCTGGATTTGCTAGCTGAAAACGACCACCAGCAGCTAATTGAAACATTGTTGCAACAAGGGCTGACGAAGGTTGTGATGATGGATCATGGTAAGTTTGACTTGGCGCAGCTTGATGGTGCATCGCGGATTTTGGACTATTTGCTACTGCACGAATCTGCCGAAAACGCGGCTGATAATGTCTTAAATTATAGCGTGATTGATGTGGCCGAATTGGCTATTAGCGCTGAGAATATTGAGAATATCTGGGCTAGTTTGCGAGATAAATATGCTTTGCGGCGCATGAAAGGCGCGGTCGCTGACGGTAGCGAAATATACCACATTGAGGCAACGCCGCAGCAAGTAAGGGTCACGCGCGGTGCTATTGACGAGTCATTAAAATTAGTTGTTATTGGCGAGCGGGCGCGTAAGATTACGCGCGCAGTAATTACGGAGGCGCTTGGATGATGGATGGTACGAGAGCGGCGGTCGATAGGCTGCTGGATATGTATGATGACTATAAGACTTTGGCAGCAAAGATTACTGCTGCGGAGCGCCGCTTGGCATTGGCGAAATTGAAGAATAGCGGTGTCGAACAGATACGGATAGAGTTGGACAACTTACGACATAGCCAGCAGCAACTGTCTGATGACATGACGTTTGATACGCCACTAGTTTGGGTGATGTACAAGTTTGAGGCCTATCAGGACGAGGCGCAGCCGATTAAAACCATGCACGATTTTCGCTTGCACTGTTCGAAACCCGGCTATATTTGCACCAAGCGCTTTATATTTCTTAATGCACATTTGTGCAGTAACGGGCAACGCCCCCTGATAGGCAGCAAAAAATATCCCGACGAAATGCTGCTCAGCGAGATTTTTTCACTACTTGGCGAAATTGAACAAGATGAAGTTTTCTTGTCCAATTGGCGCGCGCATGAATATTACCAGGAGCATGGCGCGATTAAAAAGTGGCAAAATTACACGCCAAGCAGTTCATAAGGATATTTTGGCTGGTCGATTTTAGTGGCGCGCGCATCAATGATGACGTATTCAGCTTGGCCGTTGACGACCTTTTGCGATAGCTTCCCTTTGACGGTTAGCCAAGTCCCATCTGGATAATCGATAAAAAAGTTTTTCTCAACAAGAATTTTCATCGGGACGCTGTCGACGGCGCAGCAGCTAATGACGTAGCGCGCGATATAGAAATAATTGTAGCCATAATTTCTTAGCAAGCCGTTTGAGACGAAGCCAGTTACAGAGATGTCGGTGTTGTTAAAATATGAAGTTTGCTTGCAGGAATTTATGGCGGTTTTCCAGCGGTTGACCGAAACAGTGGAACTGCCTTCCCTGGGTTTAGGAATTTCGCAGCGGCTTTCCGGCTCAATAATGGCTGGGCTTTCTCTCTGAGCGAGGCTGCTGGGTGATAGTGGTTCTGGCGGTAGTAAGTAGCCGGCCAGTAGGATAATTATTGCCAAATAAGACGCTGGCTTAACCTGCTTTGGGTTGAATTTGGATTTGACAGGTTTGGTAGCAGACTTAAATTTCAATTGCAACATTGTATCAATAAGCAAAAGTACGATTCCGACGATGCTAATAATGCTAGCAAATATGTGATATCGTGGATGGATATAAAAACCGAGCTGGTCGCGGCAAGCTAATAACAATATATAGCCGCAAACAATAATTCCGCCAAAAGATTTTAATAAATTAACGCGCATATAAGTTTACTCCTATGCCCGCCGCGAACGATAACGCAAAAATTATCAGCACAATTGCCACGATGAAGCGCCAGCGAAAAGTTGTTTTCATGAGCATAATCAGCTTGATATCAACCATCGGGCCGGCTAATAAGAAAGATAAAATTGAGCCGGTCGTGAAGCTGCGCGCGTACGCCAGCGCAAAGAAGGCGTCGATGCTAGAACAGATTGAAACGATAAAACTGAGGCCAATCATGGCGGCAACCGATAAGACAATGTCGCTGCCGACGGCGTTTATAATAAATCGCGGGACGAAAACTTGAGTGGCGGCGGCGATGCTGGCGCCGATGGTTAGCATGGTGAATAATTGCCAAAATTCATTGCGCGAGGAACTGAATAATTCTGGCAGATTTGAGCTGTGTTTGTGCGAGCGGCAGTAGCTTTTGAACTCTGGATTTATGATGGAATCTTCCTTGAAAAAGCTGACGATGAAAGCGGTTATTTGAACGATAACAAGCGCGAAAATAACCCGCCACCAAACCATGCGCGGCTCGAAACTGAAGGCGGTGATGGTGGCGATGATGGTGATTGGATTGAGGATTGGCGCGGCAAACAGAAAACTAACGACATCGGCGGGTTTTAGGCCGCGGGCTAGTAAGCTGCGGGCGACTGGCACGTTGCCGCATTCACAAACTGGCAGCGCTAACCCCGCTATCGATAAGATAAGCCGGCGGAATAATGCGTTTTTTGGTAAAATTTTGACCAGCTTTTCCGGCGGTAGAAAGCGGCGGATTAGAGCGGAAATGATAGTCCCTAAGATAAGAAATGGGACTGCTTCAACGATGACGCTCAGCGTGAGCGTGAGGAAATCTTGCAGCGATAATGCCGCTTGGGATAGCCATTTGCCAGCCTCGCCGCTAGCTAGCCATACACCAAAATGGAGGCTAAAATTGTGAAAAATAACAACTAGCGAACCAGCGGCAATCCAGCCGAGAAGCTCTCTATTGTTGGATATGAAGCTAGCGAGTCGATTATTAGGCTTTTTAATTTTTGCCATATATAAATTATACCGCACGCGCTTTGTGCTATACTAAATCATTATGAAACATCTCTGGCATTCGCATCACCCATTTCGGATTTTTTGGTTTTCGGCGCTGTTGACGCTGGCATTGGGCGGGCTGATTTTCGGTCATTTCGGCGCGAGCGGCTTGTGGTTATTCGCGATTTTGGTGGTGCTGGAGGTGACCTTTAGCTTTGATAACGCGGTGATCAATAGCAAGGTGCTAGCCGGCATGAGCCAGGTTTGGCAAAAGGTGTTTTTGACAGTTGGGATTTTTGTGGCGGTGTTCGTGGTGCGGTTCGTGCTGCCGATTATCATCGTGATGGTGGCGAGCGGCCATGGCTTCATGGAAGTGGTTGATTTGGCGCTGAATAGACCAGCAGAATACGGCCATATTTTGCACGAGGCCTCGCCGATGATCGATGCCTTTGGCGGCGCGTTTCTGATTATGATTGGCCTCAGTTATTTTATTGATTATAACAAGCGCGTGCATTGGATGCGGCATGTCGAGCCGTGGATGGCCAAAGCCGGGCGGTTCGAGAATTTCAAGGTGTGTTTGATGCTGAGCGTGGCGGCGGTGCTGTATTTCACGGTTGAGCCGCCGCATCGAGCGTTGGTGCTGATCTCGTCGGTATTGGGGATTATACTGCACATCGGGCTGGAATTGTTCGGCTCATTCTTTCATGAGGATGATGCTAAATCGGTCAAGGTCAAGACCGGCTGGACGGCGTTTGCCAGCCTGCTCTATCTGGAGGTGTTGGACGCTAGTTTTAGCTTCGACGGCGTCATCGGCGCCTTTGCTATCACCAGCAGCGTGCTGCTGATCGTGGCGGGTCTGGGTGCTGGAGCGATTTGGGTGCGGTCGCTGACGGTGTATTTGCTACGGACGGGTATGCTTAGCAAATATAAATATCTGGAAAATGGCGCGCACTGGGCGATCATGGCGCTGGGTATGATGATGATCGCCAAGCTGTTTCATCTGGAGCTGCCGGAATGGGCGACGGGCGGTTTGGGGCTGTTGTTTGTAAGTTTGGCGGTTGGCAGCAGCATGCTGGAGGCGCGAACGATTAATTTGCAAGAAGCAGCCGCGGCGAAATTACATAGCGCTGAGCAGCGGTTGAAGCACGGCGCGGCGAAGATTGTGTCGCGGAAGCGACGGTAATTAGTATTTGGATTTTTATTTTTGGGCGGGAGCGTTTACTATTGCGACATTGTTGCAATAAGAATTTATTTGGTTTAACGCCACAAGCGTAGTGGCGTAGTGATGTGTTGGGGATTAGAGCTTGACGCTGAGCGGTTCGATGGTACCGTCAAGAAATGTACCGATCAGCTTGATCGCTTCGGGAATCGTCCAGTCGCGGAGGATTTTGCGTTCATCGGTGTTGAACTTGCTGAGGACGAAATCAACGTCGCCAATTTGCCGCCGCAGTAAGTTGTCGGTGCCGATACGAATATGCCAGAAATCAGCGCCGATGTGAGCATGTAGCGATTTTAAGCCGTTGCTGCCAGCGTCGCGGCCACCCTTGCGGACGCGGATCTTGCCAAAATCAAGCGCCGTGTCGTCGTGAATAATCAGTACATCATCAAGCGTCAGCTTGTAAAAATCCATGAGCGCTCGCGCGGCAATGCCAACCTCGTTATAGTAGGTGGTCGGTTTGACGAGGAGAATTTTTTCTCGCGGAATAATAACAGGTGGTTTTGCGCTAGCGGATGAATTGACCGTAAAACTGTTCAATTCGGCAATATTCGCAGAAAATTTCGGCTTATTGCTAAAATGTGCACTCTGCCCTGTCGCCAACTGGTCAATTACCAAAAAGCCAGCGTTATGCCGGGTGTAAGCATACTTTTCGCCAGGATTGCCAAGGGCCAGAATAACTTTCATAGCCTTAGTATAGCACCTTGGCTGTGATGACGTATAATAGATGTATGGCGAAACGCGATGACGATTTGGAATTTAGTGTTAATGCGGCGTTTGACGAAGCGCGGGCAGTTGTTGACAAGGTGCCGCTGTATCTAGTGAACGGCTCGCTAGGTGCTGGCAAGACCAGCGTGTTGGAATTCTTATTGCAACAAAGTGACTATAAGGGCGCGCGAGTGATTGAAAATGAATATGCCAATGAAAATGTCGACGGCTACAGATTGGAGGGGCTGGCGGAGATGGTGACGACGCTGGCTGGCGACTGCGTCTGCTGCTCGTCGAAGCACGCGCTGACGCGGATGCTATTGGACTTTTGCCGGAATTCTCCAGCGCCAGTATTCATCGAGGCGACGGGCGTGGCACGGACGATGAATTTGGTCGAGAAATTGATAAATGCACAAATATTCAATAAGTATGAACTGATGCAGAGTTTTTACGTGATCGATGCGCACGAGGTTTTGCGCGGAATTGAGCCGGCGCACGAGGTTGAACTACAGGCGGCAGATGCTATTTTGGTGACCAAGGAAGATTTGCTAAGTGAAAATGAACGCGCCGAGTACGAGGAAAAATTGCGCACCCTACCCTACGCCAAGGTGCTCAGCGCGCCGCATGGTCGGTTTGACCTAAGTAAATTAACCACGCCGTCGGGACTACTAGCGTTTTTTGATACGTATGACGGCGAACTGGCGGTGCCGGATAATCCGACGTACGCAGTGCTGGATGTGTCGGGCATGAAAATTACGGCGACGACGTTGGAGAAAATATGGCCGGAATTATTTGCGGCGTATGGTCTACGGCGGATGAAGGGGTGTTTTATTAGTGACAACGGCGCGCGCCAGCATGTGGAGGCGACCGAGCAGCAGATTCAGATAACTCATGCCAGACCTGAGGAGGCGGCAAAAATCGTATTCATCGGCGAGCGAGCGGATGAGATTACGCGCGAAGCCTTGGCGGCGCAACTGGTTATGTTTGGATAAAAATTCGCTTTCGTCGTTTCCGACTCATCAGCATAGACACACATCTATGGAGCGAACTGACAAGCAAGAGAATATGTGCGGCGGAGAGAGCCGCTAATAATTCAGCGGCTTGTCAGTCCGGATTCTCTACACCGAGCGAGCGTGTGCGTACTCACTCAAGGCATAGAAAGTGTAGGGATAAAGGAGTTCGCTGAAAGCGCGAAACTTCCTGTAGTCATCAACACACAGCGCAGCGCTGTGTGTAGTGAACTTGATCAGGGCATACAGGTGCTCCCCTCTTCGGAGCTGCTCCTTTGCCTCATGATACAGGAACGTGTCGAGCTTGCGCCCGACACGCCCGTTGGCGATGTCTTCCGCGTTCTTATAGTAGATGCTCATGACGAGTCTCTCTCCTCACCCAGGCGGAGTGCCTGTGTCTTCTCTCAGGAAAAACACTGCTCGACGCCCGGATGGCGCCTGAGCAAGATGAGGTTTCACGACACTATTTTGCCTCCGTTAAAATAACGCCATAAAATCTCACCTTGCTCTATTCTCAACTGCTTGTCAAAATGCACTTTTGGACAAAACGTCAAACATCTGTCAACAAAAGCTGATATGTATCATATCCGAACGCCGAAGTCAATAGATTAGCGCAATTTTATTGAATTTTAGGCAAAAATAGGGTGAAAATGACGATAAAAAATAAAAACAGCCCCGTGAGCTCTGACGTGAGGCGCGGGACTGGCTTTATCAGCCTATAAACTTAAGGCTTATGTATAGCTAATGATTTTTATTCTGCAGAGGAATCTGGGTTGTCAACGGTGATATTCTCGTAATAATCACCTTCAGCTACTTCTTTAAGCTCTTTTGATGATACGACGACAGTAAAGCCTTTTCGAAGCTCGGGGAGCGATCTACGCATTGCCTCAATTACCGCTTTTCCGATGTCTGATAATAGTTTTATTTCTTCTCTTTTTGATTCTGATGTTGTCGCAGCATTGGGGTCGTCTTCTGCTTCTGAGGCTTTGGCTCCTATGATCACTCCGTTAAGATCAGGATAGTCATCGCCGCCTGGTGCCACTGTAGTAGATATACTAGCTTCACTGCACCCTGTCTCCTTAGGCATGTCGACTGTAGATGATTTTACCTCAGCACGTTCACGCAATGGTTTATGGGTGGCTGTATCGCCAACTATTGCATCGACTTTTATAATATCGCCAGACTCGCTATCTGCTCCTCCAACTAACTTAACATTTGTAACAGAGCCTACGCGAAACGTATCTTCCTCGGCGTCTTCGCCAAAGAAGCCTGTAATAGTAACTTCATATCTTTTAATATGTCCAAGACTCATGCATCATGTACTATATCACAAAGATGAATTTTTACAAAATTTGTGGTGTGGTGAATAAATTGGGGTGTAGTTTGGTGGGAGTTTATCGCGGAAATTGAGAGTCTTTACTCTCATGATTTCTCTCTCGTCTTTCTGCTTCGTGAGCTTGGTTAATAATATGCAATACTAATGTCACTAACACTATTCCTATGATGATGTAGACTACCCATTCCTGCGGTACTTTAATAACTTTTGGCGCGTGCACAAATGTCGTCCATATTTCTTTGAGCATTAACTTCATAGTTATCTTCCCCTATTTCCCCCTATTAAAACTTATATTTATCTGACCACCTATCTGGGTTGTAGGGTGTCTTCTTGGTCTTACTTCTCTCCCACCCTCTTAATTCTGAGTAATAAGTAGTTTCAGATACTGTTAGTCCTGCTTCTAATAACAGGGCTATGATTATGGCTATTATGATAGCGATGATATTTAACACGTTTCAATATACTCCTATAGTAAATAGCTTATTGTTAATATAACGACTTTCTTTATATCAAAAAAGCAAATAGAGATCAGCTTTTTTTGGCTTCTTTGGATTGTTTGTAAGCCTTGGTGACGGGCGCTAGGCCGCGGGCGACGCGTTCGCGGTTGGCTTTCAGTTGCTTTTCGTCGCGGAAAGATAGTTTAATGGGCGTGCCGGCAAAGTTGAAGGCTTCACGCAGGGTGCGTTCGAGGTAGCGTTTATAGCTCCAGTGGACGAATTTCAGGTTGCTGCCGTAGATGACGAACCATGGCGGGGCAACGTCGGTCTGGACGATGTAGCGCAGTTTCGGATGCGAGTTCTTCAGTCCGGCTGGCGGATGAGCGGCAACGGCTTTTTGTAGGAGGTCATTAAGGATGCGGGTTTTACATTCTTGGCGGCGGCGAGTGTGGATGTCAAGGGCTAGGTCGAACAATTTGGCGACGTTTTGGCCGGTGACTGATGAGGTGAAGATCAGTGGTGCGTAGGGTGTGAATTTGAAATGGTAGCTAATTTGCGGCGCTAGCTCGTCGCGGGTGTAGGCATCTTTACCTTCGACAGAGTCCCATTTGCTGACCACCAGCACGAGCCCCTTGCCTGCTTCGTCGATGATGCCCGCCAGTCGTTGGTCCAGCTGGACGTTTAATTCGTTGACGTCCATCAGCAGAAAACAGATGTCGGCTTCGTTGATAGCTTGCATGGTGCGCAGGACGGAGAACTTTTCGATGCCAGTTTCTTGTTTGCCCTGGCGGCGGATGCCGGCGGTGTCGAGTAGTTCGATGGTCTGGCTGTGGTAGCGGACTTGGACGCGGTTGACGTCGCGGGTGGTGCCGGCGACGTTGGCGACGATGGCTTGCTGCTTGCCTGCCAGGGTGTTGAACAAGTTACTTTTACCAACATTTGGCCGGCCGATCAAGGCAACGCGGATGATGTCGTCAGGCGCGGCGTCGGTGGCTGGCGGGATAAGTTTGGCGATGTTGTCGAGTAGCTCAGAGATACCGATGCTGTGTTCGGCAGAGGTTTTGATGATGGTTTTGATGCCGAGGCGTTTGAATTCGTCGGTATGGAGCGAGCCTTTGAGGTCAGCTTTATTGGCGATGAGAAGGACGGGCTTACCGCTTTTTAAGGCTTTTTTGGCCAGTTGGCGGTCAGCGTCTGATGGGTAGACGGTGGAGTCGACCATGACGAGGATGACGTCGGCTGCGGCGGAGGCGTCGGCGATTTGGTCCTGGATGGTGGCTTCGAATTCGTCTTCGGCGGGCTTGAGACCGGCGGTGTCGATGAGCCAGAATTCGGCGTGCGTGTCCGCTGGGGTGCGACCGCCCGCCGTCTCCTCCATGTCGAATGCATCCGGCAACGCCGTCCGCAGAGCTATCGACTTGTCGGAGAGGCTGGCGGTTGCGCCAGCGCCACGCTCCTGCGCTGGAGTACTCTTTTCGCTTGTATCTCCACTGGAGATACTACGCGAGCGTTCGGCTGAAACGTCCGCTCCTCGCGAACGTTTCACAGCCTCCAGCGCAGGAGGTGGCGCGCTTATCGCAGCTTTCTCAGGAGATGAAGCACGGCGCTTATACGAAACTTTGCCAACGACGTTGTCGCGGGTGGTGCCGGCTTCGCGGGCGACGATGGCGGTGCGGGCGCGCGTCAAGCGGTTGAATAGCGAACTTTTGCCAACGTTAGCTTGGCCGATGATGGCGACAGTAGGTAATCTATTAGGCATAATTATGCCCATTATAACAGAGGCGCGGCGATTTGGCGAGGACAAACTGTGATGTCAAGTTTAATTGCCGCTGGCTGGAGTGGGTGTTGCCTCAGCGGTTGGTGCGGGGCTGTTTTCAGCTGTTGGCGGAGTGTAACCGCATTCGGGACTGTTGGGGATGGCGGTGATACTGCCTTGCCTGCCGGGGCGGCGGTGTCCGTATATTAGAGTGGTACCGTCACAAGCTTTTGATATTTTGCCTAGAGGCTCTCCTTCTTCGCAACCTTGCTCGCATCCCGCGTCAACCAGCTTCCAGTCAAGGTCAGGGTTGCCTTCTGAATCTGTCTGCGCATCTTCTTGCCCTTGTTCTGTGTCGGCTGGTTTTGTTTCTGATGTTGGCGCGGCACAGCCCGAAACAACCAATGCAGCGGCAGCCATGACGCCAAGAGCTTTCCCTGCTCTTTTTCGTAACGACTCGCTTATGACGCCAAGCACTCTCCCTGTTCTTTCTCCTAACAACTCGTGTACTTTGCCAATTGAAAACCTTTCGCCTTTTCCCATAATAATATCCTCCTAGTATTTATAATGTAAGGTATAGTACACTATCGTCAATTTGGTGTCAAATTGCTTTCCTGAAATTCCCCGCGCTTCATGCCGCCAAGCGAGTAATTGCCAAAATCTGTCCGGTGGAGTTTTTTAACCGTGTAGCCAAGCGCGGCGAAGGTGCGGCGGATTTGGCGGTTGCGACCTTCGTTCATCTGGACAATCCAGCGGCAGTCGTCGCCGTCGTGCTGGCGCTCAAGCGTCAAGCGGCTCGGCCCGTCAGGCAGCTGCACACCAAAGTCATTGATCATTTGCCGATGGAGCGGCTGCAGCGGTTGGTCGAGCGTCACCAGATAGCGCTTAATTTTATAAAACGACGGATGGGTCATCTGGTGGGCGAAGTCGCCGTCGTTGGTGAGGAGAATGAGGCCGGAGCTATCTTTGTCGAGGCGGCCGACGGGTTTCAAGTGATGGAGACTGGTTGGCAATAATTCGTAAATGGTCGGTGCGCCGCCCTGAGAGGCGCGCGAACAAAGATAGCCGACGGGTTTATGGAGGAGGATGAGCTTTTTTGGCTGGATGTGCAGCTCTCGGGAGTTGTACAGGACAATGTCGGACTGGCTTATCTGCCGGCCTAAAACCGCGTGATCGCCGTTAACTAATATTTCCCCTTGCTCTATCAGCTCGTCAGCTTTCCGGCGCGACACGCCGAGGCTTAAAGCTACAAATTTGTTTAGTCTCATCAGATTTTTTACGGGCTGCCGTCCGGTCATTGTTGCGGCGCTGTCGGCATGGAAGTCGGTGCTGGAACTGGTTGTTGCTGAGCTGGATTGTCTGTTTGAGCTTGGGCGGATTGCTGCATGGCAGCTGCGGGGTCTGGTGCCGCTGGTGTTAGTACTGCTGCGTCCGATGGAGTTGGAGCTGCGGGCTGCGGTGTTAATTGCGCTGCGTTTGGATCAGCTGTCGGCATGGAAGTCGGTGCTGGAACTGGTTGTTGCTGAGCTGGATTGTCTGTTTGAGCTTGGGCGGATTGCTGCATGGCAGCCTGAATCGGACTCTGCGGGCTAATCTGCGGAACTGGCTGTAAGACTGGCGCTGTATTTTCCGGAGCAGCTGGCTCTGGCGGTGTCTGAGGTGCTTGAGGCGATTCAGCCGTTGGCAATACTGGCGGTTCTTTCGGGGCTGGCTGGGTTGGCTGCGGAATAGGCGTAGCGATAGGTTCCATGGCTGCTGCCGGCTCTGCTGCTGGAACGGTAGGAATAGCGGGTGCGTTTAATTCCTGGTCAATTAATTCCGAAACATCAACCGACTCGCCTTTTTCTGATGCTGGTAGCGGTTGAATAACTCTGTCGCCTAGTCCAGCTGGACGCGGCATTGGCGACGAGAATGGCGCTAAAGGCTGCGGTAATCCGCTTGGCTGTGCGGGCTGCGGTGCGGCTGATGCCGGCCGAGGTAAGCCATTTGATTGAGGCGCAGCCTGAATCGGACTCTGCGGGCTAATCTGCGGAACTGGCTGTAAGACTGGCGCTGTATTTTCCGGAGCAGCTGGCTCTGGCGGTGTCTGAGGTGCTTGAGGCGATTCAGCCGTTGGCAATACTGGCGGTTCTTTCGGGGCTGGCTGCGGTGACAGCGATTTGACATCCGGCCGTTCAACCGACGGGGTGTCGTTTGGATCTACTTCAAGGTTTTCTACGTACGACATATCTTGGCTTGAATTATCGGACTCGGCAGCAGCAGACGGCTTTGGTTCGGTGCCAATTCCTGGTACATCGCGCAAAACTTCGTGAACTGCCCTGACAACGTCTTCAATGCCTACTTGCGATTTAACCAAATATCTGTCAGCACCCAGCTGCTCGCCGCGCTTGCGCTGGTCTTCGGACGACAAG
>ERZ772964.705-NODE-705-length-13611-cov-130.526_pt1 | contig 13611 bp, 8 predicted proteins | sample MGYA00580675_ERZ772964 | MGnify/ENA primary metagenome ERZ772964 (study PRJEB29015, sample SAMEA2737941) | human oral metagenome | biome: human oral; feature: human-associated habitat; material: dental | place: China | collected 2139 ... | reverse complement strand
TTCCGCACCGAGATCGGTTCGAAGGGGCGGGCCCGGGCGAGAATGCCCTGAAGCTCTCTCGGAACGGGCGTTTGGCGTGGCATGCTGGGGGCGCCTCCACGGCGCCACCCCGGACCGACGCAGTACCAGCCTTGCCGGGAGTGCACCGAGAGGAGGTGGCTCTGGGCATGTCGTCGAGGAACCGGAAGCGTCGCCGGCGCCAGCCGGTGGCACGGAAGGGGATAACGGGCTCGCAAAAGGCCCAGACCTGGCGGACAGCGTTGCAGAACCTTCTGCCGTTGATCTGGGCCCTTGCAGCCTTGATCAACGCCCTGCTGGGTCGTTGAACCAACATCCCAGAGAACTGGGGAGCCGTCCGGTTGCAGCCGGGTGGCTCCCCTTCATTATGGGCCATCCGGGCCGTCGGCGTCCACTGTGACTCCGGGCCTGCGCCCGGAGCCTGCGCCCGGAGCGGAGGCTCAGGGACGACGGCGGCCCGGACGCGAGCGGCCGCCCCGCCGTCGTGGCTCCGGCCGCCGCGGCGGCCCGGCTTCAGCACCGGGTATCGCTGCGATCCAGCACCCTGGCCGTAGCGGCGATAATGATGACGGTCAGCGTCACCGACAGCCCGATCGTCGTCGCGGCGCCGGCCGCACTCAGGTCCTGAACCTCGAAGGTCGTCTCGCCCGCGGAGCTGAAGGCCCCGATCAGGGCGGTCCGGGTGAGCAGCGCCTGGGGCAGGATGGCGGCCCCCGGAACATGCATGAGCAGCGACATGGTGCCGACGCCGGCGAGGGCCAGGCCCGCCGCCACGGGCAGGGCGAAGGAGCGCGAGAACGCCGATAGCGCCGACTGCAGGGCGCATACGGGCACGCAGGCGATCACGATGAGGCCGCTGGTCGCCAGGTAGCGTGCGGGCAGCATCCCGGGCAGATCGAGGATGCCGACGCCGACCGCGACGACGGCGACGACGAGCACGAGCTGCATGACGGCGGCAAGCACGGCCACGGAGATGGTCTTGGCCGCGACGATCTGCCAGGTGGGCACGGGCCTGCTCATAAGAGCGTTCCAGTTGGAGCCCTGGTGCTCCACGCGCCACACGAGGGAGGCGAGGACGGCCAGCCCGACCGCCAGGACCGCCATGGCGTAGAACCCGATGGACCTGACCCACAGGGTGTGCCAGCCCTCCACGAACCCGTCCGTCGCCCAGGTGCTGCCGCCTCCGGCAGCGACCATGATGATGGGCAGCAGCAGGGCAATGCCCCAGCTCGTGGAGCGCCTGAGTTTGATCAGCTCTGTGGTGAGGGAGTCCATGTCATGCCTCCCAACGGTCGAGGCGCGCGGTGGCGCCGAGGAACAGGGCGCCGCCGACGACGGCGAGCGCGGCTGTGCTGGGCAGGCCGGCCGTGCCGGGGCCGGCCGGGCCGAGGTACACCAGGTCGAGGCCGACGAAGTCGGCGGGAGCGATGAGCGTGTAGTAGGTCCACGGGCTCAGGTGCAGCAGCCAGCGGGGCAGGACCTGGCCGAAGAGGCCGAGGAGTGTCCCGCCCAGTGCCGCGCCCAGCGGCAGGAGCTGGTTCTCCGTCCTGGCTGACAGCAGCAGCTGGAGGGCGAGGACGGCGAGATCGACCACCATCAGCGAGATGATGAGCCCAAGGGCGCGGGCCGTGGGGAAAGGAGCCGTGATGCCGACGGCCCTGCCGAGGACCAGGATCGCTCCGCCCCAGATGAGGGGCATCGGCGTCACCAGCGTCCCCAGAGCGAGGAGCTTGGCTCGGCAGAGCCGGCCCGGTCCGGCACCGGCTGTGGCGGAGGCCAGCCACCCGTTGCCCGAGTGCTCGATCTCCGTCTGCCTGCTGGCCATGACTGCCAGCAGGATGGGAGCGGTGAACATGACGGCGCTGTGGAGCCCGACCAGGAGGAGCTTCCAGTCGTAGCCGTCCGGATCATCAAGGTGCTCCGCAAGGCCCGATCCCATGGGCCAGAACACGGTGAGGGCGCACACGCCGATCAGGAGCAGGCAGGCGATGAGCCCGATCCGCAGATGGCGCATCTTGGAGTACTCGTTGCGGAGGCGCGCGCTCAGGGTCACAGTCCGCCTCCCTCGGTGAGGGCCATGAAGACGTCCTCCAGGCTCTGCTCGTCGTGGCGCACGCCGTAGACGTCGATGCCCGCACGGACGAGGGCGGACACGGCATGAGCGGTCGCCCTCCGGTCGAGCCCGGGAACGCGGACCAGGCCGCCGGAGCAGTCCGGACGGTCTGGGTCGCCCGGGTCCCGCGTCGTCGGATCCCGGTCCGAGTCGCGACCTGGCCCGGGCCCGGCGCCGTGGGCGGCGAGTACCGTAGAGGCCGTGTCCGGGTCGGAGCACTCGATGAGGAGGTCGGGCGCGGAGGCCCTCACGAGGTCGTCGCGGCTGCCCTGGAACAGCAGCCTGCCGCGTGACAGGATGCCCAGCACGGTGGCGGTGCGGTCGATCTCTCCCAGCAGGTGCGAGGAGACCATGATGGTCATGCCGTCGGCGGCGAGATCGCGCAGAAGCCGACGGATCTCCTCGATGCCCGCCGGGTCGAGCCCGTTGGTGGGCTCGTCGAGGATGAGCAGGCTGGGACGGCGCACCAGGGCCATGGCGATGCCCAGGCGCTGCTTCATCCCCAGGGAGTACTCGCGGACCTTCTTGTCCATCTGCTTCTGCATGCGCACGGTGCTCACCGCGCGGCGCACGTCCTCCTCGTCCAGGCCGAGGAGGCGCTGGACGATCCGCATGTTCTCCGCCCCGGTCAGGTGCCCGTAGCCGGGCGGCGACTCGATGAGGGAGCCGATGCGGGCGAGCCGGCGACGCCGGGTGGAGCGGTTCATGGGCTCGCCCTGGATGAGGATCCGGCCCTCGGTGGGCTGCACCAGGGACAGGAGCATCTTCATGGTGGTGGACTTGCCGGAGCCGTTGGGCCCCAGGAAGCCGTAGACGGCGCCCTGCGGGATGCGCAGGTCCAGTCCGGCGACGACGGCTCTTGCGCCGTACCGCTTGGTCAGGTTGCTGGTTTCGACGACGTGTGTCATGCGCCTGAGTCTGGTCGCGGCGGTGCCGCCCGGCTTCCGGCTGCGGGACCATGCCGGCGTATGCATGTTGCATACGCCCCAGGCCGCGGTCAGCCCCGGCATGGCCCGGCATCCTGGCGCAGCCCGGCGCCTCAGCCCTCCCCGGCGCGGACGATCCCCGACTCGTAGGCCAGGACGACGGCCTGCGCCCGGTCGTGCAGCCCGAGCTTGCCGAGGATCCGGCCGATGTGGATGCGCACTGTCCCCTCGGCGATCGACAGGTCCCGGGCGATGCGGTCATTGGGGAGCCCGCGGGCGAGCAGGAGGAACACCTCTTTCTCGCGGGAGGTGAGCCTGTCCAGCGGAGCCGGCTCGGCGTCGGCCATGGGGGCGGGATGGGCGGCGAAGCGGTCAATGAGGCGGCGCGTCGTGCTTGGGGCCATGACCGCGTCGCCGTCGTGAACGTGACGGATCGCGGCCATGAGCTCCTCCAGGGTGGTGTCCTTAAGCAGGAAGCCGCTGGCGCCGGCGCGGATCGCCTCGAAGGCGTACTCGTCGAGGTCGAAGGTGGTCAGGACCAGGACCCTGGGGGCGGAGGCGTCGGAAGGACCGTCACCGCTGCCGCCCACGATGCGGTGGGTCGCCTCGATCCCGTCCATCCGCGGCATCCGCACGTCCATGAGGACGACGTCGGCCTCCACCCCGGCCAGCAGCTCGACGGCGGCGGAGCCGTCTTCGGCCTCGCCGACGAGCTCGACGTCCTTCTGGGACTCCAGCAGCATGCGGAAGCCGAGCCGGTACATCTCCTGGTCGTCGACCAGCACGGTCCTGATCGTCACGGCTCTCCGCTCCGGATCGGCAGGACGGCGCGAACCCGGAACCCGCCGCTGGACCGCGGCCCCGTCTCAAGGGTGCCGCCGTGGGAGGCGACCCGCTCGCGCATGCCCACCAGGCCGTGACCGGGCGGCCCAGGCGGCCCGGGCGAGCCGTCGGGCGAGCCGGCAGGATCGTCAGCCGGGCCGGAGGACTCGGGCGCTCTGCCGGCCGGGCCGGGCTCGGAGGCCGGGCCCGGTGCGCCGTCGGGGTCGGGCCCGACCGCACCTGCGCCGTCGTCGAGCACCTCCACCTCAAGACGGTCCTGCGTCCGGGTCACGCGCACGTCGACCCGGCTCGCCGGGCCGGCGTGGCGGCGCGCGTTGGTGAGCGCCTCCTGGACCAGCCGGTAGACGGTGAGGTCGAGCCCGGCGGGCAGGTCGAGTGCGCCGCTCACGCTCAGGGACACCGGCAGGCCGGCCTCCCGGGCCTCGGCGACGAGGTCCTCGAGCCGGGCGGTGCCGGGCCGGGGCGCGAGCCCGGTCGGCCCGCCGGTGCGCAGAAGGGTCAGCATCCGCCGCATCTCGCCCATCGCCTCCCGGCCGGTGTCGCGCACGCGGACCATGGCGTCGGCGGCGCGCCGCGGGTCGGTGGGCGCGATGGTGGCGGCGCCGTCGGCGACGACGACCATGACGCCCAGGCTGTGGGAGACGATGTCGTGGATCTCCCGGGCGATCCGGGCGCGCTCGTCGAGCACGTCCGCGCGGTGGCGGGCCTCCTGCTCGCGCAGGCTGCGCTCGGCGGTCTCGGTCAGGGCCGTGGCGTAGGCGCGTCGCGTCCGCGTCAGGGCGCCACTGGTCCAGGCCCAGGCGACGGCGGCGACGAGGAGTCCGGGCAGGCTCAGCCGGGCCTCGCCCAGCCGGACCAGGGGGGCGCAGGCGACCAGGGCCCAGGCGGCGACGGCGACCGCCGCGGGCAGCGAGGCCGTGTGCCGCCTGGTGACTGCGAGGTGGTGGACCGTGAGGGGCAGCATGAGGTCGGCGGGGACCAGTCCCGCGCGCGGGCCGATGAGCGGCTGGACGCACGCGGTCAGGAGCATGAGCGCGAAGACGGCCAGAGGACGACGGCGCCGCAGCGGGTACGCCAGGCACGGGCACAGGGAGATGGTCTGGAGCATCCAGAAGCCGCCCGGCCGGCTGCCGAGAGCGGCCATGGGGAGGATCATCTGGTTGTACGCCAGGACGACGCCGGTCACCAGGAGATCCGTGCCGCGCCGGTGCCAGGCCGGGCGGCGCTGCGGCCACGGCGTCGGGACGCCCACGGGCGACCGGGTGGGGGCGGACCTCATGGCGCCAACCTACTCGGTGCCCGCTTCGAGGATCTGAGGGCGCCGGGTGCTGGTGGGGCTGCTCCACGGAGCCGGGGCGTCGCCGGACCGATCTCGGTGCGGAAGTGAACCGATCTCGGTGCGGAACCGGACCGATCTCGGCGCGGGGAGGAGCGGGACGAGCACGGCGGGGCGGACGGCACGGGAACGACTGCGGCCCGCGGTGCCGGGTTGTCTCTCCCGGCCCGCGGGCCTTTGTCGTCGAGGGGCTCAACTCCGGGTTCCCAATCCCGGAGGAGCGCGCCTCCTTCGCCAGAACGACCGGCCCCGGGCTCCCTAAGACCCGGAACCGTCTCGGCAGCGACCCGGTCATCGGGTTCCCCAACCCTCGCGACCCGCTCCGTCCGGCGGCGGTAACTATGTAACCCGACTCGCCTGGAAACTCACCCCTATGAACCCTGACAAGTTCCTGTGAACGCGAGGTCGTGGTGCTCGTGGGCCTCAGCCGCCCCGCACCTTGACCCTCGCGCTGCGTGAGGGCCCAGGCTGGCGGGCGTGAGAGATGCTGTGCTCATGGAGCTCACGGACACCGCGCAGGGCCGGGCCGGGGAGCCCGGCGAGCTGACGGTCGGGCAGGTCGCCGGGCTCGTCGGCGTCAGCGTGCGCACCCTGCACCACTGGGACGAGATCGGGCTGGTGACGCCGTCGGCCCGCTCATGGGCCGGCTACCGGCTCTACGGGCCCGACGACGTCGCCCGGATCCACCAGGTACTCGTCTACCGGGAGACGGGGATGCCGCTGGCCGAGGTGGCCCGGGTCCTGGACGACCCGCACGTGGACGCCGTCGCCCACCTGGCCCGCCAGCGCGAGCTGCTCCAGGCCCGCATCGCTCACCTGACCCGGATGCTCCGGGCAGTGGACACGATGATGGAGAGGAGCACCATGGAGCAGAACCTGACCCCGCAGCAGCAGGCCGAGATCCTCGGCGCCGAGTGGGACCTCGCCTGGCAGGAGGAGGCCGAGGAGCGCTGGGGCGATACCGAGGAGTGGGCGCAGTCGGCCGCCCGCAAGGCCGCCATGACCCGGCAGGACTGGGTGCGCGTCGCCAAGGAGACGGGCGTCCTCGAGGCCGACCTGGCGGCCGCCATGCGCGAGGGCGTCGCCCCCGGCAGCGAGCGGGCCAACGCCCTGGCCGAGCGGCACCTCGCCGGCATCGACCAGTGGTTCGACGCGACCTACTCCAAGCAGGTGCTCATCGCCCGCGGCTACGTCGCCGACCCGCGCTTCACCGCCTACTACGACAGGATCGAGGACGGCCTGGCCGCCTGGCTCAAGGAGATCGTCGACGCCAACGCCGCCGCCCACGGGGTGGATCCGGCCACCGCCGTCTGGCAGTGAGACGGCGCCGGCGCTCTGCCGGCGTCGAGATAGACATTTTCGTACGAGGTAGACGGTGACACCGCCGATCTCGTACGAAAATGTCTATCTCGAGGGGGTGCGGTGGCGCGTCAGCGGGCGCGCATCCGGCGCACCGCCTTGCGGGCCTCGTCGACCCACAGCACCAGGGAGGCCATCGCCACCGTCACGCCCCAGTGCACCGCGTCCAGGCTCGACGTCGAGAACGCCGCCTGCAGGAGGGGCACCTCCACCACGGCGATCTGCGCCGCCACCCCCAGCGCGATCGCGCCCCACAGCCACCGGTTGACCAGCAGGTGGCTGAAGGCGCTGACCGTCTCCGAGCGCGAGTTCAGGGTGTTGAACAGCTGGGCGAGCACGAGCGTGGTGAAGGCCGCCGTGCGGGCCGTGGCCAGGTCGTCGGTGGACACCCCCGCGATGTCGACCAGCCCGCCGGGCAGGAAGATGTCGAGGGTGCCCAGCGCGGCCGCCGCCATGACCGCGCCTATGAGGAGCACCCCGCCCCACATGGCGGCATCCACGACGTGGTCCTCGGGCCTGCGGGGCGGGCGCCCCATGACGTCCTCCACGCTCGGGTCCACGCCCATGGCCAGGGCCGGGGCGGAGTCGGTGATGAGGTTGATCCACAGGATCTGCGTGGCCATGAGCGGCAGCACGACGCCGGAGGCCGACTGCCCGCCCAGGCCGATGACGCCGGCCAGCACCACCCCGCCGAAGACGGTGAGCACCTCGCCCATGTTCGACGACAGCAGGTAGCGCAGGAACTTCTTGATGTTGTCGAAGATGCGCCGCCCCTCGCGCACGGCGTCGACGATGGTGGCGAAGTTGTCGTCCGCCAGCACCATGGCGGCGGCCTCCTTGGTCACCTGGGTGCCGGTGACGCCCATGGCGACGCCGATGTCGGCCGCGCGCAGGGCCGGGGCGTCGTTGACGCCGTCGCCGGTCATGGAGACCGTGTGGCCCTGCGACTTCAGGGCGCCGACGATCCGCATCTTGTGCTCCGGCGCCACCCGGGCGTACACGTTCGTGGACGCGACGGCGTCGGCCAGGGCGCCGTCGTCCATGCGGCTCAGCTCGCCGCCGGTGAGCACGCGGGCCCCGCGCTCGGCAATGCCCAGGTCGGCGGCGATGCGCCCGGCCGTGGCGGGGTGGTCGCCGGTGATCATGAGGACCCGGATGCCCGCCCGGTGCGCCTCGGCGACGGCGGTGGCCGCCTCCGGTCGGGGCGGGTCGATAATGCCGACGACGCCGGCGAGCACGAGGTCCCTCTCCAGCTCGGAGAGGTCCGTGTCCCCGCCCGCGGAGACGGCGAGGGCGACCCGGTGCGCCTCGTCCTCCTGAAGCACCCGGTAGCCCACCCCGAGGGTGCGCAGCGCCCGGCCGGACATGTCCTGGATGTGCTCGACGAAGGAGTCGCGCCGCCCCTCGGTGAGCGGGACGGCCTTGCCGAGGGCCGCTGAGTCGCCGGGGCGGTTCGCGGCCGCGCCACTGGTGCCCTCGGTGCCGACGCCCCCGACGGGGTCGCCCTCGCGGACCCGGGTGCAGCGCTCGAGGAGGACGTCCGGGGCGCCCTTGGACACGATGATCGTGGTGCCGTGCTTGGCGTCGGTGTACAGGACGCTCATGAGCTTGCGCTCACTGGTGAAGGGCACCTCGCCGACCCGCTCGAAGCGGCCCTCCCGGCTCCCCTGTGTGCCCAGCTTGCGCTCGGCGACGAGGAAGGCGCCCTCGGTGGGGTCGCCGACGACGCTCCAGGCGCCGTCGTCCACGGCCAGCTCGGCGTCGGAGGCCATGGCCCCGCCGGACAGGACCACGGTGACCTCGTCGCGCAGGGCCCCGGCCAGCGGCTCGGGGTCGGGCCGGCCGTCGCGGTCGGCGTCGGGGGCGACCTCGCCGTGCGGGGCGTAGCCGATGCCGGTGACCACCGTGGTGCCCGAGGCGGTCGCGACCTCCTGGATGGTCATCTCCGAGCGGGTGAGGGTGCCGGTCTTGTCCGAGCAGATGACCGAGGCCGACCCGAGGGTCTCCACGCTCGTGAGCCGCTTGACCACGGCCTTGTGGAGGGCCATGCGCTGCACGCCGAGCGCCAGGACGACCGACAGGATCGCGGGCAGCCCCTCGGGGACAGCGGCCACGGCCAGCGAGACCCCCAGGAGGAGGGCGTCGATGAAGGTCTCGGCGGTGCGCTCGGTCGCCAGGAGCAGCAGGGTGGCCACGACGACGACGGCGATGACGACGACGATCGCCCCCAGCGTCTTGGAGATGGCGTGGATCTCCTTCTCCAGGGGCGTGTCCTCCTCGTCGACGGCCTGCAGCATGCGGGCGATCCCGCCCATCTCGGTGCCGGCGCCCGTCGCCGTCACGACGGCCCGCCCGGTGCCCTGGGCCACGGAGGTGCCGCGGTAGACCATGCAGGTGCGGTCGGCCAGGTCGGCGTCGGGGGCGACGGCGTCGGCGGTCTTGGCCACGGCGTCGGCCTCGCCGGTCAGCGAGGACTCGACCACGCGCAGGGCGGCGGCGGACAGGAGCCGGGCGTCGGCCCCCACCTGGTCGCCCTCGCCCAGGATCAGGACGTCGCCGCGGACCAGGTCGGCGGAGGGCACCGTGAGGCGGCTCCCGCCGCGCAGGACGGTGCTGGTGGCGCGCGTCATCTCAGACAGGGCGGCGACGGCGTCGGACGCCCTGCTCTCCTGGACGAAGCCGAGCACGGCGTTGAGGGTGATGACGGCCAGGATGACGAGCGCGTCCACGGGGACGCCGTGCGCGCCCTCCAGGGCCCAGGCGATCGCGGAGACGACGATGGCGACAATGAGCAGGTAGACGAGCGGGTCCTGGAACTGGGCCAGGAGGCGCCGCCAGGCGGGGACCGGCGGCTCGCTCGGCAGCTCGTTGGGGCCGTCGGAGCCCAGGCGCCGGGCGGCCTCGGCCTCGCTCAGGCCCGCGTCGGGGCTGGTGCCCCAGGCGGCGACGACGGAGTCGGGGCTCTCGGCGAAGGGCGCGGGCGGCTGGGCGCTGGGCGTGTTCGTGGTTGCGGTCGGCGCGCTCATGGACAGACTGTAGCCGTCGCCCCACCCGCGTCGAGATAGACATTTTCGGATGAGGTAGACGGTGACACCGCCTACCTCATCCGAAAATGTCTATCTCGAGGGGCAGCGGGGCCTCAGGCCAGGGAGGGCTGCAGGCCGAGCGTGCCCACCAGGTGCGCCCGGTAGGCCGGCGAGGTGACCTCGTCGAGCCAGGCGCGCGCCGAGGCCAGGCGGCCCTCGATGTCGAGGCGCTCGGTGACCGCGTCATTGCCCTCGGTCGTGGTGAAGCGGGTCAGGGCCGCGATCGCGGACTCGGCCTGCTTGCGGTCGCGCTCGACCTTGGCGTCCACGCGCTCCGCGTACCAGTCGGAGGCCAGGATGTTCTCCCGCTCGAACAGGGCGCGCAGCTCCGGGCTCGACAGCGTCCACCCCTCCTCGGAGCGCCCGGAGTACATGATCTCCAGCAGCGCCTTGAGCGGCGGCACGGCCCACTGGATGGAGCCGTCGTCGACGTAGTGCTTGGCCACGACCCGGTGGGTGGCGACGATGACCTCCACGGAGTCGGCGAAGATCTCCGGGTCCTGCAGCTCGGGCCGCAGCATCTCCTCGGTGAACACGACGTCGGGGTGCAGGAAGATGCGCCCGAAGTAGGCCGTCGCGAAGGCGGCGTTCATGCGGTAGCCCAGGCGCGAGGCCTCGATGCGGCGGCCCTCGTGGTCGAAGTCCTCCAGGCGCTCCAGGTAGCCGGCCTCGATCAGGGCGCGGGCGTCGCGCTCCTGCGGGGTCATGCGCGAGAAGATCTCGGGCACCAGCAGGGAGATGTCGTGGGCGACCTTGACCTTCGGGCCGATGTAGCCGGCCGAGCTCAGCCAGCCGTCGTAGCCGCCCAGCGCGTAGGACAGCAGCGCGGCGTTGAGGTCGTAGACGGGCGGCAGCGCGTTGAAGGGCGACTTGGTCAGCGCCCCCTCGCTGCCGGCGCCCGTGGTCGAGGGGGACTTGCCGGTCATGGAGGAGATGAACTCCATGAACAGCTCGGGCAGCTCCATGTAGTGCAGCGGGTTGTAGGCGCACAGCGCGGGCACGCCCGGCTCGGGCGGGTTGTTGCGGCGCCCTGCGGCGACGACGTCGACGCTGTGGCGCGCCGGGGCGGCCAGCGGCGCGTCCCGGTACAGGTGGATGGACAGGTCGGCCAGAGCGACCTCCCGAGGGCTGGCGATGTCCGGGCGCACCTGCAGGTAGCGCGGGTTCCTGGTGGGCGCGCCGCCGACCAGGCGCGGGTTCGCCGTCGAGGTCCAGTAGGTCTCCTCGCGCGGGTCGGCCGCCTCGGGGATCGCGGCCGCGCGCCGCACGAGCTCCTGCATGGGCTCGGTGAAGCGTGACAGGCCGGGGGCGTCGGCGACCATGGCGCGGGCGTCGGCCGGGGTCAGCGGCTGGTAGTTCGAGATGAACAGGCCCGTGCCGGACATGTCCCGCTCGGTCTGCTTGTCGTAGCCGCGCACAATGGCGTCGTCGGGGCGCTGGAAGAGCAGCGACTCGCAGTTGGTGACGAACTTGCGCGAGACGCTGGAGCCGGCCGTGGACTCCAGGCCGCCGGGCGCCACGATCGAGGAGGTGATGTCGTCCTCGGTCTGGACCTTGGCGGCCGGGGAGAAGTCCGGGCGCAGGGACAGCAGGCGCCAGGCGCCGTCGTCCTCGAAGCCCACGCGCAGCATGTTGACCTTGATGACCTCGCCGTCCAGGCGCAGCGAGTTCCCCTTGCGGCCGTTGATAATGCCCACCGAGAAGTGGCTGCGCCAGTCCGCGCCCCAGCCGGGCTGGTAGTAGCGCTTGACGGTGAAGATGAGCTCCTTGATGTGGGCCGGGATGGACTCCAGGAAGGCGTTGTACTCCTCGGTGTACATGCTCGAGGGCGTCAGCAGCTTGATGACGCTGCCCAGCGAGCGGCGCTCGGACAGGATCGGGCGGTGGTGGGCGCTCTTGTTGGCGGGGTCGACGAAGCGGTCGGCGTAGTTGCCGTCCAGGATCTTCTGCACGGCGTCGAGGTCGGCGTCCACGTCGCCCACGTAGGCCTCCCCGAACACGAAGGCGTCCAGGAGGGACTTGGAGATCTCCGACTTGCCGCCGCCGGAGACGGTGGCGGGCTTGTGCGCCTGGGTGGCCCACGGCGCGGTGCCCACCAGGTGCCACTGGGTGGCGTCGCCCTCGCGGTGCTTGGCGTGGACCCGGTAGCCGCCGGGGGCGATGTAGACCCGGTCGGCCAGCAGCGGGATGGAGGCCTCCCGGCCGTCCGCGCGGTCCCAGGTCACCGTCTGGGTGCGCATGGAGAAGTGCGCGCCCGCGGGCACCAGGACGGTCCCCTCGTTCGGGCGGCCGTCGTCGTCGAGCAGGACCGCCGAGCCGTCCGCGCGCGTCTCGAAGCGGCCGGGGTTGCGCGCGAGCACCCGCTCGACGGTGGCGCCGGCGGGGGTGTGGACGTCGGTGTACTCCTGGCCGAGGTTGTAGCGCGGGAAGGCCAGGGCCCCGCCGGAGTGCTCCTCCTCCACGCAGCCGAACAGGTTGGCCGAGTAGCTGATCTGGGTCTTGACCTCCTTCTTGCAGTAGCCGTAGTAGTTGTCGGCGATAATGGTGACGATGACGCCGCGCTCGTCGCGGGCCACCAGCTTGAAGGCCTTGCCGTCGTTGTAGAGCTCGGAGGCGTCGCGCCAGCACATGCCGTCGCGGCGCTGGCGCTCGGTGGCGTCCTCCCAGGCGGGCAGCCCCAGCTCCTTCTTGGTCAGGCGGGTCAGGTGCGGGGCCAGGATGACGCAGCCGGTGTGCCCGGTCCACGACTCCGGCGCCAGGGAGGCGTCGTTCTCCGGCAGGTAGGGGTCCCCGCCATTGCCGAAGATCCCCTCGACGAAGTCCAGGTTGGACACCAGGCCGCCGGGGGCGATGAAGCGGATCTCCATGGAGCGCTCGGCGGAGAAGCCGGGGACCTCGGGCACGACGACGGGGCGCAGCAGCAGGGAGACGAAGCAGCGGGCCGGCTCGGCCTGGTTGGAGGCCCACGGCAGGGTCATGAGGTCGTCGGGGGCGTCGACGGCGGCCGCCAGCACGCGGGCGAAGACGTCGCGGGGCACGGCCTTCTTGTCGTCCGGGATGGGCAGGCCGCCCTCGGCGACGTGGAAGACGCCGGCGGTGGTGCGGCGGTCGTTGCGCGGGTTGTGCAGGACGCCGGAGAGCACCCTGTAGCTCTCGACGTAGTCGGAGGTGAAGCTGGTGGCGTCCACCGGCAGGGACAGCGCGCGGGCCAGGCCCGGCTGGTCCAGGACGAAGGTCGCTGCGGGCAGCTTCGGCCGGAGCGCGGCGCCGTCGAGGTAGGAGTCCAGGAAGGCCTGGATGCGCCGGTCCGCGGCGCACGGGCGGTTGGCCAGGCGGCGGGTCAGCTCGCGCTGGCGGGCCAGGATCGGCGCCACGAGGCGGTCGGTCTGGCGGTCGAAGTCGGAGCGGGCGGCGTGGTCCGGGACGGGGGCGCCGAGCAGCTCCAGGCGCAGGGCGATGGCTGAGTTCGCTGAGCCCTCCGGGCTCGCGGGGCTTGCCGGATGGGTGCTTGCGGCGGCGGCAGGAGACGAGTGCATGCTCCGGAGCGTAGGTCGGGGCGCGACACATACTGTTCTTATTGGCCGGCTGGGAGTGTCGGCGGCTCTCGGGCTCGACGACGATGACGTGCCGCACACCACGGGTGGGGCGCGGGTCGCCTTGGTCACTGATCGCCGTCGGGAGCCCGTGGGACGACGGCGGCGCCGAGGCGGTCGGCCCGCGCCCGGGAAGGAGGCGGAGCGCCGCCATTCCAAGCGTATGCCGGCCTTCGGGGCCCCTGGCGAGCGGCGGGGCGCCCGCGGTCCGACGGCGGGGGGCGGGCGCGGGTCATGGGCGGCACTCGGGCGCCTCGCAGGTACTTCCCGCTGTTCATGGCCCGCCGAAGCCGCCATACTTGGCGACAGTCCGTGACGGCAGTGCGCCGTCGTCCGC
>ERZ772964.702-NODE-702-length-13642-cov-115.465_pt1 | contig 13642 bp, 8 predicted proteins | sample MGYA00580675_ERZ772964 | MGnify/ENA primary metagenome ERZ772964 (study PRJEB29015, sample SAMEA2737941) | human oral metagenome | biome: human oral; feature: human-associated habitat; material: dental | place: China | collected 2139 ... | reverse complement strand
GGGCCCCGGCCGGGCGGGCCGCCCGGCGCAGGGCCCCGGGCCCTGACGCCCGAGGCGATCGCCGAGCACCTGTCGGGGCCTATGACGGCCCGCGGCCCGGAGGCTGCCGGCGGGACGGCGCCAGGCGGGGCGGACGAGCCGCAGCCGCCTCCCGCGGCGCAGGCGCTCAAGTGGCTCGCCGCACAGGTCGTGGCCGAGAGATTCTCGCTCAGGGCGGAACTACCGGGGCAGGTGAGGAATGAGTGGCGTGTGGGACAGAAGAAATCAAGGAATCGCAACGATTTGGTTACCGCCCTCGACCGGGTGTGTGTGGCGCTCGCCACCTGCGCGCCCCGCCGTCGTCGGCTCATAGCACTTCTCGCACCGAAGTCCGTGATGCCACACCGGTGGCGGGCATGAGATGATGACGGAGCGGACGGCGTCACCGCCTGGGAGCCGCCGTTAGGACCGAGATGATCCAGAAAGGCACGTCATGGCGCTGTTCGAGCTCACCGGTACCCGACTAGAGGCCACGGCGCTGGGGGAGCCCGCCGAGGCCGCTCAGCGTCAGACCGTGCTCGGGGCCGTGCGCGGGCAGCTCGTCGACGTCCTGCGCCGCCCCGTCTTCCCCGTCGTGTGGGAGCGCGAGGGCGAGGTCGAGGTGCTCACCGCCCTTGACGCCGCCAGCCAGGTGATGTGCGTCGAGCTGCTCGACCACCTCGACGCGGGCGCGCTCGTCTCGGCCATGGCGCGCACCGCCGCGGCCGCGCAGAGCGGGTGGACGGACCTCGCCGCGCGCTATCCGGGCGGGAGCACCGCCTTCCGACAGGACTGGGACGAGTTCCGCGAGACGGTGCCGATCAACGCCGGGGCGAGTCCGCGGCTGACGCTGATCGCCCTGGCGGTCAACGACGACGTGCGGACCGCTCTGGCGATGCTGCTGTGCTCGGGCATCGAGGTGCAGGAGGCGCAGGTCCGCACCGCCTCCGACGGGCGCGTGCTGGTCGGGCTGGAGCCCGTGCGCCACGACGTGCTGGGCGGCTCCGGCGCGGTCCTCGTGGCCAGGGCCTCGCGCGTGGCCCTGGAGCGGCCCAAGGAGAATGACACCGCGACGACGGCCCCCACCATGCCGGTGCCGAGCATGAGGCGGGGGAGCCGGACCGCGCGCAAGAAGGACCGCCCGCCCATGGCGCCCGGCGGGCGCGTCGAGGCTGCGACCGGGCACGTCGAGGCGGCGCGCGTGCGTGCCGCAGGGGTGCGCGGCGAGCGGTCCCGGGCCGTCCGCGCCAGGGCCGCCGGCCCGGCCGCGGCGGCCGTCGCCGCCACCGCCATCGAGCCGATGGAGCGCGTCGAGGCCGTCGAGACGGTGACGGGCCCCAACGACGTGACCGTGCCCACGGTGAGGCTGGTGGAGACGGAGTCGCCGAGCACGAGCCCCGCCGGCATCGACCGCAACCACCGCGCCTCGGCCCCCGTTCTCGGGGCGCAGCCGACCGTGCCCTCCGGCGGGCAGTCGGCGGCCGCGCTCGCCTCCGTGGCCTCCCGGATCGATACGCCGGTGACGCTGGTGTGGCAGCGCATGCGGCGCGGCATCCACCATGAGGCGGTGCTCAACCACGACGGCGTGATCACCCTGTCCAACGGCATGCAGTTCCGCGACCCCTCCGCCGCCGCCAACGCGGCGCAGCACACCCAGGACATCGACGGCTGGCGGGTGTGGCGCGTCGGCGCCCAGGGGCCCGCCCTGCGCGACTTCATCAAGGACTGACCCGTCACGCGGGCGCGCGCCTGGACCGATCTCGACGCGGAACCGGACCGATCTCGGCGCGGGGCGCGGGGGCGCACGCGTTCCTATGAGAATAAGCGCATGTGCTTCCTCCCCCAGGTGGAGGTTAAGACTGGGACTCATCCCTCATGATTGGACATATGTCGACCCGTTCCCGCACCTCCCGACTTGCGATGCGCACATCGCCGCGCATGACCGCCAGCGCCCGTACCGCTCTTGCCTGGCTGCGGAGCGGACGGGTCTCCTCGGTGCTCGCCGGGCTCCTCATGCTCATCACGGCGGCACTGGCCGCCGTCGGCCACGTGTCGCCGCTGCGCATCTCGGACAACCCCCTCGCGGCGGACCTGTCCCACCCCCTGCACCTGTGGAGCCTGCTGACCGCCTGGGCGGGCGCGACCCACCTCAGCCCCCTGACGGGCGTGGTCACCCTGCTCACCGTCGGCATCGCCCTCGAGCGCTTCATCGGCGCCCGGCGCCTCCTCCTGTCCGCCTTCCTCCCCCACGCCGTCGGCGTCGGCATCGCCCTGGTCGCCCACCCGCTCATCAGCGCCGTCGCCCCCACCTGGGGCCACCTGACGACCCGCTCCCAGATCTCGGGGGTCCCGCTCCTCCTCCTGGGCCCCCTGCTCGCCTCGACGGTGCTGATGAACCACACCTGGAGCCGCCGCACCCGCCTGGCCACGCTGATCTTCCTCCTGGTGGAGACCGCCGTCACCGGGACGCCGGCCTCCCTCGCCCGCCTGACCACCGCCGTGGCGGGCCTGCTCCTGGGGGCGGTCGCCTGGCGCAGGTCCGCCTCCTCCATCCGGATGTCGCGCACCCGCCGCTCGTCCCGCAACCTCCTGGCGCTGCTCGTCGCCTGCTGGTCGCTGACGCTGACCCTGGCCACCGTCACCCGCTCGGACTTCGGCCCGCTCGCCAGCGCCCGCTACGGCGTCGTCCCCGACGACGGCGTCCCGCAGCTGGCCACCGGGGCTCTCATCCTCAGCCTCATGCCGCTCCTGCTCCAGCTCGCCCTGGCCGACGGCCTGCGCCGGGGGCGTCGCGCGGCTGCCCTGGGCACGATCGGCCTGCAGATCTTCCTGGCCCTGTGCTCGGTCCTGTCGATCAACACCTTGCGGATCGATGGCAGCTTCGTTCCGGAGGACGGCACCCCGGTGATCATCTCCGGCCCGGACAACGTCTGGGGCGGCCTGAACCACATCACCGTGCCCGTCATGCTCAACCTCGGCATTGTGCTGCTGGTCGTGTGGAACCGCGACCACCTGCGGCTGCACACCCGTGCCGGGGTCGTGCGCAAGGCGGTCGGGACCTGGGCGGTCGCCGCGCTCGTCTGCGCCGTGGCCAGCGTCGCCCTGGGCTCGCTCGTGGTGCAGGACTTCGTGCCCGACGCGATGCCCCTGGACCTGGTGGTCGACTTCCTCGTGCGGCTTCTGCCGACCTCTGCCGAGGGGCTGTTCCTCCCGCCCCCGCTCGAGCCGATCGGCCCGCTGGCGAGCCTGTCCGCCTGGTTCTTCCCCATCCTGGCCTGGATAGCCGCTGTCGCGTGCACCTGGGCGGCCATGACCAAGCCCGCGATCACCCCCAGCGTCAACCACGAGGACCTCATTGCCCTGGTGCGGGCGCGCGGCGCCGGCACGCTGGGCTGGATGCTCACCTGGCCCGGCAACGAGGCGTGGATCGCCGAGGACAGGCGCACCGGCTTCGCCTACCGGGCCGGCTCCGGCGTCGCCCTGACCCTGGGCGACCCGGCCGCCGCCGGCCCCGAGGACACCAGGGCCGCCGTTGAGGGCTTCACCGCCTTCGCCTCCGAGGCCGGGCTGGTGCCGGCCCTGTACTCCGTGCACGAGCCCACCATGCTCGCCGCCCGCGAGCAGGGGTGGACGGTCCTGCAGGTCGCCGAGGAGGCGGTCATCGACCTTCCCGATCTCGCCTTCAGGGGCAAGGCCTTCCAGGACGTGCGCACCGCCCTCAACCACTCGCGCCGCGAGGGCATCACGGCGGAGTGGACCACGTGGCGCACCGCCCCGGAGGGCCGCCGCGACCAGATCCGCGCGATCTCGCAGGGGTGGGTCGGGGAGAAGGCCCTGCCCGAGATGGGCTTCACGCTCGGCGGCCTGAGGGAGATCGACGACGACGACACGCGCCTGCTGCTCGCCGTCGACGAGAGCGGCACCGTCCACGCGGTGACCTCCTGGATGCCCGTGCACCGGGGCGGCAAGGTGGTCGGCCTGACCCTGGACGTCATGAGGCGCCGCGAGGGCGGGTGGCGCCCGGCGATCGAGTTCCTCATCGCCCGCGCCGCGCAGGACGCCCAGGCCGAGGGCCTGGAGGTGATGTCGCTGTCGGGGGCGCCGCTGGCCCGCTCCGGGACCTCCGGCGACCTGACCGGGGACGGGACCGACGACGTCGGCGCCTCGCGCTTCGACCCGCTGCTGGACCTGCTCGCCTCGCTGCTCGAGCCCGCCTACGGCTTCCGGTCCCTGCACGCCTTCAAGCGCAAGTTCCAGCCGCGCAAGGTCCCCATGTACCTGGCCGTCCCCGACGTGGTGGACCTCGCCGCGGTCGGCGTGGCCATCGGGCGCGCCTACGTCCCCGACCTGACGCCGGCCCAGACGGCGCGCTTCGCCCAGGTGCTCGTGACGCATGACTGAGGCGCTCGTCGGGCTGCTGGGCTCGGTGCGGCTGCGCCAGCCGTGGATGGGCGACGCCTGCCTGGCCGTGGTGGCGGTCCTGGTCGCCTCCCTGTGGCTCGCGCGCACCCGCTACCTGCCCCGGCGCCGTCAGCTGGTGGCGCCGCTGGCGGGGCTGGCAGTGGGCCTGGCCGGCTGGTGCGCGGTGGACGTGGTGTGGCGCCCGGTGGCCGACGGCCTCGGCCCGGTGGTGTGGCTGTGGGCGGGCCTGGCCGGCACCGTCGTCGTCCAGGTGCTGCTGGGCGGCGGCCCGCGGGAGGACGGCGACCGCGCGCACGACTGGAGGCAGCGGCTGGTGCACGCGGTCGGCTCGGGCACGAGCATCGTGGCGGCGGTGGCGGCGGGCCTGCTGGCCGTCAACGGCTTCTTCGCGGCCTTCCCCTCCCTGGCGGCGGTCCTCGGCGTGGATGTGCCGACGACGCCGCTGGCCGCGCTGCCCGCGGCGGCTGCTCGCCCGAGCCCTCCGCAGCGCGGCGAGGGGGTACTGTCCGCGACGTGGAGCGCGCCCGAGGACATGCCGTCCCGCGGCGAGGTGGTCACGGCGGAGGTCCCCGCGGGCGACCAGTCTGGCACGCGGGGCTTCAGGCCGCGGGAGGCCATGATCTACCTGCCGCCGGCCTACCTGACCGAGCAGCGTCCGGCCCTGCCGGTGGTCGTCGCGCTCACCGGGCAGCCGGGCAGCCCCTCGGACTGGTACGAGCTGGGCGCCCTGAAGGACACCATGGACGCCTACGCGGCGGAGCACGACGGCCTGGCGCCGGTGGTGGTGGTCGCCGACCTGCTCGGCAGCCCCTACCGCAACCCCCTGTGCTCGGACACCGAGCGGGGCGGGAGGGTGGCGACCTACCTGGAGCGCGACGTCCCGGACTGGATCCGGGAGAACCTCCAGGTGGACCCGGATCCCGCGCACTGGGCGGTGGCGGGGCTGTCCAACGGCGGGACCTGCGCGCTGCAGGTGGCCAGCCGGGCCCCGCAGGTCTACCCGACCTTCCTGGCGCTGAGCGCGGAGGAGCACCCGAGCCTGGGGACCGAGGGACGGACGGTGAGGGTGGGCTTCGGCGGCGACCGCGCCGCCTACGAGGCCAACGACCCGCTCGCGATCATGGCGGACGCGCCGCCCGACCGGTACGCGGGCGTGGCGGGGATCGTGTCCGTGGGGCGCGACGACCGCGCCTACAGGCCCGTGGCGCCCGTGCTGGTGGACGCCACCACGCGGGCCGGCATGAGCGTGACGCAGCGCGACTACCCCGGCAGGCACACCTGGGCGCTGTGGTCGGTGGCGATGGCGGACCAGATGGACTGGCTCGGCCAGCGCCTGGAGATCGCGCCCGCCCCCTGACCTCGCCGAAAGGGGGAGGTGGGAGGGGCGGGGAGGCGGGAGGCCGCTGGAGCGGCTCGGCGCCGCCCGCTGCTCAGCGCAGGACGTAGCCGCCCAGCCACCGGCGCATGGCCGAGAAGACCTGCTCGCGCACGGGCGGGGCCGACAGGACCAGGTCGTGCACACCGCCGTCGAACCGGGCCACCGTGACGAGGCTGCCCAGCCCGATGGCGCGGCGGGCCGTCGCGTCGGCGTCGACGATCGTGTCGGCCCGCCGCGAGTCCTCCGTCCACGTCACCCCCAGGTGGCTGCGCGCCGACCCCATGGACAGCACCGGGCAGCGGATGTCGAGCCCGGCGGCCACGCGCGCCTGCCCGTCCAGGATGGCCAGCAGCCAGCCGGGCCGGATCGGCGCCGACGGCAGGAGCGACCAGCCGGGCTCGATGTCCCACCCGGTGACGTAGGGGTCGTCCGCCCAGGCGGGGTCCGGCAGCTCGCCGTCGCGCTCCAGCCACCCGTCGGTGACGCGGAAGAGGGTCTCGGGCGCGTAGGCGGGGGTGGGGATGGACATGCGCGGGTCGCGCAGGGCGAGCGTCCTGGCCACCGGCTCGCCGACCATGCGCACCAGCTCGGAGCCCTGGAGCTCCAGCCACGCCGAGTTCAGCACCAGCGCCGCCAGCGCCCCGGGGTGGCGGTCGGCCCACAGGCAGGCGGTCAGGCCCCCCGCGGAGTGCCCGCACAGGACGACGTCGGTCTCCCAGCCGCGCTCGGAGCGGATGGCCGTCAGGGCCAGGTTGATCTCCTCGTCGTAGTCGGTCAGCGAGGTGATCCAGCCCAGCATCTGCCCCTCGCGCAGCGAGCGCCCGTAGCGGCGCAGGTCCAGGGCGTAGAAGGCCCCGCCCAGGCGTGAGATCTGCTGCGCCAGCTCGGTCTGGAAGAAGTAGTCGTTCCAGCCGTGGATGTACAGCAGTGCGAAGGTCGGCGTCGTCGGGGTGCCGGGCAGGGCGCCGGGGTCTGAGGCGGGCACGTGCCGCACCAGCGTGGCGACGGCGCCGTCGTCCTCCTCGTCGGGCAGGAGCTCGAGCGTGCGCGCCTCGAAGCCGGGCCCCAGCAGGTCGGGGCCCCAGGCGCCGGTCGGGGCGGGGGCGCTCATGGGCCGTCCTCCGCCCCGGCGAGGAAGCGGCGCAGCACCGCCTCCATCTGGTCGGCCTCGATGAGGAAGCCGTCGTGCCCGTGCATGGAGTGGATGGTCTCGCGGTGCGCCCCCGGGATGCCGGAGGTGAGCTCCTCGGCCTGGGCGGGCTGGAAGAGGCGGTCGGAGTCGACGTCGACGACGAGGGTGCGGGCGGTCACGGTGCCCAGCGCGGCCGGGATGCCGCCGCGCCCGGTGCCGACGTCGTGGACCATCATGGAGTGGGTGACGATGAGGTAGGTGTTGGCGTCGAAGCGGGCCAGCAGCTTGCCGGCGTGGTAGTCGAGGTAGGACTCGATCTGGTAGCGGCCGCCGACGGCGGGGTCCTCGTCGCCCTGGTGGGCCCGCCCGAAGCGGGTGTCGAGCTCGGCGGCGCTGCGGTAGGTGGTGTGCGCCAGCGCCCGGGCCAGGCCCAGGCCGCGCACGGGGCCGACGGCGTGGGAGTAGTAGTCGCCGTCGAAGAAGAAGGGGTCCGCCACGATGGCGAGCTCCTGGAGGTGGCACCAGGCGAGCTGGTCGGCGGTGGTCGAGGCGCCGGTGGCCACGAGCGCCAGGTTGCGCACCCGCTGCGGGTGGCTGACGGCCCACTCGACGGCGCGGTGCCCGCCCAGGGAGGCGCCGATGACCAGGTGGAAGGCGTCGATGCCCAGGGCGTCGGCCAGGCGCGTCTCGGCCTCGACGGCGTCGCGGGTGGTCAGCCACGGGAAGCGCGAGCCCCAGGGGCGGCCGTCGGGGGCGGTGGAGGAGGGGCCGGTCGAGCCCTGGCAGCCGCCCAGGATGTTGGCGGCGACGACGTAGTAGCGGTCGGTGTCGATGGCGCGGCCGGGCCCGACCAGGGCGCCCCACCAGCCGGGCGTGGGGTGGCCGGGGCCCGCCTCGCCGGTGACGTGGGAGTCGCCGGTCAGCGCGTGCAGGACCAGGACGGCGTTGTCGCGCTCGGGGGCCGGCGTGCCCCAGGTCTCGAAGGCGAGGTGGGTGTCGGGCAGGACCTCGCCGGACTCCAGGGGCAGGTCGCCGATCTCCACGAAGCGGCGGTGGCCGGGCTCGTCGCCGGGGCGCCACGCGCCGGTGGGGGAGCCCGCCTTGCGGTCCACGAGCTTGAGCGCCGCGGTGCCGACGCCGGGGGCGGGGGAGGGCTGCTTTCCGGCGGTCTCCCGCCCGAGGGGCGCCTGGTCGGCGCCGGAGGGCGGCTGCTTCCCGGCCGCCTCCCGCCAGGAAGACGCCTGGTCGGCGCCGGAGCCGGAGGGGAGCAAGGTCATGGCGGCCATCGTATCGCGGCGGGGCGGCGGGGCGGCGGGGTGGCGGGGCGGCGGGGCGATGCGCCACGGGCCGACGTCGGCCGGGAGTCCGAGGATCCCGGCCGCGCCGGGCCGCCTTGGGTGCCGCCTTGAGTGCTGACCTGAGCGCTGGAGGAGAGCTATTCCCTCCACTCCACCAGTATCTGTCGTGAGGTGAGCTGCTCGGCTCCCGCGACCTTGGTGGCCTCGCCGCCGTCGACTCCCACGATGTACAGGTCGAACAGCGCTTTGCCACCCGGGTCCTTGGCGCCCGTCGAGTCTGCGGCCAGGAACGCGATCTTCGTGCCGTCGGGGCTGAACACCGCGGTTCTGACCTTCCGTGTACTCGACTCGGGGAGGAGGTCTCGTTCCTCGATAGCGTTCGGGCTGGGCGTGGCCTGGTACGGAGGCGCGCTGTATGTCGTCAGGCGGCTGCCATCCGTTCTTACGCACATATTGCTGCTCGACATGTCGTCGGGGTCGTAGCACTCCGTGCCCCGCTTGTCATCCCAGAACCAGTGGTTATGTCCCGGCAAGGTGTCGCCTGTGGCGGTGCCGTCATTCTGGAGCACGTAGGTGGAGCTGGATTCCTTCAGGTCCACGGTCTCTGCCGTAGAGCTCCCGTCCTTGACGCGAAATAATGTTGTGATGTTGCCGGTTCCGCTCTCGGGCTTGCGCGCGAAGTAGAAGCTGTTATCGGTTCCGAATGACGGCAGGAAGTCCATGCTGGCATCGAAGTCGCCCACGGCCGGCGCGGTGGCGGTCATATCGTGGAACGACCCGGACTCGTCGATATATCCCGCTATCGTCCTGAGGTTCCCCGTGCCTCCCTTGTTCGATTTGGTTGCGGCAGCCTTGTCGTAGCTGGTCGAAAAAGCTCTGCGAATTACGAGTCCCATGTAATTGCCGGAGCCTCGGCTGTCGGGGGTCGCTTCATACCAGTTGACGAACTCGACCGACTTATCTGATGGAGCGAATTCCCGGGAGCCCGTGACAGACCCGCTGCTGGGGTCTACGGCCTCAAGGGTGGGAAACGATGTGCTGGCGGGATCGTCAAGCTGGGGCATGGTCGCCACGATGATGCCGTGCAGGCCGGAGCCCGTCGGTGTCGCTCCGGGCGGGGGCGCGGTGGCGGTCTCGGTGGCGTCGGCGCCTGTCGGCGGGCTCGCCTCGCTCTCCGTCGTAGAGGTAGAGGATCCTGGTGGCGACGTCGTGGAGGACGCGGGCGAGCCGGCGGAGCCCCCTCTGCCCGCGCAGGCCGCGAGGCCCGCTGCGCAGCCCATCGCCGTCAGCGCCCTCATTGTGAGAAGCATCGACCGCCGGCTCGTGCCGGCCACTGCTTGTGCGTTCATCGTGTTACCTTCTTGCGGATCGGACTCGTCTCCCAGACCGTCGAGATCCGCGAATGGTGCTGAAACATGTGGTGCCGCCGCTCGCCGTCACAGGGCGTCATCCATTGAGAACAGCGTCGTTTGTGATCGAGGCGCGGGGGCGAACCAAGATGAATCTATCCTGTGCCTCCGGAGCGAACAATACACTAATTCTTTAGTATTATTTCTTACACGCTAGAATCTGTGTATCGTGCAGCGAGAGGTGCGCTGGTGCCGGCGAGGCCGCTGAGGCGCGGCGCGCCCGGCGGCGGCTCGGATTCGGCGGCATCCCCCTCCTGCGGACTCGCTGAGCCCGCCCTTGCGCATTGCGCGAACCGATCTCGGCGCGGAACCGGACCGATCTCGGCGCGGAAGTGAACCGATCTCGGCGGGGGTGGGCGGCCGGCCCCGGGCGCTCAGCGCGCGACGGCGGCCAGTCCCCGCTCGAGGTCGGCGATAATGTCGTCGATGTGCTCGATGCCGATGCTCAGGCGCACCGTCCCGGCGCTGATGCCCGCCCTGGCCAGCTCGGCGTCGTCGAGCTGGGAGTGGGTCGTGGTGGCCGGGTGGGCGCACAGCGAGCGGACGTCCCCGATGTTGGCGAGGTTGGAGAACAGGCTCAGGGCGTCGATGAAGGCCGCCCCCGCCTCGCGCCCGCCGGCCAGGTCGAAGGCGAAGACGCTGCCCGCGCCGCGTGGGCAGTACCGGCGGTGCAGCTCGTAGTACGGGCTGGACTCCAGGCCGGAGTAGCGCACCTCGGCCACCTCGGGCCGCTCCTGGAGCCACCGGGCCACCGCCAGGGCGTTGTCGACGTGGCGCTCCATGCGCAGCGACAGCGTCTCGATCCCCTGGGCGACCAGGAAGGCGTTGAGCGGGGACGCGGCGAAGCCGAGGTCGCGCTGCCCCCGGGTGTGGGCCTTGAGGATGAAGGCCATGTTGGCCCCCATCGCCCCGCCGACCCCGAGGTCGCGGGCGTAGACGAGCCCGTTGTAGGAGGGGTCGGGGGTGTTGAAGCCGGGGAAGCGCTCGGGCTGGTCCGCGTAGTCGAAGCGGCCCGAGTCGATGACGACGCCGGCCACCGACGAGCCGTGCCCGCCCAGGAACTTCGTGGCCGACTCCACCACGACGTCGGCGCCCCACTCGATGGGCCGGGTCAGGTAGGGGGAGGCCATGGTGTTGTCGACGACCAGCGGGATGCCCAGGGCGTGCGCGGCGGCGGCGATGGGCTCGATGTCGAGGATGTCGCCCTTGGGGTTGGGGATCGACTCGCCGAAGAAGCAGACGGTCGTCTCGTCGGCCGCCGCGGCCCACGCGGCCGGGTCCGCCGGGTCGGCGACGAAGCGCGCGGTGATGCCGAGCTCGGGCAGGGTGTGGGTCAGGAGGTTGATGGTGCCGCCGTACAGCGACGGCGAGGCGACGATGGAGCTGCCCGCACCGCCGAGCGTGAGGAAGGTCAGGGTCTCCGCGCCCATGCCGGAGGCGACCAGGTGCGCGCCCACCCCGCCCTCGAGCGCCGCGATGCGGGCGGCGACGATCTGGTTGGTGGGGTTGTCCAGGCGCGTGTAGATCGGACCCAGCGAGCGCAGGGCGAAGCGGTCGGCGGCCTCGGCGGCGTCGGGGAAGACGAAGGAGGTCGACTGGTAGATGGGGATGGCCCGCGCCCCGGTGACGGCGTCGGGGGTGTGCCCGGCCTGGACCTGCTTGGTCTCGAAGCGCCAGTCCTCCGGGTCGGCGGCGGTGGGCGGGGTGGTGCCGGTGGGCATGTGACGCTCCTTCGCGTGGGCGGTCGGGTGCTGGGCTCTGCGGGGCTCACGGTAGCGGGAGCGGTTCGCCTCGGCGCCCCGCCGTCCGCGCGCCGGACCCGTGTGACCGATGTCATGACGACGACGGCGCGGGGCGCGGTCGCGGGACTGCGGGGCCGCGTCCGGGGCTGAGGTGCGTGTGACTACTGTGATTCGTGTTTTTCTTGTTTTGATGTGGGGCGTGTGCGACTATTGTGTCCATTGAGAAGGAGCGCATCCGTCAAGGGGGTGCGCCGTGACATGACGGAGAACTTGTGAGCCTGACCCATCGCATGCGGCGACCGCGCGGTGCCGTGCGCCTCACTGGGCTGACCGGTGAGCGCTTCGGCACGGCCCTGGCCGCCCTCACCCTCACCGTGGCGCTCATGCCGTCGGTGAGCCCCGCTGCGCTCGCCGACGATGTAGCGCAGTCCAACGCCGCCCAGTCCAAGCCGGATGACGTCCCCCCGTCGATCGCCGACCTCGAGGCTCAGATCAGCCAGCTCAACGTCGATCTCGAGTCGGCCCAGCGGGACGCCCAGATCGCCACCGAGGACTACCTGGTCGCCATCAACGACCTTCAAACCGCCACCTCGGACGCCGAGACTGCGCAGAACAACGCCGACGCCGCTGCCGCGGACGTTGACGCGGCGCGCCTGGACCTGGGCGCCGTCGTCGCCGAGACCTACGAGGAGGGCAACACCGGCCCGCTCGACGCCCTGGCCCCCTTCCTGACGGGCCAGTCGATGGGGGACGCCTCCGACATGATCGTCACCCTGGAGAGCGTCGGTGCCAGCGCCGACGCCCGGGTGCAGCGCGTCGAGGCCTGCCGGGCTGCGGCGGACACCACGCGGGCGCTGGCCGACCAGAGGGTCACCGACAAGCAGACCGCGGCCACGCAGGCCGAGAACGCCAAGAACGACGCGCAGACTGCCGCGACGAACGCCCAGACCGCGGTCACCGACACCGAGACCAAGCGGTCCGAGCTCATCACCCAGCTGGCCGACCAGCGCAACACGAGCTACGAGGACGAGAGCAAGCACCAGGAGCAGGTCGAGGCCGATCGCCGGGCTCGCGAGGAGGCCGCCGCCAGGGCCGCGGTGGGAGCCCCCCCGGCCGCGTCGTCGGCCCCCGAGGATCCCACCGCCCCGAAGCCGACGGAGACCCCTTCGCCGGCTCCGAGCGCCGAGCCCACTCCGACGGCGCCGCCCACGCCCGAGCCGACTCAGACGGCGGAGCCCACGCCCGAGCCCACGCAGGCCGCAGAGGGGCCGACGCCGGAGCCGACCGAGGCCGCCGAGCCCACCCCCGAGCCGACTCAGACGGCCGAGCCGACGCCGAGCGCCGAGCCCACGCCCGAGCCGACTCAGACGGCGGAGCCCACCCCGGAGCCCACGCAGGCCGCAGAGGAGCCGACGCCGGAGCCGACCGAGGCCGCCGAGCCCACCCCGGAGGCCGAGCCCACCCCGGACCCGGAGCCGACCGAGGAGCCGTCGCCAGAGCCCGAGCCAGAGCCGGAACCCGAGCCCGAGCACGTCTACGGTGCGGGTGCGGACACTGCCATCGCCACGGCCGAGACCTTCCTCGGCGTGCCCTACGTGTGGGCCGGCGAGTCCTACGACGGCGTGGACTGCTCCGGCCTGACGATGCTCTCCTACCAGGCCGCGGGCATCTCCCTGACGCACTCCTCGCGCGTGCAGTACGGGGAGGGGCAGCAGGTCGACCTGGCCGACGCCCAGCCCGGCGACCTCCTCTTCTGGTCGGAGGACGGCACCCAGGAGGGCATCTACCACGTCGCCATCTACCTGGGCGACGACCAGATGATCGAGGCGCCGACCTTCGGCGTCCCCGTCCGGACCACCGGGGTGCGCTACTCCGAGATCATGCCCTACGTCGTGCGCCCCTGACGGGCCGCCGCGTACATCGCGACGTCGCCCCCTGCCTCAGCGGAGGTCAGGGGGCGACGACGTCGTTGTCGGAGGCGGAGCGCAGTCGCGCGCCTGCGGCTGCGAACCGATCTCGGCGCGGAAGTGAACCGATCTCGGTGCGGAACTGGACCGATCTCGGTGCGGAAGTGAACCGATCTCGATGCGGAACTCGACCGATCTCGGCGCTCGGCGCTCGGCGCGGGGGCGCGGGCGGCGGCCCCGGCCCCGCGCCGGCGGTTCTCAGCGGCCCTTGCGGGCGGCCTGCTCGGCCTCGCGCTCGTAGGAGCGGCGGATCTCCTCCTCGGCCTCCTCGCGGCC
>ERZ772964.698-NODE-698-length-13742-cov-35.0213_pt1 | contig 13742 bp, 16 predicted proteins | sample MGYA00580675_ERZ772964 | MGnify/ENA primary metagenome ERZ772964 (study PRJEB29015, sample SAMEA2737941) | human oral metagenome | biome: human oral; feature: human-associated habitat; material: dental | place: China | collected 2139 ... | reverse complement strand
CGGCAGTCCTAACTCTTTCACGCGCTCAGCAAACGTCTGATTCATCAAACCGTCAACACATCCTTTTCTTTTGCCTTAAACGCTTCGTCAATTTGCGTTTGCACCTTACTCATCAGCGCGTCAATCTCCTTCTCAACCCGCTTGAGATCATCCTCACCGAGCTCCTTGGCATCCTTCATCCGTTTGGCCTCCTTCAATGCATCCTGGCGAATCGTCCGCATAGCGATCCGCGCCTCTTCGACCTTTTCGCTAACTTGCTTGACTAATTGCTTGCGGCGCTCCTCGGTCAATGCTGGCACTGGTACGCGCACCACCCGACCATCATCGGACGGATTAAAGCCCAAACTCTGATTATCGCGAATCGCCGCCGAAATCGCCGTAATATTACTTGGGTCAAACGGCGTCACTACTAGCATCTGCGCCTCCGGCGCCGTCACATTTGCCACCTGGTTCAGCGGCATCCGCGTTCCGTACGCCTCCACCATCACGCCGTCCAGCATTCCGGCATGCGCCCGGCCCGTCCGCACCTTTTTCAGCTCGTCCTGAAAATGACTAAACGCCTGCGCCATTTTATCCTCATATGGTTGTGTGTCAAACATCATTACCTCCAAATTACCTGCTTTATATTATAGCAAATTTTACCAGCAATTGTCCGTCTTATGTAATATAAAGTCTATGTCAGTTAAAATCCCGCAAAAAATCCAACCAACTTCAGTCCTGGCGCCATGATATAATAACCTCCGTGATAACCAAATTAAAGCTTTATAATTTTCGCTCATACAGCTTACATGAAGTCGATTTTAATAGTTCTGGCACGGTTATCGTTGGACCAAACGGCACAGGCAAAACCAACTTGCTGGAGGCAATTTACGCAGCGCTGCGCGGCAGTAGTTTCCGCGGCAGTTTGGGCGACTGCATGAAATTCGACATGGAACAAACAATTGTTCATTTGGAGGGCAGCTTTGGATCGCGCCGCCTTAAATTAGCTAGGTCGAACGATAAAATCAGTAAAGAATTTATCCTAAACGATAACAAATCAAAGATCTTATCTCGTAAAAACCGCTTGCCTGTTGTTCTGTTTGAACCCAGCGAGCTGCGACTTATTTCTTCATCGCCATCGCGCCGCCGCGACTTTTTAGACGGACTGCTATCTCGCCTTGACCCGAAATACGATACCGCTCTCAGAGCTTTCAGCCGGGCGCTACTGCAGCGCAACGAATTATTAAAGCATCCTCAGGAAAATTCGCAATCTTGGCGTAATAACTTGTTCGCTTGGGATATAAAATTTGTTCAATACGCCGCCTTAGTTTGCCGGCAGCGTACAAATTTTTTGCTCAAACATGAATCAGCTATCAAAAACCTGTACGAATCGCTAGCTGGACAGCCGACGGCTTTATCAATTGAATATTCAGCCAGCGCTCCTCTGCAAACCTACGAACAGTCCCTGCTTGACCGCCTATCCAAATCGCGCGAATATGAAACCAAAACCGGCTTCACTTCTGCCGGGCCGCAGCGCGAGGATTTTACTATATTCCTTCACAACCAGCCCGCTGTAAAAGTTGCTTCCAGAGGCGAGATGCGCACCATCATGCTAGCTTTCAAATTACTAGAATTAGATTTGCAAACCAGCATAAACAACACCAAACCGCTTATTTTACTGGACGACGTATTCTCAGAACTCGACGCCAGCCGCGAAAAACTGCTCCAGGAGACTATCCGAAACCATCAATTCATCGTCACCACCACCGACTCCCGCCGCCAGGCAGACGGCTGCTTGATTATTTATACGAAATAATCCCAGTATGTCACGCCCTTAATGTATAGACAACTAAATAACCAGCTAGTTCGCATTTGAAGCCGAAGCTGTGATGGCATCTGAATTTTCGACCAGCTCGCCCAACACAATTCGCACATTGTCTTCAATAATCTCATCGTAATCTGGTATGCGTTCTTTAATCCATTGGGTCACTTCATTGTCAGAAGCTCCGCTATCTTGCAGCCTCACCAAATTCTTTAGCTGATCATCATCCAACGAATCAACAATTTCTTCGCCAATCCTCTCGTTAACCGTATCCTCAACATGTTGGATTAACGCCTCTATCTGATCGTCAGGAAGTTTAATCCCAATCGCATTCAGCTGGCTCTTTGTAATGATCGTCGCATTTATCGTAATATTGTCGTTATTCACATCATTGCCTTTCTGTTTTTATATTTTGCTATCTATATTCATGTATTCAATTTCACCGAGCAGCACGGACTATCTTTCTGCCAATACTTCTCATATAGCCTGGAGCGTCGTCCAAAAATTGTCCAACTCTGTCTCTGGCAGAAATAGCAAAATCACCAGCTGCTTCGCGTCGTAAAGCCTTTCGGCGCTCTTTACGAGCCTTAGCTTGTCTAGCTATTTCACTAGGACGCCGATCATTCTCCGAAAGTGCGAGCTCGTGTTCTGCCTGCAGCCTCATGATAGTCGTACCTCTTTCCCTCAGGTCTTTCAGATCAGCTTTAATGTTCTCATAATTCTGATCAGCCAGTGACTTCCTTTCTTGAGCTTCAACGAGTCTCTTTCTAGACTCCTGATTTATATCTTTAAGGTACTCGTCTTTTGCCCGCTGAAGATCAGCGTTGGCCGACTCTTTTTCCGCCCTAGCCTCGCTCACTGTGTTCTGTTTTTCTTTATATAGCTTCTGTACATCGCCAAGCTCCTTGCGCGACTCGCTCAATATACCTGTTTCTGTCTTACGCACATGTTTTACATCTCTTCTTTGATGTCTGCCAATAGCATCTCCGCGGTCCAAGCTATCACGCTCAGCCTTTCTATCAGATCTACGCCCATCAATCTCTACGCGCCGCTTCTCGCGATCCATAATTCGCTGCTTACGAACCATAGCCCGCTTAGCTTTTCTTTCTTCCGACCGCTTCTCTTTATCAGCAGCGAACTGGCGTCCTTTAGCTACAGTTTCTGCACCCCAACCAACAGTAGCGTATACGCCTTTCATGGTTCTGTTCATCAGTTTATTTAGACCGCCCTTGGCTTTTTCCCTTAAGCCGCTAAGAGCCTCTTGGCCCTTTTCTTTCAAATTGCCAATTATTTCTTTCCCCCTAGCCTCACGCGCACTCTGTTTATTGTCTAATAGCTCAGCTGCAAAGTTTTCGGAAAGATCTGGGCCAAACGGATCTGGTCTTTCAGCAGACTCCCGCGGACTGGGAGTAATATCATCAAACGGACCTGGCGATTCTCCCATGCTTGCCCAAGGGTTGTCACGACCTTCCGTCCAAGCGTTTGTCTCCTCAGGCGAAGAACCTCGACCACCGCGCGTTCCCATTGTTTCTGCTGTCATTTTTGCCGCCTTTTCTTTTTTATTTTATTTATTTCTATACTCTCGTATACTAGCACAGATTTGCATTTTTGTCAACTAACAATGTCGGCTATACTAGCCATTAAGCCTAAGTAAAATACCTGCCATCAGGCAGGTATTTTATCCTAATCCTTATTTACTTTTTTGATTCGTCATCACCCCAATTGCTTTTCACCGTGTCAATCGCTTCCTGTACTTGGTTGACTGCTTCCTCGCCAGAATAAAAAACATCCAAACCTTTACCCACGCCGTTGTTCCGACTTATATATATTGTCGAACTCGGATCGCCGCTACACTCTTTTCCTGGATCGCACTTAAACTCTTCAATGCGCCCGTTTTTATCGTAATCATCAGTATAATACATTTCACTAGCCCAAACCTCAGGAGATTTTACAAATTCTATAGCTTTCCTATAGTCAACCTCACCATTATCCCCTTTGACACCATCCGATGCCAAACTGCTTTCCGAACTAAAAGTAGCACATACATATGAATCAGTAGGATATCCTTCACTCTTTTTATCTTCCAGTATACATAGCCTGACACTCGTTCCTTCATCACTATAGTCAGTGACTTCACCAACGCCAGGTATTGTCTCTTCACCAACTGGGATACCCCTATTTACACTAATATGAAGTGAACTGAGCGAGTTTCCATCGTTAGCCATAATAAAATCTCCCTTACGACTATCGTCTTCCTGATGAGAAGCGTTATCCACTATATATTCAGCCCTATCCAAAACAGCCTCGCGCACTACATCTGTCGCTTCGCGCATCTGCTCATCATTCATCGCAGGCTCATGCGCTTTATGCCAGATACCGCCAGCTGCCAACAAAGCCAACGCCAACGCCCCTACTTTCTTTACAAAACCAGGCAGTTTTTTACCAGATTGTTCAGGTGTTACCCCCCCTGGCGCTTTTTCAGATTTACTCATATTTTTACTATATCCTTTCTGTCTATAAACAATTAATAATAGTAAACTAGCGTCAATTATAATCCATATTTGCTAATTTGTCAAGTCTCGTGCGCTTAACAACAAATGAAAATAAACGCGGAGAGCTCTTAAACCCTCCGCATAAAAAACCAGCAAAGATTAGCGCCAGTATTACTCGCTCACGCCCAGCTCAATTCGCCTGAACTGGCGCACCACGATGTTCTCGCCCAGTTTAGCGATCGCTTCCTTAATATGCTGCTCAACTGTCTTGGAATCGTCCAAGATATATGCCTGGCTCATCAACACCTGTTCGACAAAGTGCTTTTTCAATTGACCTTCAACGATTTTTTCGCGCATTTCTTCAGGCTTGCTTGCCAATGCCTCGCTGGCCATTAGCTCTGTCCTAACCCGCTCCATTTCCTCAGCCGGAATATCCGCCTCAGAAACATACTTCGGACTCATGGCTGCAATTTGCATAGCAATTTCGTGCGCCAACGTCTTAAAATCATCCAGCCGCGCCACGAAGTCGGTCTCACAGTTCACTTCAACCACCACGCCAATTCGGCCCGAGTGTACATAACCCTCGATCAAGCCTTCGCGCGCCTCGCGGTCGCCCTTTTTCTCCGCCTTGGTCAAGCCTTTCTTGCGCATCGCCTCCAGCGCCTTGTCAAAATCGCCATCAGTTTCGACTAGCGCCTTCTTTGCGTCAGTCAAGCCCACACCAGTTAGTTCGCGCAGTTTTTTAATGTCATCAACAGAAACGTTCATCTTATTTATCTCCCTTTTTTACTGACTTGTCTTCCTTTTTTGCTGCGCCAGCTCCCTCGGCTACTGCTTTAGTAAAGTAGCTTAATAGCAATTGGATACTCTTAATTGCATCATCATTGCCTGGGATAACATAATTGATACCGGTTGGATTGACATTAGTATCAACCACGGCAAACACTGGTACACCCAGAGACTCTGCCTCGCGCACTGCGTTCGCATCAGTCAGCGCGTCAACCACGACCACCGCGCCCGGCTTACCCATCAAATTCTTGATGCCACCGTATTTGAAATTCAGGTTATCAATTTCCTCCTGAAAACGCTGCACTTCCAGCTTGTTGTAGCGCTTTTCCAGATCGCCCGACGCCATGCGCTTCTCAAGGTTCTTCAGTTTCTTGATCTGCTGAGCGATTGTCGCGCCGTTGGTCAGCATACCGCCAATCCAGCGTTCAACCACGTACGGCTGGTTGATGCTCTCGGCCGCTTGGCGCACCACGTCCTTAGCTTGCTTTTTCGTACCGACGAACAATATCTTTTTACCGCTAGCGGCAATCTTCGTCAACTCCGGCAGCGCCTTCTCTAACGCCTCAGCCGTCTTTGCCAAGTCAATGATGTGACTATCCTGGCGTTTTGAATGGATATATGGCGCCATTTTCGGGTGCCAGCGGCTTGTTTTGTGCCCAAAATGAACACCAGCTTCAAACAAAGCTTTCATGTCTACTGTTACAGACATTAGATTACTCCTTTTCCTCGCCCGCCGCTTTTGGAGCTACGGCGGACTGTGTCGTTAATAATTAGTTACCTAATTATTGTAACACACTGGGAAGTAGAGTCCAAAAATTTGTCCTAACTCGCCACATTGCGCACAAATACAGCTGCCAGCTATATAGCCGTAGAACTCTCTTCGCGAGACGCCATGAACTTCCCTAGCTCTTGACTAAGATTTAATGCCCTTTCCTCAAAAGGATGAAGTTCTACGACAACTATATCATCACCGCTTGTCTGGGCAATTTCAAAATAGTTAATTTTGTCGCCAGTCACAAAAACTCCCTTTATACAATTCACACCCCACTTCAAATCCCTTGCAGTCGAACTTGGCGCTGATTCACCAGGTAGATTTGCCGACAGCTTAAATAGCATGACAGAGCCAGTTTTCTTCCCTCTTGGCTCGCCAGATGTATGCGCACCAAAAGCCGTAACTGAGGTATTTAATTCTACTGGCATGCCGTAATAAGAGCCAAGGACACATTTATGAGGTCTAAATAACTTTGCTTTTACACTATCACCACCGCAAATCTCCGAAAGACCTACCCCAAAGGTATTAACAAGTCCTTTACTAAGACTTGTTAACGCACGACCCATATTAACTTCCTCAGTGTTATCGGGTTGTTTCAATATTTCAATAATTGTCTGCGCCTCTTCTTTCTCCCCAGGTCGTCGAACCTCTTTCGCCATTAGTTCCCACAAGTTATATCCACTCAAAATAGAAGGCTGCTCACTATTCATATTTTATAACTCCACGCTTTTATATTAATCCTGAATATGCACAATTATAAATTTTTATATTTATCTTTTCAACAGCGCATACAGACAAAACAGCAATATCGCCACCGCTAATTTTCGCACCGCCTTATGAAGCATACGTGCTATCAAAGACATCCACTAATAAACAACCATCCCTACGCCGCAATCGCATCCTCGCGCGATTTGAGAAATTTATCAAGTTCATCTTGCAAACTTGCTGCTTCTTTGCTCGACGGGTCAAATTCAATAATAGCCGGATACATATAGCCTTCCTTTTTCGGAGCAAGCTGGAAATATGTAATAGCATCATCTTTCACAACTGCGCCGTAGACGTCATCTTTATCCTGACCAGAGCCTATCGCTGTTGAAGGCGGAAAAGTCTCACCAGCCGAATCTTCCGACATGTTAAACAATATTACTGAACCTTCCCGTTTTCTGGCAGTACCGCTTTGATGAACGCCGCTTTCATAAACGTCAAAAGCCGCGATGGGAACGGTCATTTCTGCTGGCACGATCTGGGAGTTGCCGTCAGAAAATTGGCGCGGATTGAACAGTTTTGCCCGAACAATATTGGTATAAGATGTAATTTTTAATGTCAAATGAAATTGAAGATTCAGCGCAACATGAAGACCGTCCATCCGGCTATTACTGCGTACATAAAGATCTTCAACGCTGTCAGGCGATTCTAATACCGCATTAAGTCTTTCAATTCTTTCCCGACATTCCGTTTCGTTGTGTTCGGCTGATTCTCCTAAGTTATCTGGATTGGGTGCACCAGATTCACAAACCGGCGATTGAATACTTTTTTCCATAAAAATATAATAGACTCCCAGTTTTTTCCTTGCTATTAATCTGGAATATACGCTTTTCACTCTGTTTCGTCAAGCATTTTGACATATTACATGGATTTTGCAACAATTTGCAATCCGCCTGCTTTCCTGCTAAAATACTAGGGTTATGAAAAGCAGTATTCACCCACAGAACTATCGCCCGGTCGTATTTAGCGACGATCAAGCGGGCTTCGCGTTCTTGACTCAGTCAACAGCGCAAACCACGGATACCATCGTTTGGGAAGATGGCAAGACTTATCCGCTTGTCAAGGTGCACATCTCCAGCGCCTCGCACCCATTCTTCACCGGCGAAGAAAAGATCATTGACACCGAAGGTCGTGTTGACCGGTTCAAAGCACGCCAGGAGGCAGCCGCTAAACGCCGCGCCGAGTTGGCTAATAAGGCGAAAAAGCGAAACGCAGCCGCCGCAGCCAAGGCTCAGCAAACCGCCGCTAGCGGAGACGACGACGCCAAATCAGCGAAACCGTCTAAAAAAGCTAAGAAATAGGGCGATAAAAAAACTAGACTCCATCAACCACACAACATAACACCGCTGCTATCTGTCAGCGGTGTTATGTTTGCAGAATATTTTAGAGTAGTTGAATCTGGCTCTATAGCTTGACCGAATTAATTATCACTCATAGCTTTCTGACATACATAAGCACCAGTATTGCACACAGCAACCCTCCTTCGAGCAGCAGCCTCCTGACCATTTCTCTGACCAATCCATCTTTTCTGCTCTTCTGTCCAGCCATAAACATCAACACTTTTGCCAGCTCTTTCAAAAACAAGCTGTATCATTTCACCTACAATAGGCTCTAAACCCAACTGCTGTAAACTATGTGAATAGTGGTCCATAAAAATTTTCTGAATAGTATCATTTTGCTCAGCAGAAAGATATTGACCATTATGGCATGTTTTAACGGCTTCTCGCAAGCAGGCTTGGTTAGTCTCATCAATCTCTACGCCCAATTCTTGCAAATGGCATATCGTACGATTGATATACTTTTCTGCTTGCTGCGGTTTCCTCGCTTCATGTTGTGTTGATACTCCAACTAGCGGTCTATCAAGAGCGCCCTCTGGCAACATGAGCCCTGAAATACGACCTGAGTCTATATAGTCTGGAATCCTTAATTCATCCATAAAACCTCCATGAACACCTCTCAATAGTCCAGAGTATACAACTGCAAGACTAATACTGTCATTGAGCGTATAAGTATAAAATGAATTAGCTTCTCTATTAGCTAACCAAGCTCTTGCAGGTGAAGTAGAAAAACATACACAATAATCCTGATCCTCAGAAGGTATCAAACCCTCTCCAAGCATAGACTCAATCCCAGCAAAATCATACCCGCGAACAGCATGCCACAAAACTTTAGGATCATTTATTATCTCTTGCGATGGCTTTTGTTGTAATAACTCGCGTTCGTTAGATAGTTTTTCTGTCATATTTTTAATTATAACACAAATGTTTATAATATGCAAATTTACCATACTAGTCCACCACCAATCCGCCCCGCCTTTGCAGTCAAAAATCAGGTTTCACATGTTACATAAAACATAACAAAGACCCGCTATTACCTATTACCTATTACCGTAGAAGCTTATCAATATGCTATAATTTTATTACTATGGCAAAGATTTCCCTTGATTTGGATGCTTTGAAAGCCGAGCGCGCTAGCCTGGGCGATTTTTTAGCGCGTCCTGACGCTTACGGCTCGCCAGATTTTACCGTAAAAAATAAGCGGTTTTCAGAGCTGGAGACGCTTATTGCCAAGGGCGAAGAGCGAGCGACATTGGAGCAAAATCTACGTGACGCCAAAGAATTAGCGAATGACGGCGGCGAATTGGCAGAATTAGCGAAAGCTGAAATTACTGAAACAGAAGCTCGTCTGTCAGAGCTGGAAGAAGAATTATTCGTCTTACTGACACCTAAAGATCCGAACGACGAGAAAAACATCATCATAGAAATCCGCGCCGGTGCTGGCGGCGACGAAGCCTCGTTATTTGCGGCGGAGCTGTACCGCATGTATCTACGCTGGTGCGAGACTAATGGCTATAAAACCGAGCTTATCAGCGAATCCGCTAACGACACAGGCGGATATAAAGAAGTTATTTTCATGGTCAAGGGCGATGCGCCATACGCCAAATTGAAATTTGAAGGCGGCGTCCACCGCGTCCAGCGCGTGCCGGTCACCGAAAGCCAAGGCCGCGTCCACACCTCTACCGTCACCGTAGCGGTGCTACCAGAGGCCGAGGAAACCGATGTTGAAATCAACGCGAACGACCTGCGCGTCGATATTTACCGCAGCTCTGGTCACGGCGGTCAGAGTGTCAACACCACCGACTCAGCAGTGCGCATCACTCACCTGCCGACTGGCATCATCGTCACCAACCAAGACGAGAAATCGCAGATCAAGAACCGCGAAAAAGCCATGAGCGTGCTGCGTTCGCGCTTGCTGCAGATGAAAATTGATGAGGAAAATGCTAAATTAAGCGCTGAACGGCGCTCATTAGTCGGCACCGGCGACCGGTCGGAAAAGATCCGTACTTACAACTTCCCACAAGATCGCATCACTGATCATCGCATTCACTACAGCCGCAGCAATATCCCCGCGGCAATGAACGGGGATATTGACGATTTGATTGAGCAATTACAGCGGTATGAGCGGGAGTTGAAGGCGAAGAACGCCAGAAATTAATCATTAGGAGTTTTACTCCATACTATACCGATTAATCTTCCAGTGATTCTAGATATCGCGCATGATCAGCTTCTAGCCCTCTAAGCCTTCTCCAAAAACTACTCAATTCTAGAACACCCTTATCGTCTATGTAACTTAGAACAAGCGCTGCACCGCCAGCTTCAATACGGCCCTTAACCTGCTCTAAGTAATTTAAATAAACAGGATTAACCTCATTCTCACGATTATCGTCCGATGTACGGCTACGTTCTCTATACATTAAAGAACGAGCCTGATTGGCATCTGTTATTATCCGATATTGCGTATTAGTCTCAGCAGCCGCTTGAATAGCAGCAGGAACGTCTTCTTGATGAAGTCTTGGTATGACTACTGCTCTATTATTAGAAACTGCAGCCTTCATAGAATTCATACTATCAAGATCCACCTGTCTAATTATTTCCCTCATATATCTCACTTCCCTTCCTTAAGCTACTTTGCTAATATCTCATTTCATTAGAATTTCCAGAATCAAATGTTTCTTTAAGTCTTCTATATTTTGTATAAAACTCCTCATCCAGCTGTCTTTCTCCGTCTCTATGCTCTATGACAATTACTGCGCCGCCGTTTTGCATTAGACCCTCCACAAACGGTGCTACCTCTTCAAGCAGTTCAGAATCATCGGGCTTATATGACTCAATATGTCCTACATCTAGTCCCATTACCCCTGTTCTGCGTTGGTTTTCTGCAACCAGTAACTCGTAAGCCTTATTATAATCAGTTATCCTATGACAACCTAGACCAGCTTCGCAAGCGGCTAGTATGTTTATGGCTGCAAGACTACTATCTTTTGCGGGCCGCGCCGTTGCTCCTTCACCACGGACCATATCTACAAGAGAAGTCGGCGTCTCCCGCTCCCCTTCAGTCATAGACATACAGCCATCCCCTAAGGATTCTCTAGTAATTGGAAGTTCATCGTCTTCAGGATTCTCAGACAACTCAGAGTCAACGGAATTAGAATTTGGCTGTTCACACCGGTCTTCTAACGTTTTCCAAAAGTTGTTTAGATTAGGCTGCTCATTGCCACAAGCTAAGGCAGCCACCGCGAAGCCACGTTCAAGAAAACCTCTAGAAGTATTATCTATATATGACAGCTGCGAGTTAAGTTTCCAGCCAGGTTGCCATCCCTGACCCCATAAGCGCCACTCGTTTGCACTCAACAACTCGCAAGCTTCCTTATCATCTGATGTTATCACACGACATGACGTACCAGTGTCGGTGGCAGCCCGCCTAACAAGGTCTATGTCATCCTCTTTAAACCACCATGTTATTGCTCTATCGGCTAATAAACTAATAACCCAGTCATCAACACTTTCTGGGTTTCCTGGGCGTTCGCAACCCTCGCGTCCCGTTCTCTCCATCTAAACTCTCACTTCCTTGCCCACTATAATTTTTATTAGTGCTTCATATATTACTCTCTCTCTGAATTTGTCAAACAGTTTTACAATTTTTATCTTATTTTGCAAGAAATGAACTTCCTGCCCCGCCACAATTTGATGCCAAGCGCAGCGGGATTATATAAAACAAGCAGATATTACCATTAGCCATACTCTGGCAATTAATGCCAGTTAATAATACCCCTTTTCAATATCATGATATCGTTTACCGAACTCTTCCAATCCAATACTATGTATAGAGTCAGGCACTACAGCCATCACCGCACCGCCATTCCTGATGGCTGTATCCGCACGAGTCATAAACCTATCGACTTTCTTATCAATCACCTCTACTATAGATCTACTTCTTACAGGCGCTGCGCTTCTGGCTGATTTTGCGTATCCGCAGCAAGTTCTTTCAGCTTCTTTTTTAGCAAGCATTTCAACTTTCTCCGGATCTGTTGTCGTATAACACGATAAGCCAAGTTGTCTGGCGGCTTCCTGCATCGCCCATACCTTATGGTCGTCTCCCCCTGTCTGAACCAATGTCCAAGGGTGAGATAAAAACGGCGCTATCTCATTCTCGGACTCAGCGCTTATGCGCCTAACAAATGCGTAGGGCAGCCACTCGCCTTTTTTTTCAGCTTCGCGAGCGCGCTCTTCGCATGGATTATGATAGTATCCTTTCAAATGAATTCCTAATAACGTCGCAGCTAAAATGTTATTTGAAACCAAAACAGAAATTGCAACCTCCTTTAGCTCCTCAGAATTAAAATACATACCGCATACATAAGCAAGAGCGCCCAGAGTATTGAGTGTAGCATCCTGAATACGCAAATATTTTCTATTTATTGAAGCCCCTAGCCTATACAGCAAATCCGCCCTCTGTAAATCAATCTTTCCATCTATCGCATCCTTGACATGGCATAGTTCATGCCGCAAAGTAGCGTCAGAATCAATACAATAACCAGTCTTTACGACAACATCAAGTCCTTGGCTATCAGTTTTATTGATTGCCACATGCCCCAGCTCTCTACTTCTCAAATACGAAGAACTTTCAGCGCCAGTAATAATCAACGATAAATCGCCCCAGCGATCTCTGGGGATACCAGCATGTTTAAGATACTTTTCTAAGCTTTTTTCAGCAACATCAATAGTCTCGCCAAGCGCCAGTTCAGCGCCTAATTTACGATCAAACTGAATCCTCGGAAAGTCTCCCCATTCTCCCCGCATAAACTCATTGCAGGCTGGGTTATCCGTTATGTGCAAACCTTCTGTGTAACTGCTCATAAAGCATTAAATCGCGTCAATCGCTTCCGCGCCCTCCAGTAGCTGCGCCAATTTATCAATTTCATACGGACCGACTGGCTGGTCATTTACTCCTAGTTGTTTTTCTAGCTGCTGATTCTTTGAAGCATTTTTAGTACGAGCTATAAAACCCTTTAGAGCTTCTTCATCAATCGTATCTGAATTATGTATATCAGCTAATATTAGATCAATCTCCCCTGGTTCACTTGCGTCTTGGTCGTAGCGCAGCACCTCATCCTGACTCTCCATATGATATCGATGTTTAGTATGATTCTTATCATCAGTTAAAAATATTAACTTGCACATAGAACCATCGTCATAAAAATGCGACTCGACACTGATAGATATTTTCTCGTTATCATCTAACGACATCTTTAACTGAAGCACCGCCACTTTCATATCTGTATGATCATTTATCTCTGTATGATCAGCAAACTTAAGCAGCAAATCGTCCACTAGCGCCGACATCCTACATGCCGCCTTCATTTTCTCAGCATCTGTTAAACTCTCTTCTTGATTTTCAAACGGTTTGATGAAATCAAGGTTGCCTGACGGCTCTTTCATTGGTTATCTTCTCCACGTTCATTATGAAATTTATTACTAATGGTGTATAATGTATAACATAATGCAGGAAAAGTCAACCATATCATTTTGGCTAAAGAATGCCGCCAAATCTCTGAGAGATACCGGCATTCCCTCGGCGCGGCTAGACGCGGAATTAATCCTAGCCAATACCTTGCGAAAGAATCGGACATATCTTCATGCGCACTTGGACGAGGAGATTGATCCGCGCAGAGTTGACATCGCTAATGCGCGGTTGGATCTGCGGCTGGATCGCGTGCCGATGGCCTACATTCTGGGCTATAAAGAGTTTTACGGGCGCAAATTTACCGTTTCTCCCGCAGTAT
>ERZ772964.693-NODE-693-length-13784-cov-118.535_pt1 | contig 13784 bp, 14 predicted proteins | sample MGYA00580675_ERZ772964 | MGnify/ENA primary metagenome ERZ772964 (study PRJEB29015, sample SAMEA2737941) | human oral metagenome | biome: human oral; feature: human-associated habitat; material: dental | place: China | collected 2139 ... | reverse complement strand
GTTCATGCAGGGCGCCCAGAAGGCCGGCCAGATCCCGGCCTTCGTCTCCGAGATCAGCCGCAACAAGTCCCTGGCCGTGGCCCTGCGCCAGGTGACCGTCAGGGACTCCGACGGCCAGGTCGTCGACCTGACCGAGTTCATCGGCTCCGACGAGCTCGACGACGCCGCCGTGGTCTCGGAGGTCGAGGACGAGGACGTCGCCTCCCCGGCCGATGCCGAGACCGGCTCGGCCGCCTCCGGGGGCTCGGCGGACTCCGCCTCCTCCCCGTCGGCCGCCTCCGCGCCGTCTGCTGCGAGCGCCGAGTGAGCCGGGCCCGCTGAGCGCCCGCGCGCCTCGGCCCCTCCCGCCTTCCGCTCATTCGGGCCCCGCACCGCCTTACCGGTGCGGGGCCCTCGTCTTGCGGGGGTCGCGGGCCGGCGCTACCGTATGACTCATCAGTCATATGACCGACGAGTCATACGGAGTGCCGTGCCCAGACAGACCTTCTTCAACCTCGCCGAGCCCAAGCGCGCCCGGCTCATGGACGCCCTCAAGGCCGAGTTCGCCGCCCGCCCCTACGCCCGGGCCTCCGTGGACCGCGTCACGGCCGCCGCCGGCGTCTCCAAGGGGAGCTTCTACCAGTACTTCCAGGACAAGCGGGACGCCTACACCCACCTGGTGGGCGAGCTCATGAGCGCGCGCATCGGCCTGGCCGGCACCCCCGTACCGGAGGCCTCGTTCGCCGAGGTGCTCACCGCCGTCGTCCGCGGCAGCCACGACTTCCGTATCCGCGACCCGCTCGCGTGGGCCGTCCTGGCGCGCGCCTGCGCCGACGACGCCCCGCCGGTCATCGGCTCCGGCGAGTCGGTCTCCGACGCCGTCCACAGCTGGGCCGCGGCCGCCATCGCCGCCGGGCAGGAGGCCGGCGAGCTGCGCGACGACGTCGACGCCGGCACCGCCGCCTGGATGGTCGAGCGCGTGCTGCTGGGACTGCCCCAGCGCATTATGGCCCGCTTCGGGATCGACCCCGAGCGGGTCGCTGCCGACGGCTCGGCCATGGACCGGCCCGAGGTCGCCAGCACGGTCGACGACGTCGTCGCCCTGCTCGTTAAGGCCCTGTCCCCGGAGCGGTCATGAGCGCCCCGGCACTGCGCCTGCGCGCGCTCGGATTCACCTACCGGGGAGCCACGGCACCCGCCCTCGAAGGCATCGACCTGGAGGTACCCGCCGGCCAGGTCCTGGGGCTGCTGGGCCCCAGCGGCGCCGGGAAGTCCACCCTGCAGCGCATTCTCACCGGCCTCCTGCCCGGCTACCGGGGCTCCGCCCGGGTCCTGGGCGCAGAGGTCTCGGCCTGGGGCCGGGCGCTGTATGAGCGCATTGGGGTCGCCTTCGAAACACCCATCTCCTTCGGGCGGCTCACGGCGCGGGAGAACCTGCGCTACTTCGCGGCCATGTACACCCGCGCCACTCGCGACGCCGACGAGCTGCTGGAGGCCGTGGGCCTGTCCGGCGACGCCGACGTGCCCGGAGCCCACATGAGCAAGGGCATGGGGGTGCGCCTCAACCTCGCCAGGGCGCTGCTGCCCGACCCCGAGATCCTCTTCCTCGACGAGCCGACCTCGGGACTCGACCCGGCCAGGGTGGCGCAGGTCGAGGAGATCATCGACCGCCACCGCCGGCGGGGACGCACCGTCGTGGTGACCACCCACGACATGGTCCTGGCCCAGCGCGCCTGCGACCGCGTCGGCTTCATCGTCGACGGGCGCCTGCTGGAGACAGGGGACCCCGCCGGCATGCGCCGCCGCCACGGCACCCCCGAGGTCCTGGTCACGTGGGAGGGCGGCAGCGCTCGCTTCCCCCTGGCCGGGCTCGCCGACGACGAGGGCTTCCGTACCGCGCTGCGCACCCGCCGCATCCAGGCCCTCCACAGCCAGGAGGCCGACCTGGCCGACGTGTTCCTGGCGGTCACCGGACGGAGACTGGGATGACGCCCGCCCTTAGGCGCACGGTCGCTACGCTGGGACTGAACCTGGGACGCCAGGCCCGGAGCGGGTTCTGGCTGGTCGCCCTCATTGCGGGCGCCCTTGTCGCTGCGCTGGTGCGCGCACTGCCCCGGCCGGAGGGGCCCGGCCAGTGGTGGCCCGTCGTCATCCTGGGCGAGCTGGCCGTCACCGGGTTCTACTTCGCCGCCGTCCACGTCCTGCTCGAGCACGGCGAGGGCACCCTGGTGGCGCGCGCGGTCACGCCCATGCGCGGCGGGGAGTACCTGGCCGCCCTGGCCGCCTCCCTGGTGCTCCTGGCACTCGTCGAGAGCGCGGTCCTGGTGCTCATCGGTCGCGGGACTCAGATGCAGTGGGCCCCTTTCTTGACCGGCGTCGCCTTCCTGGCCGGTCTGGAGGTGCTCTACGGGGTCATCGCGGTGGCCGGGCACGACTCCATGAGCGGCTTCCTGCTGCCGTCGGGGGTGTGGACGCTGGTGCTCATCATCCCGGCGGCGCCCCTGGTGGGGCTGCAGGGGTGGTGGCTCTGGCTCCACCCGCTTCAGGGCGCCTTCACACTGGTCCAGATCGGCTTCGACCAGGCCCCGGCCTGGGAGGCTGCTCCCGCCGTCGTGGCGTCGGGCGCCTGGGCGTGCGCGGCCCTGCTCGTGGCCCGCCGCCGGCTGACGGGCATGATCACCCGAGGAGGGCGCTAATGCCGCTGCGGACCGTACTGGCCCTGACGGACGCCGACCGCCGCCGGCTGGGGCGCGACGGGCTCCTGGCGTGGGTGGCGGCTCTTCCACTGGTCATGGCCGTGGCCGTGCGGGCGGGCCTGCCGCGGCTGGCCGATGCGCTGGAGGGCCACGGCATCATGATCGGGCCCTGGCTCCCGCAGCTGCGGGCCGTCGCCCTCGCCGTCGTCGTGCCCCTCATGATCGGCGTCGTGGTGGGCTTCATGCTCCTGGAGGAGAAGCAGGACCGGGTCTGGGTGGCCCTGGCGGTCACCGAGGTGTCCCTGCGGCGCTACCTGGCGTGGCGGGCGGCCACCTGCCTGACCGCGGCGGCGCTGGTGACCTTCGCCTGCCTGCGGATCGCCGGGCCGGCCGGGCTGGGCGTCGGGCGGACGGCCTGGGCGGCCGTGGGCGCCGCGCCCCTGGCCGGAGCGGTGGCGCTGGGACTGGCCGCCTGGGCGCGGGACACGATCCAGGGCTTCGCCGCGGTCAAGCTGCTCCTCGTCGTCCTGGTCCTGCCCGCGGCCGCGCCCGCCCTGGCGGCCCCCTGGCGGAACCTGCTGGTGCTCGTGCCCAGCTGGTGGATCCTGCGGGCCGTGGAGACCGCGGGCGGCGGAGGCTGCACGGGCTGCGCCGCCCACGGCGGCCACTGGCCCCTGCTCGTGCTCGGCTCGATCGTCGTCAACCTGCTGGTCATGGGCGCCGCCGTCGCAGGCGTCGGACGCGGCGCCGCGCGCCCGGAGCGCGCCTGAGCGACCGCGGCAGCGGGGCGGAGAGGCCGTGCTGGTCCGCCTCCGCCCCGCCGGCCGGGCCCGACGGCGGCTCAGCCCTGGCTCGCGCCGACGGCGTCGTTGTCGACGTCGACCATGACGAGCTGCATGCGGCAGGGGGTGACCGCGGCCAGAGCGTGGCGGTCGCCCGGCGCCAGGTAGATGACGTCGCCGGCCCCCATGCGCTCGGTGCGCTCGCCGATGGAGAAGTCCATCTGGCCCTCCAGCAGGGTGACCACGACGGCCCGCGGGGAGGCGTGCTCGGTGAGCTGCTGACCGGCGTCGAAGGTGAAGATGACGGTGCGCAGCACGTCGTTGTTGACGACCACGCGGGACGTGGTGGCCTCCTCGCTCACGGGCAGGGCCTCGTTCAGGCCCAGGCAGAAGAGGGACTCGGTCACGGCGGTGACGGACATGGTGTTCCTTTCGTGTGTTGTGTTGAGATCTCGATGGCCGGGGCGGGAGCGCGGACGCCGGACGGGGCGCCTCAGACCGAGGGGCGGGCGAGCCTGCGGCGCAGCGGCCCCAGGACGCACAGCTCCAGGACGAGCGTGAGCGCCGCCATGACGACGGACAGGGCGAAGACGTCGTCCGTGTCCAGGTTGGTGCGCGCCCGCTGGACCATCGCGCCCAGCCCTGTCGTCGTGCTGAGCAGCTCGGACATGACGGTGATCCGCACGGACTGGCCGACGGCCACGGTCAGTGCCGACAGTACCGGGGGAGCGACCGCGGGCAGAATGATCCTGCGGACCGTCCACGTCCGGCTCCTGGCGAACACCTTCGCCATGTCCAGCAGGTCGGGGTCGACGCCCGCCACGGCGTCGCGCACGGTGGTGGTCAGCAGGGGCAGGGTCACCAGGGCGACCACGAGGACGACGACCCCGGCGGTCGGGCCGAGCCAGATCATGCCGACCACGACGATGACGATCGGCGGCACGGACAGGAGGACCTGTACCCATGAGTCCAGCAGCTCGTGCAGCCACTCCCATGTGCCCATCGCCCAGCCCAGCGGCATGCCGATCAGGCAGGAGATGGCGAGCCCGGTGGCGCCGCGCTCAATGGTGAGCAGGAGCGCGCCGCCGAGCCTTCCGCTGCGGGCGAGGTCGAGCAGCGCCTCCCAGGTGGCCTGCGGGCCCGGCAGCACGTAGGCGGGCTGAGAGCGGGCGGCCACGTGCCAGACGATGATCGCCAGCGCGATGCCGACCCACCACAGCGCGGCTGATCGCAGCCGCTCCGTCCTGGTCCGCGAGTCCTGCATCAGCGCGGGTCGGCCATGTAGAAGTCGTCGGTCGGCAGGGACCCGCCGACGATGTCCGGGCTGAGCGTGGACATTCTCGTGTAGAAGTCCTCCAGCGCGTCCTTGGCGTCCTTGGCCGGGACGATCTCGAGCTGCAGGCGCGGGATGACCTCCTTGACGACCGGGGCGGGCACGCTGTTGGCGTCGGAGATCGCCTGCACCGTCGCATCGGACGCTTCGTTGACGTCGGCGACGGACGCCTCGAGCTCGTTCAGCACGGCTCCGACGAGCTCGGGGTGGTCGTCGGTGAGCGTCTGCGGCATGACCAGGCCCGCCATGGGGAAGCGGGCCTCGCCGCCGGTGACCTCGGCCCACAGGTCCTGGAGGTTGACCGTGCGCTCCAGGCTCAGCCCCTGCTGCTTGCCCTTGGCCAGGGCGAGGCTCGCCGGGTGCTCGGGCAGGACCGCGTACTCGTCCGCCCCGGTCAGCAGGGCGCTGAGCGCCTCCTGGCCGTCGGTGTGCTTCGCGATGCTCAGGTCGGTCTCGGCGTCCCACCCCTTCTGGCCAAGCAGGTAGCGGAAGACCAGGTCGGGCATGTTGCCCGGCATGGGCACCCCCACGGACTTGCCGCGCAGCGCCTCCAGGCCCTCTTCGGAGGAGCCCTCGGGGCCGATGACGTAGAGCATGCCCCATACCTGCATGGCGATAAGCCGCAGCTTCACGCCCTTGTTGAACAGGTTCGCGGCCGCGTAGGAGGGGGTGGCCGCCAGGTCCGTCTCCTCGCTGATGAGGAGCGACTTGAGCGCGTCGGCGCTCGCCCAGTTGTCCTTCTGGACCTCACCGACGACGCCGTCGAGGTTGCCGTAGGTGCCGAAGGAGGTCATGGGGGCGGCGTAGGCGAGGGTGGTGGGGGTGTGGACGCGCAGGACGTCGAGGACCTGGGAGCCCGAGCCGGAGGAGCCTCGCGAGTCGGTCTTCGAGGAGCAGGCGGTCAGGGCCGCCGGGGCCAGGAGGCCGAGTCCGGCGAGGGTGAGGAGGGAGCGGCGCTTCATCGTGCGGTTCCTTTCGCTGGTGCTGATGGGAGGGTCGGAGCTCTTGACGGGGCGCGGCCGGCGGCGGGCCCGCGGTGACTCAGGTGGCCAGCCGCCAGGTGCCCGGCGGGCCGTCCAGGTGCAGGTGGATGTGGGAGACCTCCTCGGCCTCCTGCGGATCGTGGGTCACCCACACGCTCACCACGTTCTGGTCGGCGAGGAGCGCGATGAGGTCGGCCCGCAGGGAGGCGGCCAGCGGGCGGTCCAGGGCCGAGAAGGGCTCGTCGACGAGCAGGAGGCTCGGAGAGGAGGCCAGCGCCCGGGCGATGGCGACGCGCTGGCGCATGCCGCCGGACAGCCGCGCCGGGGGCAGGTGGCCCGCGGCCGCGAGCCCGACGCGCTCCAGCCACTGCACGGCCATCAGGTCCGGGGCGGGCCCGTCGACCATGAGCGAGATATTGCGGTGCGCGGAGTACCAGGGCAGCAGACGGGGCTCCTGGAACACCTGGGACAGGCGGCCGGCGGGGCGCGTCACGGTCCCGCCGTCGGTGGGGGACAGGCCGGAGACGGCGCGCAGGAGCGTCGTCTTGCCCGCTCCCGAGGGGCCGGTGACGGCCAGGGTCTGGCCGGGCCGCACCGTGAGCGAGAGGTCCTCCACGAGCGTGAGGCCGCGACGCACCATGGTGACGCCCTCCAGGACGAGGTCGGCGGCCGGGCCCGGGGCGGCAGTGCTCGGGGACGGGGAGCTCATGCGGAGGGCTTTCGCGCCACGACGCCGACGGCGGTGAGCAGCTCGCCCTGCAGGCGGAAGCTCTGGCGCATGGCCCGTACCCGGTCGCGCGCCCCCGGGGTGCGGCGCACGGCGCGCCAGAAGCGGGCGGCGCCGAGCAGCCCCTCGTCCTCGATGAGGCGGCGGGGCTCGAGCAGGTGCATGGGGGCGGTGCCGGTCCACTCCACCTCGAGGCCGGCCTCGGTGAGCAGTTTCCTCCAGTCCCCCAGTGGAAGCGGCCGGGCCCCGACCTTGATGGTGCGCGAGATGGTCCTGCGCACGGCGTCGAGCTCCTCGGCGGAGCGGTCCCCCCGCAGCGCCAGCTCGTGGATGGCGTACCGGCCTCCCGGGGCAAGGACGCGCACGGCCTCGGCGACGACCGCTCGCTTGTGCTCGTCGGACTGGATGGTGAGCATGGCCTCGCCCACGACCAGGTCGGCGCTCGCGTCCGGCAGGCCCGTGGCGGCGGCGTCGGCGACGACGTACTCGGCGCCGGGGTGCTTGTCGAGGATCGCGGCGACCTGGTCGCGTCCCTCGGGATTGGGGTCGACGGCCCGGTAGGAGGAGGGTCGGGAGGCCAGCAGCAGCTCGGCGGTGCGCCCGACGCCGGGGCCGAGCTCGACGACGCGCTCGCCGGGCGCGGGGGCCGCCGCCGAGAGCAGACGACGGGTCAGGCCGATGCCGCCGGGTCGCAGGACGCGCTTGCCGAGGCGGGCCAGGAGCCAGTGGCCCTGCATGCGGGCGGCCTCCGGGCCGGAGCGGGTGCCGTGGACCTGTGGCGCGGGACCGGGAGCGGAAGACAATTATCCCTCCTTGAGCCGTTAAAAAAGAGTTAAGGGAACCCTAACGCACGCGCTCGGGTCCGGGCGGGTGCGCTACCTCACGGTGCGGTCGCCGTGGCCCGCCGACGGGACCCTGTGCCGTGAGCGAAAGCGCCCGATCGCGGGCATGAGGCGGGCCTCGCCCGCGTTAGCGTTGTCGACACCGAACACGAGAGGACTGACGTGAGCGAGCTGACTTCGCCCGTGACGCCCGCGGCGGCCGAGGGGCCCGGCGCGGGGCTGGGCCTGACCGACTCCATCTACAACCGGCTCCTGAAGGAGCGGATCATCTGGCTCGGCTCCGAGGTGCGTGACGACAACGCCAACGCCATCTGCGCCCAGATGCTGCTCCTGGCGGCCGAGGACCCGGATCGGGACATCTACCTGTACATCAACAGCCCCGGCGGCTCGGTGACCGCGGGCATGGCCATCTACGACACCATGCAGTACGTCGCCCCCGACGTCGCGACGGTCGCCACGGGACTGGCCGCCTCCATGGGGCAGCACCTGCTGTCCGCAGGGGCCAAGGGCAAGCGCTACCTCACCCCCCACGCCCGGGTCCTCATGCACCAGCCCTCCGGCGGCGCCGGCGGGTCCGCGACGGACATCCGCATCAACGCCGACCTCATCATCAAGATGAAGCAGGAGCTGGCGGAGATCACGGCCGCCAACACCGGTCACACGGTGGAGGAGATCATCGCCGACTCCGACCGCGACCACTGGTTCTCCGCCGAGGAGGCCCTCGAGTACGGCTTCATCGACCACATCGTGCGCTCCAGCCGTGAGATCGGCGCCCAGAACGGAGAGAACTGACATGACGGGATCTCGTCCCTACTTCGACGCCGCCGCCCGCCAGCTGGACGCCGCCGGCATCGCCCCCGGCTCCCTGCCCGCCTCGCGCTACGTGCTGCCCCAGTTCGAGGAGCGCACCGCCTACGGCTTCAAGCGCCAGGACCCCTACGCCAAGCTCTTCGAGGACCGCATCGTCTTCATGGGCGTGCAGATCGACGACGCCAGCGCCGACGACATCATGGCCCAGCTGCTGGTCCTGGAGTCCCAGGACCCCGACGGGCAGATCACCATGTACATCAACAGCCCCGGCGGCTCCTTCACCGCCCTGACGGCCATCTACGACACCATGCAGTACATCAAGCCGCAGGTGCAGACGGTCTGCCTGGGCCAGGCCGCCTCCGCCGCCGCGGTGCTGCTGGCCGCCGGATCGCCGGGCAAGCGCCTGGCCCTGCCCAACGTGCGGGTCCTCATCCACCAGCCCGCCATGGAGGGCGTGCAGGGGCAGGCCAGCGACATCGAGATCGTCGCCGACGAGATCGACCGCATGCGCGCCTGGCTCGAGGACACGCTGGCCTCGCACACCGGCCGCGACCGCGACCTCGTGCACGCCGACCTGGAGCGCGACAAGATCCTGACGGCCACCCAGGCCCTGGAGTACGGCATCGTCGACCAGGTCCTGTCGTCCCGGAAGTCGCGTCCCTCACCCCGCTCAGCCTGAGAATGCCCTGAATTCGCTCTGAAATTGTTCAAATCAGCGGACGAGTGCGGGGTGGGCGCGTTAGCCTACGGGAAAGACAACCCCACCCCAACGCCCATCCCGCTGCTGTGCGGACACGCCGACCGGTCCGGCCGCGCTGAGAGGCCTTCATCGTAGGCTGGCGCATGAGTCGGGCCTCGCGCCCGCAGCGGCTCGACAAGACGGAGGACCCCACGTGGCACGCAGCGCCGAGAGTGTCGACCTTCTCAAGTGCTCTTTCTGCGGCAAGAGTCAGAAGCAGGTCAAGAAGTTAATCGCAGGCCCGGGCGTCTACATCTGCGACGAGTGCATCGAGCTGTGCAATGAGATCGTCGACGAGGAGCTCGGAGACTCCGGCGCGGGTGTTCCCCTGGAGCTGCCCAAGCCGCAGGAGATCTTCGACTTCCTCAACCAGTACGTCATCGGCCAGGAGGGCGCCAAGCGCGCCATGAGCGTGGCCGTCTACAACCACTACAAGCGCGTCCAGGTGCGCGAGCGCGCGGTCGCCGAGGGCGACGGGCTGGAGCTCGGCAAGTCGAACATCCTCCTGCTCGGCCCCACCGGCACCGGCAAGACCCACCTGGCGCGCACCCTGGCCCGCCTCCTCGACGTCCCGTTCGCCATCGTGGACGCCACCGCCCTGACCGAGGCCGGCTACGTGGGCGAGGACGTGGAGAACATCCTCCTCAAGCTCATCCAGGCGGCCGACGGCGACGTCAAGCGGGCGGAGAAGGGCATCATCTACATCGACGAGATCGACAAGATCGGCCGCAAGGCGGAGAACCCCTCCATCACCCGCGACGTATCCGGCGAGGGCGTGCAGCAGGCCCTGCTCAAGATCATCGAGGGCACCACGGCCTCCGTGCCGCCCGGCGGCGGGCGCAAGCACCCCCACCAGGAGTTCCTGGAGATCGACACCACCAACATCCTGTTCATCGCGGCCGGGGCCTTCGCGGGCATCGAGGAGATCGTCCGCCAGCGCCAGCGCAAGGAGGTCGGCGCCCAGCTGGTCGGCTTCGGCGCGACCCTGGCCAAGGACTCGGCCCGGGACGTGTTCACCTCGCCGGTGCGCCCGGAGGACCTGCACAAGTTCGGCCTCATCCCCGAGTTCATCGGGCGCCTGCCCGTCATCGCCACCGTCCAGGACCTGGGCGTGCCCGAGCTGGTGCGGGTGATGACCGAGCCCAAGAACGCGCTCGTGTCCCAGTACGAGTACCTCTTCAGCCTCGACGGCGTCGAGCTCGTCTTCACCGACGAGGCCATCGAGGCCATCGCCACCCTCGCCCTGGAGCGCAAGACCGGTGCCCGAGGCCTGACCAGCATCGCCGAGGAGGTTCTGGGCAACGCCATGTTCGAGGTGCCCTCCATGCCGGAGGTAGGCCGGGTCGTCGTCGACGCCGATGCCGTGCACGGGACGGGACGCCCCCGCTACGAGGTGGGATCGGGGACCCTGGCGGCCGCCTACAAGGGGGAGCGGAGCCGGACGGCATGAGCGGCTCCGCCGCCGGGAGCGCCGGCACGGCCGGCGCCGCGCCCCCGATGACGGGGCCGGAGGCCGTTGAGCGGAGCCTGCCGGACGTGCCGCCACGGCTGGCGGCCTACCGCGCGACCATCGACAACCTGGACGCCGCCCTGGTCCACCTGCTGGCCGAGCGCTTCCGCTGCACGCAGCAGGTCGGCCTCCTCAAGGCCGAGCTCGGCCTGCCGCCGTCGGACCCGGGCCGGGAGAGGCGCCAGGTGGCGCGCCTGCGGGCCCTCGCCCAGGACTCCGGGCTCGACCCCGTCTTCGCGGAGAAGTTCTTCACCTTCGTCGTCGCCGAGGTGATCCGCCACCACGAGGCGATCCGCGACAGGCTGGCCGAGTAGCCGCCGGGAGCCCGCTCCGCCGCTCCCAGCAGCTCCCCCTTCGCCGAGATCGGTTCACTTCCGTGTCGAGATCGGTCGAGTTCCGCGTCGAGATCGGTTCACTTCCGCGTCGAGATCGGTCGAGTTCCGCGCCGAGATCGGTCCGCGGCGCCTGAGGTACGACCGCGCGAGCGGCGGGCCGCGTCGCCCGGGCGCGCTCCTTGGAACGTGAACGTACCTTTCCCGCGTCAACGTACCTTTCTCGCATCTTACTGGGGGTAGAGGTCAGAAGGATGCGGGAAAGGTACGTTCACGTGACGAACTTCCGTTGACGTTGCAGTCTGCCGAGCCCATCCGCCCCCTGGGTGCGCCCCGGGGCGCGTGGAGCTGCCCGGAATTCGCCCCGCGCCGAGTACCAACCGGCCGATGCGCCCCGAGGCGCGTGGGGCCGCCTGCCGGGCGGGATGATCGTGAGCACTCTGGACGCCTGCCGGCCCGGCTCACCTGAGGGTGCGGGTGTAGAGCGCGTCGATCTCCTCGGCGAAGCGCTCCTGGGCCTGCGCCCGACGGACCTTCAGCGAGGGCGTGAGCAGCCCGTTGGCGACCGTGAAGTCGCCGGGCAGCACCGTGAAGGTCCGGATGGACTCGGCCCGCGAGACCGCCTCGTTCGCCCGGGCCACCGCCCGCTCGAGGGCCGCCCTCACTCGCGGGTCGGACGCGGCCTCCACCGGGTCCATGTCCTCCAGGCCGTGGCCGGCCAGCCACAGCGGCAGCATCTCCGCGTCCAGGGTGATCAGGGCGCCGATGCAGGGGCGTCCGTCCCCCACCACGAGGACCTGGCTGACCAGCGGGTGCCCGCGCAGCCGGTCCTCCAGGACGGCGGGGGCGACGTTCTTGCCGCCGGCGGTCACGATGAGCTCCTTCTTGCGGCCCGTGATCCGCAGGAAACCGTCGTCGTCGAGGGAGCCGAGGTCACCACTGCGCAGCCAGCCGTCGTCGAGCGCCTCGGCGGTGGCGGCCGGGTTGTTGTGGTAGCCGCGGAACAGGCCGATGCCCTTGATGAGGATCTCGCCGTCCTCGTCCAGCCTCACCGAGATGCCCGGCAGGGGCCGCCCGACCGAGCCGATGCGTGTGGCTGCCGGCAGGTTGACCGTGCACGGGGCGGCCGTCTCGGTCAGGCCGTAGCCCTCCAGGACCGTGACCCCGGCGCCGCGGTAGAAGTGGCCCAGGCGCTCGCCCAGCGGCCCGCCGCCCGAGATGACGTGGGCGACCCGGCCTCCCAGCAGGCCCCGCAGGGTGGAGAAGACCAGGCGGTCGAAGACGGCCCGCTGCGCCCGCAGGCCCCGGCTCGGCCCGTCCGGGGTGTCCAGGGCCCGCGAGTAGGCGATCGCGGTCTTGGCGGCAAGGCGGAAGACCTTCTGCCTGGCGCCTGCGGAGCGGGCGTCGGCGGCGTTGTAGATCTTCTCGAACACGCGCGGCACCGCGATGACGAAGGTCGGGCGGAAGGACGCCAGGTCGGTCACCAGGTTCTTCACGTCCGGCGTGTGCCCCAGGACCCCGGCCGGCGAGCAGATGACCGCGATCTCGACGAAGCGCCCCAGCACGTGCGCCAGGGGGAGGAACAGCAGCGCGCGCACCTCGGGGGCCTGGAGCACCTCCGGGACGTGGGCGACCGCGTTGACGCTCAGGTGGATGAGGTTGCCGTGGGTGAGCTCGACGCCCTTGGGGCGGCCCGTCGTGCCCGAGGTGTAGACGATCGTGGCCAGGTCGGTGCTCCTCAGGCGCGCGGAGCGGGCGTCGAGGTCGGCGTCCGCGGCGCTGTCGGCGGGGGCGCCGGCCGCCATGAGATCGGTGACCGCGCCCTTGGCGATGGACAGCACCTGGAGCTCGTCCAGCTCGGGGGCGGTGGCCGCGAGGGTGGTCAGCACGGTCTCCATGGCCGCGTCCTCGACGACGACCAGGCGCACGGCCGCGTCCGTGATGATCCAGCGCGCCTGCTCGGCCGACGAGGTCTCGTAGATGGGCACGACCACCAGGCCCGCCTCCCAGGCGGCGAAGTCGATCAGCGTCCACTCATAGCTCGTGTGCGCCATAATGGCGATGGCGTCCCCGGGCCCCAGGCCGCGGGCCGCGAGCCCGGCGGCGACCTGGCGGACCTGGTCGTGGAAGGCCCGGGCAGACATCTCGCGCCAGCGCCCGCCCACGGAGGACTTGCGCGAGATCAGCGGGGCGTCGGGACTGGTGCGCACGCGCTCGGCGAGCGCCCACGGGCACGTCATGGCGTCGTGAACGGGCGTGAGTAGCGGGGCCGAGGTCTCGCGGGCGGTGCTCACTCCTGAGGGCCCTTCCTCGTCGTGGCGTAGATGTCGGCGATGGTGTCGGCGTACTCCCGCAGCACCTGGTTGCGCTTGACCTTCAGCGAGGGGGTCAGCAGGCCGTTGGCCTCGGTGAAGTCGGTGGCCAGCACCCGGTAGGTGCGGATGGACTCGGCCCGCGAGACCACGCGGTTCGTGCGCGCCACCGCCCGGTCGAGGGCCGCCAGGACCTGCGGGTTGGTCGAGGCCTCGACGACGTCCATCTCCGGCAGCCCGTGGTTGCGCAGCCAGCCGGGCAGCATCTCGCGGTCCAGCGTGATGAGGGCGGAGATGAAGGGCTCGCCGTCGCCGATGACCAGGACCTGGCTGACCAGCGGGTGCCCGCGCAGCCGGTCCTCCAGGACGGCGGGGGCGACGTTCTTGCCGCCGGCGGTCACGATGAGCTCCTTCTTGCGGCCCGTGATCCTGATCCACCCGTCGGAGTCGACGGAGCCGATGTCTCCGGTGCGGAACCAGCCGTCCGGCGTGAAGGCCTCGGCGTCGGCGTCGGGATTGTTGTGGTAGCGGGAGAAGACGCTCATCCCGCGGACCTCGATCTCGCCGTCGGCGCTCACCCGGGCCCGGGCGCCGCACACCGGCGGGCCCACGGTGCCGATCTTGTTGCGCCAGTCGAGGTTGACGCTCAGGGGCCCGAGCGTCTCGGTCAGGCCGTAGCCCTCCAGGATGACCAGGCCCAGGCCGCGGTAGAAGTGGCCCAGGCGCGCGCCCAGCGGCC